>Ga0182021_10009528_pt1 | contig 11515 bp, 12 predicted proteins | sample 612E3MmetaG_FD_120493 | JGI IMG/M metagenome (GOLD analysis project Ga0182021, IMG submission 120493) | Permafrost microbial communities from Stordalen Mire, Sweden - 612E3M metaG (Illumina Assembly) | ecosystem: Environmental > Terrestrial > Soil > Wetlands > Permafrost | place: Sweden...
GACATGGGCCAATGCCTCCACAATTCGCAGGCGCGAAGCGCGCAGCGCCGGCATGAGCGAGGCCAGCGCCAGGGTGACGATCACCAGCAAGCCGGCCGCCACCATCAGACTCGGCTCGTGCAGGACTCGCAGCGGCATGCCCGCCGTGTTGCCAGGCGGAGGCGGGAGCAAGATGCCGGCGCGGTTCACTAACAGACCCAGAATGCTGCCAGTCGCCACGCCAGCCACCGCCGCCAGGACGCCGGTGAGCACCGCCTCGACCAGGAACAGCCCCACGAGCCAGGAGCGCCGCGTTCCCATCGCCAGCATCGTGCCGATCTCGCGCGTGCGCTCGAACATAGACATCATCAGCGTATTGGCGCTGGACATGACGACCATGAAGAAGACGATCACTCCCAGGAACACGAATATCCCGCTCATCAGCAGCCGCACCTGGCGGTAGTAGGTGGCCAGCTCGATCCACTTCTTGATCGCGACCTGCTGGCCCAGCCCTGCGAGACGTGGCCGCATCGCGGCGTAGACGCGATCTGTGTTGTCGGTGCTGTCGAGTCCGATGACCAGGTTCGTGACGCGCCGGCTTTGGAGGAGCCTTTGCGCCGCTGGCAGAGTGATCTTCAGCAGCCGATCGTCCATTTCCTTGAAACCGGTGGTGACGATTCCGACGACATCCACGTCGATCCCGTTCAGCGCGCCGTCGGCAGTGACGGCCAGTAGCGTCAAGCCATCGCCGGGCTTCACGTTCAACGATCGCGCCAGGCCGGCGCCCAGGAGCGCTTCGTTGCCGCTGGCGGGCTTGTCCTCCAGGTTCCGCCCTGCGGAAATGCCGGGGGCGAATCCCAGGCCTTTCTCCTTAGCGGGATCCACTGCGCTGGCCATGTACACAGAGGACTTGAGCCCATTCGAAGCCATTCCGTAGAACTCGATCCGGGGCGCCACGCCACGCACATGCGGCGTGCTGGCGATGATCGCTGTCACTCGCTCGCAATCGTCCAGCCCATTCTCCAGGACGCGCGTTTCATCGCGCTCAAAGTAACGTGCGCTGTAGATCTGAAGATGCCCCAGCCCGTTGCGGATCGTGCCCTCACGCAGCCCTGAGAACATGAAAGAGAAGAAGCCTCCTGCCAGAAGCAGTCCGGCCACGCCGCCGGAGACAACCAGCAGCGTCATCAGTGTCCGGCGCTTGTTGCGGAACACGTTCCTAAAGGCCAACAGCAGGAACTTGTGCATTGCTCTCCTCCTTCACGCTCGAGTCATCCATCACCCTCCCGTCGCACAGATGCACGACGCGGTCTGTGTGATCGAGCAGTCGCTGGTCGTGTGTGGAGAACAGGAAGGTCAGCCCGAGCCTGCGGTTCAGATCGCGCATCAGGCCGATCAGTTGCGTGGCGGTGCGCGTGTCCAGATTGGCCGTGGGCTCGTCGGCAAGTACCAGCAGCGGCCGCTGCACGATCGCGCGCGCGACTGCCACGCGTTGGCGTTCGCCGCCTGAGAGCAGATCGGGCCGATGGCTGGCGCGGTCCGCCAGGCCGACGCTCTCGAGGGCTTCGGTCACGCGGCGTCTACGTTCGCACCCAGGCATGCGCTGCAAGAGCAGTGGATACTCCACGTTCTCCCGGGCGGTGAAGACTGGGATGAGGTTGAACGTCTGAAAGACGAAGCCGAGTTTGAGGCGCCGTAGGTTCGCCAACTGCGTGCGCCCCAAGTCCGTGGTGTCGACGCCTTCAATAAGGACACGACCGCTCGTGGGACTGTCGATACAGCCGATGAGATTCAGCAGCGTCGACTTGCCGCTACCGCTCGGTCCCGCGATCGCCAGGAACTCCCCGTGGCCGATTTGCAGGGATGCGTTCTCGAGCGCCGTCACAAAGCTGTGGTCCAGCGGATACCGCTTCGAAACGCGTTCGACGTCGACCAGTTGCTCCATCCGTTTCTCCCTCTCGCGACCAAGGTAGACCGAGATGCCCGTAGAACGTGCCAGCCTCCCGACGAAAGGCGCGGCAAACGGACAGAAGGCCGTGGCAGGGCGACGAGCGGGAGCGGCACTCGGCCGCGCGGTCCTGGGGTATGCTTCACCCTCGCCCGCAAAAGGCGAATGGCACGCGAGGTGTTCATGCGACGACTGATGCTCACGACCATGGCCCTGTTCTTTACCGCCTCCTTGGCGGCATCCGAGCCAGCGACGCTCAAGTCCCCTACCGGCAAGGTGGAGATCACATTTGCGCTGAGCCCGGAGGGTGCGCCGCGCTATTCCGTCTCGTTCGCCGGGAGGCCGGTGGTGGCTGACTCACCGCTGGGCCTGACGCTTCAGGGCCGCCCACCGCTCACGAGCGGCTTCCGCGTGCTCGACGTCAAGCGCGCCAGCCACGACGAGACCTACACGCTCGTCGCCGGCAAGACCCGCAGCGCACGCGACCACTACGAAGAGATGACCGTCGCGCTTGAACGCGGCGGCGACGTGCCGGTGCGCCTGGACGTCGTCTTCCGCGCCTACGACGACGGTGCCGCGCTGCGCTACGTCCTGCCCGAGCAGCCCGGCCTGCGCCAGGTCGACGTCGTCTCCGAGGACACGCGCTTCCGCTTCCTGGCCGACCACCGCGCCTGGACGCTCTTCCTCGCCTCGTTCACGACCAGCAACGAGCGCGAGTTCGTGCCCGTGCCGCTCCTGGCGATCAAGCCCGAGTCCATCGTCGGCCCGCCGCTGACGATTGAAGCCGGCGACGGCGTCTACGTCGCCCTGGCCGAGGCAAATCTCAGGAACTGGTCGGGCCTGCACTTCGCGCGCGTCGAGGGCGGCGCCGACTCGCTCCATCCCGCGCTCGTCACCAAGCTGGCCCCGCTCCCGGCGCAGCCCGAGCTCGTCGTGCGCGGCGAGACGCCCATCGCGTCGCCCTGGCGCGTGCTGATGCTCGGCGCCACGCCTGGCGCCCTGATCGAGTCCTCGATCCTCACGAATCTCTCCGACCCCAACGAGATCGGCGACACTTCGTGGATCAAACCGGGCAAGGTGGCCTGGGACTGGTGGAACGGCCCGTTCGCGCCCGGCCAGCCCTTCCAGGCGGGCATGAACAACGAGACCTTCCGCTACTTCATCGACTTCGCCGCCGAGTTCGGCCTCGAGTACATGCTCATCGACGCGGGCTGGTATCAGGCGCTCGGCGCCGACTTCGTCCGGCCGGCCCCGGACGTCGACATCACGCGCCCGGCCCCGCAGATGGACATCCCCGGGCTGGTGGCCTACGCGAAGGACAAGGGCGTTGGCATCATCCTCTGGCTGCACTGGACGGCGATGCGCGACAAGCGCGACGAGGCCTTCGCGCTCTACGAGAAGTGGGGCGTCAAGGGCGTGAAGATCGACTTCATGGACCGGAAGGACCAGGAGATGGTGTCCTTCTATCAGCAGACGCTGCGCGCGGCGGCCGCGCACCACCTCACGGTGGATTTCCACGGCGCGTACACGGGGTCAGGCGAGGAGCGCACCTGGCCGAACTTCCTCACGCGCGAAGGCGTCATGGGTCTCGAGTACTGCAAGTGGAGCGACCGCAGCACGCCGCGCCACAACGTCACGATCCCATTCACGCGCATGCTGGCCGGACCGATGGACTACACGCCGGGCGGCTTCCGCAACGTCACGGCCCAGGAGTTCGCACCGCGCAACCTGGCCCCGGTGGTGATGACCACGCGCGCGCAGCAGCTCGCGATGTACGTCGTGTACGACAGCCCGCTCCAGATGGTCGCGGATTCGCCGGGGGCGTACCGCGGTGAGCCGGGAGCGGAGTTCCTGAAGGTCGTGCCCGCCAGCTGGGACGAGACCAAGGTGCTGGCCGGCGAGATCGGCCAGTACGTGGTCATCGCGCGCCGACGTGGCAGCGACTGGTTCGTGGGCGCCATGACCGACGGCGCGCGGCGCGTCACGATTCCGCTCGGCTTCCTCGGGATGGGCGCGTTCGACGCCACGATCTACGCGGACACGCCGGAATCGGCCAAGACGCCCACGCGCATCGGCATCACGACGCAACGCGTCTCAGGCAAGGGCACAGCGGCCGGCCTGGCGCTCGCCCTCGTCCAGGGCGGCGGCGCCGCGATCCAGCTGCGACCGGCGACTGCGCCCGCCACTCGCAGGTAGCATTCGGCGCAACCATCGCCGTGGCGCGGGCGTGCTGATTCGTCGCCCAAGGACGTCCTACACCCATGCCAAGAAGATCAGCAGCCCATGAAGGTACGTGGCCCCGGCCAGCAACGCTGGAATACAGCAGGCCAAGATGAGCGGCACTGCAACAGCGGCGCGGGTCCGGGTCAGGAGGCCGTACGCGCCGATGCTTCCCAGCAGCAGGCTCACGCCAGCCGAGAACCCAAGGACCAACAGCGACACCGGCCGCTCCCATGATTCTGACAAACGGCGTGGTTCCGCGTAAGCTGCCGTTGAGATGGCCCAGAGGAGAACCGGCGGTACGAGCTGGAAGAGCAGCGCGAACACCGGAATCGCCAGGTGCCAGCGGCCAGGCCTGCTACTCCTGGCCCGTGAACCGCAATCGTTTTTCTCCATAACAGAAGGCCCTCGTCGCCCGAGTCGTCTTTGCCGTGTTCGTTTCGCCGAGAGAAACGAACTCCATGCGAGCAAGCGCTGTCTGCATCAGGCCGTTCGACTCGTCAACGGCGTTTTCAAGAACGGCGCCGTCTTGGATCCATCGGCGCAGGAAGTAGAAGTAGAAGATAGGCGACTCGCTGATCCCCGGATGTCCGACGTAGGCCTTTGCGCCGAGGCGCAGCCACATTGGCCCCTGCTGCAAGTTGCAGCATCCGGTGTTATACACGAGACGGATGTGGCTGCGACGCTCCTGCGGCAACGCCGTCATCCAGCGGACAAAGGAATTGGTGTGCGCCAGGAGGAAGAGATCAACCTCGGTATGGCGCTCAAGTGCCGCGTCGAGGCACGCCAGGAACGCCTGCTTGCAGTCGTTCGAACGGGATTGCGTGCAGTAGCAGGCCGTGTCGTAGTACCCGTCCAGGTAGGGCCAGGTGAAGTGCTTGGAGCCCCACTTCTGAAAAGGCGTGACGTTGTCGCGGATGGCAACCGCGGCGCGGCGCTCTTTGCGGTCCGGAATGGCAGTGCGCCAGAACACCCGGTCGGTCAGGGCAACGACCGCGGCGTACGCCAAGCAAGGCAAGAGAAGCGCGATGACGACCGCGGTTGGTTTATTCGTCGGCATTTCCGAGTGTCGGAGCGAGCCTCGCGCGTTCGATGCGCCGACCTGACCAGCCTACTTCTGCCGGAAAGCGCCGCGCACCATGTCGGCAGTGAAGAACGTGCCGGTCTCACCCTCGGCTGCGTAGCGGTACACCGCTGCCGCGTACACGCCGCTCAGTGCCGAGCTGATGAGCGCTATCGCGATGAGCGCGGCGATCAGCAGCACGCCGACCGTCACCATCAGCGCGACCGATCCCGTCATGGCGGCGCCGATGAAGAGCAGTATGCCTGACAGGACGGTTCCGATAGTCAGCAGCCCGAATGCCGTGCCCAGGCCGAGATTGCCGATGATCTGCTCGCCCCAGGTCTTGCGTAGGTAGGACGCGCTGCGCTTGATGGCGTCGACAGGGCCGACGTTCTCGACCACGAGCACTGGCACGACCAGGTAGGTCGCCACGTTCCAGGTGAAGCCGATCGCAGCCACCACGAGCTTGCCGATGAAGCCGACCCGCTCGGCGATCGCGCGCAGGATCATGCCGACGGTCGCGGCAATCAGGGCGTAGCCGAGAATGGCGCCGAACCGCGACCAGGCGATGCGGAACCCGTCAGCCACGGTCGGATCGCCGCCGCGCAGCCGGATGAGCGCCGCGCCCACGAGCGCCGTGTTGCAGAAGAAGATCACGGTGTACTGAACGACATAGAAGAGGAACCCGACCAAGTAACCGACCACGGAAAAGCCCGACCTGCCGGTCACCGTCGAGTCGAATACGCCAGCCAGCAGCATCGGCACCAGGAACGTGAGAAAGACGAAGATCGACAGCGTTGCCGACACGATCGGGAAGACCACCAGCTCCTTGTCGGCCCGCAGCACTGCTGCGCTGGCCTTGACCAACTCCCAGCTCCGAGACAGACGGTCGAACATCGGGCGCCTCCTCTTTTGGCACTTGACGCGGCACCGTCATTGTAGCGCCTCGACAGACGCCTCGGGCGACCGACCGTGTGTCGCCTCTAGGGAAGGTAGTCCTCGCGCACGGGCGAGAAGACCTCGATGGCGACGGAGTCATCGAGGACATCCACGCCGTGCTCGACGCCGCCAGGAACGCACCAGCTATCGCCCGGCCGGACGTCATGTGTGTCGGCGCCGATCGAGAGCCGCATGTGGCCGCTGACCAGATAGCCAGTCTGTTCGTGCGGGTGCGCATGGCGCGGGATCGCGTGTCCGCCTTTGAGCAGAAACTCGGACAGGAGCGTCTTCGCACCGTGGACTGGTGTCCTGCGTTGAACTCCATCCAGCGCCTGTACGTATCCCTGAGAATCGTGGCGTGCGAACATGGCGACTCCTTTCTGTATGTGAGGCGCGTCCCGACCCGATGCGGCCGCTCAGAGTCGGACGATCTTCCCTTTCCAGCCAGTGGGCGCCCTCTCGGCGATGACCACTGCCTCCTCGGTGCCCGCGGTGGAGGCGATCAGCTCTCCGCCCTCATCCCAGATGGCGCTCCTGCCCGCCGGTGTCCATCCGCCTGTCTCTGCGCTGTGATTGGCCAGCGCAACGACTATGCGGTGTGTCGCGGCGTACCCGCTGAGCAGGGCCGCGTCGGCCGCGTACCCCCTCTCAGTGAAGACCACGCCGGCTGCGTAGATCTCAGCACCGTTCGCCGCGGCTTCACGAGGGTGCGACGCCTGCATGGTGTCGGCGCAGATGGCTACGCCGACGCGCACGCCCTTCACATCCACGACGCACGAACGTCCACCGGGAGAGAAGAACTGTCCCTCTCCGCCGTGCAGATGCTGCTTGGCGTAGACCAGCGTCGTGTCCGGAGTGAGTATCAGGGCGCCGAGGTGCGGCTTGTCGCCACCAGACGCGATCGGCGCACCTGCGATCACGGTGATACCGTACCGCCGAGCGAGGTCACGCAGGTCGTGCAATCGCTCGTCATCGGCCCCTAGCGTCAAGCCCAAAGCAAGCTCCGGCTCATAGCCAGTCAAGGACAGCTCTGGGAACACAACCAGATCCGCGCCGTGCCCCGCGGCCACGCGCGCGCACTCGACGTGCGTCCGCACGTTCGCCGCGACGTCGCCCTTGACGGATCTCGTTTGCGCCGCCGCCATCGCGAATCCAGACACTGGCCCTCCACAATCGCGCCGACGGGACAAGGCCAGGTGGCACCTGTTCCCGCGACGACGCGGATTCTATCAAGTGAAGGCGTCTGCCCACAGCTCGCACCGGCGCCTTGCGAGCGCCGGCGACCGGCGCTATAGTTCGCGCTTGATGTCGGCCCTTGCCTCACATTCTCGCTAGTCCTCGCCGCCTCTTGGCCACCGGCCCGTCCGCCGCGCCTTGGCAGCACAGGAGTCTCCCTCTAGAGGTGTGAGGTCCCGCATGGGCCGAAGTTACCGTTTTCATTCGTCAGAAGGCTTTGTCTGTCGCCGCTGCAAACGCGACGTCCCAGCCGAGAGCTTCGGGACACGCCAGCGCAATCACTGCCCGGCCTGTCTCTGGAGTCTGCACGTCGACGAGACGCCGGGCGACCGCCGCTGCCCGTGCCAGTCGCTGATGGAGCCGATCGGCGTGTGGGTCAAGCGCGACGGTGAGTGGGCGATCATCCATCGCTGTACCGCCTGCGGCACACTCCGCACGAATCGCGTGGCAGGCGACGACAGCCCGTGGGCAATGATGTCGCTCGCGGCCAGGCCGCTGGCGCAGCCGCCCTTCCCGCTAGAAAGCCCCTGACGCGCCTGTCGCGACAGGTCCTCTGCCGCTATCGCGAGCTGGCCAAGGCGCAGAAGGCAGACGGCTAGGAGTACATGCGCGCGTCGTAGCGGAAGGGCCGCTGGACCGTCATCTTCACGCCGCCGAACTCGGGATGGCTGGGGTTGAGAACCACGTTCAGCTCCTCCGGTATCAGCGCCGACGGCACATACAAGACGAGCGACCGGTTCTCCCGCGCCCATTTGCTGCCGAAAGCCATGCTACGGGGCCCTGCCGGCACGGAAGCCCAGTCTCTCGGGAGGTCGGCGAATCTCGGCCTTTCGGTGGAGCGTCGTGCAGGCAACTCGATCCGAACCAAGACCAGGTCGGCCGGCACGATGCCGGCGACGTGCACGAACGTCTCCAAGGCGGCGATGGCGATCGTCGAGCCCGCATAGATCGCCACCGTCCCGACTTCATTCCAACGGCCACCGTTGGCGCGCGCGCCGGCGCCCAGCCTGTCAAGGCCGTGGATGCGCCGTGCGATCCGCCAAACGACGGTCTCGACCACTAGAACGCGCCCCCGAAGTCGATCGCGGAGAGAATCCTGCGCACCTCAACTGCGCCCGGACTCGTGTCCAACATCGACAACGGAGTCACACCGCCCAACGCGCGGTTCTCGCTCTTGAGCCAGCGCGCGGCCGCTTCGTGGTTGCCAAAGGTCCGCTCCGCTGCTCGCGCGATTTCGGCCACGCGCACGACGCGCTCCGACGAGCCGCGGTCGAGGCGGCGCTTGTTCTTGATGAGCGCGTGCCCGGTGCTCCCGGGCATGGCCAAGACCTGGAACACGTCGCTCTTCGACACGTCCAGGTACTCAACCATGCTGTCGATCTGCCCAGCGGGCACACCACGCCGAATCGTGTCGATCTTCTCGCGCAGCGGCACATCCGCGCGCACCAAGTCCATGAACGGTCCGGAAGTCCTCTTGACGCGCGGAAGGCTCCTGCTGCTGCGTCGCGCCTCACTGCGAACAGGTCCTCTGTTTTGCACAGCCCCCTCCTACTAGACACAGTCTAACTCTCGACTGAGAGTTGGGCAAGTCTCATATCAGACACCATGCCGGATCATGCGGTCGAGGGTTTCGGAGCGGAACCGAAGTCGTCGTGGCGCGCGTCGCGAGGGATTCGAACGCACCATCAGCGACCATGGACCGCGAGAGCAGGGCTGGGGCGCTTCTCACACCGCGAGCTCCGTCTCCGCGCTCCCAACGTCAAGCACTCGCCGTACGCCCCCCCGGGGTCCTGACGCGGACTTCGTGGCACGGGCATTGCTCTTCTTCCTGGCGAGAGAGCCGGCCTGAAGTCGTCCAGTGGCCGGCCGCGCGCATGGAAGGCCGACGATTCGCTAAGAAAGGAAGAAACATTGGATACCAACCTAGTCATCCTGATTGTCGTGCTGGTCATTCTGTTCGGTGGCGGCGGTTTCTATTGGACCCGGCGACGGTAGCGGGGCTCTTCTGACGTCACCGCATTATCGAGAACCCATTTGTAGATTGTTCCGGGCCGGGGCCGGCGGTCGTCACGAGGCCGCACCGGACTCACCGGGCGGCCTGGCCCCCACATCCGGCGGGCTTCTCGGCGACGGTGATCTAGAATCGCCTAAGCGGGGATGAGATGTCCACGAGGTCCGTCAAACTGAGTCAGTCTGGAATCGCAGCCGCGTTGTCGAAGCTACCCGGCTGGAAGCTCAAGGCCGGCAAGCTCTATCGCGAGTACAAGTTCGTCGACTTCGTCGCCGCGTTCAGTTTCATGACCGGCGCGGCGCTGATCGCCCAGAGCCTGGACCATCACCCCGAGTGGTTCAACGTCTGGAACAAGGTCCGCATCGACCTCGCGACCCACGACGCCGGCGGGGTCACGGCGCTCGACGTGAAACTGGCCCATGCGATGGAAGAGCTGGCAAACCGACAGCTCGGGAAATGAAGCCGTTCGAACGGCTCTTCGAGCGCGACGGGCTGCCGCTATACGGGCTGCCTGCCGCCTTGGCAGCGACGTACGCCGGCGACTTCGGCCTCGGCCGTCCGAGGCTGTACGCGAACTTCGTCTCGTCCGCCGACGGCGTGGTAGCCCTTCCTGGGGACGGTGACTCGGGACGCGTCGTCAGCGGTGACAACGAGCCCGACCGATTCATCATGGGGCTGCTGCGCACAGCCGCCGACGCCGTTCTGATCGGCGCCGGCACCTTCCGGAAGGGCGATGGCAATTGTTCCCCCGAGGCCATTTACCCCGCGGCCGGGAAGCTCTTCGCCGAGCTACGAACGCAGTTGGGCCTTAGGCCCCGCCCGCTCTTGGTCGTCGTCACCGCTTCGGGAAACATCGATCCCGCGCACCCGGCGCTCCGCGATTGCTTGATCGTCACCACGCCGCACGGCGAAACTCGTCTGCGGGGAACGCTCCCGAGCGGCGTGCGGATCGCCGTGCTCGGCGCGCGGCGCATCGACGGCCGTTCACTACTGGACCTTCTTCGCGCGCAGGGGCTGCAGGTCGTCCTCACCGAGGGAGGGCCGTCGCTGGTCGGTCAGCTCGTCGAAGAGGGCCTGATTGACGAGCTGTTTCTCACGTTGTCACCGCGGCTCTTCGGACGCTGGTCGGAGGATGGACGCAAGTCGCTCGTCGACGGAGTCGATCTGCACGGACGCCCTCTGAAGCTCTTGAGCGCGCGGCGCCACGAATCCCATCTCTACTTGCGCTACGCACTCTGAAAAGTCAGCGACCGCCAGCCGCAAGCGGAATGGCCGCACGCCGCGCGCGCCTACGCGAGCGCCTGATAGATCGCGGTTTCGATCTGGGGCGCCAGGCTGCGCAGGGCCGCGTCCTCGAGATCCAGCAGGCGCTGGATCAGGAGCAGCGAGACCATCTGCTCGACAGGATCGATCCACACATGGGTACCGAATGCGCCGGCCCAGCCAAACGTGCCGCGCGATGCGAGGCTGCCGGCCGCAGCAGGATCGTCGAGCACGCGCACGCCGAGGCCGAAGCGATAGCCCGTGAGATCCAAGTAGGGCGTGCGCAGCGGCATCGGACCCAGGCGATTGGACGCCATCAGCTCGACCGCGCTCCGAGCAAGCACGCGCTGACCGTCGAGCTCTCCGCCCTGGGCCAGCATGAGGGCAAAGCGCGCATACGCCTCAGCGGTGCCTGCCAGACCGCCGCTCCCCGATTCGTAAAGGCGCAGCGGCGCTGCGCCCCCACCCTCAGTCGAGAACGCCAGCACGCCATTGGGTCTGACCGGTCTGAGTCCGCCTGGCGCGCGCATGTAGACCGTGGCGACCTCAGGCAGCCGCGCGGTGGGCACCTGAAAGAAGAGGTCGGTCGCGCCGAGCGGCTCAAAGATGCGCCGGCGCATGAACTCGTCCAAGCTCTGGCCTGACGCGATCTCGACCACGCGCCCGAGCACGTCGAAGCCAAGCTCGGTTGAATAGCGGAACTCAGTGCCCGGCTGAAAGCGCAGCGGCACAGACGCCATGCGCGGCGCGACGTCAGCCAGCGTGTCGCCAGCGCTCACTCCGCCGGGCACATCGGCGAGCGTGGCCGGGTTCGGACCGCACCCCAACCCGGCGGTGTGCGTGAGCAGGTCGTTGA
>Ga0182021_10009530_pt1 | contig 11514 bp, 8 predicted proteins | sample 612E3MmetaG_FD_120493 | JGI IMG/M metagenome (GOLD analysis project Ga0182021, IMG submission 120493) | Permafrost microbial communities from Stordalen Mire, Sweden - 612E3M metaG (Illumina Assembly) | ecosystem: Environmental > Terrestrial > Soil > Wetlands > Permafrost | place: Sweden...
CCGCGGTTGTTCAAGGTGAGCGTCAGGCTCTGCAGGTCGGTGTCGTAGACGGAAAGCAGGTTAACCCGCTCAATCACGAGGTAATTGCCGCTGTTGGCCGTCGCGGCCCAGGCGCCCCAGCCCGCCCAGCTGCCGACCGGCGGAACTGAGCCGTCGGCCGTCTGCCAGATGAGCTGAAACTTCGCGGCGGTGTTGATCGCGGCGGCGGCGGGCAATGCGAGGCCGGCACGCATGCTGGAAAGGACCAACACCCGCTGGGTCGGATTGGTCGCGGGATCAGTGAGGTAGACGCGATCCATCTGGCGCTTGTTGGTCGCGAGATCCGCCGGACTCAGCCCGGCGTAGCTGGACAGCACCGTGGTCCAGTTGGCCGACGTGGGGGCTGCGCCCTGGTCTCGCAGGTAGAGCTTAATCTGGTCGCCAACCATGCTGAGATTCTGGACCTCGGTGTTGACGACCGCGCGGTCGAGGGAGCGCAGGGCGTTTGGCATGATGACGCCGGCGATGATCGCCATGACTGCGAGAACGCCGATCATCTCGATCATCGTGAATGCAGCTGTCCCCTCGCCGGATTTTGCGGCGGCGATCGCGACGAGTGCTCCAGCCTCGGCCGACGACCCCCGCCCGGCCTCAACGAGGCCGGCTCCAACGCTCGCGCGCCCAGTTGCGGATGATGTTTTCATCGGGCCTGCCAGAGTTGCAGAATTGGCAAGATCACCGCCAGGGCCACGCAGCCGACGACGCTGATGAGCGAGACCATCACCACCGGATCGAGGATGGCGAAGATCATTTTGATCCGCCGCGGAATGATCGTGTTGTAGTAATCCGAGACGCTGCGAAGCGAGAAATCGAGGCGGCCCGAGGTCTCGCCGCTGGCGATCATCGTGACCAGCGTTGCCGGGAAGAAATCGTACCGCCCAAGGCAGCGGCTGAGCGGGGCACCCTCGGAGACGCCCTGCCGGACTTCGTCCAGCGCCTGAGCGACCGCCCGGTTGCCGACCAGGTTGCGGCAAATCGCGAGTCCTCGCAGCAGTGGGATCCCGGCTCCGTAGAGCAGGCCCAGATTGTTGGTGAAACGCGACAGCGCGAACATCGCGATCAGCGAGCCGAACACCGGCAACCGGAGCAGCGCGCGGTCAAAGCGGCATGCGAACGCCGGCGAGCGCATGGCCAGCTTCAGCCCGGCGGGCAGGCCAATGGCGGCCGCGAGCAGGACCGGCCAGCCGTGCAGAATCAGGTTGCTGGCGCCGATCACCATTCGCGTGAGCAGCGGAATTTGCAGCGACAATCCGACCAGCAGTTCGACGAACCGCGGCACGACGAAAGTGAAGAGCCCGACGACCAGCAGGAGCGAGGCACCCAGCACCATCACCGGATAGATCAGCGCCTGGCGGATGTCGCTGACGAGCTGGTCCAGCCACTGGTAATAGGCGCTCAGGCTTTCAAAGGCCTCGGGCAGCTTGCCGCTGACCTCGCCCGCGTGCACGAGGGCCACCGTCTGGCTGGGGAAAACGCGCGGCTGGGCCTCCATCGCCTGGTGGAGCGGCACGCCCGTGGTTACCTGCTCGTGCAGGGCCGCCACCACGCGTCCCAGCCTTTCCGCGCGGAAGTCCTCCGCCAGCCTTTCCAACGCTTTGGGCAGCGTGATCCCGGCCCGCAACAGGAGTGACATTTGGACAAAAAAGCCGATCAGTTCCATCCGCTTGACCGTCGTGCGGCCCAGGGCCACCGGCCGCACGGGCGCACCCTCCCTGGCCTCCAGCAGCCAGATCCCGGCCTGACGCAAACGGTGCTCCAATGCCGCGAGGTTTTCCGCTTCCAAGGCGCCGGCGACGGTCTGGCCGCCGGCATCGAAGGCCCGGTAGTGGTAAAGGCTCATGTTCAACTGGCGAAGGCCACGCGGAATACTTCCTCAAGGGTGGTGTCACCTGCGAACGCCCGGCGGAGCCCGTCGTCAAAGAGCAGGGGCACGCCTTTTTGGCGGGCGATGGCCTTGAGTTCATCCACCTTTCCGCTGTGCAAGGCCGGGTGGTAGTCCTCGTCGAGCAACAGCAATTCGAAAATCGCCACCCGTCCCCGGTAACCCTGCTGGCGGCAGTCCGGACATCCGCACGGTTTCCACAGCGTCGGTTCCCGGTCCGCCGGTGCGGGAACGTTGAAGGCCCGGAGGAGCGCGTGGGGATCGGCGACCGGGGCGCGGCAGGACCGGCAGAGCCGGCGCACGAGGCGCTGCGCCACGACCAGGTGCAAAGTGGCGGGCAGGAGGAAAGGCTCGACGCCGAGATCGATCAGGCGGGGAATCGCGCTGAACGAGTCGTTCGTGTGCAGCGAACTGAAGACCAGGTGGCCCGTCAGCGCGGCCCGGACCATCAATTGCGCCGTCTCCTTGTCACGGGTTTCGCCAACGAGCAGCACATCGGGATCCTGGCGCAGCAGCGTGCGCAGACCCGTGCCGAAGCTTAATCCGATCTTGTCGTTGACCTGGGTCTGGCGAATGTGCGGCAGTCGGTATTCGATCGGATCCTCGAGCGTAAAGACCGCGCGTTCGAACCGGTTCACACTGTTGAGTGCGGTGTAGAGCGTGGTCGTCTTGCCGCTCCCGGTCGGACCGGTGACGAGGACCACCCCGTGCGGGCGGAGGACGGCGGTCCCGAGCGCGGACTCATCCTCGGCGCGCAGGCCGAGCGAACGGACGTCGAGCAGCAGGCTCCCGCCGTCGAGGACGCGCAGCACGACGCTCTCGCCGTAGTTGGTCGGCAAACACGACATCCGGATGTTCAGTTCCCGCCGGCCGAGCGTGAAACTGAACCGGCCGTCCTGCGGAAGCCGCGTTTCGGAGACATCCAGGTTCGCCATCACCTTGAGCCGGGCGATGAACGGCTCCTGGAGATCCTTGGGCACAAGGACGAATGCCTGGAGAACGCCGTCGTGGCGCATGCGGATCCGCAGCGATTTCTCATCCGGCTCGAAATGGATGTCGCTGGCCGACTTTCGCACCGCCACGGCGATGATCTGCTCGATGGCGCGGATCACGGGGGCGGTGGTGTCATCCCCCCCGGCGCGGCTGCTGATCTTCATCAGCTCGTCGATGGTCTGGTCGAGCGATTCCGCCCGGTCATGGACGGCAGACAGGCGTTCGAGAATGTCGGCCTGGGGCGCGTTGAGCACCTCGACCTTCAGGCGGGTGAGCTGCTCGACCCGGTCAATCGCCACCACATTGAACGGATCGGCCACGACGACCACCAGGGTGTCGTCACGGCGGTGGCAGGGAATCAGGGCGGCCTCCCGGCAAAAATCGTAGGGCAGCAGACCGACGGCCTCCGCGGCGACCTCGATCTGGGAGACATCGACCGTCTGGCTTTGCGAGTCCTGGGCGAGAAACGAGGCGATTCCCTGCTCGGTGGCAAAACCGAGATCCTTCACGACCGTCCCCAGCAGGCGCCCGGTGCGCCGCTGTTCCCGCAGTGCCAGTTCCAGCTGTTCTCGACTGATCAGTCCCGCCGCAAGGAGGCGGTCGCCAAGTCGGGGAGCGGGAACCGTCGGTGGAGAGGGCATATGCGCGGGCTGATGCTTGCGGCCTGCCCTGCCCGATCGAGCAGGCCCTCGCCAGCCGGGGTCGACCGGTTACTGATGGGCAAGATAGACGTACACCGTGGTTAGGCCGGCGGCGCTGGGAGTGTTGTAGACCACTTTGCCCGCGCTGTCCGCTGTCGTGGCATTCGCCGCCGAGTACGGATCGCCGTCGATCTTGAGACTGAGCTGCTGGGCCTCGTTGCCGGTCACATTCACGAGCACGGCGGAGACGACGAGGGAACCCGCCGGGAGATTGGTCACTCCGTCGAGCTGGTAATTCGCGCCATTGGCGGTGGAAGGAGCCGTGACATTCGACGTGAGACGAATGATGCGCGACTGGGTGGCCTGGCTGGCACCGCCTGCGGCGGCCCAAACGCCGTTGGCATACGTCCAAGTTGCCCCGGCGACGGGCGGATTGGCCGGCGGCGTGCCGATCTTGACGGCGAAGCGGCTGTCCATGTAACCGGCGGCCAGGAGCAGATCGTCGATGCGCGAGTTTGCGTTCGTCGCCGGCACGGTGCCGTATTTGCCTGCGAAATCCGTGACCGCACTGCGCACGGCGCTGATCGAGCTGACAGCGGCGGTGATCCGGGATCCCTCAATGGTCGTGAAGACCTTGGGGACGATGACAACCGCGAGAATGGCGATGATGGCGAGAACACCAATCATCTCGATCAAGCTGAAACCCGACTGCCGGCGGATGGACGAAGAGAGGCTGCGAACTGTTTTCATAATGGGGCGTAAGCGGATTCGTGTCATGGGATGCCCGCATGTCATTCATGCAAGGCGCCTTCGCGAATAACTTGTCAGTACTTGCACCGGATACATCGGCTTGGAGGCCCCCGGCTTTAGGGTGAAACACTCTTTCGTGCGCCCGGCTGGGCCGGCGGCCCGGGATTCCGTCGGCGTGCTCCTCAGATTCAACGTCATGCACCGGTGGATTCGAGGCGCCGGCCTTCGATTCACCGGAGAGCCCAGGCTGGTCTTTGCTAATGCCCTTGACGAACGAGACCCAAGAACGGAAAACATCACAGCCCCAGAGGGCGCCAAAATGGCCGATTTTACCCCAAGCCGGGACAGGATTCTGAGTCTGGCCAAGGACTTGCCGCCGGCCGCCGCAGTGCTGGGCAGACTCCAGCGTCTCCTAGCCGACCCCAATGCCACGCTGGATGACATTTGTAGTCTGCTGAAGCGCGACATTGCGCTTTCTTCCCGAATTCTGCGAATCAGCAACAGCGCGTATTTCAGCCCGGCCACACCGAATGCTTCGCTGGAGGAGGCGGTTGGATATGTCGGTTACGCCGAGATCTACAAGGTGGTTGGAATCACGATCGCTTCGCAGTGCTGGTCCAAGGACCTGCACTTTTACGGCTATACGCCCGAGCAGCTGTGGCTAAACGCAATGAGCAGCGCACTCGCCATGGAGTCGCTGGCCCAGTTTGTTGGCCTGAACCCGCGTTCGACTTACACCGCCGGCCTGATGCGATCGATGGGCAAGATCATTCTCGATCATTATGCGGCGGAGAGCACCGCGCCGCCGGAACCTTTTGCCAAAGGGGCCGGGAAGCCGTTGGGAGAATGGGAAATGGCCGCCTTCGGCTCCGACAATCCGACCGTCGCGGCCCTCGTGCTGCGGGAATGGAATTTCGCGCCGGAAACCTGTGACGCCGTCCTCCACCAATACCACCCGGAGGCTTCGCCTGGCGGCGATCTCACGCCTTGGCTGATCAATCTCGCTGGTCGGATCACGGTTGAACTGGGCTACGGGCTCGCGGGTGAAGATTCGTATTGGGAACTGCGCCCTGAAACGCTGGCCCGCACCAAGCTTGCCGCTGCCGATCTGGAACTCTGCACGGCGGAAACGAAGATGGCCGTCGATGCGGTGCGCCAGGCGTTTGCGAATTTCTCGTAGGGTGGCCGCAGGCTAACGGCATTTGGAGGGCGGAGCGCCGGCGCCGCCGAATGCCCCAACGGCACTCACGGCGCAGCGCCCTCCCCTGGCCGGGGGAACGGTTTTCAGGCTTCCCTCACTGCGCTCGGCGACCGAAGAGGCCTCGTCAACGGGCCGGACCCCAACGCTGCGTGAACGGATAATAGATGAACAGCGGCCGTCCGACCACGTCTTTCGCGGGCACAAAGCCCCAGAAGCGCCCGTCCTTGCTGTCCGGTGAATTGTCACCCAGCGCAAAAAACACGGCCGCCGGAACCGTCAGCTTATCCCCGGTCGAGAGCAGCCCGTAGTTGCGATAGCCGGGATAGCGGCCTTCGCGACGAGCATTCTTCCCAAAAGCCGCCGCCCCCGTGATGGGCCGGCCGTTGCGCCAAAGTTCCGTTCCGCGGATTTCGAGCGTGTCGCCCGGCGCGCCCACCAGGCGCTTGATGAAATACTGGTCGCCGTCCTCCAATTTCAGCGCTTCAATGTTGCCGGTGCGGAAAACGAAGCCGGAACCGATCGGCGGGCGAATGAAGTGATAGCTGAACCGGTCGACGAACAACTGGTCGCCCGTCAGGATATCGAAGCGCATGATCGGCTCGCCCTCCCGCACGGTCTTCCCCAGCCGGATCAAGAATGCGGGGCGCGCTGAGTCAGCGTCATCGCGAACCTGGACGGTCGTGCGCTCCACCCGGCCGTCCTTCCCGGCGGTGGCAAGAAATCGCCGGAATCCGTCGGCGCCTCCAAAAAACGTCTCCTGGAAAAGCTGGTCGAAGTCGTGAAAATCTGCCGGCACCTGCACGGTCGTCGCGACCCCGTCCACGGAAAACGTATATTCGCGGACCCGGGTCGGCACCAAGAGCCACTTGCGGCCATCGCGCAGCGTGTAGGCGAGGATGCCCTCGGGGAAAAGCGTGGCCGAAACCTCTCCCGCGCGCGGGGCGACGACTTCGCGACGCTGCGCCCCGAAAGCCACCAGGCGGAAGGCGCGCTCCAGCAGTCCGGGCGCGGGCGTGCCGGGCGGCAAGTTCTCGCCTTTCATGCCGTAATAGGTCGGCCACATCGAGTTGGTGGGAATCTTGAACGGCTGCAAAAAATAGCTGCGGATGCCGAGGACGATGATGGCCGCCACGAGGAAAAACTCGACGTTCTCGACCATGGACGATTTCGGGTAGAACGTCCCGCCGACCTGCTGCAGCAGCCCCTCGAGTGCCTCGATGCCCAGCTTCAGCTTGCCGGCGTCGGCACGCTGCTTGAGCTGGAGTCGCAACTCGGCGATCTTCTTCCGCAATTCCTGGGTCTGCGCCGTGGTCAGCTGGTCGCGGCGATAATGGCAGATCTTGTCCGCGAGTTGCAGCCAGTTCTCGGCGTTTTCGCGCATCTTGCGCTCATTGGAGGTGAAGAATCCAAACACGGGGAATGGGGGCTAGTTGTTCTTGAGGACCTGGATGAAGGCGTCGGGCGGAATCGAGACCTTGCCGATGTGCTTCATCTTCTTTTTGCCTTCCTTCTGCTTTTCCAGGAGTTTCTTCTTGCGCGTGATATCGCCGCCATAGCATTTCGCGGTCACGTCCTTGCGCATCTCGCGGACGTTGTCGCGGGCGATAATCTTGCCGCCGATCGCGGCCTGCACCGCGATCTTGAACATCTGCGGCGGGATGATCTCGGCCAGCTTCTCGCAAAGCGCGCGGCCCCTCCCCTCCGCCTTCGACCGGTGCACGATGCTGGCGAACGCGTCGACCGGCTCGCCGTTCACCATGATATCCATCCGCACGAGATCGGAGACCCAGTATTCGCCCAGCTCATAATCCATCGAGCCATAGCCGCGGGTGATGCTCTTCAAGCGGTCGTTGAAATCGACCAGAATCTCGTTGAGCGGCAGCGTGGCCGATAGCATGACGCGCATCGTGTCCAGCGTGGTGGTGTGATCGCAGGTCCCCCGCTTTTCCATGATGAGACCGAGAATGTCGCCGAGACAGGTGTTCGGAATGTGGATCGATGCCTTGATGGTCGGCTCGTAGATCGCCTCGATCGAGGCCGGATCCGGCAGGTTGACCGGATTGTCCACCTCAAAGGGCTCCCCGCCGCCGTGGACCTTCACCTTGTAGACGACGCTTGGATAGGTGGAAATGATGTCCACGTCGTGCTCGCGCCGGATCCGCTCCTGGATGATCTCCATGTGCAGGAGGCCGAGGAAGCCGCAGCGGAAGCCAAAGCCGAGCGCAACCGACGTTTCGGGCTGAAAAACAAACGCCGAATCGTTGAGGCGCAGGCGCGCGACGGCAGACTTGAGCTTCTCGTAGTCCTGGGTCTCCAGGGGATAGAGGCCGCAATAGACCATCGGATGCACCTCCTTGTAACCCGGCAGCATCGCGGTGGCGGGACGGATGGCATGGGTGATCGTGTCGCCGATCTTGATATCGCCGGTGGCCTTGATCGTGCTGACGATGTAGCCGACGTCGCCGGCGCCCAATTCATCGCAGGGTTCCATCTTCGGGTGAAAGGCGCCGACCTCCTTCACCTCGGCTTTCTGCCCGGTGCTCATCAGCATCATCATCTCGCCGGCCTTGATCGTGCCCGAGAACACGCGCACGTAGGCGATGACGCCCCGGTAGGGATCATATTTCGAGTCGAAGACCAGAATCCGCGTGCCGGCGTAATCGGCCCAGCGCGGTGCCGGCACCCGGGCCACGATCGCCTCGAGGATTTCGCTGATGCCGATGCCTGATTTCCCGCTGGCGAGAATCACTTCCTCCGCCGGAATCGTGAGAATATCCTCCAGTTGGCGGGTGCAGAGCTCGAGATTGGCGCTCGGCAGGTCGATCTTGTTGATGACCGGGATGACCTTGAGTTTCTGTGCGAACGCGAGGTGGGCGTTGGCCACGGTCTGGGCCTCGACGCCTTGCGCCGCGTCCACCAAAAGAAGGGCGCCCTCGCAAGCGGCCAGCGACCGGGACACCTCGTACGAGAAATCCACATGGCCCGGCGTGTCCATGAGATTGAGCTGGTACAACCTGCCGTCCTTCGCCGGGTAGGACATCGTCACCGGGTGCATCTTGATGGTGATGCCCCGCTCCTTCTCCAGGTCCATCGAGTCAAGCAGCTGGTCCTTCATCTCGCGCTGGGTGACCGTGTGCGTGAATTCAAGCAGCCGGTCGGAGAGCGTCGTCTTGCCGTGATCGACGTGGGCAATGATGCAGAAGTTGCGTTTGAGCGAGACGTCCATGCGTGAGTGATCAGGAGCCCCCGGTCGCCTGAGACCGGGGACAAATGGAAACGGCCAATGTGAAGCCGGCTTTCGCCGCTTTCAAGCGGCGAAATCGGCCCACTCGGCGAAGCTTCGAACCGGCCAGTCCCGGTTGGTGCGTCGCGCGAGACCGGCGAGGACGCCGCCCGGGCCAAGCTCCCAGAACTGCGCGGCGCCGGCGGCCGCAGCGTGGCGCACGCAATCCTCCCAGAGCACTGGAGAAACCACCTGCCGGACCAGCGCGTCGCGGATCTCGGCGGGCTCCGCGACCGGCCCGCCGGTCGTATTGGTGAAAACCGTCAGGCGGGGCCGGGCGAACGCGACGCCCTCGAGAAAAGTCGCAAACGCGGCCCGGGCGGGCTCCATGAGCCGGCTGTGATAAGCGCCCGCCACATTCAGCGGAATGACCTTGCGCATGCCGCGATCCTTTGCCGCCGCCACCGCTGCGCCGATCTTCGCCTTGTCGCCCGAGATCACGATCTGCCCGGGGCAATTGAGATTGGCGATCTCCACGGCGAATTCCCGGCAGAGCGCGTCGACCGTTGTCCGGGCCTCGCCGATGATGCTCGCCATGGTGCCGGTGCTCTGCTCGCACGCGAGCTGCATCAGCCGTCCCCGCTCGGCGACCACCCGCAGCCCGGTCGCGAAATCAAAGACCCCGGCGGCGGTCAGCGCCGTAATCTCGCCGAGACTGAGGCCCAGGGCGATCTTCACGTCCTCCCCCAGCCGGCCTTGCTCCTGCAGGATCGCGTGGAGCGCCAGGCCGTGCACGAAAAGCGCCGGCTGGCAAACGCGGGTCTGCGTGAGTTCGGCGTCGGGGCCCTCGAAACTCACCCGAGCCAGATCCCAGCCGAGCACCCGGTTGGCCTCCTCATAGAGCAGACGCGCGCTGGCCGAGCCGTCGCAGAGCGACTTGCCCATGCCCGTTTTCTGTGCGCCCTGGCCGGCGAAAAGGAGTGCAACTGACATAATCGAGGCCGGTGGTTAAACCGGTCCGCCGGCCAAAAACCAAGCCTTAAAAGGCGCCGACGCGGGGAATGCCCGGGGCGCCCCCTTCCGGGACCGCTCAGCGCGCGCCAGCGCCGGGGCGCGAACCTCCGGGCCGCGCCATGTCACCTGAGGTGAAGATGCCCTTGAGATTCATCTCGAGCGCCGGTGGGTTTGGCGAAAAGCGCATGCCGTCGGCTTTGCTGATCTTGGCAGACTTGATGAGGCTGTAGAGGTCCCGGTTGAAGGACTTCGATCCGGATTCGTCGCCGATTTCCAGCAACTGTTGGATCTTCTCGAAATGCCCTTCCATGATCAGGCTCCGGACGGTGGAATCGGCGACGAGGATCTCGAGCGCGACATACCGGCCGCCGCCTTCCAGGGCGGGGATCAGCTTCTGGCAGATAAAGCCGCGGATCGATCCCGAAACCTGGCGCCGCGCCTGGGCGACCTGATCCGGGGGGAAGAACTCGAAGAGCCGCGTGAGCGATTGCTGGACCGTCGAAGCGTGCATCGTGGAGAAGACGAGGTGCCCAGTCTCGGCGGCGGAGATGGCCGTCTCAAAGGTCTCCTTGTCGCGCATTTCCCCGATGAAGATGATATCGGGGTTCTGGCGCAGCACGGCGCGGACCGCCATGGGAAAGTCGGCCACGTCAATGCCGATCTCCCGCTGCTGGAAGACGGATTTGTCATCCGTGAACGTGTATTCGATCGGGTCCTCGATGGAGATGATGTGACGGTCGAGGTTCTGGTTGATCCAGTTCAGCATCGCCGCCATGGTCGAACTCTTGCCCGAGCCGGTCGCGCCGCACACCAACAGGATGCCGTCCTTGGACTTGGCGAGGTGGACCAGCGTTTCCTGATCGAGATTAAGCTGCTCGAAGGTCGGCGGGCGGCTCTTGATGTAACGAAAGACCACGCTCGCCGTTCCCCGCTGGTGAAAGGCGTTCACGCGAAAGCGTCCCACGTCCGCGGCCGCATAGGCATAGTCCACCTGGCCGTCGCGCTCCCAAAGGCCGCGGAAATTCCGCGGGACGGTGGCCGCCACAAAACCGCGGACCATCTCGCCCTCGATCGGATCCATATCCACGGGCTTGAGCCGGCCGCTGATCCGGAAGAAAGCCGGCTTGCTCGACTTGATGACGACGTCACTCGAGTTGGCTTCCACTGCGAGCTTGAGCACTTCGTTGAACAGTTCGACGGGGTCCATAGAGGGTCGCGGGGTGCGGGGACGAAAAAAGGATGTGCTTTTCTAGGCGGGTCTGCTTTGGTCAGCAAGGCTACATTCCAAGATATTCTTCTGACATGAAGTCGCGCCCATTGACCGGCACTCTCACTGCGCTCGTGACGCCGTTGCACCAGCAAAAGGTCGCTTTTGACGACCTTCGCTCCCTCGTTAATTTTCAGATAAAATACGGCATCGACGGCCTGGTGCCGGCCGGATCGACCGGAGAATCAGCCACCCTGTCGCATGAGGAGCACATGGAAGTGGTCCGCTGCGTGGTGGAAACGGCCCGCGGCCGAGTGCCGGTGGTCGCCGGCACCGGGTCCAACTCCACTCAGGAGGCATTGGACCTCACCCAGGCCGCCCATCAGGCCGGCGTGGATGCCATGCTGGTGGTCGCGCCGTACTACAACCGTCCGACCCAAGAGGGGCTGTTTCGCCATTTTCCGAAGATCGCGGAGGTCACGGACCGGCCGATCATCCTGTATTCCATCCCGAGCCGCTGTGGCGTGGAAATCAGCGTGCCGGTGGTCGAGCGGCTCCGCGCGA
>Ga0182021_10009533_pt1 | contig 11512 bp, 5 predicted proteins | sample 612E3MmetaG_FD_120493 | JGI IMG/M metagenome (GOLD analysis project Ga0182021, IMG submission 120493) | Permafrost microbial communities from Stordalen Mire, Sweden - 612E3M metaG (Illumina Assembly) | ecosystem: Environmental > Terrestrial > Soil > Wetlands > Permafrost | place: Sweden...
AAATAACGCTATTTGATAAATTAGATATTTCCAAGATGTGCCTTCTCGGGAAAGAAGGCATATACGTCGGCGAATTTCAAAAGTAAAACCATCAGATACCAACAATAACATATAACATTGATGGATGCACAGGACTAATCTATTAAGCAACTTAGCCCATTGTTGTCAGCAATGCCAAGTGCTTGATTGCTTCGATTCTTTTTTGAACGAATAGAAAATGAATAGTCTCCAACTTTTTCAAAGTAGATTTTTTATTTATCGAATAAAACAGTACCAGAGCGCTACGGCGTGCATTCCGGCCAGTCCGCCTTCTATGGATTTTTGAGCATCTAATAGTGAGGCAACTCGCTTATTGGCAGCATCGTAAATATGCGCACCGCGAACTGTCATCATTTTTCTGTTGTCTGAATCGAATAGAAAATTACCGCGAATCGTAGCGATCCGTCGATTGTTTCCATCATAAATATCTTCACCCCTGGTAATGGCAATTCTTCGATTGTGGGAATCAAAAAGTACAAGACCCTGCATTTTATACATATTCATAATGGAAATCTTTGTATGTTATTACTCTCTCACCTAACAACGACAAATTTAGTATAGACCCTTTCTGCTCCAACAGCAAGACATTTATTTTTAATATTTCTGCCATCCTATCATTTTAATTCGGCAGCGATTCGCATCCTTTTTAAAAACGAGCTCAATGACTATTACAGGAAAAAAATGTTTGTATTTTTCGCTATGGAATTTCACAAACTTCACTTATAATAAGAACGGCAGTGTTATGTTATTAAAACTTACTTCGTTGAGCGATCTGGATGAATTTCATCTTTCTTTTAAAAGGTCTCGCTATAGGATTCTCTCTTGCAGCACCCGTCGGTCCAGTTGGCATCCTCTGCATCCGGCGAACGCTTGCACATGGGAGCAAACGCGGAATCATCATTGGACTCAGTGCGGCATCCGCTGATATGACTTACGGCATCATTGCGGCTTTTGGTGTTACACTAATTTCCAACTTTATATCACAAGAACAGCATTGGATTCGTCTTATAGGCGGAATTTCATTATTGATACTCGGGTATCGCACATTTTTTTCTCAACCGGCAACTGATTCATTAATGAGCACGAAAAACGGTCATACGCGCACTTTCGTTTCTACGTTTCTCCTCACGTTAACAAATCCTATGACATTATTTGCTTTTGCTGCTATTTTCGTCGGTATTGGTTTAGATAAAACAATGGGTCTCCATGGATATTCATTTTTCCTTGTAGGCGGAATATTTTTAGGTTCGTTAAGTTGGTTCTCCCTCCTCACCAGTCTTGTCCGTTTCTTCCGCGAAATTATCACGACAGATGGACTTGTTATTATTAATAAAATTGCGGGTTCTCTTTTAGTCCTCTTTGGTATCATTGCCGTCTGGAGTGGTTTGAGAGGATTAATCCACTGATCAGTTTTATATAAAACTACCGCACTCCAAAATAAATCCTGTGCCAGGAGAGAATACTTTCACCGATTTTTTTCATCACTGAAAAGTGAATTATTGTTAGTGGGCTCACTTATTGAATTTAAGAGAGCATCATGGTCTCGTGTTAAGTACCGCTATCTTTACGGTTTGATAGGAATACCAAACGAAAAGCATATGCAGGTCCCCAGTATCCATGTTTGCGCAACCATTTCAAGAATAATCGAGGATCAAATGCCCGGGCAAGAGAGAAAACAACTATTGCAATAGTCGAAGCGCGCACTGCAATCCAGAATACACTTTCCCATGTAGAGCCAGAGATTAAGATTAGTACCATGAGAATAACGATAGGTGCCCAAAAATATGGGCGAGCGAGATCATGTAATCCTTGCCTGATCGTTGATTTCCATGATCGGTTGGATTCTTCCCCGATAAACATCGTCATTCCTTGCGAAAGCAAACGTTGAAGTCTCGCTGGCGTCCGGTGACGCCTGGAATAGGTATAGACAGTTACAGAAGAAGAAAATATTCCGGCGATCGATGACCAGAGAATCAGAAGGCCAACTAACCCGAGAGGTGGAAGATGTAGATAACTAGCGATCCACTGAAGAACTATATCATACACATGGACAAGGTCGCTACCGATAAAAAGTAGCTGAAGAATTACTCCTTGAGCTGCCGCCCATGCACCAACGAAAAAACCGCCTATTGCAATTCCCAGAACATTCCAGCCGAGCAATTCGGTAGCACCGGTAAAGAGAATTCCCTGTACACTAATTGCAAGCATCGGGTTTAATCGGCTTCCGGATGGTGATAATGCCTTGATTCCGGCAGAAATAAACGGCACCCAAATTACTTTTCCGCGTGTTCCAAGTCCGTCACCAGCATAGGTCATCACCATAGATTGTACACTTGATAAAGCAATTCCACGGAATGGAATCTGGGCTGTATGCAACATTGCTCCCACACTCGCTTCAAAACTTCCAGCCGCAGCTCCGTATGCACCGACACGTTTCCAATCTTCATGTTCAACGCAAATTTGGCGTAATGTATTCCATGCACCTTTTGCCTGTACATCAATACATACGTCAAAATGCATGTGAAGCATTTGTTCGATGTCCTTCACCATGCCACTGCGCACTGCTATAACCGTTATCGGAGGGTTGGATGATTTAATTGAATCCCAGAGTTGAGCATGTCCTTTTCCCGCTGCTTCTCTCGGACCAAACTCATCAAGAATGATGAGAGATGGCGCACCGTGTACTGCGATTTGCTTTGCCCATTCTTGAAGTTGCTGCTCGGTTTCCACATCAAATGAATATGGAATAGTTTTAGAACCATCGTGTGTCGCATAGGTGAACTCTCGGCCTGAGACAATCATTTGCAATCGATAACAATCCGCACCCTGATGTGGAACTGGACGATTCTCTCCGAGCGCAAGGAATCCTTCAACACCCTTATGTTGCTGCTGGAACCAAGTCGTCAGTTGAAGCAGCAGTGAAGTTTTTCCAGATCCGATCGGACCCGTCACTCCAACAAGTAACATAGCTCATGAAAACCGAAATGTGGATGATCCTGTTGATTGTTCATGTTCAAATTATAATACATAAAAGAGAGAAGCAATGAAACACATAAAACAGATCGATAGTTACTATTCAGCATTCACACCACTAATCCAATTTACAATACAAACTATCGCTAAACATTACAAATAAGAATCTCCGACAGTGATTTGGAATTTCTCATTTGGAATTTCTCATTGCAGGTGCTTATGATTTTTTTTATATTGGTAATAAGATTTTTGAGTTGGCGGGTTTTCCCGCCTTCTTTTTCGCTTCAATTGTTCTGGACAATTTCAATTTATCAATTCGAAATACGCATTTATTATGGCGGGGTAGCTCAGCTGGTTAGAGCGTCGGAATCATAATCCGCAGGTCGAGGGTTCGAATCCCCCCCCCGCTACGCGAATGGCCGAATCTGAAAAGATTCGGCCACTTTTTTTTCATCACCCCGCTACAAATCCATGAACTAGATTGCTTATGATTTTATTTATCTTTGTTTTATTATTTGACAGAATCAATTAGAGTGAAATCAATTTTTCTATCATTCTAGTCTCATTTCTCATCCAGCACGTCCCGCAATAATATCAGGATTTCTTCGAAATTGTACGGTTTGAATATAAACTTCTTCACACCGGCTTTTAGAAGTTCCGATTTCATTTCGGGGTCAAGAAAACCAGTCGCAACGATTATTTTTACATCCGGATTAATCTTCTTAATGATATTAATTTCTTCCATTCCGGTCATCCCGGGTAATCCGAGGTCGGTAAAAACCATGCTGATTTCCTTATGCCGTTCCCTGTAGGTTTTCACAGCTTCTGGACCATCTATAGCAGAGAGAACCGTGTACCCCTTGGCAGCGATGCCTATCTGGAGAAACGTCATCAGCGTCTCTTCATCTTCTACCACTAACAATGTTTCTGTCCCCCCTGGAATTTCTTCCACTATTACCTTGGTCGATTCGTGCACAGGCAGAATTACCGGCGGCACCGGGAAATACAATCGGAAGATCGTTCCCTTTCCAAGTTCACTTGACACATCCACAAATCCCTTATGAGTTTGTACAATACCAAAAACCACAGCCAGCCCTAATCCTGTTCCTTTTCCTTTTTCTTTCGTTGTAAAGAATGGTTCAAAGATCCGATTTCGAATTTCTTCGGTCATCCCTGTACCTGTATCGACAACCTCAATACGGATGTACGTGCTTGCAAGAGCGTCCGGATGTTGAGTGTGTAACGTGACACCATCAACCGTACTTGTGTTCATGGTTATCTCCCCGCCATCCGGCATTGCATCGCGTGCATTCACACAGAGATTGAGAATGGCTTGGTGGACCTGCGAGCGATCCGCGTTAATGGCAGGAATACCTTTTTGGAGATTTTGCGAATACGTCAACGTTCGGGGGAAGGTTTCGCGTATCATTTCGACGACTTCCTTTGCAATATCATTGATAAGAACCGCTCCAAATTCCGTATCCGATTTTCTTGCAAAGGTTAAGATCTGTCGAACAAGCGCCGCGCCGCGCTGAACCGCCGTAGAAATGGTTTTAATGGCGCGCTGCAGCTTCTCCGGATCATTCTTCATTCGATCGAGTACTGTGACATACACTAAAATAATTCCAAGAATATTGTTGAAATCATGTGCAATCCCTCCGGCAAGCGCTCCCAGACTCTCCAGCTTTTGCATTTGCCGCATTTGTTCTTCTAACTGCCTGTAATTTGTGATGTCTTCTATTGTTCCATCGTAGTACAACGTTTTACCTTGAGAATCACGAATCGCTCGAGCGCTTTCCAGCACAAAGATTGCCGTGCCATCCTGACAAATCCATTTTGAATCATACCCATTTATCTCGCCATCCTTTTCGATCTTTTCAAGAAATTCCTTGCGTTGATATGATGGTTCGAAACCGTCTTTTTCAAGGTTTCTTTCAGCAAGTTCTTGAAAAGATGTATAGCCGAGCATTTCTACTAATGCAGGATTTGCCAATAATATATTTCCATCGGGGGTCGTTCTATAAATACCGATTGTCGCATTCTCGTAAAGTGAACGAAAACGTAACTCACTTGCCTGCAGCTCTTCCTCCGCTTGCTTGCGCTCGGTGATATCCTGTCCAAGAGCAATGGTAGCAATTATTGTTTTTACATCTGAAGAATAAATATTTGCTGTATTCCATAAGACAATGCGAGTACTCCCATCCTTACAGCGAACAGGCATCTCAACAGATATCAGGTTTTCCCCGTCAGTTGTCCTGGTAATAAGAGCAGAAAAATCTTCTCGTCTTTCATCAGGGAAGAGTATTCCCGGATGCTTACCGACGACATCATATATTGTATATTTCGTCAGCCGTTCAAATGCCAGATTGAACTTAGTGATCCAATTATTATTATCCCAAACAATTATGGGTGCATTCGCAAAACTGAGTAAGTTATCAAGATAATCGGTGGTTTCCCGCAATGCATCTTCCGCCCGCTTGCGCTTAGTGATGTCGCGCCCGTAAAGGTTGACATATCCGAGAGCAGAGATTGGCACGACCATAATCGAATACACTCGCTCTTCGTATTCAACCTCCACGGTCGTCATGACGCTGTTTCTCGCAGTATTGACGATCCGTTCCCGCCACTCTGGTGGCAAATATCCATGGACCGCACAGTTCCACAAACGCAGCAGCGATTCGCTAGCTGGGTTAGCATAAATGATTTTCCCGTCCATCTCAACTCGCAAAACTGGATTGGGATTCTCAGATGGAAAACGCGACAGACTCTCGATCTGTTCTTCCGCCCGCTTACGTTCGGTGATGTCGTGCACTATCACCAGTCTGGCTGGCCGACCGATGAAGTCAACATCTTGCATGGTTATTTCGACATCAATAAGAGAACCGTCTTTCTTTCGATGTTGCCACACGCCGACTTTCCGTAGGAGGTCCATTCTCTTAGACACGGTTTCTGAAAGCGCCCCAAGCAAATCCGGAGGATGTATGTCTTGGATTGTCATCGACAGGAACTCTTCACGCGAATAGCCATAGTGTTTCACCGCCGCTTCGTTGACAGCATGGAAGGAAAACGTTATTTTGTCGGAAACCCACATCGGCTGCGGATTATTTTCAAACAATTCCCTGTAACGTTTCTCTGATGCCCGAAGCTCTTCTTCTGCCCGCCTGCGTTCGGTGATATCTGTTGTAACACCTACCATTCCGTTGATTTTACCATCGTTGTCCCGCAATGGTATTTTCGATACCAGCAACCAAAGTTGGTCGCCATCCTCATTATACCCAAACCCTTCAGTATTTAGTATTAAAGAACCATCTCGAATTACCTTCTGATCTTCGATAAAATAATTTTCTGCCATTTCTTTTGGAAAAACCTCGAAATCAGTTTTGCCTAGGATATCTATTACAGAATTCACTCCCAGGTATTTTAAGTGGCCTACTACCTCTTTAGAATGTATCTGATTGACAATGATTTTTCTATATTCTTTGTCTTTCACAAAAACGCCGACCGGTAGATTATCAATCAGTGTCTTTAGCAAAGTGCGTTCCTTTAGTATTGCTTCTTCCGCCCGCTTGCGCTCGGTGATGTCGAGACCGATGCCAATGAGACAAGGACGGTTGTCGAAAACAATACGCATACCAGAAAAGAAGAACGGTGTTTCGAGTCCGCTTTTGGAAACTAGACATCCTTCTACATCCGCATTGCCTGTTGTAAAGACTTGCTGGATTTTTTGTGTAATCACCTGTTTCTCTTCGCCAGCGAACAAATCCAGCGGATGCAGTGTCGCAATTTCGGCGGACGAACGGCCGCTGATCGTCTCAAAGTTTTTGTTCCAGCGAAGAAACTTGCCTTCCGCGTCTATGATGTAGAAAACTCCCGGCAGACTGTTGATGATAGATTCTGATAACAACTTTTCATTCGCAATGATCTCCTCCGCCTGTATGCGCTCGGTGACGTCGCGCCCGGTCGAGACGAAGTGGGTAATATTTCCATGCTCGTCCCGCAATGGTGTTATGATCTTTTCCTCGTAATAGAGATCCCCGTTCTTCTTACGGTTGATTACCATTCCCTGAAAAATATTTCCTGCACGAACCGTTTCCCAAAGCTGCCTGTATTCATCCTGCGTTTTCTTGCCCGATTTGAGAATACGCGGTGTCTTGCCGATGGCATCATCTTTTGTATAACCTGTGAGACGCTCGAAGGCTGGATTGACATATTCGATGACGCCATCGTAATCAGTGATGAATACGTGATCTGTTGCATTCTCCACAACACTGGAAAGTTTCTTGAGTTTTTCTTCACCCCGCTTGCGCTCGGTGATGTCGCTTATGATCACATGCCTGGCTTTGCGGTCTTTGAATGTAATGGAGTGAGAATTAATTTCAACATTAATGATTTCACCATTCTTCTTAAGATAGCGCCATTCACCGGCAGGATTGTAAACCTGTTGTGTCAGTTCTACGTCCTTCAGTAAGGCATCAATATCTTTCTTAGGACGAATATCATTTAAAGTCATCGAAAGAAATTCTTCTCTTGTATAACCGTAATGATGGATAGCAGCGTTATTTATTTCGAGAAAAGCCAGGGTTTCCAGGTCGTAAATCCACATAGGCTGCGGATTGTTGGCAAACATATATCGATACTTTTCTTCGTTCTCCCGCAACGCCTCTTCTGCCCGCTTACGTTCGGATATATCGTGCATGCTGCCTATGATTTTTTCAGGTCGTCCTTCAGCATTAAGAACCATTTTTGCAGAAATGGAACAAGGGACGCCCAAACCATCCCGGTTCTTAAGTTGGACTTCGAAATCAGCGACACTGCCTGTTTTCTGCATCTTTTCTATAATAATATTGCGTTCTTTGGTATCTGGATAGAACTCGTACATCGATTTCCCCATCAAATCTGCCTGTTTGTATTGTCCTTTCGAAATGAATTCGATAGAAGGGCTGATTTCAAGTATAGTGCCATCCATCAAAGTTTCAAAATACACATCCTGTATATTTTCAAAGAGAGAGCGAAACTTTTCTTCGCTTTCGCGTAACGCAGCGTTTTGTAAGCAGGCTTTGCAGGCACCTGCAAGTTTGTCCGACAAAATTTTTAGAGATTTAAAAATGACAGGATCTAGACCTTCTCCATATTTGGTAAGAATCAGCAAACCAATATCCGGCAGCTCCAGAATATAAAAATTGCTTCCCGAATCTTCCTGACCGCTGAGAGGTAATTGCTGAAAAAAAACATCCAATCGATCTACAGGGATCGTTTTCGGTATACGTCGTATTGCGGCCTGGTAAGCCTTGTTATAAGCAATACTCCTGGGAATAGTAAAAACTTCCTCGAAATGAATTTCCTGTAAAACATTTAATGCCAGACTTGAAATAGGACCAGATCGGAAAAATAGAACTCCTCCGGCAGAGCAAGTCAGCTTTTTAAGAAGAAGTGCCAGACTGTTTTTAAGCATCGGCCGTAAATCCAGACTTGAACCGATCGACATAGCAATTTCATATAATACTTGAAGCTGCTCAATTGTGTTGGTCATTTTGCCTCCATGCAACCGACAACAGCAGTTTTGTTATAGAACTCCAAATAATCTTTTCCGCTGTTGGCAATCTCGCCCAGAGTCAACGCTCCGATGAGAGGTATGCCTTCCTGATATACTGCCTGTATCTCCTTCTCAAACTCTTTACCCAGAAAGAGTACCCGGGAGATACAATCAATAAAGAAAAATACTTTATGATTAGCGGGACCAAGATAAGCCTCCAGACTGAGCGTCAGAGCTTTTCTGGCAGCATTCACCAGAGACGATTCATCGCCAGTCAGGATATCCACATAACTTTCTACCGGCACTTCCCCTACGCAGACGAGAGCGCCATTTTCTTTGACCATGATTGGGTCCCGTACGATCATTTCGCCGCCAAGCCGTTTGATACCAAACGGATAACTTTTTGCCAATTCGAAAAAATTCGTATCGGTGAATTTACAACGGGCCGCTTCTTCTACCACTTGTCGATAAATCGAAAAAGCAGGCTGCCAATCAAGCGTTAAAATAACATTTCGGTCTGCTTCGGTTACTTTGAAAGGTCCGCTTACACTATACCAACCGTGGCTAACACCGATGCCGCTTGCTATATCCACCGTAGCCAGGACAGCGCTATCCGCAATGAGACCTTTATTTGTGAACAGACAGGGTTTTTGTACAAAACTCAGGGAACCGCAACCACCACCAATGTAGTTGACATCCAAACCAAAAACATTGAACAAGCTATCAATCAAAGCACTGATTCTTTGTGAGAATCCATCCACCAATACAAACATTGTCTTGTTCTGATCACTCTCGGGAAATTTTTGACTGATGATTTCATCATAATCTACCGATGGATCACTCAAATGGGGAACGATTTGTACGTCTGGACGTGTGGATAAACCTGCTACTATAGTACCTTTCGTCAACTTGCTGAGACCGTGGATGAGTTCGGGGAAAACTCCACCAAATATGGGTACTGGAATACTCTTTAAAATAGAGTTGACGCTCTCAGGTGTGAAACCATTGGCATCGCATGCAAAAATCAAGACTCCTTCAACTTTTTTTTGAGATATTGTATGCTGGAGAATCCGTTGAAAACCTTCAATTGTCCCGCTAGGATCGACCTGGATATCTAGCATATTTTTTCCTTCAATTACTTTTCGTATGAGAAAACTATTTTTATTGTTGGCTCTCGAGCCTCAAAGTATCTACAAATCAATCTTATCCGACAAGAGAAAATTTTTCTCAACAAATATTTCCCCGCATTCTCTGCGGCATTACCATGAAGACACCATAAAAAGAACGATTTGCAAAGGCTACATCAAATATTGATCCAAAGATCGCTCCAATTATTTTGTATCTATTTTATTTCCAATAGCAGGTTCTCTCGTATATATAATAGTGTTTTTGGTCTTTGAATGATTAAATTGCTTTAAATACCTTGCTTTCTCACCTTCCATTGATGGAACATTCTTCAATTTGTGTACAATACGATACCTATGTTTGCATCCATCTGGAATAGTTCAAAAGGATGAAAAGGGAATTAATCCCTTTGGGAGCCCAATATTTTACAATGGGCTGGACGAAATCGACCATACTTCAAATTATCGTAATAATCCGTATATAAAATCAAAGGAAGGCCAAAAGGATGCCTACCCTATACTAATTTCAGTCCAAGCTTATTTCTGTGATTAATGATATGCCAGAAAGAAGCAATTTGATTTTCGAAGACCGGAACTCAGAAACAGAGGGATCTATAAACCGAATTGACCGAGAAGTATTCTTATGATACGAAAATGAGGATGTTTCCCATTTTGAATTGCTTATTTCTGCAGGAAAAAAGGGAAGCTGAATCTTTCCCGGCAGTACGAGACGCTCCCCCGCTACTCCAGAGGCCGTTTCTGAAAAGATTCGGCCACTTTTTTTTTCTTGACCCCGCTACGAACCCACGAACCAGATTGCATATGATTTTTTTTAAATATGCGTCTTATTATTTGGCAGAATCAAATAGATTAAATTTCAGTGAGTCTGTAATTCTAGTTTCACTTCCCATCCAACACCTCCCTTAATTTCCGCAGTAATTCATTTGGATTGTATGGTTTCTGAATAAATCCTTTAGCCCCGGCTTTAGAGAGTTCAGATTTAATATCCGGTTCATTGGACCCGCTGCAAAAAATGACGCTGACATTTGGATTAATCTCTTTTAGTTTTTTAAACACTTCCGCTCCTACCATCCCCGGCAGACCCATATCGGTGAGAACTATATCAATTTCCTCTTTATATCGTTTATACACTTCAATTGCTTCGTTGCCGTCTTGTGCAGTATGCACTTTGTATCCTTTGGTTTCGAGCAAGAGACGTACCAACTCTGAGAGAGCTTTTTCATCCTCTATTACTAACAATGTCTCTGTCCCGCCAAGTTTTTCTTCTATTATCGTTTTTCCTTCTTCTTCTCTGATTGGTTCTACGGTTTGCAATGCTGGCAGATACAACAGGAAGGTCGTTCCCTTTCCAGCCTCGCTCTCCACATCGACAAAACCGTGATGAGTTTGTACAACCCCGAAAACGACTGAAAGCCCAAGGCCGGTTCCCTTTCCCTTTTCCTTTGTCGTGAAGAACGGATCAAAAATTCTGGATCGTGTTGTCTCGTCCATTCCCTCACCAGTGTCTGTTACACTCACGCAAAGATATGAATCCTGATTGGCAGTAGGGAATTGTTTTTGTATCTGTTCGCCTGTTCGTTTTTCAATATTGAGGGTGATACAGCCGCCATTAGGCATTGCATCACGCGCGTTAACATATAGATTGAGCAATGCTTGGTAGATTTGTGTTCTATCGGCAGAGATGTATGGAATATCCTTCTCGATATTCTCCCGGAAAACAATGGTTTTCGGGAAGGTTTGCTGAAGCATCGAAAGAAGTTCGTGCACCAAGTCCATAAGGTTCATCCGTCCATAGAGGATATCAGTTTTCCGGGCAAATGTA
>Ga0182021_10009534_pt1 | contig 11510 bp, 8 predicted proteins | sample 612E3MmetaG_FD_120493 | JGI IMG/M metagenome (GOLD analysis project Ga0182021, IMG submission 120493) | Permafrost microbial communities from Stordalen Mire, Sweden - 612E3M metaG (Illumina Assembly) | ecosystem: Environmental > Terrestrial > Soil > Wetlands > Permafrost | place: Sweden...
GAATCAACCGGCGCCAGGAACAGGAAGTTCAGGTCACCGCGGGCCACCATGGCGTCCAGCATGGGTGTTTGGGCCGTAACGTTCCAGGTCTGCGGGACCTGCGTGATCAGGTCAACTCCCAGGTCAGCGGCAGCCTGGGTAGCACCACGCTGCATGGTGGTATAAAAGGGGTCCACAGTTCCAGCCAGGAACCCGATTTTCCAGACCTTGCCAGCCGGAGCAGCGGTTGCCGGAGCAGCAGTCGCAGGGACGGCAGTCGCAGGGGCGGCAGTGGCCGGAGCAGCAGTCGCCGGAGCAGCCGTCGCCGGAGCGGCAGCGGGTGTGGCAGCTGTGCCGCAGGAACTAAGCAGCATGGAAAAAACCATAACCAGGCTAAGGACCACAAGTACTTGCTTTTTAAACATATGCTTCTCCTTCTAGATAATTGAGGAAATGGGATGATCTAATTGCACAATCTTCTCGACAGGTCAGTGTACATTCTTCTGAAAATTTCTGCTCCTTTCCATCCTTTCGAATATGTGGTTTATCGAGATAAACCAGCCGGAGATTGAAAAAGCAGGGCGTCAGCCGGATGAACATCAATTATGGTGCAGATAGAACATTTCGCTTGGTTTAGTGTTCAAGTAATATCGCCTGCGCCCTTTTACTATCGGTTATATGTTTTACTTCACTAAGATTGATAAAATAATAACACAAACCCGCACAAGAGTCAAGCATTAATGTGAGAGTTCAAATATTATGATTGACTTAGAACATCTGCTGAGGTATAATAATCATGCTTAAGAACAACTCGAATGCAAAGGATAAAGCGTGAAAACCAATCTGCGTTTGGAACGTATCATTTCCCTGGTGGATAATAAAGGTTTCTTATCGGTTAACGAATTGAGCCAGCTTTGTGGCGTTTCTGAAATGACCATTCGCCGCGACCTGGACCAACTGGATGCCCAACAACGGATCCAAAGAACCTACGGCGGAGCCACCACCTACCACCCCTCAGCCGACTCTGAAAATGGAAAAAAGATGGACAGCCTGGCACATGAGCCGGAGGTTCTGCTGGTTGACCAGGTGGATGTGTTGATCGCCACATCGGTAAATCCCTATTACGATGGTTTATTGATTGACCGCGCCAGTAAGAAAAAAATACCCATCATAGCCGAATCAATAGAAATGCCGAATCAACTAACCTCGGTGGCAGTCGATAATTATCAGGCGGGCAGAGACCTGGGTGATTGGGTGGGAAAACACCTGGCCCAACAGGGCATTGAAAAGGCATACCTGCTCGATTTGACTTTTCATCAACCGAACACCCAAAGCCGCAGCCGGGGATTTATCGAAGGCTTAAAAGATGCCTGCCAGTCAGAGGTGGTTCTATCCATCAACGCCCAGTCACGTTACATCATGGCATACCAAATGGCCTACGATGCACTGACAGTTTATCCACAAATTAATTTGATATTTGCAATCAACGATACCACTGCCAAGGGCGCAATCAGCGCCTGCCGCGACTTGAAGATCGACCCCGATGCCATGAATGTCATCACCTTTGGTCTCGAAGGGGATGCTCTTAAAAATGAATTATTGAACGAGGGTTCTTATTGCAAAGTTGGATTGGCAATGTTCCCCGAAATTGTCAGTTTTACCTGCATCGAGGCCGCCATAGCCGCCTTTAATCATAAGCCATTGCCCAATAAGTATATAACGCCACATGTTGTACTAACCGCCAAAACATTGACAGACTATTATTCAAACACTTCCAATGGCTGGGAATTAAATTGGGAATATGCCCGAAAGCATTTAAATATTCCCATCAAAACTGATGATGATATGTTGCACTCAACTAACAGCATGCCCAGTCAGATTGGTTTTCTCATTCCCTTTACCGAACATGATTGGTATAAGAAATTAACCAGCCAGGTTAAAGCCCTGGGCAGGCAACATGGGATCGGCATACAGGTCGTTGACGCCGAGCAAAATGTGCGCGACGAGGTCGAAATTCGACGGCGAAGAATCGCCAATAAAGCAGCCACACTGGTCGAGCCTGGTGATGTTGTACTTGTTGATAGTGGTCCCATGGCTGGTTACCTGGCCGAAGACCTAAAATTAAAAAAAGAAATAACGATAATAACTGACTCTGTTACGGTTTTTGATATTATCAATCGCACGCCAGGTATAACGCTCATTTCAACGGGGGGAACTTTACGCTACAGCAGCCAGGTGATGGTCGGCCCGACTGCTGAAGGAGCACTCAAAGAGTTGCGCGCCGACAAGTTGTTCCTGATGGTCAGCGGTATTACACTTGATTTTGGCCTCTCCCACCATACCATTTCTGAAATAACGATGAAACAGGCAATGATTCATTCAGCCCGTGAAGTCATCCTCTTAGCCGACCACACCTCCTTTGGTGAGGAAGCCGGAATCCAGGTGGCGCCATTAACAGCCGTCCACCGGCTGATAACAGATGATGCACTGCCACCCAGTATTCGCTTGAACATCTCCAAACTGGGCGTCCAGATCATCCTGGTTTAATTTTCCTTTGCAATTCGAATTGATTCCCAAGGCTCGATTGAATTCTGCAAGCGACTGGTGGATGAAAAAATCTGAACCCAATCCATCCGTTCCGATCCATACAAAAGTCGAAATGAATTCAATCGTTCGACCTTTGTGATATATTGACAGCAGGAGTGTTTATGGAAGCATTCGAAGCCATTCAGAAACGCAGGAGTGTCCGGAAGTTCACCGGCGAGATCATACCCCGTGAGCATCTGGAGAAAATCGTGGATGCAGGCAGATTGGCTGCCACCGGCAGCAACCGCCAACCGTGGGATTTCATCGTGGTCACTGACCAGGCCATGATCGAACAGCTTACCGTTGTTGGAAAATGGATGAGAAAGGCCGGCGCAATCGTCGCCGTGGTGGTCGATCCATATTCGCGCTGGTGGCTGGAGGACGGCTCCGCGGCCATCCAGAACATGCTGGTTGCCAGCACCGCCCTGGGGTACGGCTCCTGTTGGGTGGAAGGAGATGCCTTGCCACGCGAAGAACAATTTAAAACCCTCCTGTACGTTCCCAAAGGGAAAAGATTGCTGGCCCTGGTACCGATCGGGGTGCCGGCGGAATGGCCAACCATAGAGAAACGCCCACTGGAAAACGTCCTGCACTGGCAGGTTTACTAGCACAGCTCTGCAGCCCACTGCTTTATACATCCCTCAGTTTCCTGGGGGATCTTTTTATGTTGTGACCTGCCCGGCAGCAGATGGCCGGAGGCTTCGAATTCGCCGACAACTTGAATAAAGAGTCCATCCAGCGTGAGGCGGCCATGTGCCATCCGCTCTCAGCCGCATCATTACCAATCCAATGGTGTTTTAAAAAGAGTTCACCAGGAATTTCTCTGCCTGCAGGTAATACCGTTTCAAAGGGATTTCCAAAGAGCCAGAAAAGAACTACAGGATAAGGATTTAATGGATACTGTCAATCTGGATCAATCCATACAATTATTGCAAGATCACAAAAACGAATGGGCCTGCCTGCCAATCCCGCAAAAGCTGGCCCTGCTGGAAGTAATCCGCAAGCGCCTGGCAGAAAAGAGCCAGGCCTGGGTGGAGGCGTCCGTTAGAGGAAAACAGATGCAATTGCACGCCCCGGAAGAAGGCGAGGAATGGACGGGCGGTCCATGGACGCTGGCCGAAGGGATCAACGGGTATATCGACACCCTGCGTGCACTGGAACGCGGCCGGATCCTGATGCCCCCAAAAATCCACGCTCTCCCCAATGGCCAGGTGGCAGCCCAGGTGTTCCCCAGCAGCCTGCTCGACAAAATAATGCTGAACGGCATTACTGCCGAAATCTGGATGCAGCCCGGTATTACCCAGGCCAACCTGGCTGAAAAAATGGCGGCTTTTTACAAACAGAAGAACCCCCCAGGAAAAGTTGCCCTGGTGCTTGGGGCCGGCAACATCGCCGGCATTCCGCCGCGCGACCTGCTCTACCGGCTCTACAGCCTGGGGCACGTGGTCATCCTGAAAATGAGCCCGATCAATGATTACCTAGGACCAATCTTTGAAGACATCTTTGCGCCCTTTGTCGAAGCCGGCTACCTGCGGTTTGCCTACGGCGGCGGGGAGGTTGGGAATTACCTGGTCCATCACCCCGGCGTGGAAGAAATCCACATGACCGGCGGAATCCACACCTATCAGACCATTCTATTCGGCGGCGGCCCGGAAGGCGAAGAGCGCCAGCGTCAGAACCGGCCTTCCCTAAACAAGCCCTTCACCGGCGAATTAGGCGGTGTAACTCCCACGATCATTGTCCCGGGTAAATGGAGCAAGGCGGATATCCGTTTCCAGGCCGAGAACGTTGCGACCATGAAGCTATATAATGCCTGCTGCAATTGCGTGGCCTCCCAGGCATTGGTCATGTCTGAAAGTTGGGAGCAGCATGACGAGTTCCTCGAGGCGGTGCGCCAGTTGATGCTGGAATTGCCCGCCCGAATCTCCTACTATCCTGGCACGGCTGAACGCGCCAACGAGGCCGTAAGAAACCATCCCGAGGCTGAATTGTTTTCCGGGGATGTGCCGAGGACCCTGATCCTGGGTTTGGACCCGCAGGATGGGGCGGAACTGTGTTTCCAGCAGGAATTATTCAGCCCGGTGCTGGCCCAGATCGATCTGCCTGGGAATAATACCGCCGACTTTTTGTATAACGCGGTGCGGTTCTGCAACGAGAAACTGTATGGCACCCTGGGCGCGACCATCCTGATCCACCCAAAAACAATGAGACAACTCGGTCCGGATTTCCAGGCCGCCTTGACCGCTTTACACTACGGAGCAATCGGCATAAACATCTGGAATGCCGCCGCCTTTCTGCTCGTGCAGGCCACCTGGGGCGCTTTCCCCGGTTCCACCACCGACAACATCCAAAGTGGGTTTGGTATGGTAGGAAATTCCTTCATGTTCGAGAAACCGGAGCGGACCGTGGTACGCGGTTCTTTCTATCCATTCCCACGTTCCTGGATGCACGGCGACCCGGCCTTCCTGCCCAAGCCACCCTGGTTCCTAACCAACAAAACCGCCCACATCACCACGCGCGGAGTTGCGAAAATCACCCTAGATCCCAAATGGAGATACCTGCCAGCAATCCTGCTTTCCGCCCTGCGTGGATGATCTGGAGAGAAAAGACCCCGGTTCTTCTAAAGAACCGGGGTCTTGTTTATTCAAGCACAAAATTATCGATCAGCCGGGTTTTCCCAAAATACACCGCCAGCGAGAGCAGCGCCTTGCGTCGGACCGTTTCCAGTTCCTCGAGCGTTTCATAATCCGTGCAGGAGACATATTGCAGGCGCGCCAGCGATTCCGCTGCCAGCATCGTGCGCACCAGCGAGCATAGTTTTTCGGCTGCGCGTTCGCCTGAATCATAGGCAGACCTGGCAGCATTAAGGGATCTGAAAAGCACCGTGGCAGCCCGGCGTTCTTGAGGGTTTAGATAGGTATTCCGGCTTGACATGGCCAACCCATCCGGCTCGCGCACGATGGGGCAGACAACAATGTCAATCGGGAAATTAAGATCCTTCACCATCTGCCGGATGACGGCGGCCTGCTGGGCATCCTTCTGGCCAAAATAGGCTTTATCAGGAGCGACCGCGTTGAACAATTTGGTTACGATGGTCGTCACGCCCCTGAAATGTTCCGGGCGGGCCTGCCCCTCCAGTGGGCGGGTCAGGGCCTCCACAGTAACCCAGGTCTGAAAGCCGGGCAGGTACATTTCCTCGGGTGTGGGCGTCCAGACCAGCGCCACACCGGCAGCTTCCAGCTGGGCCAGGTCACGCGGCAGGTCGCGCGGATACTTTGCCAGGTCTTCGCCCGGCCCGAACTGGGTGGGGTTGACAAAGATACTCGCAACCACGCTGGCGCATTCTGCCCGGGCGCGCCGGGCCAGGGAGATGTGGCCTGCGTGCAGATAGCCCATGGTGGGAACGAAGCCAAGCGGGCCGGGCAGGCTTTGCCGGGCGGCGCGTAAATCTACAAAAGTCGTTACCGTTTGCATGGGATTAGCCTTTATGAACCTATTGACATTTCTTCTTTTTCACTACACTAGTATTAATCATTTCTTCCGACCAATGGGATTTGCCTTGGAAGGTCAATCCCCTACCATCATTTCATCAGGGAAAGGAGAATAAGAAATGCCTGCATTAAATCGAGTACAGTTGATTGGCCGTCTTGGCAAGGATCCCGAGAGCCGCGCCACAGCCACCGGGAAGAAGGTGACCCAATTCAGCCTGGCAGTCAGCAACCGCTGGAAATCTGCTGAAGGAGAAACCAAGGAACATACCGAATGGGTCAATATCGAAGCGTGGGGACGGTTAGGCGAAATTTGCCAAAAATACCTGCGCAAAGGCAAACTGGTGTTCCTGGAAGGCCGCTTGAGGACCGATAAGTTTGATGATAAAAGTGGCGAGACCAAATATTTCACCAAGGTGGTGGCACTGTCAATGCAAATGTTGGACCGCAAACCGGAAGAAGAGCCGGTTCCTACAGTAGAAGAGGAAGCCGGGGAATACGAGGCTTGAAATTGCTACAGGCTCGAACGGATGTGGACGATATCGCCGTCTTTGACGATATATTCCTTGCCTTCCAGCCGCAGTTTACCCTTCGCCTTGGCCTCGGTCATTCCGCCTAAATCGATCAATTCTTGATATGCGACCACCTCGGCCCGCACAAAACCATGGGCCAGGTCTGTATGAATTTCACCGGCTGCCTCAACGGCGGTGGCATGCCGGCGGGTCGTCCAGGCCCGAACCTCATCTTCGCCTACGGTGAAAAAGGACTGCTGGTCGAGCAAGTCGTATGAAATACTGATCATACGGTTGAGCGACAATTCGGTGATGCCATATTCCGCCATAAAGAGGGCGGCGTCATCCGGCGGGAGTTGGGCGATTTCCATCTCCAATTTACCCTGCAAAGCAACAAACGGGGCATCGATCTTGATATCCGGGGCAGCCTGAGCCTCGCCCAAATTTAACAGAACCAGGATGGGTTTGCGGGTCAGTAATCCAAATCCGGAAAGGAATTTCTCCTCCTCACTTGATATCTCCACCCCGCGCAGGGGTTTCTCGGCAGAAAGGACTTCATGCAGGCGGGTGAAAAGCGCGGTCTGGCGCTCATTCAAAATCTTGTCCGTACCGCCTTTTTTGCGTTCTTCAACCAACCGTTCCAATTTGCGCTCGACGGCAATCAGGTCATTAAGCAGGAGTTCCGCATTCATTGAGGCAATATCGCGGGCTGGGTCCACGCTGCCCGAGGGGAGCGGCACATTATCGTCCTTAAAACACCGTACCACATGGATCAGCCCTTCCATTTGCGCCAACTGGTTAAGCAGTGGGCCGGGGAATCCGGTCCTGGCCGCGCCGCTATCCAGCCCGGCAATATCGGCGTAGGTCACCTTGGCGTAAATAGTTTTCTTCGGCTTGAACATGGCCGAAAGCCTATCCACACGCGCATCGGGGACATCCACCACGGCGGTGTGAATTTCGATGCGTCCCGCCGAGGCAGTGGTCGGCGCATTGCCGCGCGTCAGGGAGTTGAAAATGGTTGTCTTACCAGACTGGGGAAAGCCGATAATTCCTAATTTCATCTTGAACCTTTTTAGATGTGGTAAAATCTGGGCGTTAGCCGGAGTGGCGGAACTGGCAGACGCGCACGACTCAAACTCGTGTTCCCTTACGGGATTGTGGGTTCAATTCCCACCTTCGGCATTATATCAACAAAAAGTCTCATTGTCGGGGACTTTCGGCCCTTCGCGAGACCGCCAAGCGGTGATCCCGCGATTTTTATTTAAGGTCAGATGCGATAAAATAGTAAAGGACTTGCCTGAAAAAATTCATTACCCGGAGGAATAAGCATGCCTGGCTTGAATGATATACTGGCTCTCATCCTGGCGGGGGGACGCGGTTCACGCCTCTACCCCTTGAATAAACTCCGCTCGAAACCGGCAGTTCCCATTGCCGGAAAATACCGGCTGATTGATATTCCCATCAGCAACTGCATTAACTCCGGCATCTACCGGATTGACGTGCTGACCCAGTTCAACTCACACTCCCTGCACCGCCACATCACCCAGACCTATAACTTTGACACTTTCCACACCGGTTTTGTCGAGATCCTGGCAGCCGAGCAAACCCCCGAATCAACCGATTGGTACCAGGGTAATGCCGACGCGGTACGCAAACAGTTATTTCAAATTCGTTCCGCCCGAACCAAATATACGCTCATCCTGAGCGGTGACCACCTCTATCGAATGGATTACGGACCAATGGCGCAATTCCATTGGGAGCATGATGCCGATATCACAGTGGCCGTCCAACCGGTCAGACGCGCAGATGCTCCCAACCTGGGCATTCTCAAACGAAGCCAGGATGGCTGCATCACAGATTTCGTCGAAAAACCCCAAGACCCCGACACGTTATCCAAACTCGTCAGCAGAGCCGACGAAGAACGTCCCTTCGTCTGCTCGATGGGGATTTATTTTTTCAAAACAGAAACCTTGATAAATCTGCTGACCGAGAACCCCGGTTTGGATGATTTCGGGGGAGATGTCATCCCATATGCCATCAAGAATTACAACGTCTGCGGCTACGATTTTGACGGCTACTGGCGCGATATAGGCACCATCCGCTCCTTTTACGAAACCAACCTGGACCTGGCGACTGCCTCGCCAGCCTTCAATTTTTATGATACCAAGAATCCAATCTATACACACTCCCGGCTCCTGCCCGGTTCCACGGTGGAGGATAGTGTGCTGAAAGATGTGCTACTGGCGGAAGGCTGTCGCATTCAGAAAGCCGAGATCATCCACTCGGTCATTGGTGTGCGCAGCGTCATCTCCTCCGGAACGGTCATCAAGGATAGTGTCATCATGGGCGCAGATTATTACTCCAGCGAACACCCGGCGCAGCCGCCGATCGGTATCGGCCCGAACTGCCATATAGAAGGAGCCATCATAGACAAGAATGCCCGCATAGGCGCAGATGTGACCATCCACCCGTTCCCGGCGGGGACAGAAATCACCACGGCAAACTGGACCGTCCAGGATGGCATAGTCGTCGTCCCGAAGGATGCCGTCATACCACCAGGCACTTGTATCGAGATCGAACAAGCCTGAGATTTCCTGACAAATATAACTTGCCGATGATGAAGAAAAGCACTTCCCAGGATAATGGAATGCCTGCCCCGCACCCAAACGAAGACTGGCATGCCCTTTCAGCTGATGAAGTGCTCGAACATCTCGAAGTACACAAAGATGGGCTGAGCAGTTCCGAAGCCGGCAGGCGACAGGTTCAATATGGTCTTAATCAATTGACGGAAGCGCCTCGCCCGGGTTTTCTGAGACTGCTGTGGGAACAATTCAACAATTTCATAGTCATGCTGCTGATCATGGCAGCAGTGGTCTCGGCCCTCCTGGGCGAGTGGGTGGATGCAGCTGCCATCCTTACCATCGTCCTGTTGAACGCCATTCTGGGCATCCTCCAGGAAAGGCGCGCCGAGCAAGCCCTGGCTGCCTTGAAAAAACTGGCCACCCCGGAAGCACGCGTGCTGCGCGACGGGCATCACGTCACGGTTTCATCGCGCGAGCTGGTACCGGGCGACATTGTTTTCCTGGAAGCCGGCAACCATGTCCCGGCAGATGTAAGGCTGATCGAAGCGGTTAATCTTCAAGTAGAGGAAGCCGCCCTGACCGGGGAAAGCCAGCCGGCCCAGAAGAACGCGGCCATGATATTGGAAAAAAACGTCCCGCTGGGAGATCGCAAGAATACCACTTTCATGGGAACGCTGGTTACCTATGGGCGAGGGCAAGGTGTGGTCACCGGAACCGGTATGCGCTCGCAACTCGGCCTGATCGCCAGGATGCTTGAAGGAGTGGACCAGGAGGAAACCCCGCTCCAAAAACGCCTGGACCAGCTGGGCAAGACGCTGGGTTGGGGAGCGCTGGCAGTTTGCGCGATCGTGTTTATCGTCGCAATAATTGAAAATACCAATCTTGGCCTGTTAACGGCTGCCGGGGGCGGTTTGCTGGTTTACCTGAAAGCCGCAAAAACCGAACTGGTGGATTTTTTCATCGTGGCCGTCAGCCTGGCAATCGCAGCCGTACCGGAAGGTTTGCCGGCCGTGGTAACCATCAGCCTGGCCCTGGGAATGCGCGAGATGATCCACCGGCATGCCCTGATCCGGCGGCTCTCATCGGTGGAAACGCTCGGTTCTGCCACTGTCATTTGCTCCGACAAGACCGGCACCCTGACACAGAATGAAATGACGGTCACGCGGGTCTGGGTGGATGGGGAGTTCATTAACGTAAGCGGTTCGGGATACTCCCGGCAGGGTGGATTCCAGGTGGGCAGCAAAGCCATCGATTTGCACAAATACCCGGGCATAGAGACTGCTCTGTGGGTGGGCGCGCTCAACAATGACGCGCAGCTCGAACTGGTGGAGGGTGACGATCCATCCTACCGGATCGTAGGCGACCCGACCGAAGGGGCACTGCTGATCGCGGCTGCCAAGGCGGAGGCCTACCACGGCGATCTGCACAAAGCCTACCCGCGCCAGGATGAGGTGCCTTTTGACTCGGACCGCAAACGCATGGTCACCATTCACGATATCACGGAACCCGATCCCAAAGACGTATCTCCGTTCAAGGATGGCAAATTGCGCGGTTGGGATGTGATTGCAGTCAAAGGCGCCCCCGACCTGATCCTTGACCTGTGCACATCCTACCAGACAATGGATGATAAAACCCAGCCGATGAACGAGGTCATCCGGCAACGCGTTCTGGATGCCAACGATGCGATGACCGAGCAGGCGCTGCGCGTGCTGGGGCTGGCCTACCGGGTGGTTAAGGAGGCTCCCAAAGCCGAAGCAGTTGCGGTGGATGTCCTGGAAAAAGACCTGGTCTTTGTCGGCCTGGCCGGGATGATCGATCCACCCCGTAACGAAGTGAAAAACTCCCTGGAAAAGGCCGCGCAAGCAGGAATCCGCACGATCATGATCACCGGCGATTATCCCAACACCGCCCGGGCGGTTGCCCAGGAAATCGGGTTGCTGCGACCCGGTCACACGGTGCTGACCGGCGCGGACCTGGACCGTATGAGCGACGACATCCTGAAAAACGAGATCGAACAGGTGGACGTCTTTGCGCGGGTTTCTGCGGAACATAAGATGCGCATCGTGGATGCACTCCAGGCCAACGGCGAAGTGGTTGCCATGACGGGTGACGGTGTGAACGATGCACCAGCCATAAAACGAGCCAACATAGGCGTAGCCATGGGTATCACCGGCACCGATGTGGCCAAGGAAACCGCCGACATGGTGCTGACCGATGACAATTATGCCAGCATCGTGGGGGCGGTCGAACAGGGGCGCGTAATCTACAGCAATATCCGAAAATTTGTGTACTACCTGCTCTCGTGCAATATCGCCGAGATACTGATCATTTTCTTGGGGACGCTCATCACTAAAAACTCTCCA
>Ga0182021_10009535_pt1 | contig 11510 bp, 5 predicted proteins | sample 612E3MmetaG_FD_120493 | JGI IMG/M metagenome (GOLD analysis project Ga0182021, IMG submission 120493) | Permafrost microbial communities from Stordalen Mire, Sweden - 612E3M metaG (Illumina Assembly) | ecosystem: Environmental > Terrestrial > Soil > Wetlands > Permafrost | place: Sweden...
ACACCTTCAATTACGCAATTTGCAGGAAATACCTGGAATTACAATGGATCAGCTCAAACCGTATTAGGTATATCATATAATAACCTTACATTATCAGGAACTGGCATAAAGACTATTTCGGGAGTGACAGTAAATGGAATTCTTTCGATGGAAGGGACAGCAACTGCCTCCGCTTATCCTGCTTATGGTGCTTCGTCTGCACTTCAGTATAATACTTCAACCGCGCGAACTGCCGGCCCTGAATGGATTCCCGTTTTCTCTGCAACTGGTGGAATAGTTATAGCTAATACCGGGATAATAGCTTTAAATAGTGATGTAGTGATAAATGCACCGGTTCTCATAAACAATGCGGCAACATTAGGTACCGGATCCGGAAAAAGCTATGCTTTAACATTTGGTGATAATTTTATAAATAATGGCACCTTAACCGCCTATAATTCACCTATATCAATAAGCGGAACAGGAAACCAGAGCATTTCAGGATTTACAACCACCGGGAACGTATCGATGATAAAAACCGCAGGTTCAGCAACACTTACGGGCAATATAAACGGTGGATCACTTGTTGTTAATGGAAGCGGAGGAACTCTGAACCTGGGTATAGGTCTGGTTCATACTTTTACCGGGACGTGGACAAATACGGCCGGAACACTCGCGGGTGGTTCCAGTACACTGAATATCGGGGGAAATGTCACGAACTCAAGCGGAGTATTTACACCTGGTACCGGCACAGTTAATTATAACGGAACGAGCTCACCGCAAACCACCGCTTCTTCAAACTACTACAATCTAATACTATCAGGAGCTGGTGTAAAAACCTTGCAATCATCGTCAAATTCAATCGGCAATGACTTGACATTAAGCGGAACTGCTTCGTTCACAGCGGTTATTAAAATGACCATCGGAGGCAGCGTTACAATTGGTTCCGGAACAACTTTCAGCTCTTCAACCTTTATTCATAATCTGGCCGGTAACTGGACTAATAATGGAACATTTACTTCCGGAACAGGAGGATTAAATTTCAATGGAACGACTAATCAGGTTATAGGGGGAACAGGTTTAAACACCTTTAACAATCTGGCCATCTCCAATACTTCAGGTGTATTACTGACAAGTAATGCTACCGTAAATGGTATTCTCACATTTAACAATGGAAAGATATCTACAGGGGCATACTCCTTTTTTCTTGGGAATTCGGCAGTTGTCTCCGGAGCAGGTTCGGGGAAATATATATTTGGGAACCTGGTAATGGGGATTCCGGCAGCAACGACTACGAAAACCTTCGAAATTGGAGATGCCACTGTTTATGCTCCTGTAACATTGAATTTTACAGGTACTACAAACGGTTCAGGGAGCATCTCTTTAAATACTGTCGCCGGAAACACACCAACTATAAATACATCGAATATAAATCCATCGTTAAACGTTAACAGGTACTGGACAATCAGCAATAATACAGTTACAGGATTTACGTCATACGATGCGACTTTTATTTATGTTCCAGGAGATATTGATGCCGGAGCGGATTACTCTTCATTTATAGCTGGCGAATATTCAGCTTCATCATGGAGTTATCCTACTGTGGGTGCCACTACTCCAACATCTATTCAGATTACCGGATTAACTACTTTCGGTCAGTTTCAGGCAGGTGAATCAGGCACAATAACAGCTACTTCATATAGCAATAATGGAAGTACTCCAATAGTAGCAGACGTGGTTCCTTGTATCAATATCCCGTCTGACCCGATTGCAATCTCATCTGTATTTACTGTTCATCAGTACTTTACAATGAACGTTATCAAAGGTCTCACCTATGAAGTTTATAGTTGTAATTCTACTTCTCCTTCAAATCCTATTATGATGGTTGTATATAAAGAAGGTGCACCAACAGACCCTTATGTCGCATTTTCCACAAGCAATACCGGAAATCCATGTTCGAGCATTGCAAATAATGTTTACTTATCATTCATTCCCGCTTTTTCAGGAGAGGTAAGAGTACTGATCAACAGGAAAGGAAATAGTAATTCCATTACTCCCTCCGGATTAACAATAAAGATAAATGTTAGCGGAGGAGCCAATTCCCTTGATGATCAAACTGCTGCCTCGTCCGACAGTTGGGTTGGGCATATATATGATGGAATGAGCTTCAATAATTACCTGGGTTATTATTTAATCGGATCAGAGACTATTCAGGAAGCTTTTGGTACAGGAGGCACATGGCCCAATAATACCAACGATGACGCAACCTGTTTTAATCTTCTCTCCGGAGGAGTTGTTCGCGGATCTGTATTAGATGTTAATTTCTCGGTACGATACAGAATGAACTCAACAAAAAGAGGCCTCTATACGGCGATCTTGACCAGTGATGACGGCAGCAGACTACTTGTTGATAACAATACCATATATTCTAACTGGTCAGATCATAGTCCTATGACTGTCACTAATGTTTTATTTCCGTTAACGGGCAGCAGTTCACTGGCATACGAATATTATGAGAATGGAGGACAGAATGTTGCGGGATTTTCAAATTTAGTGCAGATTTTTTCAAATACTCTTGCTCAGAATATAAACCAACAGCTTAGTCTGAATACCGGCGGTTCAGCTATAAGTGGAGATGTTTACGGTAGCCTGCCAACAGGAATTACTCTATTTGGAACAGGATATCAGTGGGCATACAGTAGTTCTTCATCAACCGGTCCATGGACAGATATTACAGGCGCAACAAACGCTACGTATACTCCGGCAGCTACCGGTTCACCCTTTAATACAGCAGGGACATACTATATAATAAGAAAGGCAACATTATCGAGTCTTAATAATATATCTCCTAACCCTTATAATGCAACGAGTGTATCAAATTATGCGACTGTTAATATTTTGCCTGTAGCTGGAACATGGCTGGGTATCACAAGCAATGACTGGCATACCGCATCAAATTGGAGCGGAGGTGTTCCAACAAACATTACTGATGTAGTAATACCTTCGGGAACTACTTTTCAGCCGACAGTTAATACAGACATTGCCTATTGTCGGAACCTTACTATCAACAATGGGAGTATACTTACTATTTCCGCCGGCAAACAAGTTATTGTAGCGGGAACGATTACGAATAATGCGGGTTCGGATGGATTGGTTCTCCAGTCCAATTCCCTGGGAACAGCATCTCTTATACATAATACGAATAATGTAGCAGCTACTGTAAACCGGTATATAACCGGAAATGCTGAAGCCTGGCACTTCGTATCATCACCCGTTGCAAATCAGAACATTACCGGTGATTGGTTACCTTCAGGTACTTATGGCAACGGAACCGGCTACGACCTGTATGTATGGGATGAAGGATCGAGCTGCTGGATCTATAAGTTAAATACTACAAGTGTTAAGAATTGGAATACTGTTCATCCGGAGAGTAATTTTATTCCTGGCCGCGGATATCTTTATTCTGTCCAGGGTACCAATCCTACAAAACAGTTCAAAGGCAATCTCAATAACGGTAATCTGACCATTCCGGTCACATCATCAGGGACGAATGTTAATCTCACGGGATTCAACCTGGTTGGCAATCCGTATCCGTCAGCAGTCGATTGGCAGGCTTCAACAGGATGGACACGATCAGATCTTGTTACAAGCGGAAGTGGTTATGATGTGTGGATCTGGAATCCGGCAGCTTTAAATTACGGTGTTATTAATTCATCAGGCGGAACCGGTACAAATGGTGTTACCCGATATATTGCTGCAATGCAGGGCTTCTTTATACGTGCCAAAGTTAATGGAAATCTGGGAATAACTAATTCAGTAAGAGTTCAGCAGGGTACCGTCAGCTGGTTTAAAAAGGGTACAGGATCAGAACTAAACAAAGTGAGTGTCACCATTAACTCTGAAGCAGGTACTGGTTCTGATGAAGTCCAGCTCGTTTTTGGATCAGAAAAAAATGAAAGCGGAGCAGTGAAGCTTTTCAGCCCGGTAACGACGGCTCCCAGCATTTATCTTCCTCTTAATAGTGAAAATCTTTCTTTACGATACCTGACTGATACCATAGACAACCCTGTAGTACCGATCATGTTTAAACCAGGAACAGATGGTTTTTATACAATTCAATGTAATATTGAGTTTAATCAATTTGATCACGTTATACTTGAAGACAGACAGTTGAAAAATTTTCAGGATATCAAATCAGAAAGTGCATATAGGTTAAGGTCGTCTAAAACTGATAATCCGGACAGGTTTTTCCTTCATTTCACATCTGTGAAGAAGTCTGTTAGCAACGAATTGCCCATATCTGTTTATGTCACAAACAATAAGTTAGTAATAGATCTGACCAGGGTGACCCTTAAAAATGAGGTCATGGTCAGCGATATGATGGGAAGGATTCTTGTGAAAACAACACTGGACGGTGAGTCCATTCATGAATTAGCACTTAATGCGAAATCACAGGTACTCATTGTACTAATTAAGAATCAAATGGAGACTGTTTGCAGGAAAGTTATGTGGATAAATAATTAAAAACAGGCAGGATAAAAAGGAGGGTTCTGTTTAAGAACACCTTTTGCTGAATTTTACCTCCTGTAATACTTAAGAAATCGGTCAGGCTCTTTGCTGGCTGATTTTCTTTTATATTCTGTATTGATCTCTTAAAACTCCTTTCAGGTAATCAGACCGTTAAAACTCTTTGCAAAATATTTGAGACATTCAGAAAGATGTATATATCCTTCCCGATAATTATCAGTTCCCCGGAAATTTACGGAACCATAGAATCAAATTGGCTTACGATTTCAAAGGAAGTTATCTTCAAAAAAGAAGAATAACTGTTCGATATCGAAGAAAAAAGATCTGTTCTGCAATTTTAATTAATCCATAATGCATTGATAATTAGTTTTATATAACATTTGGCACGACCATTGCTTTATTCTATATCAATAATAAAAAAGTAATAAGATAAAAAATGAAGAAGGGGATTTTGAAAGCGGACAATTTTGAATTCAGAGCATTGATTGCTTCAAACCTTTCCAGAAACGTAAAAAGTAAAATAAATAAAATCAATTAATTAATATCAATCTAAAACTTTAAAAAAAAATGAAAAAATCATTAATTCTTTTCGCAGTCGTCGTAATCATGACAAGTTTTTCTACCAAATTAATGGCTCAGGCTACAGAAAACACTGCAGCAGCAGCTAAAATTGTAACACCGCTTTCTATTACCGAAACAGCTTCATTGCATTTTGGTACAATGGCAATTCTTGCAGGAAGTCCTGGAACCTGCGTTCTTTCAACACAAGGTGCCCGTACCCAGACAGGTGGCGTAAACCTTTCAGTTCAGGCTCCTACTGCTTCGAATGCTGGTTATAATGTATCAGGTGCTACGAGTACTACTTATGCTATTACTTTACCTTCAACCATCACTGTAAGCGCAGGACCAGCAAACATGACAATTAGTTCACTTCTTGCCCGTACTGCTTCTGCAGGTGCAAATGGCCTTACTGGTACCCTTTCAACAAGCGGTACAGATAACTTTACCGTTGGAGGTACATTAAATGTTGCAGCAGGTCAGGTAACCGGAACTTATACCGGAACATTCGATGTAACAGTTGCTTACAACTAAGCGATAGTATGCGTTAGACCGAGAGGATGGAGTATCATATCCATCCTCTCACTTTATTAAAAGTAAAAAAACAATAATCTCCGGTCTTTTATGAAAAACTTGAAATTCTATCTGATTATAATCTCAATATTATTAAATCTTTCAGCTTACAGTCAGGTATCTGCTACCGGAACTGCATACACTGAAATTGTGCCGCTTACGACGGTTAAAGAAATTGTTCAGCTGAACGCCGGCAGATTTTCTGTTTTAGCGGATGGGGGATCGATTACTATCTCTCCCGAAGGCACAAGGATATCGAAAGGTTCTGTTTTACTATTAGATGGCCCGTTTAGCCAGGGGGCGTTTGCAATAACAGGTTCAGAAAGCAATTCACTGAGCATCTTATTGCCATCCACTCCTCAGTTTCTCTATCATTCAAACAGTGTAAATACAATATACTTAGATAAATGGACCTATGATATCCCAAGGCTTAAAAACGGGGATGTAATAATAAATATCGGTGCAACACTGAACTTCAAATCAATTGAATCCAATCCCACAGGCATTTATACCGGGAAATACCAGGTAATTTTCTTTTACAACTAGATAGTCTGGCAAACAGCAATTTCTCCGGATAGAGAGTTCGGGTAATAACAACTAAAATAATTTAATTATGAAAAACTTATTATTAACAATGGTACTTCTTTCAGCCGGATTAGCCCAACAGGTATCTGCTCAGGGCGACTTATTAGTGTCACCGGTGAGGGTAATATTCGAGGGAAACAAACAGAAAGAGGAGATCAGTCTGGTTAATATCGGAAACGATACAACCACTTATTCGGTTTCTTTTCTGCAATACAATATGAATGAGGATGGCAAAATTGAACTAATTGAAAACCCTGGTGAAGGGCAAAAGTTTGCAGACTCCTACCTTAGGGTATTTCCGCGAAAAGTTACTCTTGCACCTAAGGAATCACAGGTCGTAAGGTTACAATTGCTCCGTAAACCGGATATGACATCAGGAGAGTACAGGTCACATCTCTACTTCAGGGCTGATAAGGAATCTGCTCCCCTAAGTCTTGGAACAAAGAAGGATTCAAAACTGATGAGTGTTCAGATAACACCGGTATTCGGTATAAGCATACCTGTTATAATCCGTTCAGGTGAAGTTAAAGTGACATCCGATCTGAGCGATATAAGAATTGAAATGCAGGATACAACCGCAAATCTGAAGTTTGTAATAAACAGGACAGGTAATATTTCGATATATGGCGACATCGTTGCGGAGTATGTTCCATTAAAAGGTAAACCGGTTCAAATCGGTATTACAAGAGGAGTGGCAGTTTATACAAGTATTACAAAACGCAACTTCTCAGTTCGCCTGAATACATCGGGCAACATAAATCTGAATTCAGGTAAATTGAGAGTAAGATTTACAAGCCCCAAAGATTCTCCTTATGAATTATATTCCGAGAAAGAGATAGTATTAAAGAAGGGAAATTAATGAGATTAATTTTTAATATCAGAGCGATACGATTGCTATCAATTCTGATACCGGTAATCTTTCTATTCACCGGATCGGCATTTTCGCAACCTACATTACCCTCGAGGACTGTAACTGTACATTCTACACAGGCATTGAACTTTGGATCTTTCTGTCTGGTAAATAATGGAAGTTCCGGTGGTAGTGTAACAGTTGACTGGCAGGGCAACAGAACTGCTACCGGACAAGTCATGTTATTAAATTCAGGTGCATCCCCCCAGGCTGCCATTTTTGAAATAAATCTTTGTCAGGGAAGACTGGTAACCATTAATTATCCGGCTACAACTTCATTAACCGGAAGTAATGGCGGATCTGTTAAACTTAATATTGGTCCGACCGAGAAAGGTGTCAGTGGTTCAGTTTTTCAGGTTAATACTGATTGCAGTTTCATAACTCAATTACGGGTTGGAGGAACACTCACCATAAGTAATAATACTGCTAATCCCGGGGGTGATTATTCAGGCAATTTCAGTATCACCTTCACTCAGCAATAGATAACAGGTAATGAAGGGAATCAATAGTTTTTTAACTGATTATTTAGAAAAAAACAGGCACACTTTTATGCCTGGAAGATCCCTTTCATTTTTATTTATGTTTATCATCAGCATTTTGACAGGAAGCGAATTAAAATCGCAGAATGGAACTTCAGGCTATGAAGATCTTTCTGTTTTAGTCCAGCTTAATGGTTACGGAAGTTTTTATACCAATGCATTATATTCATCTGACGGTTTACTGTATATTTCAGTCGAAGATTTGTTCAAATACCTGAAAGTTCCCTGTAACACAGGAGAAAAAGGGGACCTCCTTACAGGATTTCTGGGTAGCGAGAATAACAGCTATACGATAACATTTAAGTCAGGAACAATGAGAGTTGCCAATAAAGTAACAAATATTAGAAAAGCACTGGTAAAACAGACAGGTTCATTATACCTCGAATCATCACAATTTGGTAAGCTGATGGGAATAGATCTGAGTTTTAATTTCAGAAGCCTTTCAATAACAGTGAAAGCAGATTTTGAACTTCCTGCAATAAAGGAACAGAGGTTAGTAAAAATGCGAACTAATATTAAAAAAAGTACCGGGGAATTAATTGCAGACACCGTCCTGCAGAGAAAATATCATATGTTCAGATTTGGAATGGCCGACTGGTCAGTTATGTCGTCTCAATACTGGGGTAATCAGACCGAAACCCGGTTAGGTTTGGGACTGGGCGCCGAAGTGCTAAAAGGTGAAGCTAATCTCTTTCTGAACTATTCTGATAAATATAAACTGGATAACCGTCTGCAACAATATCTCTGGCGATGGGTCGATAATGATAATAAAATTGTAAGCCAGATCCAGGTCGGAAAGATAGCCCCTGAAACAATTTCATCACTTTATTATCCTGTAGTAGGAGCAGTTATAAGTAATTCACATACTTCTGTCAGGAAGACAATGGGAGAATATATTGTCAAAGAAGTTACACAACCCGATTGGCTCGTTGAGCTTTATATAAATAATTCTTTAGTAGATTTTACAAAAGCCGATGCGGCCGGGCAGTTTATGTTTAAAGTTCCTCTTGTCTATGGTTATACAACGCTTACGCTGAAATTTTATGGTCCTATGGGTGAGGAGCGTTCAGAAAATAAAACAATAAATATTCCATATAGTTTTTTACCTGCCGGTGAAGTAGAATACCGGATCAGCGGAGGCTTTCTTGAAGATGGAAAGAAGACACCTTTCGGCAGGGGTGAGACAACTGTCGGAGTTGACCGTTTTTTGACATTGGGAATGGGTATTGAATATATGGCTTCGGTTATAAACAGACCGGCGATGCCGTTTCTTACGGCTTCGTTTAATCCCATGAGTAAACTGATTGTATTTGGAGAGTATGACCATGGTGTCCGCTTCAAAGGATTATTGGATTATTATCCTGGAGCAAATTCAATATTGGAACTTGATTATACTAAATACGCCAAAGGTCAGCAGGCTATTCTGTTCAATTACCTCGAAGAAAGAAAAGCCAGTTTTTCTCTGCCTTTGAAAGTCAAAAATATTGCCGGATTTGTTCATGCGGAATTTAAGCAAAATGTTTATACTAACCTTAATTATAATATGGCTGAATTGCTCTTTTCAGCATATTATAAACAGTTCAATGCAAATGTATCAACTTATTCAAACTGGGTTAGCGGGAAATCAGCTTATATGAACTCTATGCTGGCTCTTTCTTATCGTTTGAAAAAAGGATTGACTCTCAGATCATCTGCGCAGTTCGGTTTTACGGGCGCTAAGATCTTATCATATAAGGTCGAAGCAGAGAAAAGGTTTTTACATAATGGATTTGTATCACTTTCGTACGAGAATTATACAGCTGTAAATAGTAATAGTATTAACTTCAATTTCAAGTATGACCTTCCCTTCGCTCAGACGAATGCATCGGCACGGATAAGTAAACATGAAATTTCGACTTTTCAGAACTTAAGGGGAAGCCTGGCATTCGGAAAAGGTAAAAAACAGCTGAAGGCAAGCGAACTTTCAAATGTCGGCAGGGGAGGTATTTCAGTAATTCCATTTCTCGATGCAAACCATAACGGTATTCTCGACAAATCGGAACATAAAGTTGCCAACCTGAAGGTCAGAATAAACGGAGGCAGAATAATTTCTGGCGAAAAAGATTCAATTATTAACATTATAGGACTTGAACCATTTTTAAGCTATAACCTCGAACTGGATGATAAAGATTTTGAAAATGTGGCATGGCGTATCAGGGAAAAGAGTTATAAAGTATTGATCGATCCTAATCAGTTTAAACTCATTTATGTTCCGGTCAGACCGGTAGGCGAAGCAAGTGGATTTGTGAATCTTGAAAGTAACAATCAAATGAAGGGAATCGGCAGAATACTTGTAACTATTTTCAATAAAAGCGGTGTAAAAATAGCACAAACTCAAACCGAGTCAGATGGCTATTTTGATTATTTAGGTCTGGAGCCCGGTGAATTCAATGCAAAAATTGATTCCATTCAATTGAACCGCCTTAATTTTATTTCTTCACCGGTGACATTAGCCTTCGTGGTTAAAGCTTCGGATAACGGAGATATTGTGACAGATATTAATTTTAGTCTGAAGATGGCACAGGATAAAGGAGAGAGGGATTCGACAGTTCTGAAAATCAAGAAGAATAGCGAGATAGCCGATTCTACTATAAAGAATATGAAGCACGATGATTTAATCCACGATATAGTCAGCATGAAGATGAATGTTGTAAATTATGAAGTAGTAAAAACAGAGGGCACAGAACTTTCAGAGCAAAGCAATAAGCCTGATATTATTGCAGCTGTTAAAGATTCTGCTATTAAATCAGATGAATCAATATCAATCACGGGTAATCTGAAAGATAGCACCGATATAAATGGTGGTCACTTCTATGTTCAGCTGGGAGCATTCAGAATTGTCGCAAAAGCAAAGAGATTTTTGGAGGAATTATCAAAAGAAATTTCGTATCCAAAAGGAATAGTAGTTGAGGACGGATTCTATAAAGTGAGGATAGGTTATTTCCGGACTAAAAATGAGGCGGAATTATGCAAGGCAAATTTAAAGAAGAAGAGTATTGTCTCATTCATCGGTCAGAGTTTTTATTTTGGCTACCTGCAAAACAAAGCATTTAGTACTGGGGCATTTTATGTAGGTGTGGGCTCATTCAGGTACAAGTCAAATGCACTGCAGTATGCTCAAAAAATTAAAGAAACTATACCATTCACCTCCGGAATAATCGAGGAGGACGGACTCTTCAAAGTAAGGCTTGGTTATTTTGAAACGAAGAGTGAAGCAACTCAGTGTATGTGGAAAATGACTGAAATTGGAATTAAAGCCGTTGTCGGTGAAAGTACTAACTATATATATAACGGAACACTTGTCCCTGAAATATCAGATAAGTATTGAGTCAGGTGAAAATCATCTTTAATGTCTCCTCAGTGCATCGTTTAACCTATAATAAGCTTATGTAATTAATTGAACTAATTCCAAAGTACTTAGATATAACTCTTAGCATTATTAACATCTTATTAACAATTTTTCGACATCTTACGAACAAACAGGTATGAAATTTGCATTTTAGAAATTGTCGTAATTTATAATGAATAAAACTTTAAAAAGACAAATTCAATGAGTGAAGTCCATTAAAAAGAATAAGTCTCATTTCACTTGATTTCGGCTATCTTTAAATCAAAAATGTTACTCATAAAAACCATACCCGGAATCAAAATCAAATCATTGATCTTTGGCCTGGCTATTCCCATAATATTCAATTGCACAATATCTTGTGGTGATAGCCCGACCAGACAAATAAGAGGTTCCTTTCGCGGAACATCAGATTCTGTGACAATGCTCCGCGCTTCAGATGAATTCCGGACCG
>Ga0182021_10009536_pt1 | contig 11508 bp, 7 predicted proteins | sample 612E3MmetaG_FD_120493 | JGI IMG/M metagenome (GOLD analysis project Ga0182021, IMG submission 120493) | Permafrost microbial communities from Stordalen Mire, Sweden - 612E3M metaG (Illumina Assembly) | ecosystem: Environmental > Terrestrial > Soil > Wetlands > Permafrost | place: Sweden...
ATTAACCAAATGGAGGAAAGAGAATGAAAACGAATGTGTTTCCTTACTGGATTGGACTTTGGGTATTAGCCATCATTCTTGTGTTAGTATTCGGTCATTGAGGATTACGATACGAATCGGACATTAGACCGATAAATGCTCATTAGACGGCAATCTAAATTAATATGAAATTTAAATGCAGTTTGGCGAGAAAGAAAATAAAATAAAACATCGTTCGTTATGCGCGTCCATACTTCGTTGTCTTTCTCGCCAGACCACCTCTTAATCCTTTGCTCAGAAGATAATTGAATGTCAGACATTGCTATCGAATTTATTTCACTCGTTTTACTGGTGGTTTGGATCGGGATGATGTGGGTAGTTGTTCGAAAAATAAAAAGGCGATAGATTTCAAATTTAGGGCTTAGCAAAGGAGAGGGGTTACTTTTAAATATTCCTTTCGTATTTAAGGTAGGCTTCATGGAGAATAGCTGGAGGGAAAAACTCCATCCGCGCATCTCCAAGAAGGATTAAAAGATGAGAATAAGTCCAGGCTCGATCATAGATTATCTGGCAGTGGTCTCTAACTTGCTGGCGTCTGTAGTGGCAGCAGCCACTACCAGTGGTATCAGCAGAGGAGATGCCTTTGTATCGACCTGCAGAAGTCTTTTAATTCCAAGCACTTTTGTCTCGGGCCAACGTACCCGATAAATTCAACGCCACACTAAAGCTGATTATTTGGCTATAATTAGCGAGCTTTAGTTGCAGCATATCTATTAAGAATATATTATGGACTATGTAAATGTCACCTGAATTTGTATATGTGGCCCTCCTGCTGGGCGTCTTGCTGGTACTGGCAGTTCCGACTGGAAGGTATATTGCGAAAGTTTTCAGCGGCGAACGTACGCCATTGACGCCGCTGCTCAGGCCTATTGAGAAGAGATTCTACAGCTTGCTTGGCATTGATGAGAACAAGGAGATGTCTTGGAAGACATATGCATCAGCGCTCATAGCCTTCAATATCCTGAGCGTGATAGCAGTATTTTTGCTGCAGGAAGCACAGGGTTGGCTTCCGCTCAATCCTCAAGGGTTCGGACCGGTCCGATGGGATACTGCAGTAAACACTGCCATCTCCTTCGTTACCAACACAAACTGGCAGGCTTACAGCGGCGAGCAGACAATGAGCTATTTGACTCAGATGCTGGGGCTGACTGTGCAGAACTTCTTATCCGGTGCTGTAGGAATAGCAGCCGCTATAGCCGTGATTAGAGGTTTCATCCGCAAAAATACAGCAACGATAGGAAACTTCTGGGTCGACCTGACCCGATCCGTACTCTATCTGCTGCTGCCTCTGGCTATCATCTGGGCGCTTGTGTTTGCATCTCAGGGCGTGGTTCAAACCCTGGGGCCCTACGTCGCCGCACAAACTCCCGATAGTGGAGAGCAACTAATCGCAGTTGGGCCTACGGCCTCACAGGATGCAATTAAGTTCCTGGGAACCAATGGAGGCGGATTCTTCAACGTCAACTCAGCCCACCCGTTTGAAAACCCGACACCTTTGACGGATTCCCTGCAGGTGCTGGGAATGCTGCTGATAGCGGCATCGCTGCCCTTTGCCTTGGGAGCGATGCTAAAGAACCGGGGGCAGGGCAGGGCCATATTCGCCTCAATGATGGTGTTATATCTGGCAGGGTTAGGCGTAGCCCTCTGGTCAGAGACGAATGGTAACCCCTTGCTCGATCATCTCGGCGTTGCAGGAGGCATTAACCTGGAAGGCAAGGAGACGCGCTTTGGCATAGTCCCAACAGTTCTCTTCGCCGAGTCTACGACTGTAACCTCAGACGGAGGAGTTGATGGGATGCATGACAGCTTTTTGCCACTGACGGGTCTGGTGCTGCTCTTCAACATGGCTATAGGCGAGGTGATCTTCGGAGGCGTTGGTGTCGGCCTGATAGGAATGATCTTATATGCAATAATGACAATGTTCATTGCCGGACTGATGATAGGCAGGACGCCTGAACTCTTCGGCAAGAAACTAGAGCCCTCTGAGATGATCATGGCGGTCATCGGTCTTTTGGCACCATCAGTGACGTTGTTGCTACTCGCAACGCTAGCCGTAGTGCTGCCAGCGGGTCTGTTCAGCTTGAACAACGCAGGGCCCCACGGACTGTCAGAGATCATCTATGCCTTTGCATCGGCATGCGGCAACAATGGATCAGCCTTTGCAGGCCTTAATGCCAACACTATCTTCTACAATATGACTACGGCCCTGGGTATGCTGGTGGGCAGGTTTGCCACCATCCTGCCAGCACTGGCCATTGCCGGATCTCTGGCTCAGAAGAAAATAGTGCCATTTAGCGCGGCAACTCTGCCTGTCGCTCATCCCCTCTTTGTGGTAATGCTGGTCGGCACAGTGATAATTGTAGGTGCTCTGACGTTCTTCCCCGTCTTTGTACTCGGCCCGATACTGGAACACATGCTTCTTGGAGCAGGCAGGACGTTTTAGAGGGGGGAAAAAAATGCACATTAACACATCTAACCTCTGGCAGTCCGACCTGATGAAACAGGCAATCAAGGATTCAATCCCAAAACTCGATCCCCGCACCTTGTGGCGCAACCCCGTGATGTTCGCAGTAGAGATGGGTGCAATCCTGACTACGATGATTACGGCACGCGACATAATCGCTGGCGGTAACTTCGGATTTGATGTTCAGATAAGCATTTGGCTTTGGTTCACAATACTGTTTGCCAACTTTGCCGAGGCCCTGGCAGAAGGTCGCGGTAGAGCCCAGGCAGAGAATCTACGTCAGGCCCGCAGCGAGGCTATAGCCAACAGGCTGCTGAATGACGGCAGTACAGAGCAGGTATCAGCGCTGGAGCTACGCAAGGGCGATTTAGTCCTAGCCAAGGACGGCGAGATCATACCCAGCGATGGAGAGATCGTGAATGGAGTCGCCCTGGTGGATGAATCAGCCATAACAGGCGAGTCTGCTCCAGTAGTCCGGGAAGCCGGAGGCGATCGGTGCGGTGTAACCGGCGGGACACGGGTCTTATCCGGGCAGATCAAGGTTAATATCACAGTAGATCCGGGTGAAACCTTCCTCGATAAAATGATAGGGATGGTCGAAAGCGCCAAGCGCCAGAAGACCCCCAACGAAAAGGCCCTGGAGATAATGCTCATCGGGCTGACAGGTCTTTTCATAGTAGTGGTCATCAGCCTGGAAGCCTTTGCAGGATACATGGGCCTGCTCGTCTCAGTGCCGGTGCTCGTCGCATTGCTGGTATGTCTTATGCCTACGACTATCGGCGGGCTGCTACCAGCCATAGGCATCGCCGGAATGGACCGGCTGCTTTCGCATAACGTAATAGCAATGAGCGGCAGGGCGGTAGAGGCATCAGGCGATGTGGATGTCGTTCTAATGGACAAGACAGGCACCATAACCCTTGGCAACAGAATGGCAACGGAGTTCATTCCAGCCGTGGGCGTGACAAGAGAAGAGCTGGCAGTGAACGCGATGCTCTCTTCCCTGGCGGACGAGACTCCTGAAGGCAGAAGTATAGTGGATCTCTCCAAGTCGCTGTTGAGCATCCGAGGAAGAGATATTCGACCTGCCGAGGGTTCGACATTCATCCCCTTTACCGCAGAGACCCGCATGAGCGGGATAGACATGGGCGGACGGGAGATCAGAAAAGGAGCCCACGACTCAATTGAAGAATATGTGAAATCCAAAGGCGGCAAGATGCCAGAAGATATCAGGGTTGCTGTGGACAGCATAGCAAAGGATGGAGGCACGCCTCTGGTAGTCTCTGACGGCATCAGAGTCCTGGGTGCCATCCGGTTGAAGGATGTGCTTAAAGAGAACATCAAGGAGCGCATCTCCCGATTGCGCACGGTGGGCATACGCTCGGTAATGATCACGGGAGATAACCCGATAACAGCCGCCGCCATCGCCGCCGAGGCAGGCATTGATGACTTCATAGGCCAGGCTCGACCGGAGGCCAAGCTGGAGGCCATTCAAAAATATCAGCAGGACGGGCACCTGGTGGCCATGATTGGAGACGGAACCAATGATGCGCCAGCGTTGGCGCAAGCCGATGTGGCAGTGGCCATGAACGCTGGCACTCAGGCGGCCAGGGAGGCGGCCAACATGGTTGATCTCGACTCCAACCCGGCTAAGCTGCTGGACATCGTGGAGATTGGCAAGCAGATCCTGATCACCAGAGGAGCCCTTACCACCTTTTCCGTGGCCAACGACGTCTCCAAGTACTTCGCCATCCTGCCTGCGATATTTGCAATAGCGTATCCCTCGCTGAACGTACTGAACATCATGCAGCTAGCTACGCCCACAAGTGCTGTCCTGTCGGCGATAATATTCAACGCTATCATAATACCAATGCTCATACCCCTGGCTTTGAGGGGAGTCAGGTATCAACCTACGTCAGTGACCTCGCTGCTTACACGTAATCTATTGATCTACGGGCTTGGTGGTCTGATTGTGCCCTTTGTAGGCATCAAAATGATCGATATGCTGGTAGTATTGCTACACCTGGAGTGAGAAGATGCAAGAGATTATCAAAGAGCTAAAACCGGCAGTGTTGCTTTTCATAGCTTTATCGGTGCTTACCGGCCTAGCCTATCCATTGTTCGTAACAGGAATAGTCCAGGTCGCAATGCCTGACAAAGCCAGCGGAAGTCTATTGTACGTGAACGGCACGGTTGTGGGCTCCGAACTCATCGGACAGAACTTCACAAGCCCCGGTTACTTCCACGGGCGGCCCTCGGCTGTAGGCTATGCCGGCAACAACTCAGGTGCCAGCAACTATGGGCCAACCAGTGCCAAGCTGATGGAGCAAGTGCGCCAAAGGGTCGGGCAGGTCAGACGCGAGAACGGGCTATTGCCCAACGCATATGTACCGGCTGATCTGGTGCTGGCCTCGGGAAGCGGCCTGGACCCGCACATCAGTTTGGAAGGAGCCATGATCCAGGTTCAGCGCGTTGCCATGGTGCGAGGGCTGCCGGAGTCAGAGGTAAAGGCGCTGGTAGACCATCACACGGAGTATCCTCAGTTCGGATTCTTGGGGCAGACAAGGATCAACGTGCTCAAGCTCAACATTGCACTGGATGAATTAGCACGAGAAGGAAGGCAACGATAAGGGAGCGCTGTCCGTTGCCTCCTCCGTTCAATTTTCTTAAATTTAGATTATTTAACGCGCTGGATGTGGGAGTTGATGGCTAAAATAAATCAGAAAAATTTCAAATGCCCGATCTGTGGCAAGACTTTCTTCACGAGGATATTTCTCGATGAACACAACAAAATCATGCATAAAGATCTGGATCTCGAAACAAAAGTCAAGTGGCCATGAAATTTTATTTTGTACCCGTTCGCATTTCAAGCAGTTGAATTTACAAATATGATATCACCAGAGGTTGATCTGTGCCCGGACCTCGGCTAACATGTCGAAGTCCTCGGGAAAAAGGAAACGAGTTATCTTCACTGTGAATTATTCAAGATGCTATTGATGCGCACGGCAAATTGACGACGCTGCCCTGGGGTCCGAACTCTACGGAATGTTCCCGCAATGTATGAAGTCCCTTATCAAGATGGTTCATCAAAAAGGGACGCGCAAATCCTGCAACAAATGAGCAGATGGTTCTTCCAATTATATTAGCTAGATTCTTAAATTTGGCAATATGGATCATGGATTAATCTCAAGTTAAGGGGATTCATAATATCTCATAATATTTCATAATATTTCATAAAGACATATATATATCGGTTCCGTGTTTAGTGTTGTCCTCGTGGAGAATAGCTGGAGGGAGAAACTTCCATTAGTGCATCTCCAAGAAGGCTTGAAAGATGAGAATGTGTCCAGGCTCGATCAAAGATGATCTAGCTGCAATCTCTTATTTGCTGGTGTCTGTAGTGGCAGCGGCTGCTACCAGTGGTACCCGCAGAGGAGATGCCTTTGTATCGACCTGCAGATGTCTTTTAATTCCAAGTACTTTTGTTTCGGGCCAACGTTGCCCATAAGCTCCAAATTATTATTATAGTCATGACTTTTTGACTATTATGGAGTTTTTATCGAACTTATCTTAAAATAAATTGTATAAGAGGGAAATTAAAAAATGCTAATAGAACTGTTGCATGTATCGATAATAGCCGCCTGTCTAGCAGTGTCAGTCTACTACGGCAGGTATATGGCTAAGGTCTTCCAAGGGCAAAAAAATCTGCTTTCGCCCATTATCCGGCCCATAGAACGAGGTATCTATTGGATATGCGGCATAGACGAAAGCAAAGAGATGACCTGGAAGGCCTATCTTGGATGGTACTTTGTCTTCGAAGTCATATGTCTTGCCTTTGCCCTAGCGATTCTGATGTTCCAGGGCGTGCTTCCCCTCAATCCTCACGGGGTTGCCTCCTTCAGGTGGGACGAAGCGCTGAACATAGCAACCTCCTTCATCACAAACAGCGAATGGCAGGTTTACAGCGGCGAGCGCGACTTCAGCTATCTATCTCAGATGCTGGCGCTCATCGTTCAGGACTTCTGGAGCCCATCGGTGGGAATAGTCTGCGCCATAGCCCTGTTCCGTGGTTTTGCCCGCAAGAACTTCGGCACAATAGGCAACTTCTGGGTTGATATTACCAGATGTGTATTCTACATAATTCTGCCAATAGCCCTGGTCTTCGCGTTCTTCCTCACATCCCAGGGAGTGATAGCGAATCTAGGTCCTTACGTCACTACCCATGGTCTAGATGGTGTGGATCAGCTCATACCAGGCGGACCGGCTGCAGCAGTGACTGCTCTTCAGATATTATGCGAGGACGGAGGCGGCTTCTTCAACGTCAACGCCGTTCATCCCTTCGCCACCCCAACGCCGCTATCATACTGGATCGAGATGGGCATAATGCTCCTGGTCCCGTCAGGGCTCATCTTCGCCTTCGGAGAGTTCATCCACAACCGAAAGATTGGATGGGCGATATTCCTGGCCATGCTGGCACTCTACGTATTGAGCGCACCGTTCTACATGGGGCCTGAGTTCCAGGGCAATCCGAACCTTCAGAAGCTCGGCGTGTCCGGGGGCGTTAACATGGAGGGCAAGGACCAACGCTTCACAATCTTCGAGGTCATGATCTGGACGCTGACATCCATGTGTCCAGCCAACGGCTCAACCCTCTCTCAGCATGACAGCTTGCTGCCTATCACCATCATGGGCATCCTATGGAACATAGTGGTCGGAGCGCCGATCTTCGGATGCTGGGGAACTGGCTCTATAACCATAATCTACTACTTCATCATCGCTATGTTCCTCGGAGGGCTAATGACAGGCAGGACGCCAGAGATGGCCGGAAAGAAGATCGAGCCCCTTGAGACCATTCTGGGGGCGGGTTCCCTTCTTCTCTCGTCATTGCCTACCCTGATATTCACAGCAATCGCTATTGCATTACCGGTAGGCCTTGCCGGCCTGAACAACAACGGTCCGCACGGCTTCATGGAGATCTTCTACAACTATGCAGCCGATGCTGTCAACAACGGCTCGCCCATGGCAGGACTGACCACGAACACGCCTTTCTACAACCTGACCCTTGTTGTAGCAATGGCTGTAGGGAGGTACTCTACGGATATCACCGCCCTGATCATAGCAGGATCATTAGCCCGCAAGAAGTTGACACCGGTTACCTCAGCATCTCTGCCAGTAGCCAGTCCGTTCTTCATCCTGATGGTTATTGGAACAGTCATCATCGTAAACGCCCTGCAGTTCTTCCCGTTCATGATGCTCGGTCCGATTCTTGAACACCTGTACATGATCATGGGGAAGACGTTATAGGAGGATCGAAGAATGCCCACTAAGTCTACAATGAATATCTGGCAACCAGATATAATGCGACGGGCGCTGAAGGAATCTGTACTGAAGCTCGATCCTCGCACCCTGTACCGAAACCCAGTGATGCTCATGGTTGAGGCGATCTCAATCCTGACCACCGTGATTGCAATAAACGATATGTTCACTGGCGGAAACTTCAAGCTTCATATACAGATCACCATCTGGCTCTGGTTCACAGTGCTGTTCTCCACCTTCTCCGAGGCTCTGGCAGAAGGAAGGGGCCGCGCCCAGGCCGAGAGCCTTCGCCATGCACGGAGCGAGGCTGTTGCCAGTAAGATACTGAAGGATGGCAGTATAGAGCACGTATCTGCTCTGAATCTCCGAAAGGGCGACATAGTCATCGTGAAGGATGGCGAAACCATACCCAGTGATGGAGAGATCATCGAAGGAGTCGCCCTCGTGAATGAGTCGGCCATAACCGGCGAATCAGCTCCTGTTGTCCGCGAGCCTGGCGGCAGCCAATCCGGCATTACCGGTGGAACTAGCGTCATATCAGGGCAAATTAAAGCCCGAATCACAGCAGACCCCGGTGAGACCTTCCTGGATCAGATGATAGGGATGGTAGAGAGCGCCAAGCGTCAGATGACCCCTAATGAGAAAGCCCTGCAGATACTGCTCGTGGGCATGTCTGTGATGTTCATAGTGGTGGTCATCACCCTCGTGCCTGTCGCCAGTTACATGGGCGTAACGTTAGCTGTGCCCGTGCTGGTTGCACTACTGGTCTGCCTCATGCCGACAACCATCGGCGGCCTCTTACCTGCCATCGGCATAGCCGGCATGGAGAGGCTCCTTGCCCACAACGTCGTTGCTCTGAGCGGAAAAGCAGTAGAGGCCTCGGGAAACGTGGACGTTGTCCTGCTGGACAAGACTGGCACCATAACCCTAGGCAACAGGATGGCCACGGAGTTCATTCCGGCCGAAGGAGTTACAAAAGAAGAGCTGGCGGTCTCGGCCATGCTATCCTCTATTGCGGACGAAACCCCTGAGGGCAGAAGCATAGTGGATCTCGCCAAGCAGGTCTTAGGCATCAGGGGTAAAGACATTCGACCCTCAGAAGGCTCGACTTTCATACCCTTCAGTGCCGAGACCCGCATGAGCGGAATAAACATGGAGGGCAAAGAGATCAGAAAAGGAGCCAGCGATTCTATTGAAGAATATGTGAAATCGAAATCGGGCAGCATCACAGCGAGCATCAGAACTGCCGTGGAGGATATAGCAAAGCAAGGCGGCACTCCTCTTCTCGTTGTGGAGGGCTCAAGGGTGCTCGGTGCAGTTCGGCTAAAGGACGTTCTGAAAGAGGGCATAAAAGAGAAGCTATCCAACCTACGAAAGGAAGGCATACGCTCAGTAATGATCACGGGCGACAACCCCATGACTGCTGCTGCCATCGCTGCTGAGGCCGGCATCGATGATTTCATCGGCCAGGCCCGACCTGAAGCCAAACTGGAGGCTATTCGAAAGTACCAGAAGGAAGGTCACATGGTGGCCATGATCGGAGACGGTACAAACGATGCACCCGCGCTGGCGCAAGCAGACGTGGCCGTGGCCATGAACGCTGGCACAGAGGCCGCCAGGGAGGCAGCCAACATGGTTGATCTGGACTCCAATCCTGCAAAGCTGCTGGACATAGTGGAGATCGGCAAGCAGATCCTGATAACGAGAGGTGCTTTGACCACTTTTTCCGTGGCCAATGACGTTGCCAAGTACTTCACCATCCTGCCGGCCATGTTCATGGCCCAGTTACCAATGCTTGGCGTATTGAACGTTATGCATCTACATTCGCCCAACAGTGCCATCCTGGCTGCGATCATGTTCAACGCCATCGTCATACCACTGCTCATCCCTCTCTCTTTGAGGGGCGTTAAGTACACGGCAAGCTCAGGGGAAGACCTGCTGCGCAGGAACCTGCTGATCTACGGAGTGGGCGGGCTATTTGTGCCTTTCATCGGCATCAAGCTGATTGACATACTGGTAGTGCTGCTGCACCTGGAGTGAGGAAAATGGACAATAGTGAGATCGTAAAAGGTATAAGGTCGTGCATATTGCTGTTCGCAACAGTGGTCGTGCTCAGCCTAGTCTATACAGTTTTCATAACCTGGGGGACGCAGATCCTCTTTCCCTACCAGGCAGGAGGAAGCCTGATCTATTTTAACGGCACCGCGGTGGGCTCTGAGCTCATAGGTCAGAACTTCAGCAGCCCCGGATATTTCTACAGCAGGCCTTCGGCTGTTGACTACAACGCCAGCAACTCTGGAGGCAGCAATTACGGCGCTACGAGCGCAGCTCTGATGGACCAGGTGACGCAGAGGATCGCAAAAGTAAGAAGCGAGGATAACCTGTCGGCCAACGCATCTGTGCCGGCTGATATGGTTCTGGCCTCGGGCAGCGGCCTGGACCCACACATCAGCCCAGAGAACGCCATGATTCAGTTACAGCGCGTGGCCAGGGTAAGAGGTCTGCCGGAATCAGAGGTAAAGGCGCTCGTCGACCAGCACACAGAGTATCCCCAGTTTGGGTTCCTTGGGCAGACAAGGATCAACGTACTCAGGCTCAATATTGCACTGGATGAGCTAACTAAGAAAGGCAAAGGATAGGAGGAGTGCTGCCCAGAGCTCTCCTTTCACTTTTCTTTAAGCGATGGATGAAATGATCAGATCGCATATGGAAATTTTGCAGAATATGCTTTTAATTGCACGGGGGATTATTCCTAGTTTTACCCGGCCAACATATGTTGATGGGACCAACAGGACGAATATTGCGATTGCCACGGAAAAGGTTGTTGGAATTGAAATAATTGAAAGAAGACGGCTTGTAAAAATCTTATACGATCTGTATCGTTATAGATTCGGTAATAAAAAGAGATTGGTACTTTTAGATCTAGGCTGTGGCGACGGTATTTTATCAAAATATATCCAGAGCAGATGCCCTGAAAACACGTTCTATCTGTTGGATGGCTCTAGCAAGATGCTAGCGGAGGCAAAGCAAAACACCCTAGGGCCAAATGTGTTTTACATCAAACAGACATTTGAAAAATATATCTCATCGGAAGTTGACGAATCATATTATGATTTCATCTATTCAGCCAACGCCATTCATCACTTAGATTTATCTTTCATATCCAAGCTATATGCAAAGATCTTTCGAGAATTGAGGGAAGGCGGCTTGTTCATGAATATCGACTCTGTTTTGCCTTCTTCAGATCTTAGTGAGCGCTGGCAGTTCAACATGTGGAGAGACTGGACGAATGAGGCCTTGCAAAATAGCGGCCTGAACGATCAGATCGGCAGATATGACGATATTCCTCTTCAGTATAAGATGAAACCTGAGAACAAGCCCTCTTCGCTATTTGACCAACTTCAGGCGTTGAGAGACGCAGGCTTTGAAGACGTTGATTGCTTTTACAAATATAGCATATTTGCTATTTTTGGCGGGGCTAAGAATCCAAAAAGATCAAACGGCTAAGGAGGTCTAGAACTAGGGGCAGCTCTTTGCGCTACTCCATCCTAACACTCTCAAAGCTCCTGCACTAGTGCCGCTTCAACCTGATTTTACTCGGAAATAAACTTTATATTATTAAACGGGCTCCTTCTATAATAAAGGGATTTGAAGGGGCCAGAATATGTGTATCTATGTAAGGGAAATAACCA
>Ga0182021_10009538_pt1 | contig 11506 bp, 24 predicted proteins | sample 612E3MmetaG_FD_120493 | JGI IMG/M metagenome (GOLD analysis project Ga0182021, IMG submission 120493) | Permafrost microbial communities from Stordalen Mire, Sweden - 612E3M metaG (Illumina Assembly) | ecosystem: Environmental > Terrestrial > Soil > Wetlands > Permafrost | place: Sweden...
AAATTCCTGGGGGATCGGTTGGGGTGATCAGGGTCATTTTTGGGTGCCTTACGAAGCGATCGATGTGTTTAAGGCAATGGGCGGTTATGACGCGGATTACATGACTTTCAATCCGTTAGTTGTGCCAACGCCTGTCCCGACACCGACACCGAAGCCCGGTTGTTTGTTGCCAGTATTCAGATGGTTAAAGATAGATAAAACACCATAAGGAGAAAATAATGAAATGGCATGTTGGCGATGTATTGCGATGGGATAATGCTGTTTACGGTCAAAGCGGTCCTTATCTTTTTACTATCCTATCGATAAAAGAACAGACAGACCCGATTTACTATGGAGTTTTATCTGACTTGAACGGTTCTCAAATCGGTGCGCCCGATTACGTTTTGCAAAGTTTTTTGATAGCGAATGGGGCTTTTTTGCAAACAGCCAAACAATCTTCAAATAGTTGGTTACTGGCACTCGGAATTGTTGCCATCGGATTTCTGCTATTTCACAAAAAATAAATTGGAGGATAAAATAATGAATTTCAAATCAAAGGCGTTCTGGTTAAATGTATTCGCAATCATTCTCTTGGTACTGCAATACTCGATCTCGAACTTTAGCAAGGATTGGGTAGTCTATGAAGGGCTTGCCGTGGTAGTCCTGAATGCTATCGCGGGTATGATCCAGAGTAGCACCGTGACGAAGTTGAAGAAAGAGAACACAGCCTACAAAAACAGGATGAACCAACCGAAATAAAAACTTGTGAGGCTTGCAAACGTGGACATTTCGATTGATGTGCTTGGGTTTATCAGCCTGGGAGTGATGATCGCTGGAAAATCGATAGCCGATGGCATTAAGCAGGGCAAAATCGAACAGAAGCTGCAGGACTTATGCGACCATGTAGCTAAACAAAACGGGCGTGTGGGTAAACTCGAAGATGCTGCGGAGGAATGCACCAAAGAAAACGAGCATCGCATGACGAAGGTGGAGGCGGTTCAAGGAAACGTGCTCCAGAGATTAGACAAGATAGAGGCAATTCCCTATGTTGCGAAAAGAGTCGAAGACGACAAGGGCGGCTGAAAATCGCATGGATAAGTTAATCAAAAAGCGTAAAGAGCAATTTCATAAGAAGGTGAAGCATGGCTAAGAAAAATGGAGCAATGACAGCGTTAGTGGTGGGAGTCGCGGCTTTGGCCGGTTGGTTCCTGCTGAAAAATCAGACGCCGGGCGGATCATCGAAATATAAGGTTGGCGATAACCTATACAATCCGCCAGATAGTGCTGACACCTTCAAGATTATGAGCATAACAACGGTGAACGGAGTTTTGACTTATAACTTTAAGCAGAACCAAACCGGCGTCACGTTCTCTGAGCCTGTTTCGCTGGTAGATGGCAATCCCTCGCAATGGGCGAAAGTCGGGTCTGTCATAACTCCGGGTATGGCAAGCTGGATACCGTCCGGGTTCAGCCAGCTTGATCTAAACGCTCTGCTCACCTATCCCGAAAACCCATCCTTCGGTAAATATATTCTTGTGACCGCAGTTCCGCCGAATATGCAAGATGATACGTGGATTCAACCGGCGGCCTTGCTCTCATTCACAACGTCGGGCGGGGAATGGCGCGTTAAACCGTATCCATATCCGGCTTAAAGGGGAAACATGAAAAAAGATCAGGCAATAATCACAGCTTTAGTAATTGCCGGAGCCGCGGCTTTGGGTTATGCTTTTCTCGTCCATAAGACGGCGACGCCGAAATATTCCGCTGGCACGTACCTGGGACATTACACAGGCGGTACTACTTTGTGGTATCGAATTTATGAAGTCACAGCGACGAACTATTTAATGACCGATGCAAGCGGCAATTTGTTATCGTTTTCGATATCCAGTGTCGATAACGATTCTGCATGGAGTTTAGCGCCGATTATCGGTTAGAAGGTGAGATATGCCATTAAATGTAACGATTGAAAAACCCGCGGGCAATACCGTTTATGATTATCAGTTTATGCCCGGTGATCAGATCCGGGTCAAAGTCTCTGACGCCGAGACATTCTTTGCAATGGGCGCGTCTGCGGACGTTATTATCATTTTTGCCGATGGTTCGCAGTCCCTTCATGCCAGCCATAACCTCGATTGGGTTGGCAATGCGTCGTTTGATTTTATTCTCCCCAGCTCAAATACGACAGGGACCATAACGGTCACACTGACATCGATTGCCAAACAAGCGCAGCAAATCCTTCATATCGGGATCGGAGAACCGGGGATTAATCCCACGCCGCCGCCAGCGGATCAGAATCTTATTACTGAGATAGAAACAATCCTTAAATGGGTTGCGATCGGCGCGGGTGTCGTCGGCGTGGCGTATCTTGCAAGCAAAGCTTTGCCAAGTATCACTGAAGGGATAGCGAAATCCAAGAAGAGGGCATAAAACATGGGTAATAAAAGTTCAGCGGGTTTATTAATTGCGGGTGCAATCGTCGGGGCGGCACTTCTTTCTAAAAAGGCAATAGCGAATCCTTTACCGGCCAATTTCGTTTATTCGAATCTCACGGCGACACCATCCAATCCATTAATCGGAGAAACGGTGACAATCTCAGTGACCGTGACAAATACCGGCGGGACAGCGGGAACGGCAGCAGTAACGCTTGAGGTAAATTAAAATGACGACACAAAATATACCGTTAAGCGCGGGTGAGTCCAAGACAATACAATTCAGCTTTACGCCAACCGAAGCGAAACAATACATCGCCTCCGTGGGAACGCTGACAACTTCGATATCCGCGACAAGTCCGATTATCCCGCCGCCGGTCGCTAAGAATCTCACCGCACAAATCGTTAATATCAACGATCAGTATCAGGTTGCTTTGAGTCAAGGTGCATGGGTTGGAAATTTTGAAATAGTTACCCAAATCGGGCGTCAAGATGCTCTTAGTCTCACATCAATGGGGGACGGTTTACGTTTTGCAAATATCGCAATTCCGAAAGGATCTGTTATAACGAAAGCCGTTTTACGTTTAGTCCCTGTAGCCGATTTTCTGTACTATACCGTGCCGAGCGTTATCATCGGGCAGGCCGTCGACAATGCCAGTCCTTTCGTCGACCTGGCAGATTATCAGCAGCGCCGGGGTATAGTGGCGGGCGGCCCAAATAACAGCAACCTCACTCAGGGTCAAGTCAACTGGAATATCAATGTCTGGAATATTGAAGTAATGGTTGAATCGCCGGATATCAGCGCGATAATTCAAGAGATCGTCAACCGGCCAGGTTGGGCTTCAGGGAATGCTTTAGCGTTATTCTGGGATGATCACGCCGGAATGAACACCGTTGATTGGTCTTACCGGGTGGCCCAGGGCATACAAAGCGCGCCGACTGAAGCGCCGGTACTCTATATCGAATATAAATAGTTGGAGGACAATATGACACCGATTGTTAAAAACGTAATACTCGCTCCGGGCGCATCTCAGAATGTCTCAGCTACCTTTAATCCGGCAGTCGGTAGCTACACCGTGACTGTGAATAATCTGAGCGCTCCTTTGGTTGTCGCTCCTACTCCTGCCAATATCATCCTCTCCGGCCTGACAATCACACCGGCTAATCCCGTGGCCGGTCAAACCGTGACGGTTTCCGTGACGGCGACTAACCAGGGCGGGACAACGGGTTCACTCGATATTACTTTCAACGTAGCATAGGATAAAAAGATGTGCTGGTTCAAAAAGAAATCGAATATCGTATTGTCGAATTTGACACTAACGCCGGTGCATCCTTTGCCCGGCGAAACTGTTACTATATCTGTCACCGCGACAAATAAAGGGAACCTCACCGGGTCCCTACCGATAACTTTTGATATGGTGAAAAAATGACCACAAAGAATGTAACAATCGCACCAGGTAAAAGTCAGGTTGTCACATTTTCTTTTACCCCGAATGTGGCAAAAAACTATAATGTTCAGGTAAATGATCTCAGTCTAACTTTGCCCGTTTCCCAGACTCCAGCGAATAAAAAGGTTATTACAGCTTGGTTCGACGGCGCTTTTTGGACTTCTTTCGGGCATACATTCTGGGGGGACGGACATACGATCGCGGAACTGCCATTATCACAGCTCACCCACATAATCTATCCGCAAGCCTGCCAGGTCAATACTAACAATACTGTTACTATTAACCCGACATATTCCTCGCATATCGCTGCCGACATCGCCACTTGCCACGCTGCCGGGGTGAAAGTTCTTATGGGGAATTCCGCCGTATCCGGCTGGAGATCTCAACTGACAAACGGTTCGCGGAGCGCGATCGCCTCCAATATGGCCGCGCTTGTTAATAGTTACGGCTTCGACGGGGTTTACTTCGATTGGGAGGAATGGCCATACGTACCAAGCGACGCGGCACAGTGGGATAACTTCTTACAGCTTCTTCATACGGCGTTAGGTTCCCGGAATATTATCGAGTTTTCCGTTGGTGCAGGCGTTTATAACACATATTACCCGTTCTCTCCGGCATCGATGCAATATATCACGTATCTCGACTTCCAGGATTACGAGACTGTAGACCCAACGACCGCCGCGTCCTACTGGTGGCAGGACACAATCGCTGAATGGTCAAGGGCCGGGTTTGATAAGAGTAAATTTCTGATTGACGTGTCAACATGGGTTGAAACGCCGGGCGCGACTCCGAATCTATTAGGCTACATGGGGCCGTTCGTCGCCACGTTCGCTGATGTTGTTAAACAATATAACCCTGCAGATAATGTTTACAGCCTTACCAAACCGACGATAAACTCAACCTTCGGCGGTCCGAACTGGCCGATCCCTGCAGGTGGTATCCAGTTTCAGAATCGTGATGTTGTCGCCGCATTAGCCGCCATCGTTAAAACTAAAGGTTATGCCGGCATGAATATCTATGAGATTACCGAAGACGCTAATTTCGGCAACGGAGACAACTCGCTGCTAACCGCGATGTATAACGCGCTAAATGGAGACGGTTAGAATGACCACTCAGAACGTGAGCTTAAAGTCGGGCGAATCAACGACGGTATCTTTTACTTATGTTCCTAATGTCGCCAAGACTTACCAGATAAACGTCAACGGTTTAACCGGTTCTTTTACAGCGGGCGCTATGCCGGGTGGTATGTGGCTGCCCTCTTCGGCTGTCCCGATTCACTGGCAATGGCAACTCAGCCAACCGTTCAATATCGCAACCGATTTAATACCGGATGTGACAGTCTATGATATCGATATGTTCGAAACATCCGCAGCGACCGTGGCCGCGCTTCACGCGCTTGGTTGTAAGGTTATCGCTTATATTGATGTTGGCACTTCGGAGAATTTCCGGCCTGATTTTGCTTCTTTCCCTGCCAGCGTGCAAGGCAATACAAACGGCTGGCCCGGTGAAAAGTGGCTGGACATTACAAAGCTATCAATCCTTCAGCCGATCATGCAGGCCAGGTTCGCACTGGCTGCCTCAAGGGGCTTCGATGCGGTAGAACTCGACAATATGGACGGCTCCACTAACTCGACAGGCTTCACCATCAGCACAGCACAGAATTTAGCCTATGTCAAGTGGTGTATGTCTGCGGTTCATGCCCTGGGAATGTCAGTCTGTCAAAAGAACTGGATAGAGCAATGTGCCGCGCTCCAGCCATACGCTGACTTTTGCCTGAATGAAGAGGCATACAAATATAATGAGTATTCAGGGCTATCCGTCTACGTGAATGCAGGTAAAGCAGTTTTTGAAGTGGAATATAGTAAGACTATCAGCCAGGCTGCAAAGATGAACGCTGCACACATCAACTCAATGACGCGGGATATGGACCTCGTTTCGCCTGGCAGCTCCGGTTATTTAAGATTGCCGTGTATTCCCGATTCACAGAATAATTGGTAGGTGTAATATGAGCGATAAAAGTAATGTTGTTGTAATCGGCGTGATTGGCCTCGCAGCGCTCTTGTTCCTAAATAAAAAGCAGCCGGTACCGCCCGGCGCTGCCAGTTTGTCAGGGCAGATTACGGATGCTTCGACCGGCGCGCCAATAGACGGGGCTACCGTTAAGATGGGTGATCTCTCGACAGCCAGCGATTCAGCCGGTAACTATAGTTTTGCTAACATCGCTCCCGGATCGTATCCTCTGAAAGTGACAAAATCCGGTTATCAGGAGGTAAATTTATGAGTATCACAATTGCAGCAGGTAACAATGAACGAAATGTTGAGATGGTTCCTGCCGTTGTACCACCGTCGAAAGGAACACTGTCAGGAGTTGTGACCGACGCAACGACAGGGTACCCCTTATCGGGCGTCACGGTCAACCTGGGCGGCGCTACGACTACGACCGATAGCGGCGGTAACTATGGATTCTCGAATATCACGCCGGGAACATATACCGTGACGTTCTCGAAATCCGGGTATACTTCCGTGACAATATAGGAGATTCGATGATTATTGAAGCTGGAAATAATGTAAAAAACGTTTCCCTGAGTCCGCCTGTCGCTTTACCGCTGATCTATACTAACCCCACAGCACAAAGGATCCAGGATACAAACGGACTTCCGTATTTTCACTATATTTTCGGCCTGCACGTCAAAAACTCGAATAACTTTGTTGTACACCGGCATTTCACCATCATGGTGCGTTACATGAACGGTATGGTTTATCCTGCAACCCAATGGGACGTAGCAGCTGGTGTCGAAAATACCGATGTGGATGTTCCGTCCTTAAATGATACCCCCGCATATTGGGGATTTAATAAGGCGATTGCCGAAAATGTTACGTCTGGAATCGGTGTAATAAAACTCTGGTTAATAGATGATCAAGGTACGGTTTCCCCGGCATGGGGGTTACCGCCGCAGGACCCGAACGCGAATACCGGAGATTAAATGGAAATTAAGAACTGGCAGACTATTTTACAACCGTTCTATGAAGAACTCGACCTGAAGAATGTCGAGCTTGCTTATATTCCAATGGCGGCTAACGTGGACGGCTCGATTGGCTACCAGGGCGGCAAATATTACGTCTACCTGAATTCCATCAATGCCGGGAACTGGACTGAAAACTATACCTGGTGGGTTTTATGCCACGAACTGACTCATGTTGTGCAATCAGTTAAAGAAGGCTGGAGCTTCTTTGACGTAGACTATTATCGTAAAACAGACTTCTTCGAGGAATGGGCGGACCGGCGGGCAAACCGGACGATTAAAAGTTTGGGGATAACGAATGAAAGGTACGCTGTCTGCTAATACTCATTTTGGCGATTGGTGCATCTACAACGATGCTATTTTTTGTCAAGAACGGGAGGGATGCAAAGGCTGCGAGCTACCCACTCGATGTATCCGCGAATGTGCGGCTGAAGCCAAGCCTCTTTTGAAATCATCCAAACCTGTTGAAGTTGGTTCTGATGCTGAACGTAAAAATGACAGCGAACACACAAACAAGTCAGATTCCAGTCCTCACAATTAGAGCGATCCCAATCAAGATGGTGGCAGTTTAAGCCTCGGCCTTTCCCCTTCTCCCCGGGCCGTCCGCAGCGCTCACATTTATTCCCGGCCCTTTCGATCGCGGCTTTCGCAATCTTTCGCCAACCTTTAGGATAGTGTCCGGTGGATGTTCTCATTTCTTTGAATTGTGGAGTATAAGAATCGAACCGTAAATACAAAATCCTGCAATTACAAAGTCGAACAAACTGCGAGAATTACCAGGTATAAACGCAATCCATAAAATAAAAAATCCTAAACAAAAATAAAGGAAAGATAGCCATTTCATTTCACACTCTCCAAACTTGCCAGATAGCCTTCAACGTGCGGCTTCATCCACTCAGAATGATCGAACATGTAAGACTGACTCATTTCAACAATGCCCTGAATATGAAGATGGCATTTTTGACAGAGCGCGGCAAGATTCCAATCCTCACAATTACTCTTATCGTTATCGAGATGGTGAACGGTTAAACTATGGCCCGTGTCAGGGTCATTAGGCCACTTGCAGCGCTCACAAGTGGTTCACTTACATCGTTTACTTCGTAACTGATTTTTTTATCCTCTAAGTAATGTAAATAATGTAACGGTGTAAACAAAGTAAGTGATGTAAGTAACTTGTAATAATTTTTTGTTGCTTTGCCTTCTTTAACTGAATTAAGGGCTAAGGTAGACTCTGGTCCTGTCCGCATTCTTTTTAGTTGTTGTTGAACGTTCTCCCGGGTAGTACCAATCTCTTTTGCAATGGCGATTGCATACGATAACCAGCCTTTGCTTTAATCCGGTTCGAGATCTCCGGCCAATCCGGAGGATATTCGCCTTTGAAACCTACTCACTTCGGCACGCTCCCATATTTACGATTGAATCCGTTATCCGACACAACTCTCGTCGTCTCTTCCCTGCAGTAGGGACAGGTATAACCAAGTTTAACGAAGCTGAAATCGTTGGCAGTAACGACCATCAGAATATTGAATTCTTTTAAGCAATTCCAGCATTGGACGATCACTTCACTATCTCCAACTTTAATTCTTTGTATTGTTCTCGAAAGAGCTTCATTTTAATTTTGGCGTCCGGCGTAAAGAAGAATCCGGCCGGATGTTTCGCCGTGGCCTTGCGCCACATCTTGACCTCGATAACAGTCAAATCCCAAGATATACCAAAATGATTACCGGCAAGTCTTTTCATTGTCAAGAAATCACATTCGTATTTGACGCCGCCGCCCAGGGGAAAGCAAATGTGTGGTAAAACATAGTCCAGCTCACCAGTCCGGAGTTTCGGTTCCAGCGTATTGATGTAGTAAAGCATTTCGCGCTTTGAGTCGTAAATCACGCCTTTGTACATCCGATCCGCGACCGGCGCCACATGGTATTTGTTTTGTACTACCTTAGCCGTAATATGGCCTACGTAGGTTTCGTTATCCTTTAGGTCCGGCATTATTGTGCTGCATATTTTAGACCCTACCCACTTCGGCGGCTCAATCCCCAACTTGGCCGCGTTCTTTGCCACAAATCCCGGATCTGCATTTTTAATCAGTTCGTCAAGTTCCATTATTCTTTTACCTCACTTTCATCTTCGTGAGCAGTCCAGTCATTATACAAATCGCCGTATTCATCCTCGATAAACATTCCACGCTGGTTATGCTCACATTCCCATTCACCGCAGTCGTCGCAATCCTCGCCCATAGGATTAGTGCAACCATCCCAATAATCAAGTTCCGCAGAAGAATATGGGCAGCTCATTCTTTTACCTCACTGATATGGATTGTTATACTTTGATCTTCGTTTATCTCTTCGTTTATCCTGAGATGGAACATCCAACCTGTGACTCCTTGCATCAGGACATGAAGAGATGGATCAAGTAATTCTGCTATCTTAACCGGCTCCGTGCCAAGTTCCTTTAGATTGTGCGCTTCGATTATTGCTTTATACATGAGACCCTCCTACATTCTGTGATCAAACTCATCGTAAGGAATTGCTCTAAAAAACCGCTGCCGGGCCCAATACCGCATCATTTTGTTTAACTCGTTATCAGACCACCCAGGTGCCACGTAGCCATTATATTTAACGCTTTTAAGAGATTGGTACCGCATTGGGAAAGCCGTCACTCTTAGCACGTCACGCAAAGTTACAAGCCGGTAGAGCGCATCCTCCGGCGTGTCATTCCAGCCAATCAAAACTAAAACGCTTATTCTTGAATGCGGAAATCCGGCCGCCAATATCCGGTCGATCGCATCCCTGAGCGCTGGCTCTTCGTTCACATCATCCCAGGCGAACCGGATAATTGGCTTATCAAGTTCCTGCAACCGGTCAATGTGCCAGTCCTTCAATTCCTTTTTATCGAGTCCTTGATTGAAGTCCACACCTTCGATATGTTTTACGCTGTCAATTACCTTGTTGAAGTGTGATCGGCTGGCTGCCAAGATATTGTTGTCGCAGATTAAGCGGCACGGCTCCCATGTGGGCAATTCCCTAAACTCACCTTCGATAATCGGAACGGCACAGAATGAACACTGCCGAATACAACCGCGTGTTGTGAAAGTAGCGTCCTGATTATGCCGGCTGATCGCGTCCACATCGCCGCCGATCCGCGCGACGTCAGCCAGGTAATCAGGCAGTAAACTAACAGCCGGTCCGCCGGCGCGTACTGAATAACCTTCTTGCCGAAGCGCAGCGCAGCGCGAGAACGCTTTAGGTAGATTCCATGTGAACGGTACTGAAACGAACGCAGTATTGCCTTCGATCCACTCGACGGCGCGCTTACTCCAAACCGTCACACTTTTATTTTTACTTTCCTGAGTCTGCATCATGTCTAAAATCATCCGTCATATAATATACCTTTATATTTCCACTATGGAATTGAGTCTAAATGGCCTTTTGAGCCTGCCCCGCCTGGGCCGGGAGAAAAATAAAAGTGTTACTCATGTTCAGGTTCCGGCATAGGCGGCATTTTTGGCATTGTGCGCCGTGTGCGTACTTCCAACTGTCGCCTGTATTCGTTAGGATCGCAAACCGGACAAGCAATTTCATAACCATGCCCATGAGAAGCATGAAAGGCCTTTTCCGCTATCTTCAATAATTCCTCTATTTGAAACTCGGTATTTGCGGCCGAACACACTGGACCATATTCTCGTAAGAATTGCATCATGCTCGGAAAATCATCTATCAGAATGACATACCAATGGAATGAAGTATTAAAGAAAACAAACGATTTACCATTGTTCGATAAACTTGGGTAAATGGTAATTCTTATATCATCTTCGCCGCCGATTTCGATATCTGGCAAAGATTCGTACCCAAGTGAAGTTAAATATGTTCTATCTTCTGAAGTATAAGACGGTATCTCCGTTTCTCCCCAGGTTCCAAGATGATAAGTGTATGCTTTCATATTCCCCCTTATTTTAATAATCACCAATCTGCGGCTTTGGCATCGGCGGCATTAGTGGCATTGCACGAATACCAACTGGCCGATTCTGTCCAATCTCATAAGCCTTTGCTAAGATCGGCGCGAGTGCCATTACTTTTCGCATTAACTCCGATTCGATTACGACGCCATTAGTACCGCGAGTTTTGATTAGCGAATTGAAGTCCTGAAGCGTAACGTCAATGGGTAACAGTCGGTGTTTCTCTTCCACATGTTTAGAATATTCTTCCATTAATGCAAAACCCAACCCACAATGAATACAACGGTATTTCGGTTCGATATTCTCTGACATATATTCCCCCTTCTTTATTTACTCAAATCCATTACGGATGAAAGCGATTGCTGCCTATTTCGATTCGTGGCCTCTTTGCCAATGTCTCCTGTTTGCGTTCCGGCTAAAGTAGATTTATCGCCGGCGTACCCTTTTGAATGAATAATGTCCTTTCCCCACTCATGAGGACAATCCCACCATTGGCCCCAAATTGAGTCCTGATTGCTCTTATACTTTCGTAAACCCCAATAAGGCGGCGAGGTCACGCAGCATTGCACAGACTCATCGGGGATCATTGCCAACCCCGCCAGCACATCGGCATTTATCAGGGTGACGCGGGTAATTGTTGGCCCCCATTGGCAAGTGCCTGTCTGATAAACG
>Ga0182021_10009539_pt1 | contig 11506 bp, 5 predicted proteins | sample 612E3MmetaG_FD_120493 | JGI IMG/M metagenome (GOLD analysis project Ga0182021, IMG submission 120493) | Permafrost microbial communities from Stordalen Mire, Sweden - 612E3M metaG (Illumina Assembly) | ecosystem: Environmental > Terrestrial > Soil > Wetlands > Permafrost | place: Sweden...
AAGGACCGCGCGGCACGGGGGTTCACGGAAGTCGAGGTGGTGGGCTGGGCCGAGCCGCCGGCTTACGATGCGAAGACGCACAGGCTGGTGTGGGCCGCCACCAACCGCGAGAAGAACGTGGCGGATAGCACGCTCGGCGTGAACTACAACACCTATGCTCTGGGCCGCGAAGGCTATTTCACCCTCAACTTGCTGACGGATGCCGACAAGCTTGCAAGCCACAAGGTGCATTCGGCCACGCTGCTGGCGGCCCTGGAGTACAACAAGGGCAAGGCCTACACGGACTTCGACGCCAGCACCGACCATGTGGCGGCCTATGGCATCACCGCGCTTGTGGCGGGCGTTGCGGCGAAGCAACTGGGCTTTTTCGCGCTGATCGCCGCATTCGCCGCCAAGGGTGCCAAGGTTTTGATCGTGGCGGGTATCGCTTTGCTCGCCGGGCTGAAGCGGTTGTTCACGGGGCGCAAAGACCCGTCCGCTTGATAAGCGCCAATAGCGTCGCGACCGTCGTCCCCGCGAAGGCGCATAGGCGTGAACATAAGAGCTGCCGGATGCCGGGTTCGGGCAATTCTCGAAGCTCGCTCCCCTCATCCTGTCCTTCTCCCCATGGGCGAAGGGACCCCTGAATAGTCCTCGGAGCGTGCAACTCCGTCCCCTCTCCCATGGGGACAGAGCGAGGGGTGCAACGCTTCGATCATGCGGGAACCGCGCATCTGCCAGTCTTTACAGAAGCGCCTATGCGCCTGCGCGGGACGCTCGGGGTCTGTGTCCACCGCCCTTCCTCTCGTCAGGCCGGTTCCGACCGCCGGATTTGGGAATGCCACCTGCGGCTTTGCCGCGGGGCCGGCGCTCTCGATACTGGAAACATGCGTTGATTGTTTGAATTAGTTAGGAGAAAATGGGCCGGGCACTGGTATTTTAGTTTTGTTGCGTTTGGGGGCGGCATGGACGGTGCGGGGCAGGGTAATGAGAAGCTCACGCTGAAATCCTTCAGAATTGACGGGCGAACCTCACAGAACGGCCTGGAAGAAGCCGAAGAAGAACTGTACGAGTCGGTGCAGTATCCCTGGCGAAAATGCCAGATCGCATCGGGCCTTCCAGCCGGGCCGGCGGCGGGCAACATCGTCCGCGGGGAGTTCCTGCGCTTTCTGGTTCTGGAAGGCGATGGCCGCTCATTCGTGCATGAAAAAGGCATCCACCTCGACGGCGCCTATATCGAGGGAAATCTCGATTTCCACGGCTGCGAGATCAAGCGCCCCCTGTTCCTGACAAATTGCCGGTTCTCTGGCGCCTTGATCCTGGAGGATGCCCGCACCTGCACGATCAAGCTCGATGGCAGCGCGATTCCCCACATCGATGCCCAGCGCGCGAAAATCCGGGGCGGCCTCTATTTGCACCGTTGCAAGGTGCCCGGGCAACTGAGGCTGATCGACGCCGATATCGCGGGCAGCCTCGAATGCCATGGTGCCACCATTGCATGCGAGATGGGTCCCCAGGCTCCAGCGGACAACGGCCACATCGCGCTTTATGCGAGCCGGGTGAAGATCGCGGGCAGCGTCTTCCTGCACCAGCGCTGCCACGTAACGGGGGAGGTTTCGTTCCGCGGTGCCGTCATCCGTGGCAATTTGACGTGCGGAAGCGGAAGGCTGAACTACCCGGAAGGCAATGCGCTGGATTGCGACGGTGCCGAGATCGGCGGCAACGTCACCTTGAACAGGGGCTTTTCCGCCCACGGATGCGTCTGGTTCAATGGCGCGGCCGTCCGCGGCAAGTTTCTTTGCGATGGCGGCATATTCAAGAAGGGCGATGGGCACGAGGCGAAGGCTTTGTCGGCCAAGCGCGCCCGGATCGACGGCAGCGTCTACCTGCGCAAAGCCGATGGCAGGCACCATCCCGAGGGCAAAACGGGCTTTGAGGCCAAGGGCGAGGTCAACTTCGTCGATGCAAAAATCGGCGGCAGCTTGGAATGCCACGGCGGGAAATTTCTGAACCCCGGCGGCAATGCCCTTTATTGCAGCCGCGCGGATGTCGCGGGCAGCGTATTTCTCCATAAGGGCTTCACCGCCGAGGGCGAGGTTGTATTCCGCAGCGCCAGCATCGGCAGCAGTTTCGACGCATCGGAGTCGCAGTTCAACGCCGGTGCCGAGCCGGGACTGGAAGACAGGGACAAAAAATCGCTGTCGTGCGAACGCATGCGGGTTGGCGGCAGTTTCTCCCTGAAAGCCGCGAACGTGAAACGCCAGATCTGCCTCGTCGACACGATCGTCGGCGGCAGTTTGGAATGCCATGGCGCGAAGTTTCATAATCCGCATGGCCTGGTGCTATACTGCAGCCGCGCCAAAATCGCCGGAAGTATTTTCTTCGTCGAGAATTTCGAGGCCCAGGGGACCGTTGCGTTCGGCTGGACCAGCATCGGCGCCAACATCAGATGCGACACCGGCAGCTTCGACGGTTTCGACAGCCCCAGGGGACGCGCAATCGATTGGGAAGGCGCGAGCATCTGCGGCAGCGTGCTCATGGGCGACGGCTTCAAGGCAAACGGCGAAGTCCACATCGTCAACGCCTCGATTGGCGGGAGCGTGGGCTGCTCGGGCGGCACCTTCGCCAACGTGCGGCCGCGCGGCGGCCCTAGGCCGGCGGATGGTATCGAGCAGCCGGCGGGCAAGACCGGCGGGGACGCCGCGGAGGGAATGTGCGCGGATGCGCTCAAGCTTCGCGGCACGGCCATCAAGGGCAATCTGTGGCTCGGCCCCTCCCACACGCCCCCGCACGACAGGGAGGCGGTTATCCTGGGCGCCCTCGATCTTCGCGATGCGCACGCGGGCGTTTTGATCGACAGCGAGGATTCGTGGCCGCCTGAAAGCGTTACGTTCGAAGGCAAGGCGCTCGCCTGCCCGATCTTTCTCGACGGCTTCGCCTACGATCGCATCGGAAGCCCGGCCTCCCTCGATCTAAACCTCCGCAAACGGTGGCTTGAGCGCCAGCCGGCGGACGATCTCGGCACCGGCTTCAAGGCGCAAGCCTTCGAGCAGCTCATCCGCGTGCTGCGCGGCATGGGTCATATCCCCGTCGCTCACAAAATCGCGGTCATCAAGGAGCGCCGCTATGGCTTGCGGCCCTTGGAAACATGGCCGGTCCGGGGCTGGCCCTGGTGGCTGAGCCTCGAAAGGTGGACCCGCCTCGTCCTTTTCGATCTGATTGCGGGATATGGCTACCGCGCACACCGCATCGTCATGTTCGCAATCGTGGTGTGGTTCGCATGCGGCCTCGCATATTTGGGCGCGGAGGAAAGAGGCTTGGTGTTTCCGACTTATGCCGGCATGCACGACCATGAGACTGCGTTGTGCAAGGCGGCCCTGAAAAAAGGGGATGCCGATGCGCTCAGGGAAAACTCCTGCCCCAAATTCAACGCCTTCAAGTATTCGGCGGACGTGATCCTGCCGATTATTCAGCAGCAGGAAAAAGCTGCCTGGGACTTCAAGCTTGAGGGACAGTGGGCTCTGGCGGATTTTCTGAGGCACGCGGAGAACATCTTTGGCTGGGTGGCGGGGCTGATCCTCGCGGCGCTGCTGGGCCACAAGATCAACAAGGAATGAGCGCCGCAAGCTCATTCCTTTGTAACGTTCGGGCACGCCTTCGCGCGCCTTCGCGGGGCTATCCCCGCACGGCCCCCATGGGCGCTCGATGGTGCCTTGAATGGAGGGAATCTCCCCTCACCCCAACCCCCATGGGAGAGGGAATCCGGGCGTGCCAGCTGAGAAAGCGTCCCCTCTCCCATGGGGGAGGGTGAGGGGAGATTCCCTCCATTCAAGGCACCATCGCCCGTTACAGAAGCGCCTGCGGCCGGTGCGGTGCTTCCGCGGGGAAGAGTTCCGCCCCGTATAAGAAAGCCAAGAAGGCCGCCTCGCCCGGCGCATCGGTTAGCAAGCTGATGCGGGGCGGCCTTCGCGCTACTTCAGGCATGCGGCTCAGTCTCGCCGGATCGCGTAAACCACCATGGCGGCAGCGAGCAGGATGGCAACGCCCGCACTCAGGAGCGGCCCCCCTGTCAGCACCCAGTGTGCCGCAACGCCCGTCACGGCCAGCGCGCCAAGCAGAGGCGGAAGCACCCGGATCGATGCGGGTCTCCGTGCTTTGGCGGTGCTTTGTGCTCTGTGCCGCGGCACGGATGGCCCCGAGCTGATGGGCTGTGCGGTTGCGGACGCAGCCGGTGCGCTGTCCGGTGCCCCTGGCGTGCCGGCTGCTGCGGCTTTCTCCTGCGCCGCCCGATGCTGCGCGAGCACTGGTTCGGGCTGCGGTGCCGGGCGGCTGCCGGCCGTCCGCCAGCGTTCGAGCGGCTGCTGGCCCGCGGCGGCGCGGGTCCGGAACGCGGGCGGCTCCTTGCGCCGGCCCAGCCGAAGGCCAAACCGTGCCGCTAGCGCCTCCGCCTGAGCCACCAGCGGCGTGCCCTTCTCCGCGTCCACCATCTGCACAAAGCGCGCAAACCCCATCGCCGCCAGCAGCACATTGCCGCCGCGCCCCCAGCGCTTGCCTTCGGGGCCGCCAGCCTCGATCTGGTGCAAAAGCGCCCGAAACCGGCGCAGCGTGTCGCGCGGCACGCCGATGCGCTCGTTGACCACAAGGCCCGTGACCTCCTGGCGGCTATGCGCGCGCATCACCCGCGTCTTATCGGGGTGCACGTTGAAGCCCTCGGACGCCACGATTTCGCCCACGAACTTCAGCAGCAGACTGGCCTTGCCCGCCGCTTCGCCAGAGGCCGAGAAGGTCATATCGTCGGCGTAGCGTGTGTATGTGAAGCCAAGCTTTGCAGCGAGCCCGGCAAGCCGCTTGTCGAGCCGCCAGCAGATAAGGTTGGTCAGCGCGGGGCTGGTGGGCGCGCCCTGCGGCAGGCGGCGGGGACCGCGCGCCGCGTAAAGCCGCTGGCCGTCCAATTCGACCTCGTCTACATCCGGCTCGGTGCAGATCAGCGCCAGCACCGTCGCCACGGCCTCCGGATAACCGAGGCCCCGGAACTTGCCCTTCACCCGCTTCCACGTCAGCGTGGGGAAGAAGTCCTTGAGGTCGAGATTGACCACCACGCCGCGCCCTACATGCGGCGTGGCGTTGGTGAGGATCGAGCGGCCGGGCGCGAAGCCTTGTGCTGCCGGATGGATGGGAACGCGCGCCAGGATGTTGTCGAGAATCCAGTATTGCGCGCGCTTCAGGCGCGGCATGGGCGCGGAAATCCGCCGCTCGCCGCCGGATTTTTTGGGAATGCGGAAGCGCTGGTAGTGGCTCACGCGGGTGAGCGCGCGGTCATAGGCGAGGAAGCGCAGCTCGGCCAGCCCAACACCCATGGCGTCCGCCAGCGCCTTCGCGTCCGCGATCTCCGGCAGGCCATCCACGAGCTTCTGCCCAGCCGCGCCAGCCGAAAGCCCGGCCGAGACGCCCGCGCCAAGATAGAGCACATCGCGCTCGCGCCGCCCGGCCCAGGCCAGCGCCCGCTCGTGACGCGCCGCGGCCTGCCTGAGCTTCGTCTCCTTGCGGCGCTCCATGGCAGCGCGCTTGCGCTCCTTGTGCATCTGCTTGAGGGCTGCTTCAGGATTGGCCCAGCGCGCCTGCTGGCGGTAAAGCTCGGAAAGCTCGCGGTCCAACTCGCCCTTGCGCTTAATCAGATCCTCGGGCAGGGACGGCTGGCCGTCCGCGCGCTTCCAGTAGCCAAGGCGGATCATCTCATCGAGGATAACCTCGTCCTTCGAGGTTTCGCGGATGCGGTCGTAAAGCTGTTGACGGATATCGCCGCTCATGGACGCGCCTCCTGGCTGGAGGCGGAAGGGCAGGGGAGGGGCGCCCGCCGGCATGCCTTCGTCATATCTTGGGACTGGATCGGTCCACTCGAAGCCGGCTCGCCACCGTACGGGGTTTGGGGTTCAAGGAACCCACACAGCGAAACCCCGTACGGTGGCAGAGCCGGCCCAGTGAAGACCGGGTCAGTGACGCTTTGCCAGGCGTGATACCAGGACGGCGAAACACCGCCCATGATGCAAGGTCCGCTCCGGCGAACGCCCCTCAGTGGTGAAACCATAAAAGCTTTTTCCTTGTGGCTCAAGGGCTTCATACTTTTTATCGGTGGAAAAGCCGGCACCCTGGGCGTGTGCTCGCTTGGGACAGGCGCAAAAATGGCCGTTGCGGGAAAGCCCCCCTCACCCCAGCCCTCTCCCCGAGGGGAGAGGGAGTCGCGCTGCGGCAAGTTCTGGCGTCCTCTCCCCCCTTGGGGAGAGAGACAGAGTGAGGGGCTCTTTCCTGTGGCGCTCGATTTTTTGGACGCCGCCTCCAGGCTGGAGGCGGAAGGGCAGGGGAGGGGTGCCCGCCGGCATGCCTTCGTCAGATCTTCGGACTGGGCCGGTCCACTCGAAGCCGGCACGCCAATGCGCGGGGTTTGGGGTTCAAGGAACCCACACAGCGAAACCCTGCGCATTGGCAGTGCCGGCCCAGTGAAGACTGGACCAGTGACGCTTTGCCGGGCGTGATACCAGGACGGCGAAACGCCGCCCATGATGCAAGGTCCGCTCCGGCGAACGCCCCTCATTGGTGAAACCGTAAAGGCTTTTTCCTTGTGGCTTAAGCGCTTCATGCGGCGTGTCCATGGAAAAGCCGGCGCAGGGCGAGCATGTGCTCGCAGGGGCCGCGCATGAGCTTATTGTGGCCGTAGAAGTAGCAATCGCAGCGGGCATCCACGAGGCGGTCGTCGGCGTCCAGTGCAATCATGGGCTTGTATGTCTTGGCGTTGTCGAGCACCTGGCCGTCGATCACCCGCCGTCCGTCGCGCTCCGCCACCGTGCCGATGGTGACGAGTTTCGCGGCGATGAAACGGTCAGCTTTCTCCTCTTGCGGCGAGGCGAAGCGCAGCGTGCCCATGGGCAGCGGCTCGCGTGCCAGCTCGCGCAGGCGGAACACCTGCTTGTCGAGGTCGTACATTACGCGGCCGGCCTGGGTGTAGGCCGTGAGCGCGGCGGCGGCGAGCCCGCTGTCTACACCTGTTGCAGCGGAAAGGCTCGCGACGCTGGAAGAATGGCAGGTCTTGAGCGCATCGAACACGCGCTGCGCCGTGGCTTCGTCCACCTCCCGGCGCGGTGCAAGCAGATCGAACTGCCCGGCGCGCGACCAATCGTTTGAGGTCCAGCCCGACATGCCAAGCGTAAAGCGCAAGCCGCCATAATCCACAACGGCGAAGGACGGCAGGCCGGTGCCCAGGAGATGGAGCCGCACCGATTTCGCCAGCGGCAACGCGCGCGCAAGGATCGCGAGGCGGCGGCGGCCCCACATACGGATTTCCCCGCCTGACGTGCCTTTGTAGATCGAGCGGCGGAACTCCAGCATTTCGTTCCACGGCTCGATCAGGACACGTATTGGCTTGTCCGGCTCCAGGAAGAAGCGCAGCGAGCGCGGCCCGTGCCGTTCCTTGCGCTGGGCCAGACGCGACAGGATGGCGTGCATGTCCATCGGGTGCAGCTCCGCCACATGGGCGGGCAGCGCCATCGCGCTCGACACCTGCAGGAAGCCGCGCACCCAGCTATCGGGCAGGTCGATCTTCTCCTCGCGGTACAGTTCCTCGCCGGTGGTCTGGACATCAAAGCCCTTGGGGTCGATGGAGAGCGACGTGGTGCGGTAGCTGCGGATCTTCTGGAACTCGTCGTAGAGCGCGTGGCTGTAGTCGATGTTCGTGGTGCCGTAGGACATGTCGCCGATGCGCTTGAACGTCTCGTGATCGCACGACAGCCGCCCGTAGGTGGACTCGTCGCGGCTGAAGCATTCGAAGAAAATCTCGTCCGGGTGCACGGTGATGACGGGATCGAGCACGATCCAGGCGTCGCGGTTCTGCTTGTAGAGCCAGTCGAAGTATTTTTTCCGCGCGCCGTAGAACGGCTCCATGAGCTTGTTCATGCGCTTGTAAAGCTCGCCTAGCTCATGGCGCACGGCTTCGAGGCGCGGCTTGATTTCCTGTTGATGCGTCAGCGCTTCGGTCAGGAGCTGCTGCTCGTGCTGCTTGAGCCAGGCGAAATACGCGGTGCGGTCCTTCGGCTGGAAGCGCATGTCGGAGACGACGACGTGATGCAGCGCCGAGATCGCTTCGCGGAACGGCAGATGGTCCGCCACCTCGCCCACGAAGAACGTTGGCTCGCGCAGCGTATCGGGCGCGAAGCTGAACTCGCTCGCGGTAGCACTGGTGGCGGCGCTGGTCTCGCCGAAATAGCGGTGCTGGAATTCCATCAGGCGGTCCTTTCGCGTAACGCGATGCGCTCAAGTGGCAAGCCTGGCAGGCCTGGAAACGCCTCGCCGATGTCGCGTAGCGCCAGCACCGCACGGGTGCGGTCGCGTTCGATGGCGGACAGAGACAGGCTCGCGAACAGGGGCGCGATGCGTTCCGCGCGCTCGCGGGTTTTCAGCGCTTCGGCGTGCAGAAAGGCGGCGAGGCGGTCCTTGGCGGCGCGGCCCTTGTTGACTTGCATGAAGACGATGCGGGCTAGCGGCAGGATCTTGTTGAAGACCTCGCTGTTCTGCGCCGCTTCCGAGGTCAGCACTTCGGTGATGAGCAGGTGCATTGAGGTGGCGGGATGCTCCAGGAGCCGCATGAGCTGAACGGAGGCGTCGCCCGGCTTCAGCGTCCGCCGCAGCACGGCCCGCGCGAATGCCTGCACTTTGGGCTTGGTGCTGTCGGCCGCGATGCCCATCACCTCCGGCGTCCATGCCTCCTCCGGCCAGCGCTCGAAATAGCTTTGCGCGAATTCGTAGACGCCATCCCAGTCGCTTTCGACGAGCAGCACGGCGTCTTCCGCTTCGGCGAGCATGCGATCAGGCGCAGCGGCATAGGCATCGATCGCCCATTACCGCACGGAGGCCTGCGGATGATTGCCAAGCCGCGCGATCTGGCGGACGGAGAATTGGGCGGGGGAGCGCCGTTCCAGCACGCTGGCGCCAAGCATCTGCGCGCCTTTCGCCTTGCCCTGGAGCAGCCGCCATACCGTGCCCGCGTCCAGCGCATCGAGCTGGGCAGCCATGGCTTCGTTGAGCAGCGCCACCGTGTCGCTCACATAGTCCTCGTCCGGCGCGGTCTGAAACAGCGTGGCGATGAGGCGCTGGGTGAGATCGTCCGCCAGTTTCGGGAAGCGCGCGGCGAGCCGGGCCAGAAGCGGGCGCGCGGCTTGGCGCACTTCCGCTGAGGGCGCGGTGGCGAACGACAGCACCAGGAACACACGCTCGCTTAGCTGCTCGTCGCTCAGCTGGTTCAGCAGCCCTAGCGCCGCCGCCTGGATCTCGGGCGCCGGCGAGCCGAGAAGCTGCCCCCACAGGTGATCGGGAATCCGCGCCGGGTCCACGCCCGACAGCACCAGCATATCGACGCCAGTGGCAGCGACTTCCGCCGCAGCGTGGCTCAGTAGCGGGGCGATGGCATCCTGCGCCAGCGGCATATCCAAAGAGGGCCATAAGAGCCGGAGGCATATGCGCAGATGGCGTACACTTCCGTGCGCTTCTTCGTCGAGCGCGGCAGGCAGCGCTGCCAGCCAAGTGGCGGCCTCGCGCGCGAAGTATGCACCGGCATCCCGGCTGGGACGCCGCTCGCCGCACCAGCGATAGGCTGCCTCGCGAACGTCGCCGTAGATGCTTGTGAGGACGGCAAAGCCCAAGGCCGCCGAGTTCCATGGCCATTGCGGAGTAAGGTCGATGCGCCTGATTGCAAGCTCCCGTGCGGCGGGCAGGCTGGCGCCCAGCAAGGCCGCGATCAGTTCGTCGCTGACTTCGCCGTCCGCCAGGCGCGCAAGGGCTTCGCGGAGCGCCAGTTCCTGCACGGCCGTAAATGGCGACGCGAGCAGCGCCACCAACCGCTGCCCAGGCATCGCGCGCAAGAATGCGCTCTTGGCCTTCAAGATGCTCACGCCCAGCATTGCCACCTGCTCGACGCGGCTCTCCACGGCCAAACGCAGGGCGTATTCCGGTTTTGCGTCCCACAGCCCGGGGAAGGCCGGAGCCGGCTCGACGGCGCTCGCGTCTTCCTGCGTGAACCAAGCTTGTTTGCCTTCCTGGAAGCGGACGCTGGGCGCGTGACGGTAAAGGAGGTGCCCCGCCGCCCACATGCGGGCGAGAGGGCCATAATATTGCACATTGCGGACGCGCCGGCGGTTTTCCCAGCGATAGAATTCGGTGATGAATGGCCGAGGAAGGCGCGCGCCGTTCAATGCCAGCAGATATTCGGTGGCCATGTCCAGGAAGCCGTCCAAGCTCAGTTCGCCCCGTTTGCGCAAGGTCCTCCAGATGCGGCGCTTGAAATAGAACGAGGTGGTTTCCGAAAAGGCGGTCGTGGCATCAGCAGCACCTTCCAGATGCCGCAGCCGCTGATAGCCGGAGCCCTGTACGTTGGCCCAGCGTTCGTTTTCCCTGTTTGTCCAGCTCCATCGATACAAAGGCGGGGCGGTTTCGAAGCGCTGGGCCACGGCGGCGAACATCGGCCCGTCGTCGATCGTTTCGGCGTATTTGAACAGGCGGCGCAGGCCCGGCACATAGGGCGGCCGCACGGAAGTGCGGCTCACCAGCGTGACGAGTTGGGCGTGAAGCGATGGGCTGGTCTGCGCCATGCCGTAAAGCTCCGCCAGCATGGGCGCAACGCGGAGCGGTTCCTCCTGCGCGAACTGGGTGAAGGCGCCGCAAAACGCGTCCGCGTCGCCGCTGGCGATGGCGCGCGTCAGGCCTTCGGTCAGCTTTTCCCGCAGCTGGGGCGGCTGGCGGCGGCCGCCCATCAGCGGTGAGACCAAGGCAAAAGTCGCAAGGCTCCGCACGAGCGGCGCGGTGGCCTGTCTGGCGATGGCGGTTAGTGCGTCCGCTCCCCCGGCTCCGGCGCAGCGGGCGATTGCCCAGGCATGGCTATAGCTGCAATCCGCGTAACCCAGGCGTTCCGCGATGGCGACGAGCAAGGGGCTTGCCGCTGCAATCCTCGTTTCGCCCAAACGCCAGAACAGCCGGTCGCGTTCCTTGATGGGCCACGGCTCGCGCAGGCACGTCTCCAGGCGCGCCATCAACTCGCGCTCGCGGCCCTCCTGCGATGGGGCGGGAGGGGATGCAATAGCGGGTGCGTCCCCGCCGTCCATGCGGCGGTAGCCTTCGTTGAGCTTGGAGACGATGACGCTGTCGAAAATCTTGTCCGCCGCCTCGCGGGTTACGGGAGCGGGGGTTTTCGTTCCCTCCTGCAACGTTTGGCCGCGCCTGCCGAAGCGACAGTTGACCAGGAAGCGGGCGGAAGCGTCCGCCACCTCGGCGTCCACCAGGTCGATCTCGTAGACTTTGTCCGAGGTTCCTTCCTTGAACCACAATCTGGCGCTGCGGACGATTTTCATGGAGGACGTACCTTGCGTTGCGGCCGGTTATTTCCGCTTCGAGAAGTTGATCGGGCCTGCCGCCGGGCTTTGTGCGGGCCGTTGATGTGCAACGCTTTTTTTGAGCAATTTGTGGCTCTAGCATGGCCGGAACGCGGCGA
>Ga0182021_10009540_pt1 | contig 11506 bp, 6 predicted proteins | sample 612E3MmetaG_FD_120493 | JGI IMG/M metagenome (GOLD analysis project Ga0182021, IMG submission 120493) | Permafrost microbial communities from Stordalen Mire, Sweden - 612E3M metaG (Illumina Assembly) | ecosystem: Environmental > Terrestrial > Soil > Wetlands > Permafrost | place: Sweden...
GCCTTGAGCAAGACGCGCGTGCACTCGGCCAGCGTGGCGCCCGTGGTCATGACATCGTCGACGAGCAGGATCCGCCGGCCCTCGGTCCATCCCGGTCTCGGCACGGCAAAGGCCCCGGCCACGATCCGCCGCCGGGAGGCCGGCGATTCCCAGCCCAGGGCCGGTGTGTCGCGAATCCGGCGCAAACCGGCGGGGACAATCAGCGGCCGGGCCGCTGGCCGAACCGCAAGTTTCTCGGCCGCGCGCAGAAGTTCCAAGGCCTGGTTGAATCCCCGTTGGCGCAGACGGCGCGGGTGCAGCGGAACCGGGCAAAGCGTGTTGACGCCGCTGTCGAGCGCCGCCGCGACCGCAGGCGCGAGCAAGGCGCCCAGGGGCCGCGCCAGGTGGCGACGCCTTCCATGTTTCAGGTGAAGAATGGCCTGCGTCGTGGCGCCCCCATAGGCCAGCACCGCCCAAGCCCGCGAGAAAGGCAGCGGCTTGGCTTGGCAGCCGTGACAGCGGCTGCCGTCACTGCGGTCTTCATCGGCATCAGGTAGAGGCAGGCCGCAGCCCGGACAAGCTTGTTCCACCGCCGACACCGAGAGCGCGCAGCTATCGCAAAATGCCATGCCTTCGGGCACGAAGGCGTTGCAGGCAGCGCAACGGGCGGGCCAGAGAAGCCGAGCAGCAAGCTGAAGCAGCATGCATTCTTATCGGCTGCCGCGGGCGCGAGGTTGCCTGCGGTCGGGCGAACTTGCTCGCGCTGAGGCGCACGTAGCCCATTGCGACGCAGAGTCTCCGATATTGTTCATCGCCGAACCGAGGAGAACGTAGCCATCGGCTGATGAGCGTGCTCATCGCAGGATCGTTCGCGACTTGGGCAAGATCCATCGCAAGTTGGGCAGGACCGTCCGCGACTTGGGCAGGCTTCATCCCGACTTGGGCAAGAATTCCCGCAACTTGGGCAAGGCTCATGTCGAGTTCGGCCAACCTGAGGGAATCGGCCAACAACGTGCTGGCCGCCTTTCGGCAGCCCCGCGTCCCCCAGGTCCGGCAAGCTGCGCTTTGCTGCGAGAAACGGAGGCATCTTGCGTGAGCGAGCCACGCGGATGCGACCACGGGGCGGCGCTACCTGGAGCGAGCGGTTCGACCGTAGAGCGGTTCGACCGTTGGTCTTCTTGGCGAACTGGCCAATCTGAAGATGGCCACCGCGGTGACTTCGGCTCGGGTCCGTGAGAACATGCCGAGCCAAGGGTGGAAACCGCGGACCACACAGACACCCCGTCCACGAAATCGGATCGAGCCAGAGCTGGGAGCTGAATCATGCCAACCGAACTCAACCTCCGCTTCCCGGACCCCGACCATGTCATCGTCCGACTCGGCACTGATGACGACGGCTCCGGGCATTTGTCCTTTGGCAATCCCATCACGGGCAAGGACCTTCAGGACATCCAGTGGTATGTCGAAACCTACGGCGCCCATTCGCTGGGCGACCCAGACGATCGGGAAGCCGCGCGCATCGCCAGCCAGTTGTCGGTGTGGGGAAGCCGGTTGTTCCAGGCGGTCTTCCACAACGACACGGCCAAGAGTCGCTTCTTCCAGTTCTGGCAGGTCGAGGACGAGGCCCGGCTTCTCACCGTCTCGGCCGAGCATCCCACCATTCTGAGCCTGCCGTGGGAGCTGCTCCACGATGCCAACTCGGGCGGCGGCTACCTGTTCATGGCCAACCCGCGCATCAGCATCCGACGTCGCGTGGCCGGGGTCACTGGCATCTCGGCGCCCTTCAAGCCCGCTGCCAAAGACGCGCTTCACCTGCTCTTCGTGATCAGCCGGCCGGACGATGCTGGGTTTCTCGATCCGCGTGCGGATGCGCAGCCAGTTCTGGAAGCGATTGAGAAGCAAGCGCCGGGCCGGGTGAGCTACGAATTCCTGCGGCCTGCTACGCTGAAGGCCTTGCTAGAGCGACTGGAGGACAGCGACAAGCCGGCGGTGGACATTCTGCATTTTGACGGCCACGGGGTCTTTGACCGCGAAGGCGGCTTGCCCAAGCGCGTGGCCCTTGCCCGTCGCATCGCCCGGGTGGAAGAAGTCCTGCGTGAGAATGGGGCCGCGCCGTGGCCTGATGCCGACTGCCCGCCGAACACTGGCTACTTGCTGTTCGAGAGCCCGGAAGGGCATTCGGATTTTGTCTCAGCCGAAAAGGTGGGCGCGAACCTGAACCGGCACAAGGTGGCGCTGGCTATTCTCTCGGCCTGCCAGTCCGCCGCGGTGGGCGATGCCCAAGAGAACGGCAAGAGCGAACGTCCGATGGGCAGCGTGGCGGCGCGCTTGACAGCCACCGGGATTCCGTCCGTGCTGGCGATGACCCACTCGGTGCTGATCCACACCACGCGGGCGTTGTTTGGCGAATTCTACAAGGAACTCGCCGGGCAAAAAGGCATCGGCGTGTCGCTTGACAATGCCCGCCGCCATCTCGCCAACAACCCGGAAAAATACCAGGTCCAGCGCGGCCCTGACCGCGTGCCGCTCAAGCTCTACGACTGGTTTCTCCCTGCGCTGTACCAGCAAGGCACAGACGGGCCGCTGTTGAAAGCCGGCGGAGAAAAGGGCAAGGGCGAGGCGGGCCCGCCCATCCGCTCGAATCTGCCCAAGGCCCCTGAGGTTGGGTTCTTCGGCCGCAAACACAAACTGTGGCAAATCGAGCGCTGGTTTGCTGGCTCCGCCCGCCGGATCACGATCACTGGCTTTGGCGGACAGGGAAAGACAGCCCTGGCCCTCGAAGCCGGGCGTTGGCTCACCCGCACCGGATTGTTTCAAGCGGCGATGTTTGTGAACTACTCCCACGTGCAGGCCAAGGACGCCGTGGCCGTGGCCGTGAGCAATATCGGCGCGGTGCTGGGCGAGAGCCTGATTGACGCTGCGGCCGCCACGCAAGCCTTGCAGCGGACGCCGACCCTGGTCATTCTCGACAACCTGGAAGCGCTCGCGCCGGAATCACTGCAGGCGCTGCTGAGCGCCGCCGTGGCTTGGTCCGAGGCAGGCAGCTCGCGCGTGCTGTGCACGACCCGCCGACCCGACTTCGGCCATGCGGACTACAAGATCGAAGGCACGAACTTCCACCGGCGCATCCAGCTCGATGGACTGGGCAACAAACGCTCGCCGGACGACGCGCTCGAATGGTGCGCCGGCCTGATGGGACTCCCACCCGCACCGAGCGTGCCCGCGCCTGACCGCGAGGAGCTGATAGAACTCTTCGACCGGGTGAACTTCCATCCCCTCTCGATTCGCGTGCTGGCCCAGCAGCTCAAGATCCGGAGCGCTGCCGAACTGGGGGCGCGATTGGGGGAGTTGCTGGCAGGAGCGGGAGCAGCAACGGCGAGCGAGGACACGCCTGCCGGGCTGGTCGCCTCGCTCGAACTCTCGCTCGACAAGCTGGACGCCGCTGCCCGGCAGGTTCTGCCGCGCCTGGGTGTCTTCCAGGGCGGGGCTTTTGAAGACGACTTGCTGGCCATCACGGGTCTGGGCGACGATGGCACGCCCGCGGCCTGGCCCGGCTTGCGCCGCCAGCTGGAGGCCGTCGCGCTCATTGAGGCCGAAGACATTCCAGGAGTGGGAGTGCCGTACCTCCGCTTTCATCCCACCCTGGGGCCCATGCTCTGGCCGCGACTGGACGTGGCTGAACAGGCCCGGTTGAACCTTGCCCATCGCCAGCGCTACTACGGCCTCTCCGGCTACCTGTATCACGAAGATAGCCGCGATCCGCACCAGGCACGGTCCATCGCGTGGCGGGAGCTGCCCAATCTGCTCCGCGCTGTGCATGCCGCCCTCGACGCTGGCGACCCGGACGCGGTTGACTTCGCCGACAACGTGAACCGGTTCCTTGACTTTTTCGGCCTCAAGCAGGAAGCGGAAAGTCTTGCGGCCAAGGCGCAAGCGGCTGCCGGCGAAGCCGGGTCCCCGGCATGGGTCATGGCGCAGTCCAACCGGGGCGAGCAATTGCTGGAATCGGGCCAGGTGGTCGAGGCCGCGCAGGTTTTCCAAGCCATCTTGAAGCAACTGGGCGATGCGCCTACTTACAAACAGGCCGTGACCCTGCACCGGCTCGGTCGATGTTGTAAATATGGTGGACAACCGACGCAAGCTGAGCAGCTCTATGGAGAGGCACTCACCGTTCTCAACCGGCTAGACCCGAGCGATGGCGTGAAGCGGGCGCGTGGCGCCCTCCTCACTGATCTAGCTGACGTTCTGGCCGCTCAAGGCGCGTTTGGCAGGGCAAGAAGGGCATATCAGGACGGGCTCAAAGTGGACGAGGAACTCAAGGACCTGCGCGGCCAAGGTGTGACACTCTGCCAACTCGGCACTTTGGCGGTGCGCGAGGGCAATTTGCAAGAAGCCGGCGGCCGCTATCGTGACGCTCTCGGGCTGTTTCAGCAATTGCGCGAACCTGCGAGCGAAGCGGCCATCTGGCATCAGCTTGGCGTGGTCTTCCAGAAATCGCGGCAGTGGGACGAGGCCGAGCGGCACTATCGAGAGGCGGCGCGTATCAGAGAGGAGAACGGAATCATCTCCGGTCAAAATGGGCCTGCCACGACCTGGAATCAACTGGCCGCGGTGAACAGGGCGGCTGGCAGGCCGGACGCGGCGGAGCTGTGGTATCGGAAGGCGATTGAGGTTGATCGGGTGATCGGAAATCCGAGGGAATTGGCGCCCGATCTCAGCAACCTAGCCGACCTTCTGCATACCCTGCCCGGTCGGCTGGCCGAGGCGCGACAGCTGGCAGAGGAAGCGCTGGCCCTCAAGCGGACACTCGATCCCGGCGCAGCGGAGATTTGGAAAAGCTACAACATCCTTGCCAACATCGCAGACCAGGAGGCCCAGGCCGCGCCTGATGCCCGCCAGAAGGCAGGGCTGCAAGCGCAGGCCCGCGAGTACCGCCGTCTTGCCCGCGAGGCGAAACGCAACTTCGCCGGCACCCGCCATGAGCTGCGACAGCGCCTGCCAGTGATCCTCGGCACCATCATGGCTGTACATAATCCAAAGCAGCGGTCGCAGATCGAGCAGGCGCTTGCGGGAATGGAACAGCACGGCTGGAAGAACCTCGTTGCCGCCATCCGCAGAATACTGGCCGGCGAACGCGATCCCGACGCTCTTTGCGCGGCCCTCGACCTTGAAGACTCGATGATCGTCGAAACCATCCTGCAAGGCCTGGCCGACCCGTCCAGCCTGTCCGATTTGGCGCCGAGCGCGCCGGAGCAACCATGAACACTCAACAATTGACAACAGGGGGTCTTCGATGGCGAGTCCAGTGAAACTCTATCAGAAGGAAATGCACGACAATCTCGGCTTTTTTGCGACGTGGTTGCCAGGCGACCCGATCGAGATCGGGGACGCGGGCGTGCTGAAGAATGGGAGCTTCAGGCGGGTCGGGTCGCTCGCGGAGCTCGGGATCCGGTTTGACGTGAGCGAAGACAGCTCGACCCAAGACGTGAAGTACACGTCCACCTCTGGCACCAAGCTGGCCTTTTCGGCCGGAGCGAGCGTGGCCGGTGTGGCGAAGACCGAGATCACCGTCGACTTCTCGCGCGAGGGCGCCTTCGTGTTTCACGCATCGGGGCTGCGGACCCGCAGGCTTTCGAACCGGATGGAGGTTGCCAGGAAGTTGCTGGCGGCCTTTCGAGCGAAGAAGTGGCAAGGCAACTGGTTGCTGGTGGAGGCGCTCCATACGGCCGAAAGGGCGACGATCATAGTGTCGGAGGAAAACTCCGCAGGCGTGAGCCTGGCTGCTGATGCGGCCACCATTCCGTCGGTGTCGCTCGCCGATCCGAAGATTACCCTCGCGGTCACCTCGACGCGAGGAAAGCTTGTCCACGTGGTTGGCAAGCAGGGACTGCGACCCCTCTATGCCTGTCTGCGAGTCGAGGACCCGCTTTTCGGCGAGCCCACGGTCGAGTCCGTGAAAGGCATCGGCGAGCCCGACGACGAGCCCAGTTCCTCGTGTCCCACCATCGACGATCTGCTCAACTCGTAGCAGGGCCAAAGGAGCGAGCGATGGAGCTCCCCATCAGTGCTCTTCTTGTTTCTGTTCCCGGTCAGCGAGATCCAGAAGGACTTTTCCAGCGTGGTTTTGAGCCCGCCGTGGATCGGACTCGCCGGGATCGCCCTTGCCGGGGTGGTCCTGATGGTCTTCGGCTTTGCCGCCGTGTACTCGCGGCTCTACCAAGACGCCGGCTCGCTAGGGCTGGTGGGGTTCGTCTTCATCGAAATCGCCTACCTGTTGCAAGCCTGCAAGGTTACCTGGGAGATCTTCATCTATCCGATCATAGCGGGGAACTCGTCCTCTACGGGGCTGCTGCGGGACGGGATTCTGCGCGATCATTCCCTTTTTCACGCTTTCAAGGCCGGGGCCAGCATCTCGATTCTCCTGGGGACAATTCTCTCTTGCCTGACGCTGGTTCGCTCCAAGCAGTTTTCCAAGGCGGCCGGGATCCTCATCTTCGTTGGAGCATTCGTCTACGGCCTGGGTCCCGTGCTTTCGATGATGGTTGCGATCGGGGGAATCATCGTATTCGCGCTGGGGTGTCTGCTCCTGGGGCTGGAGCTGATTCGGAACCAACGAGGCGGAGGCGTTGCCACGGTTGGCAAGTGATCTACGGGTAGCCCTGCAGGGCCGAGTTGCTAACAGGGCGGGCCGGACCGGCGGGTAACGGTCGGGCGGGTGCCGCTGTCTCCACCAGGAGGCTTCGGTCAGCGGCACCCCTGTGCATTACATGCCGGCGGACCGGTTTTTGGCCGCATTAGTGTGACGATTCCGTCTCAGGCGCGCGCGCCGAAGCGGCCGGCCCAGTAGTCGCACAGGCCCTCGGCCACGGCCCGTGCGCCGCGGTCACGACCTGGTGCCGAACTTGAAGACGATCTCGCCCTGGTAGGTCTTGCCCGCGTCGAGGACGGTCGAGGGGAAGCTCGGCTGGTTGGGCGAATCCGGGAAATGGCTGGGTTCCATCGCAAAACCAGTGTACCGCTGGTACAGGACTCCGCCCTTGCCCAGGTCGCGCGGGGACTGGCCGGCGAGGTTGTTGCCAGAGAAGAGCTGGATTCCCGGCTCGGTCGACCAAACTTCCAAGGTCCGGCCCGAGACCGGCTCGTACGCCCTGGCCGCGAAGGTCAGACTGCCGGCATCGGCCGCCTTGTCGAGAACGTAGTGGTTGTCATAGCCGCCCGCGACGCCAGCGACGCCGCCGCCAGCGACCATGTTCAGCAACGGGTAGTCGGTCTGGTAGTCCTGCCGGAAGGTCTTGGCCACGCGGAAGTCCATGGGTGCGTTGGCGGCAACCGTGAGATCCAGCTGGGTGCCCGTGGGGAGCAGGCTGGCGTTCATGTCGAGGACCTTGCTTGCGTTCACCGTGAACTGGTGATCGAGAATCGAGCTTCCCGGGGTGTTACTCAGATTGAAGAATGGGTGGCTGGTGAAGTTCACTACCGTCTTCTTGTCCGTGGTTCCGCTGTACTCGACCTGCAGTTCGTTTTGCTCCGAGACCGTGTAGACCACCTTCAGCGAAAGGGTGCCAGGGAAACCCTTGGTGCCAGGGGTCGTTGCGGTGACGAGAGACGCATCCTCCGCGTCCTGGAAGACCAAGGTCATCTGGACACTCGATTGTGACAGCTGGACGGCATCGAACACGCGCACGCGCGAGCTCATGGGTCCGCCATGGAGGGTGTTGTTTCTGGGAGCGGGAGTGGTTTCATTGATGGGAACCAAGTAGGTGATCCCGTCCAGAGTGAATGTTCCCCCGCCGATCCGGTTGGCGTAGCGTCCTACGCAGGCGCCCATGGACGCCTGGCCACCCACTACGCCGTCGATGGTGTCGTAGCCGAGCACCACGTCGCCGAATACGCCGTTCTTGTCCGGGACTACGACTTGTTCGATCTTGGCGCCGTAGTTGGTGATCTTGGCGAACATCCCCTTGCTGTTCGCGATGGTGAAAAGGTCGACATTCTTGCCGTCCACGACCTTCTGGAAGTTCGCACGCTTCAGTTCCGCGTAGGGCAAGGTCGACCCATCGCCCTCGCTGGTGTCTGTTTGTGTCCCGTCCAGCTGGCTCACATCCTGCTGGTTCGCGTCCTGTTGGTTTGCGTCCAACTGGTTCACGTCCTTCTGGGGTACGTCCACCTGAGGCGCATCCAGCAGACTTGCGTCCGGCTGGGGCGCATCCGGCAGACTTGCGTCCGGCTGGGGTGCATCCGGCCGGCTGACCTCCTGCTGGTTCGCGTCCGGCTGTTTTGCGTCTGGGGTCGACGAAGGATTACTGCTCGAGCCGCAACCCACCAGCACCACCGCCGCCGCAGAGGCCAAGAGAAGATTCGACAGTTTCATTGGATGCCCTCCTGTTTTGATTCGCCGGCATTTGACTCCGGCGCACGCCCTTACACAGTCCGAGTCACTAGCCCGATCACCCAAACAAAGTCAAGTCGCTGCCCCCCTGCGTATTTCCGCTTGCTCGCGCTGAGTCGCACATGGTAACTTCGCGTCATTGTTAGCTTGACGAGGAGGCAAACCATGGACCCGAAGAAGGCGCGCGAGACGTTGAAGAGATTGTGTGCGGAATGGGACCATGCCGGCCAGTTGATGAATCGCTACGTCCGACCGGCCGGGTTCAGCCTGGCCCTGGGCGTGGGAGTTGTCGCGGGTGCTGGTTGTTCCTCGACAGGTTCGAGCGATGCGCTATTGCCCGCGCGGGACGGCGCTACGGAGGCGCTGCCGCCCGCGCCGGACGTGTATGGCGTGCTCGATAGTCCTCCGCTTCGACTAGACGGGAGGATGGACATCGTGGATGGCGCGCGGGATGCCCTGCCGCCCGTGCAGGACGTGTATGCAGTGGGCGATCGTCCGCCGATTTCACAGGACGGGGGCGTGGACATCGTGGATAGCGCCAGAGAGGCTCTGCCGCCCGCGCAGGACGCATATGGCGTGTTAGATTTCGCGTCGATTTCACGGGACGGGCGTGTGGACATCGTGGATAGCGCCAGAGAAGCCCTGCCGCCCGCGCAGGACGTATATGGCGTGCCCGCGGTCGATCGTCCGCCAATTCCACGTGACGGAGGCGTGGACGGCCCGGCTGTGGATGGCGCTGCCGACGCCGCGGACGCGATTGCCGCGCTGGATGGCGCGGACGGCGGCGCCGGAGACTAGGCGAGGCGGTCGTTGCTCGATGTCTTTCAGCGGTTGGGCTTCGTCCCACGCCGCTGCACCTGGGAGATCACGCTTGCGTGCAACCTGCGCTGCGGGCACTGCGGCTCGCGTGCCGGTCAGGCGCGTCCCGACGAGCTAACCACCGAGGAAGCCTTTCAGGTCGTCGACGACCTGGCCGACCTGGGTTGCCGGCACGTATCGCTGGCTGGGGGCGAGCCGACCCTGCGCGCGGACTGGGACAAGCTGATCGCCCGTCTGGTCAGCCGCGGGGTCAGGGCGTCCATGATCTCCAACGGGCTGACCTGGTCCGACGATCTCACCCGACGCGCCCGGGCCGCCGGCATCCATCGCATGGGATTCAGTCTGGATGGCCTGGAGCGAACCCACGACTGCGTCCGCAAGGCCCAGGATGGTCATCGCAAGGTGCTGCAGGCCATCGACTCGTGCGTGGCGGCCGGGATTTCCATCGTGGCGGTGACCCACATCACCCGGCGTAACCTGCCCGAGCTGGAGGCGATCCATTCCTTGCTGGCCAGCCACGGCGTCGAGACCTGGCAGGTCCAAATCGGGGTGCCGATGGGGAACATGGCCGAGGATCGCGAAAACGTGCTGCGGCCCGAGGATGTGGCGCAGCTGGTACCGCGCCTGGTGGAACTGCGCCGGCAGGGCAAGGCGCCGCGCGTGGTACCCGCGGACAACATCGGCTATTTCGGCGACGCCGAGGAGGAACTGCGCGAGCCGGGCAGACGGGTCAACTTCTGGGTGGGGTGCCGGGCGGGAATCGAAGTGCTGGGCATCGAGAGCCACGGGGATGTGAAGGGCTGCCTTTCGCTGCCCTCGGGGTTGAACGGGCGCCAGGATTTCGTCGAGGGAAACTTGCGCCGGAAGCGTCTGCGGGAGATCTGGGAATCACCGGATGCCTTCGCCTATAACCGCAAGTTCCGCGTCGAGGATCTGTGTGGCGCCTGTGCTGGCTGCGAGTTTGGCGACATCTGTCGGGGCGGATGCACCTGGACCTCGGTGGCCCACTCCGGCCATCCGCATGATTTTCCCCACTGCTACTACCGCGTCGCGAACTCTAGTGGCGCTGATAGATAGCCAAACCACCCCGCCCGCCGGGTGTACTGCAATAGGCCCCGACATAGAGGAGGTCGGCGTCCATGACAGCCGTGCCCCCTTGGCAGACGCCGAACGCCGTGGGGAATGGGGCTGAGGAACGCAGGGCGGGACTCGCGGGTGTGCTGACATCGATGACTCGAACCCCGGACGGCCCTATGAAGAACACTTCTTGCCCGGCAACGGCCAGCCCGGTCCCTTTCCAGGGGATGGTCCCGGCCGCGGGCGGAAGATCTAGACTGCCGACCAGAGCCGGCTGCGCCGGATTCTGCACATCGATGATGCGCAGACCACCCACGTGGCCCAAGCCTGACGCTCCCGAGTAGTCGGATGCGGAGAAGTAGAGCAAGTCGCCGGAGAGGCGAATGTCGCCGATGCTGCCGTAGGTGGGAAACGGCAGGCAGAGTCTGCCGAGCGCCGTGGGCACGGCCGGCAGTTGCGAGATGTCCAGGATCTCCACGCAGCCGAGGCTTGCGCCGTCGCCGGCGAGAATGTACGCCCGATCGTCCCGGACGAGGATCTGGTACACGTCGCAACGACCGGGCAGCGCCGCGGATGTGTATCGAACCGGCGCCGGGATCGGACCGCCTTCCGGCACGGCATGCACTTCGAGTCCCCCGTTGTAAAGGTATCCGACGAAGGCATAGAGCTGCTGACTGGCGTCGGTTACACGCACGGTAACCGCAACCGAGGTCGCGTACTGGCCGTCGCCTGATCGAGCGGCAACCGACTTCAGATTGAACGGGATGGAGATATCGACGAGGCGCAATCCCTGGGCGTCATTGGCCGCGAAAAGCCACGGGCCTTCGATGGCCAGGTCCTGGATCTGGTCCCCTGGCGTGAACAGGGTGGGCCCGCACAAGGGCTGCAGAGGGTCAGCTACCGTGTAGGTTTGAATGCTGCCATCCTCGACTGAACCGGTTGGGGCGATTTGCGGGCGGTTCTCCCAGTCTCCCAGAAAGACGTACTGGTCCCTCTTCAACACGCGAATCGGGGTGCCGCCCACCGATTGGATCCACGACACCAGCTCAAGACTGGCATTTGAGCCAGCCTCGCTGTCGGTAGGCCGATCGACGCCCACATCGGGCGAATCGACGCCCACATCGGGCCGATCAACGCCCACATCGGGCCGATCGACGTCCACATCGGGCCGATCAACGCCCACATCGGGCCGATCAACGCCCACATCGGGCCGATCGACGTCCACATCGGGCCGATCAACGC
>Ga0182021_10009541_pt1 | contig 11506 bp, 9 predicted proteins | sample 612E3MmetaG_FD_120493 | JGI IMG/M metagenome (GOLD analysis project Ga0182021, IMG submission 120493) | Permafrost microbial communities from Stordalen Mire, Sweden - 612E3M metaG (Illumina Assembly) | ecosystem: Environmental > Terrestrial > Soil > Wetlands > Permafrost | place: Sweden...
CAGACGAGGCGGCGGTGGAAGTTACAGTGGAGGACGCGACAGACGAGGCGGAGGCAGCGGCGGATATGGTGGCGAGCGACGCAGTTTCGGAGGAAGCGGCGGCTACAGCAGCGGGGGAAGCGCACCATATAGAGAACGAAGCACAGAAACCGAAAAATTCAGCAGCGGCCCAAGAGAACAACGCAGTGAAAGTAGCGGTCCAAGCCCAAGCAGCACTTACAGAGAGCGAGCACCCGAAAGCGCGCCCTTTAGAGAAAGAAGTCCCAGTGGCGGAAGTGCTCCATTTAGAGACCGAACTCCAAGAGAAGGAAGCGCACCGTTTAGAGAAAGAGCTCCAAGTGAAGGCGGCGCTCCATTCAGAGATAGAAGTGCTGGCGGAAGCGGAGGTTACAGAGACCGAAGCAGCGCAAGTCCAGGCTTCAGCGGCGAACGACGCAGTAGCGAAGGCGGAGAGAGACCAAGAGGCGGAAACTTCGGCGGTGGCGAGAGGCGTGGTCCTCCGAGATACGGGGGCGGCGAAAGACGCAGCGGTGGGGGTTATGGAGGTAGCGGCGGACAAAGGCGCAGCGAAGGCGGCGGCTATGCCGGTGGTAGTGGCGGTGGAGAACGGCGACGCGAAGGTACTGGATACAGCGGCAACGCAAACAAGCGACGCGACAATCGCGGCGATCGGGGACACAAGTAATCGTGCAAACCCGAGTTAAGCAGCATCCAGAATTTCCAGGAATTTATCAAGCTGTCCTCGAAGACGGCGCGAAACGTTTAGCCACAAAGAATTTTGCTCCCGGTAGAAACGTCTACGGCGAACGTTTGATTCGTTTTGAAGGCGTTGAGTACAGGGTTTGGGATGCTTTCCGCAGCAAACTTGCCGGCGCAATTTTAAGAGGTTTGAAGACGGTACCGATTTTGCCCGGTCACAAGGTGCTATACCTCGGGGCAGCTTCGGGAACAACACCAAGCCATATTAGCGATATCGTAGTCGAAGAGGGGCACGTATACTGCGTTGAATTCGCCCAAAGAAGCCTTAGAGATCTTGTAACAAACGTGGTTGCTTATCGCTCTAACATGTCGCCGTTTCTGGCAGACGCACGGATGCCCCAAAAATACGGCATGTTCATTCCAGAAAAACTAGACGAAGTGTACTGCGACATAGCACAGCCAGAACAAGCCAAAGTTTTAGCGGATAACGCAGATGTTTTCCTCAAAGAGAAAGGCTGGGTTATTTTAGCAGTCAAATCTCAAAGCATCGACGTGACATTGCCGCCCTCAGAGGTTTACCAAATGGAAGCCAAAGTGCTTCGGAACCGGGGTTTTCGGGTTGAGCAGGTTGTGGATTTGGAGCCTTACGATATTGCGCATGCAATGATTGTGGCCCAACGGTAGAACTTTCTTGGCTTTTATTTTAGATTAGCTTTTGCTGCGTGGTTCCCTGTTCGCTCTTGACTTTCTTGGCAGGTTTCCACGATTTCCGAACGCATTCGGGATATTCAGCGTGGTTTCTGAGCCATTCTTTCAGAAACAAGTTTGTTTTGGGGTCTGTGAGGTATCCTGTGCCAAAGTCCCCGAACTCGTTACGCAGGGCTGCAACTTCAGCGTCGCGTTCGACTTTAGCTACTATGCTTGCAGCTGAAACCACAGGGTACTTGCGGTCTGCTTTATGCTCTGAGATAATCCGAGTTTTGAAAACTGACGACTCCAAAATATGCTGCCCAAATCGCTTCTCCAAAACATCCGCAGCATCAACGTAAGCAACGTCAGGTTTTAGTTCGGTTACGATTTGCCCCATAGTTTCTGCCTCAAGCCTATTTAGTTTGTGAAGTTTGCGCTGACTTTCCACAAAACGGTCAATTTGCTGCGGTGAAACCTTTAAAACCACATGTTTTTCGGATAAACGGAGAATTTCAGGATAGAGATTTTCGCGTTTCTTAGCGGTTAATAGCTTGGAGTCTTTCACGCCCAAGTTAGCCATGGCTTGCAGGTTATTTGCGTTGACTGCGATTCCAGCAACAACTAGCGGCCCAAGAACGCATCCTCTTCCAGCTTCATCAATGCCTGCAACCAACAACCGCTTTTTCTCCTCGATAATAGCGGCTAACTGGGTTCTAGGCTATAACGCTTTCACAAAAACAGGCTTGGAAAGTTGGAAAACTAAAATGGGAGCTCGACGGTGAATCGTGAGCCTTTCCCTTCCTGGCTCTCGAAAGTTACGGTTCCGCCGTGCGCCTCGATAACTCGCCTGCAAACCGCCAACCCGAAGCCTTGTCCCTTTGATTTTGTCGTGAATAACGGCCTGAAAATCTTAGGCTTTACGCTTTCAGGGATGCCTACTCCTGTATCTTCAACATCAATGATTAAAATGCCGCTTTCTTTGGCGGTTTTCTTTGCGTATGCTTTTACAGTGAGTTTTCCCCCTTCTGGCATAGCTTGCACCGCGTTTGTGAACAAGTTAAAGAAGACTCGTTTGAGTAGTTGAATGTCAGCTAGCACGTTCGGCAAGTCTTCTCTGATTTGAGTTTCGGCGTCAATGTTATCTGGAAGGTTGACTTGGGCAAGTGTGGCAGTTAACAGTTTCTTTAGGTCAACAGGCTTTTTGTCCGGAGCTATTGGTCGAACGAAGTCCTGCAGGTCAGAGACGATTTTGTCCATGTAGCTGATTTGCTCGGCTATTATGGTGACGTTTTCTTCTAAGTTGCGTTTTGCTGGACTGTCGGGGAGGCTTTTCAGTTCGTCTTTTGCAAGGAAGGTTTCGCCCGTAACGGTTTGTAGCGGGTTGCGCAGGTCGTGTCCTACCATGCCCGCCGTTTCGCCTATCGCTGTCAGCCGCTCTGCATCCTTGAGCTGCTGGGTGCGTTCCTGCACGAGTTCTTCAAGATGCGCGGCGTACTCTTCGAGTTTATCCTGCATCTGCCTGCGGTCTGTAACATCCACGTTGGATTCTAAGAGCTCAACTATTTCTCCCTGTTCGTCCCGTGTTGCCAGCCAATAGCTTTGGACGACTACTTGACGTTGATCTTTAGTTTGGTGAAGGAGTTCCCCCTGCCATTTACCCTTTTGTTTAAGTTGCTCTTCTACCTCAGCTTGCGGTTCTTGGAAAGAAGTTTTTAGGAGTTGATGCGTATTTCGCCCGAGGGCTTCGTTCTTTTTCCAGCCGTACAGTTTTTGTGCGCCCACACTCCAGAAACTAATTGTACCATTTAGTTTTCTCACGATGATGGCATCTGGGCTAAGGTCAATAAGTGAAGCTTGCTTTTGAAGTGTTTTTTCCGCTTGTTCTTTCTCGTGACGCAGCCTTAACATCACTACACCGTAGGCGAAGTCGTTAGCAAGTTCTGTCAAAAGTTTCACTTCTTCGTCAGTGAATGGGTTTGGCTCTTTGCTGTATATGTTCAGGGCGCCAAACGTTTCTCCCTCTTGGGATGATAGAGGCAGAACACAGGACGCTGTATAGTTCCTTTCGATGGCGTTTTTGCGCCATGGCGCGAAGTTGGGGTCAGTTTGCATGTTCTTGCAAACGTAAGGTTTTCCTGTCCGAATCGTTGTGCCCGTGGGTCCGTGTCCTCTTTCTGACTTTGCGTCCCAAGTTACCTTTAACCCATCGATGTAGCTTTTGTCGAAGCCAGCGTAAGCGATTGGGCGAACGGTTTTCGCTTTGTCGTGCTCTGCAAATCCCACCCAAACCAAGGCGTAACCGCAGTCCTTTATGATTATGTCGCAGACTTCCTGAGTAAATGCAGTTTCATCAGCAGCATGCATTAGGGCTTGGTTGCTGTTGCTGATAGCTCTTAAGTGACGGTTGAGTTTGCTCACCGCTTCTTCTGCCCGCTTGCGTTCCGTGATGTTTCTTGCAACGTGCACCGACCCAGTAATGCGCCCATTTTCGTCTCTAAGAGGTGTGGTGCTTACGATGAAGTCGCCTCCGAGGAAAGGTTCATGCACTTCAGCTACGTGTTCTTTGCCGTCCTCCAAGGTTTTGGAGTGAGGACAGAATTCCGGGGGAAGGCTCGTTCCATGAACGCAGGTGTAGCAGGCTAATCCGACGGCTTGTTCAGGCTTCACTCCTAGCTGTTGTGCCATGGACTTGTTAGCGCGAACAATCCTGTGCTTTTCATCCAATATCGCGATGAAGTCAGGAACCGTGTCAAAGGTGCGTTCCCAATCGTTCTTTGCACGCCAAGCTTCTAGCTCGGCACTTTTGCGTTCTGAGATGTCCCGGTTGCTTGCACGGCGACCCAGCCATTTTCCATCATCATCGAACACTGCTTGACAAGCATGGGAAATCCATCGGATTTTCCCATCGCGAGTAACAATTCGAAAATCAACGTCATGGAGTTCCTTCGAATTTACTATTTCAAAATGACCTGCAACGAGGTTTTTATCGTCTGGGTGCACGATTTTTGTAAGGAGACTTGGGTCGCTGATAAACTCGGCTGCACTGTAACCTGTGATTCTCTCGCAGGAAGGCGAGGTATACGCTAATTTTCCGTCGGGCGCAATCCAATATTCCCAATCATATGTAAAATTCGCGACTGTTCGGAACTTAACCTCGCTTTCACGGAGTTCTTCTTCTGATTTTTTCCGTGCTGAAACATCCTCGAATATTGCTGAAAAATAGCCTTTGATAGGGCAATAAACGGAGACTGACAACCAAAGGTTGAGGGGTTTGAAGAAAATCTCAAACTTCTCCTCCTGGCAAGACCACGCAACTCTACCATAAATTTCAAACAATTCCGGATTGGCTTTTTCAATTCCTGGAATGGCCTTCGTAACTTTCTGCCCAACGACAGCTTCCCTTTTCAGCCCCGTTATTCTTTCGAAGGCGTCATTGATCTCTAAGTAGACGAAATCAAGTGGTTTGTTATCTTCGTCATAAATCATTTTGCAGAACGCGAACCCATCCATCATGTTGGAGAACAAAGAGTGATAGCGGTGTTCGCTTGCGCTGAGTTTTTCTTCCGCTTTTTTGCGGTCCGTAATGTCCTCGAAAATTGCAGCGAAGTAGCCTTTTTCTGGGCAGTAAGCAGAAACATAATACCACTTGCCAAGTGCCTCAGCATAATTCTCAAACTGGGCAGGCTCCCCAGATAGTGCAACTTTTCCATATCTGCCAATCCAGTCAGCAGGGTCATTCTCAATGCCCTTGAGCGCTTCGGTGACTTTTTTCCCAACAATCTTCTCTCTTTTTAGCCCAGTCATCTTTTCAAAGGCGTCATTAACTTCGAGAAAAACGTAGTCAACAGGTTTGCCGGTTTTGTCGACGACGATTTTGTGGTAGGCAAACCCATCCATCATCTTTTCAAAAAACATGTTAAACTGCTTACGGTCCACACCTAATGCATTTGCCCAGCCACTAGATAAAGAATCGAAAGACAACGTCTCACCTGTTTTACTGACACTATTGGTTTTTCTTGAATATAAGAAAATCTTAACAGTTCAAGGGAACAACTAAAAACTAGCAATTTTTGTCCTTGCCAAAACTGTTTATTAGACCGCTTGTATTCTCATAAACGCGCAGAAACCAACCTGCAACAGAAATAAGCAGCTGAAATCAAGCTAAAACAAGCTGCTTCTAGTTCGTGTTGTTTAAATATTAGTGTTGGAACTTAAACTGTGCAAGAGGATATTTAAGAATGGGTTCAAAATCACCCCGAGGCGAATTCGCCGCTCGGAAACTTCAAAAGAAACGGAAAAACTTCCGTTGGAGCGACAGGTACTACAACCGTCGCCAACTCATGCTAGACGAAAAAGTTGACCCTCTCCAGGGTGCACCTCAAGCAAGAGGCATTGTTCTAGAAAAAGTAGGTGTCGAATCAAAACAGCCTAACAGCGCCATCCGCAAGTGCGTTAGGACCCAACTTATCAAGAACGGACGCGTTCTCAGCGCATTCCTACCCGGAGACGGCGCCCTCAACGTCGTTGACGAACACGATGAAGTCGTCGTGGAAGGCATCGGCGGCACCCGAGGCGGCGCCATGGGAGACATTCCTGGTGTACGCTGGAAGGTCGTCATGGTGAACGGCGTTTCCCTCAACGAGCTCGTCTACGGACGCAAACAAAAACCCGCACGGTAAGGATGAAACATGAGCACAACAACAACTCCACCAGCACCCACAACTCCTGCAGCACAAGCAGAAATTAAGCTATTCCAGAAATGGAGCTTCAAAGAAATCAAAGTCAACGACTTAGGTCTCCAACGCTACTTGAACTTAACTCCGATGGTTGCACCCCACAGCATGGGTCGCCACGAGCACCAGAGATTCCGCAAAGCCAACGTCAACATCGTTGAACGCCTCATAAACAACATGATGCGCCCAGGCAAGAACAGCGGCAAAAAAGCCAAATCCGCAAACATCGTTAAAGCCGCCTTCGAAATTATCAACTTACGCACAGGCAAAAACCCCGTTGAAGTTCTGGTCCGCGCAGTCGAAAACAGCGCACCATGCGAAGACACAACACGCATCAGCTACGGTGGAGTCGTCTATCACCTATCCGTCGACGTCGCGCCACAACGCAGAATCGACCTCGCAATCCGCCACATCACTGAAGGCGCAAGAGCTGCAGCAGCAAATACACCAAAATCCATCGAAGAATGCATCGCAGACGAACTGATCTTGGCAGCAAACAGCGACATCAAGAGTGCAGGCGTCGCCAAAAGAAACGAAATCGAACGCGTCGCGCAATCATCAAGATAAACGCGCGTTCAAACATCTTTCCTTTCTTGTTTTCTTCAAAACTTTTCAGTTTTTATTTCGTGTGAATTTCGATTATGTCGCCGTCTTCCAGGGCGAACGTTAACCCGACCTTCTGAGGGCTGAAAATCAGCCGCTTAGCCCAAACTCGAGCGTAAGCGAAATTCCAAATGAATTCACCATGGATAGCTTTCGCGAGGTCTTGGAGGGTGGCGCCGCGTTTGAGCGTGAATGGTTTGGCGCTCGGATCTCTTTTGCTTGGTTCTTTGGTGTAAATGCGTATGATTCCGAGCGTGTTAAAGATGGTTTCGCCCAGATTATCTAGGCCTCGTTTTTGTTCGCAGGAGATGGGAATTATTGGGAGTTTGCCTTGGAGGTAGCGGTTAAGTGATTGTAGGTTGGCTTCTGCGCCTTTGACGTCTAGCTTGTTGGCGACGATGAGGGTGGGTTTGTACTGGGTTGTTTCGTAGATCGCTTCTTCGATGTCGTCGAGGCTGATTTCGCCGCTGATTTTCACGATGGCATCGTTGATCCTGTGACTGCGTAAGAGCTCTTCAACATCGCGCATGTTGCAGTCCAAAAGTTTGCCTACCAAAACGACTCTCAAGGCCGCGCCGGTGTGTTTGCGGTCGATATCCACTTTTCCTTTTGGGCGTGTGGTGGCTATTCGCGCCTTCTCCAGTTCTCCTTGGATCGTCTGGAGTTGGGCTATGGGATTTTCGCTTAGATCAACCATTAAGATTAAGCCGTCGGCGTTGCGGGCGGAAGCGATTGTTTGGGATCCCCAGAGTTTGCCGTCTGCCGAGCCTTCAATAATGGCTGGAGTCTCCACTATTTGGAGCTGAACATCTTTGTAATTCAGAATGCTTGGCACGGGGTCTTTGGATGTGAAGGGAACGGGAGAAACGCAAACCTTCGCGTTAGTCACGGCGGCTAAAAGGCTGCTTTTGCCAACGTTTGTCATGCCCACGAGGGCTATCTGGGCTGAACCTTCTTTTTCTATGAAGAATTTTGGTCCGCCGCTTCTTAAGCCGACGCGATTAGTCTTTTTGTGGTCTAAGTCTTGGCGAAGTAGCGCCATTTTCCTTTTGATTGTGCCGCGAAGCTTCATGGTGCCCTTGTGCTGCGGTACTTCTGCTAGGAATTCTTGGTACTTCTGAAGTTTCAGCTTCGGGTCGTTTGTAGCTTCTACTTCTTCCCATTTCTCTTTGGCTTGGGGAGGCAAGTTGGTCGGCATGAACGCTTCAGCTTAAGAATACAGCGTTTTCCGCTTAAATACGATTTGCAAACAAAACCCGTTTCTACCTTACTGGCTAACTTTGTCTGGGCTTCCGATTTTGAGCTGCCGTTTGGCTTCCCGTTTCAGCTAGAAAGGAATGCTACTTCAGGTCTCGGCGGCCAGTTTTCCTGCTAATTCAGCGCCCATGCTCGTCAGTTTGTACTGCCGATAGTTGTTGCGGTGAGTAAACTTGTTTTCTCCAACGACTAAACCGGCTTTTTCAAGCCATCCAAAAAGGTTTTCGTCCCCAATTGGCTGTTTGGTGCCTTCAACCGAAAGTGCAAAATCAAAAGTCCCCGCCTTCTGAACCTTCAAAAGAAGCTCTTTCATCCGGGGAAGGTTTGTTTCAATTTCCATTGTTTTTTGATCGCGCATTTCTTTTGTAACCTTGGATAATCTATCTTTTAGTTCTGACGACAAAATATACACCAAAATAAGATTGGTAACAAAGATATTTAAGCCCACCGAAATTTCGGGCTTTCCTCAGTCAGATTTGTGACAAAAATGAACACTCGAAATCAGTTCTTGGTGCAAAACGATTTTGAGCATTGTGGTGAAACATTTGAGAGTCATAACGAAAACATTGCAAAGACTTGGGGTCTCACAAATCAGTTAATAATCAATTGCAGTTTGCAATATTTTTCTCTGTTTGATAATCCAACTCTCTTCAATTCATCTCTCAGATGAGACTACCAATGGTCTACTCTGCCCTCAGAGTCTCGTTTCATCTCTTCCTCAATTTCACGGTAGATGCTCTTCTGAGCGTCTGATATTATGTCCAAGTCTGCACCTGCAACACTCTTCATAATTGGAATTCTTATCAACCTATCTTCTCTCTTCACCGGAACATAGTCAAAGATAACCTCTTTAGATGTGGCTGTGAGTTTCTCATTGGACTCCCAAAGTTCGTAAATCTCAATTCTTAGAGTGTGCTTGCCTTCGGGTATTCCAGTCATGTCCAAAACGGAACAAAACTCAGAACAGTCCGTTGCAAGTGGTCCTTGTAAGACACGCAGATGTAGGGAATCAATTTTCTGTTCGTCAAAGCACAAGTCGGAAGTCAATCTGGAGAAAAATATTCGTGATGGAACTAATCTAAATGCTATTTTTAGGGAAAGCTCGTCTTCTCTTGTGGAAGTGGTTATTTCAGTAATTTCTATCTGCTTTTTCTGCTCCGGCACGATCACATTTTTAGTTTCAGTTTTGTGAGCTTCGGGAAGACTGCCAAGAGTTGTCTGCTTAGAGTTTTTTGCTTCAATTCGCACTTTTTCTCTTAAACGCTGGGATTTAGTTTGCTTGACCATTTCTGTATCGCATCTGGACAGCTATGAAAGAAGTTCTGATAAAGGATGATATTTGGTTATGTATTCATTTCTTGTGCTCGACTTGAAATGCTTACACGAACAAGTTAACAATCCCTAAATTGATGCTTTGAGCTTTGAACAATCATGGTACGTCGAAGAAGCTTAGAAGAGCCTTGGGAGTGCAGTTGGGGCTGCGGATTCAAAGACTGGGAAATGGCAAAAGTTATCGAGCATGAGGATAAGACTAGACACTAGGCGCAACAAAACTGTCTTAACGCAAAGGACCCTTACAGGTGAAGGCGGTCAAAAGAACTCCGACAATGCGGTTCTAATACAGCCGGTGTTTCATTCGCGAGCTCCAAATTCAGCTTCAACCCAACATGGAAACTTCATAGATACAAACAAAAGTGGAATAAGTGACCTCTTTCAATTATGATTTCCGAATGAGAAGAAATCGCTTTCTTCCATTTTTGCGATGATTATTTCTTTAGCTCCACTACTAACAGATCTAGCGTCGTGTTTCCAATGTTTTTCGCTTCATGGTCTTGTGCATCTAGAAACAGCACTGAACCAGTTTTGATTTCCATTTCTTGAGTTTTTCCTGCAGATGTAAGACTCATTCTGCCTCCGCTAATCGCGTAAACAACGTGGTCGGGATGGTGGTGCATTTTGGCAATATCGCCTGGCTTGAAGACAACTTCAAGAACGCGTGTTCTTTCGTTTTCGTTTAGAAACTTGTAAACATTGGACGCAACTTTCATTGGATCTATTGTTTTTTCTGTTTTTTGCAATATTTCATCTCCAATACAATGCTCTAAGATTGGTCTATTTTTTATTATTAAAGAAGGTTTGTGGTTTCTGAAAGATACAACTCGTTTCAGGTAAAATTGAGCGCCTCAAGTTGGTTCTGGTTTCCTGTGGACCGTACATGCTATGGTTCGATTGTTTGTGTTCGTAAACCTCTCTTCCTTCATCCTCAACCCAGATGAGGTGCCCGCAATTCTTACTCTAATAAGTAATCCGCTTCTTTAGAATACTCTGCACATTTGCCGTCAAAACGGCATAAGAAGGAATTGAAGAACTTCCTTGAAATCAGCTGGAAACGTCTTTGTGGGCTAACTTTACTTATTTCCAACAATTAGTTTCAAGAAAGTAACTGGGAGTTTCCAGAAGAAAGCATGAGAAGAATTGAGACCCATCAAAGAATAATTGAACTGCTTCACGACAAGCTTCTGACTGGATATTAACTAGTAGAAAAGCAGGTCAAGAAGAAAATCCCAAAGTGGCTAATAAAATGGAAAAATGGGTCACCCCCAAATCCCTAATTCTGGATTTTAGACGAAAAGACCAAGAGACTTTATGTTGTCTCAGAGCGTAGCCACATTTCCTTATGAGTCCGTCGCATATTTGGTTGATTGTGTGGTTCATATTTGATGGATTTCAAGGCTGCTTTGGAGCTTTTGAAAGCCTTTTCGGCGTGTAACTTGCGAATTTACAAGCAATTCGCTGGTTTCCCAGCCTCGAGCAGCCAAGAAAGCGAAGACAAGTATGTAGTTTTCGTCGATGACTCTGTTGCGAAAAAAACATGTTACTGCGGGCTTAAGGATTTTGCCAAGGCACACAACTTTCGCATAACGCCTTATGGGCAATATCTTATGGTTTCCAGTTAGTAATCAAGTCTTAGCTCGCCGAAATATGATTCTACAACGAGCTCAAATCGAGACAACTCTTAAAACTCCAATTCTGTGATATGATTCACAATCGAGCGGACTTGACATGCAGGGAGAAAAAATGAAAGAAAAAACTAATCATGTAAATGTTAAGGAGATGAATTTTGGTCAATTATTTGAACAAATTTCTCCGGAAGAGATTTGCGACGACGTATTTACGTTAGTTGGAAAAGATTTTTTCGTTATTACTGCGGGCAAGGAAGATCATCATAATTCCATGATAGGCAGTGGGGGTGGTTTGGGGGTTCTTTTTAAAAAACCTACCACTTGGTGTATTATTCGAGCAGACCGTTATACGCTTGAAATGATTCAAAAAGACCAAACATATACGATATCTTACTTCCCAAATGAATGTAAGGAACAAATGCTCTTTTTGGGAAGTAAATCAGGAAGAGATAGTGAGAAAATGAAAGAAGCTGAATTGACAAGTGTTCAAACTCCTTCCGGAGATATGTCTTTCAAAGAAGCCAGACTAATTATTGAATGTAAATTAACGGAAATTACTAC
>Ga0182021_10009542_pt1 | contig 11505 bp, 9 predicted proteins | sample 612E3MmetaG_FD_120493 | JGI IMG/M metagenome (GOLD analysis project Ga0182021, IMG submission 120493) | Permafrost microbial communities from Stordalen Mire, Sweden - 612E3M metaG (Illumina Assembly) | ecosystem: Environmental > Terrestrial > Soil > Wetlands > Permafrost | place: Sweden...
GAAAATATTTGTTTCTTGTACTCTCATATTATTAAATTGAATAATGGAAATAAATTGACCACTTTTTCAAAATACCAAATATTTGATGATTTACAAGATAAAATTACCCCTTGTTGACGAAATCAAATATTGAATATATAGAAAACTTAATATAAGTATTATTGATTACATAATTTAACAAAGTGCCCCTGTAGCTCAGTAGGATAGAGCGACAGATTCCTAATCTGTGGGCCGCGTGTTCGACTCACGCCAGGGGCACCAATTATAATCCGGTATTTATTCCAGCAACCGAGCCATGTATGAAATCATTTCTTCGGTGAGTCCCGGATAGACGCCTATCCAGAAAGTATCTTCCACGATTCTATCCGTATTTTTGAGTTTTCCGACGACTCTGAATCCTTTTTTGTTTTTTCTCATTTCATCGAAACAGGGATGCCTCAGAATATTGCCGGCGAAAAGCATTCTCGTCTGCACGCCATTCTCTTCCAGGCGATTTACAACTTCACTTCTTTTAACACCCACTTTCACCGTTAAAAGGAAACCGAACCAGCTCGGATCGGAGTTTTTCGAAGGTTCGGGAAGAATATATTTATCGCTGAGATGAGATAATTTCGCCTTTAAAAGATTCCAGTTCTTTTTCCTCTTTGTGATAAATCCGGGGAGCTTTTCCAGTTGCGCGCAGCCGATCGCCGCCTGCATGTCCGTGACTTTCAGATTGTATCCGAAATGCGAATAAACATATTTATGATCATACCCCATCGGCAATTCGCCGAATTTTCGCGTGAATCTTTTCCCGCAGGTATTATCCTTGCCGGATGAACAGAAGCAATCCCTTCCCCAGTCCCGAAGTGACAGAATAATTCTCGATAATTCGGAATCGTTGGTATAAACAGCTCCGCCCTCGCCCATCGTCATGTGATGGGGAGGATAAAAACTGGATGTTCCGATATGTCCGAAAGTCCCCGTGTATTTCCATTCATTCTTGTATTGATATTTCGACCCGAGCGAGTCGCAGTTATCCTCTATCAGCCAGAGCTTGTTGTCATCACAAAACTGTTTTACCTTCTCAATATCGAAAGGATTGCCCAGTGTATGAGCCAGCATTACCGCTTTTGTTTTTTTGCTGAGCGCTTTATCCAGCAAATTCACATCCACATTGTATTCGGGAATGGTGACATCGACAAAAACGGGAACGGCTCCGTACTGCAGAATAGGCGTGACCGTTGTGGGAAAACCCGCCGCCACGGTAATAACTTCGTCGCCTCTTTTTACTTTTCTGTCTTTTAATTTATCGCTGGTGAGAGCCGAAAACGCCAGAAGATTCGCAGAAGATCCCGAATTGACCAGATACGCATGTTTTATTTTTAAAAATGATGCAAATTTTTCTTCAAATTCATCGGCAAATCTTCCCGTGGTGAGCCAGAAATCAAGGGACGCATCCACAAGATTAATTAGTTCTTTTTCGTCATAAACTCTTCCCGCGTAGGATATTCTCTGCCCTTTTTTAAAACTTTTTGATTTATCTTTGAGATTCAGATTTTCTTCATAATATTTTTTGACAAGACTTAAGATTTTCTTCTTATCCATAATAGCTCTCGATCTGTCTTGATGTAATTTTGCCTAGATTCCCTTTTTCCTGATATACCTTGTACCATTCCACGGTTTTTTTAACGGCCGTCACGCTGTTCCAGCGGGGTCTCCATAAAAGCTTCTTTTGCGTTTTAGATGAATTGAGCCTGAGGTAACCGGCTTCATGCGGGGCATTGGGATTTTTTCGAATTTCATATCCGGCGTCATTTCCCCAGCATTTACAGAAGACCTCGATGATTTCCAGAACCGGCTTCGCGTCTTTTTCTTGCGGGCCGAAATTCCAGCCTGTGGAAAAATCTTTCGGCGATTTGCATAGCGACTCCGCCAGCATCAAATATCCGGCCAGAGGCTCCAGAACATGCTGCCAGGGTCTGGTCGAATCGGGATTCCGGACAATTATTTTTTCACCCTTCATCACGCCACGAATGCAATCCGGAATAAGCCGGTCAGCCGCAAAATCGCCGCCGCCGATAACGTTGCCGGCTCTGGCCGTTGCTACGCCGATTTTTTCTCCTGACTGATAAAATGATTTTCTATAAGAATCAGTGACCAGTTCCGAGCAGGCTTTGGAATTCGAATAGGGATCGAAACCGCCCATCGGTTCATTCTCTTTGTAGGCTATTTCCGGATTCTCCCTGTTTTCATAGCACTTATCAGTTGTGACATTGACAATAGCTTGTAATGTTTTATGCTCCCGGAAAGCTTCCAGCAAATTGATAGTTCCCATCACATTCGTGGTATAGGTGTCAACAGGATTTTTATACGATTCGAGAACCAGAGGCTGCGCGGCCAGATGAAAAACAATTTCCGCGCCCTTGATATGTTTTTTTATGGAATTTAAATCCCGGACATCACCGTAAACGGATTTAATCTTTGATTTTAATTTCAACAATTCGAACAAACAGGGCTTGGTCGGAGGATCGAGGGCATAGCCTGTAACACTGGCGCCCATCTCCTGAAGCCAGAAGGAAAGCCAGGAACCTTTAAATCCGGTGTGGCCGGTTATAAAAACTTTTTTCCCTTTCCAGAACGTGTTGGAAACGTTTCTCATCATTCCCAGACCTTCCAGGGCGCCTTGCCGGTATTCCAGAGTTCTTCAAGATGTATCTTGTCTCTTAATGTATCCATCGCGTACCAGAAGCCTTCATGCTTGTAGGCCTTCAGATTTCCTTCTCCGGCCATAGTCTCCAATGGTTTTCTCTCCAGTATGGTTTTATCATCTTCCAGATAATCAAATATTTTGGGCTCCATTACAAGAAAACCGCCATTAATCCAAGCGCCATCCCCTTCTGGTTTTTCCAGAAATCCAGTTACCGTTTTATTTTCATCAAGATTTAACATTCCAAATCGTCCAGGCGGTTTGACCGCTGTAACTGTAACAAGTTTTTTATGCTTTTTGTGAAAACCAATAAGATCATCTATATTGATATCTGAAAGCCCGTCGCCATATGTCAAAAGAAAAGTTTCGTTTCCAATATAATCTTTTATTCTTTTCACTCTGCCGCCCGTCATTGTATCTATACCGGTATTGACGAGTGTAACTTTCCACGGTTCGGCAGTATTTGAATGAACCAGTTTTTCGCTTTTATTGGAAAAATCAAATGTGACATCCGATTCATGGAGATAGTAATTGGCAAAGTATTCTTTTATAATAAAACCTTTATAGCCGAGACAGATGATGAATTCATTAATGCCGTATTTTGTATAAAGTTTCATTATGTGCCACATGATGGGTTTCCCGCCTATTTCAATCATAGGCTTGGGTTTTAACACCGATTCTTCGGTGATTCTCGTACCCATTCCCCCCGCTAAAATGACTGTTTTCATAAAATTTCCTTACCTTAAGATTGATCCTTTACCTCAAAGTTGATTCTTTCTTTCTCAATTACCAGCGGACGCCTCAAAACCTGAGTGTAAATATTACCGACATATTCACCGATAATACCGATGAATATTAATTGGACGGATGAAAAGAAGAAAAGCCCTATGACAAGAGGCGCCTGCCCCAACTGGAAATTATTCCAGAACAACAGCTTATAAGCCAGATATATTACGGCCATAAATAAGCTGAATATTGCCGTGCCAAACCCCAGAATACTGGCCAGTCTTAATGGCACCTTGGAATGAGTTGTTATTCCAAGCATGGCAACATCAAACAGTGTATAAAAATTATTTTTTGTAAATCCGCGCTTTCTTACGGGCTGATGATATTCCATTATCGCTTTTTCGAAACCAATATCACATATTAAACCCCTGAAATAAGGGTAAGGATCAGGAATATCTCTTAAGATTTCGACGATTCTTCTATCATAGAGACCAAATCCCGTGAAGTTTCCGATTAATTCAATATCCGCAAGTTTTGTAACAATTTTATAGTACATTTTTCTAATGAGAAAGAAGATTGAAGATTCATCACTCTGCTTTTTAACGCCCACGACTATTTTAAAACCCTCTTCCCATTTTTTAATAAATTCCGGAATAAGTTCCGGCGGGTCCTGTAAATCAGCTACTAGAGGTATAACGGCTTCTCCCGATGCCTGTAAAAAACCATAATAGGGAGAGCGTATTTGACCGAAATTTCTGGAATTAACTATAATTTTAACGTTCTTATCAGCACTTGCCAATCTTTTCAAAATGGAAACTGTCGAATCTTTCGAGGCGTTATCCATAAAAATATGTTCATATTCATAATCTTTCAGGTTTTCCTGAAAGATTTTTTTAACTTCCTTATAAAGAGTTTCAACATTTTCTTCTTCATTATAGCATGGAGTAACAATGGAAATTTTTTTCATAATACCTCGCCAAATACTTTTAATGCAAAATCAAGAGAAGAATATTCAAATTCAATCCTTTTAATCTCTCTTATTTATTGAATGATAATTAATTTTATACCGGCAATAATTGTTTTATTTACTACATTTTCTTATAATACACAAACATTTGAAAAGCCATAATTCTTATAAAATGTTATATTAATAATAAGAATTAACCCTGCCGGAAAAAATGCCCAATTTACCTGTTGAGGTCGCGGGAAAAAATAATTGACATACATGTTGATTTTCCCTATCGTGCAGAAAGCAATACCTTAACAAAAAACGGTTCATACACGCTTTTTATGTATTTCCAGCGACAGGTATTCTAATTATTACTATCTTCAGCTACATAGACCACGACAGGGTGAGTTTTATTATAAAAACAGAGGACAAATTAGGAGGGGAAAATGTTTGAAAAAATGAAAAGGCCGCTTTTTATCTTCGAGATGGCCAATAACCACATGGGCGATGTTGATCACGGCATCAAAATTATCCACGCTTTAAAGGGTGTGGCGGAAAAATATAAAATTTTTGACTTTGCATTCAAACTTCAACTCAGAGATAAATCCATAATTCACCCTGAATACAGGGAGCGTATGGATATAAAACACATAAAGCGATTTACGGAAACAAGGCTGGCATCCGAACATTTCGAAACCCTTCTTCATGAAATAAAGAAATGCGGTTTTATATCAATCTGCACTCCTTTTGATGAGGAATCGGTGGCCGAAATGGGCAGGCTGGGCTTTGATATTTATAAAATGGCGAGTTGTTCGTTCGCGGACTGGCCGCTGCTTGAAAAATTCGGCGCTGTAGACAAGCCCATGATAATCTCAACCGGCGGCAGCAGCGTAGCCGAAATGGATAATGTAGTAGTCTTTTTAAAACACAGAAACAAGGATTTCTGCCTCATGCACTGCGTAACGGCATATCCGACAAAGAACGAGGAACTCCAACTGAATCAGATTGATTTTATAAGAAACAGATATGAGGACGTGCGGGTCGGTTTTTCAACTCACGAAGTACCTGACACCCTCGATCCCGTAAAGTTGGCCATCGCCAAAGGAGCAATGATATTTGAAAAACACGTCGGGGTAAAAACCGAAAAATATGCGCTCAACGATTATTCGGCCACGCCGGAGCAGGCGGACATGTGGCTTAAAGCAGCTTCGGAAGCTTTTGATATGTGCGGCACAACAGGAGAGCGGATGTTATTTACTGAAGCAGCGAATTCGGGAGTAAGACCTTTCATCAGAGGCGCTTTTGTTAAGAGAAAAATATCAAAAGACGAAAAAATAAAAGCGTCCGATATGTTTTTCGCCATGCCTAATTTTGACAACCAGGTACTGGCCAAGAATGTTTCCAAATATACCGAATTCACCGCGAAAGAAGATATCGCCAAAAACGCGCCGGTCATGCTCGACAAAGTCGCCGTCAGGGAATTAAGGGAAGAGGTTTTCGGCATAGTGAAAACCGCGGTAAAGATGTTAAAGGACGCTAATGTGGCCGTGCCCAACGGCGTGGATTGCTCCATATCCGTCCATTACGGCATAGAAAATTTCTTTGAAAACGGATTGATAATGATCGATGTTTTAAACAGGGAGTACTGCAAGAAACTGCTTGTCATGCTGCCGGGACAAAAACATCCCACGCACGCGCACAAAATAAAGGAAGAAACTTTTCATATATTAAACGGCGACATCACCGTAGATCTCGACGGCAAAGTATCGGAACTCAAAAAGGGCGATCTTTTGACCATAAACAGGGGGCAGAAACATTCGTTCAAAACCAAAAACGGTGTGATTATAGAGGAAATTTCAACCACTCATATTAAGGAAGATTCCTATTACGATGATCCGGCCATAGTAAACAACAAGAGCAGGAAAATAGAATTTTCGCTGTGGCTCGACATTTTCGGGGAATAAAAAATGAACGCGGATAAAACCGTAAAGCTTGCCGATTATGTTTTTGATTATATTAAAAAGCTCGGCGTAAAAGATATTTTTATGCTCTCCGGCGGAGGCTGCATGCACCTGTGCGATTCACTCGGCAGGAGCGGCATTAATTATATATGCTGCCTTCATGAACAGGGCGCTACTATCGCAGCGCTTGCTTACTCGCACTATAAAAATGACTTGGGTGTAGCCCTTGTCACTACAGGCCCCGGCAGCACGAACGCTCTGACCGGCGTGGCCGGAGCGTGGGCTGAATCAGCACCGCTGATGATAATATCCGGGCAGGTTAAGACAGCGGATATTTCCGGAAAGTCAGGAGTCAGGATGCTGGGCTTTCAGGAAGCGCCCACTGTGGATATCGTTAAACCGGTTACCAAATACGCAGTTACCGTGTCAGATCCTCGTAAGATAAAATACCATCTGGACAAAGCCGTACATATTGCCAAATCCGGAAGGCCCGGCCCGGTATGGATCGATATACCACTGGACGTGCAAGCCGCGAAAATTAATCCGGCCAAATTAAAAGGTTTTAAGCCCGCCAAAGAACCGGCGCGTTCATTGAAAAAAGAAGCCCTTCGAGTACTTTCCATGATCGAGAAATCCCAAAGACCGGTGATTATGGCCGGATACGGCATCAGGATCTCCGGCGCAGTAAATGATTTTTTAAAGCTGATAAAGATGCTCGGCATCCCGGTTCTTACTACATGGAAAGGCGCTGATCTTCTGACCGATGAAAATCCATATTTTTACGGAAGACCCGGAACTGCCGGACAGAGAGGCGCCAACTTTATACTTCAGAACAGCGACCTTTTCATATCTCTGGGTGCAAGGCTTGATTTCGGACAGATAGGTTATGAGCATTCCTCTTTTGCCAGAGAGGCAAAAAAGGTAATCGTTGATATTGATCCCGCGGAACTGAACAAATTCAGATTTAAAATCGACATGCCGATTAATGATGATTGCGGCGATTTAATAAGAGAAATGTTATTGTTAAAACCGTCCCCTAAAAATTGCCGGGCATGGCTTGATTATTGTTCGCAGGTAAATGAAAAATACCCGGTCGTCCTGCCCCAATACAGGAAAAAGAAGAAATACATAAGCACTTACGTTTTGGCTGAAGAAATTTCCCGCAACATGATGAACGGCGATATTTTCGTGCCCGGAAGTTCCGGCATGTGCAGTGATATCCCCATGCAGGTATTTAAATTTAAAAAAGACCAGCGATCATTAAATTCACCGGGCATTGGGTCCATGGGCTTTGGCGTGCCTTCGGCGCTGGGAGCGTGCGTGGCGAGCGGCAAAAAACGCGTTATCTGCACGAACGGCGACGGCGGATTTCAGTTAAACATACAGGAACTGGAAACCATCAGGCGTTTAAACCTGCCTGTCAAATTTTTTGTCCTTAATAATGACGGATATGCTTCCATAAAAACCACCCAACGTAATTATTTCGGCGGTTTTTACGTGGGGTCAAACAGCACCAGCGGCGTAACACTGCCGGACACGATAAAAATCGCCCAGGCCTACGGATTCAAGGCTTTTTACCTGGATAAAACCTCTGCTATAAAAAAGGTGATTAAAAAAATCCTTAATTCAAAAGGGCCCGCGATTTGCGAAGTAATGATAGACCCGATGGAAGCGGTCGCCCCGAAAGTATCAAGCGCGGTAGAAGCCGACGGTAAAATGTTTTCGAAACCGCTGGAGGATCTTTATCCTTTTCTGCCGCGGCCTGAATTCCTCAAAAATATGATAATCAAACCAATAAAAGAAGGCTGACGCAGGTGGCAATAAAAGCTCTGCTTTTTGATTTTGATGGTACAATAGCCGACAGCAGCAGGGGCATAATCGCTTCGCTTAAGTATGCTCTTAAAAAAAACGGAGCTGGCGCCGACGTCACTGACGAAAAAATAAAAAATTCCATTGGTCCACCGCTTATACCTTTCATAGAAAGAGTACTTGAAGGTAAAGCCGATGAGATGATGATGAAAGCAATTGCCGTAAGCTATCGGGAACACTACACTGAAGAAGGCCTTTTCATGGCCGGGCTTTATGAAGGCCTGGAAAACGCGCTGAAATTCCTTTCCGTAAAATATGTTTTATTTGTAGTATCCTCAAAGCCTGAAGAATTTCTGGAAAAAATCATTTCGGCATTGGGCGTCAGGAAATATTTCAGGAACATTTACGGTCCAGGTCTCGGACTTACACCTTTAAAGAAAGCTGAACTGATCAAGGCCTGCATGGCTGAAAATAATCTTCAAGCTGATGAGTGCGTCATGATTGGAGACAAGGCCGAGGATGTGATAGCCGCAAAGTCCAATGGCATAAAAACGGCGGGCGTACTTTACGGTTTTGGAACTTCCGCTGAACTTATAGAAGCGGGAGCATCATGTCTGATCGATAAGCCGGATGACCTCATAAAACTGGACTATGACGGTATATGAAAATAAAACAAGCTCTTAAAACACTTGATTTACACTCTGACAAACCGGAAAAAGGGCTCCCCTATGATTTCTTTATGTTTATCAGCCGTAAAACTCCCATGGTCAACGTGGATCTCCTGATCAAGGACAAAAAGGGCAGAACACTGCTGGCCTGGAGAAAAGACAAATATTCGGGCGCCGGATGGCACGTGCCCGGCGGTATCATCAGGTATAAGGAAAAAATGGACCACCGAATCAGTGAAGTCGCCAAGCTTGAAATAGGAGCAAAAGTAAAGTTTAATAAAGCGCCCCTCGCGATAAATCAGATCCTCCTTAATCAGGAGGAAAGGGCTCATTTTATTTCGTTCCTCTTCTGTTGTTCAGTAAAGGAAGGTTTTCAGCCGGAGAATAAATGCTTAAAACCCGGAGACGCAGGCTACCTGAAATGGCATGACAAATGCCCCGCTGATTTAATAAAGGTTCACAGGATGTACAAAAAGTATGTCAATGACAAGGAGATTTGTTATGGGCGTAAATAAATGCCGCGCCTGCGGCGGTAATTTTCATAAAAACAGCCTGCTGGAACTCAATAATATGCCGAAGGCCGCCCAGCACATGCCTGATAAAAAAAGTATCAGAACGGATAAAGGCATTCATCTGGAAGTGAAGCAATGCGCCGCATGCGGCCTTATCCAACTTGATAATGAACCGGTGAAATACTACAGAGACGTCATCAGAGCGACGTCCGTGTCCGGAGAAATGAAAGCATTCCGCGAAAAACAATTCTGGTCATTCATCCGGAAGAACGGATTGAGCGGGAAAAAAATATTGGAGATAGGATGCGGTAAAGGCGATTACCTTTCCATCATGGACAAAGCGGGAGTAAAGGCATTGGGCATTGAAAATAACCCGGCTTCGGTGGATTATTGTAAAAAGTCCGGACTTAAAGCGATAAAAGGATTTGTCGCCGGGCCTTCTTACAAGATAAAAGGCGCTCCTTTTGACGGATTTTTTATGATGAGTTTCCTCGAACACCTGCCCGACCTGCGCGGTGTCATGGCCGGTATACGCAATAATTTAAAAGACGGCGCCTGCGGATTGGTGGAAGTGCCGAACTTTGACATGATGCTGAAGAAAAAACTCTACGCCGAACTCATCATCGACCATCTTTTTTATTTTACCCGAAATACTCTCACGACATTTTTATCCAACAACGGTTTTGAAGTGATCGGATGTTCCGCAGTATGGCATGATTATATTTTAAGCACCGTAGTCAGAAAAAAAGTGTCCGTGTCCATGGATGATGCTTCCGCATATTTCAGCGAATTAAAGATGGAAATAAACGATTATGTGGATTCTTTCAGAAAAAAAGGGAAAAGCGTGGCTATCTGGGGCGCGGGACATCAGGCTTTTATGGTCATGTCCGTATGCGGGCTTAAGGGCAAAATAGAATATGTCGTGGATTCCGCCCCGTTTAAACAGGGAAAATACACGCCCGCCACGCATATACCCATTGTGGGTCCCGAAACCCTTGTTAAAAAGCCCGTGAATGCCATCATCATCATGGCCGGAAGTTATTCCCGCGAAATATGCGGACTCATTTCGAAAAAGCACAAGCAGGTTCGTGATTATGTAATGCTGGAAAATTCCAAGTTGATTAACGGCAAGAATCTTAAATAAATTATAAAATCGGAGCACCAATGCCGGACGGTAAATTACTGAAAAAGCACGGCCATAAGATGAATTATCTTTTAGTTATGCCCCGCTTAATTCAAAACAGTGGAGACGGATATTCTTTCCCTTTGGGGATATGTTATATATCGGCGGTCATGAAAAAAGCCGGATTTAACGTCGTGACGGTGAATTTAAACCATGAAGAAGGAAGCGTTTATGACGTGTTGAAACGGTTAATAGAGCAAAACAATATTGACGTCGTCGCGACGGGAGGACTTTCATTCCAGTATAACACCATAAAACTTGTAATTGATGCGGCTAAAAAAATTAACAACGGCGTCAAAATAGTCGTGGGCGGCGGAATAATCGCTGGAGACCCGGAACCTGCTATGGATGCCCTGGAGAGCGTTGATTTCGGTATCATCGGAGAGGGCGAGAATACAATCAAAGAGTTATGTTCGTGCATGGAAAATGGGGGAGATTTTAGCGCGGTTGACGGATTAATTTTTAAAAGGGTCGGCGCTTATGTGTTTACAAAACCCCGGAAAGAGATCGATGATATAGATACGATTCCGTGGCCGGATTATGAAGGATTTAAAATAGGCGATTATTTGAGTTCAACGCCGCCGGGGATCAGCGGGTTAAATGAGCATAATACCATATTCATGCTGGCCAGCCGGTCATGCCCTTATAACTGTACTTTTTGTTTTCACACCGTGGGGAAAAAATACAGGCAGAAATCAATGGATGCCTTTTTTAAAGAACTCGATTATATGGTGTCAAAATATAAAATAGAATTCATCTGCATGGCGGATGAACTTTTTGCCCGGGATATAAAGAGAGTAAAAGAGTTCTGCGACAGAATCAAAAAGTACAGCATAAGGTGGTGGGCCCAGTTCAGGGTGGATGATATAACTCCCGAACTCATTGAGATCCTAAAGAACGGCGGTTGTGAGGTTATGTCTTTCGGGCTGGAAAGCGCTGATAACCGTATTTTGAAAAGTATGCGCAAACACACGACGCTGGAACAGATTGAAAACGCGTTAAAATTGA
>Ga0182021_10009543_pt1 | contig 11503 bp, 10 predicted proteins | sample 612E3MmetaG_FD_120493 | JGI IMG/M metagenome (GOLD analysis project Ga0182021, IMG submission 120493) | Permafrost microbial communities from Stordalen Mire, Sweden - 612E3M metaG (Illumina Assembly) | ecosystem: Environmental > Terrestrial > Soil > Wetlands > Permafrost | place: Sweden...
CTCTTCCTCGGCGACACGGATTTCCAGACCGTCAAGAAGGTCCAGGTCGCGCAGGTCCCGGCGATCTCCCAGATCAACCGCAAGGTCCCTCCGGAGCTGGAGCGCATCGTCAACAAGGCGCTCGCGAAGGACATGCTCCAGCGCTACGGCACGTCGCGCGAGCTGGGACAGGACCTTTCGCGGTTCATGTTCTCCTATGGCGAACCGATCAGCAGCTACGACATCGCAGGCATCGTGCAGGGCACGATGCGCGAGAAGCAGCGCGTCCGGCCGCCGCAAGGCTCGATCATCGACAAGCTGATCGAAGAAGCGCTCTTCGAGTTCACTTCATTAAAAGAAGACGGGGCGCCCGCTTCAGGAAATATGAAGACCGCAGCGGCCGCGCCGCTGAACACGGACGGCTTCGTCGACCCCACGAACTGGGCGAACGAGATCGGCATCAGCGAGGTCAACAAGCGACCGGGGTTCGATCCGGTGCGCGCCTCGTTGCCGCCGGACATCTTCGAGCACGGCAACCTGTCGGCCCTCGAGGACGTGGAGCCGATGCCGGCCTCCAACCCGCCGCCGGCGCAGTCGCACCAGAACCAGCTCCAGCGTCCGATCACGCATCATTCCCAGCCGCCGGGCTCGATGCCGCCTCCCGGGTCGGGCCAGGGAATGGGCTCCGGCCCGCAGAGCGCGCAGCGCTCCGGCGCGCATGCGCCGATGAAGAGTGCGAGCGGCGGACCGGGCGGCGCCGCGATCGGCGTGGTCCTCTTCCTGGTGGTCGCCGCTGCCGCGGGTGCGGCGTGGTTCACCGGGCTGATCCCCCATCACTAGCCTGCGCATCCCGCCGCCGGATTTGCGCCGCATCGACGGCTGGGCTACCCCTTCGGCCGTGGTTGCACGCCGGATCCTCGTCATCCTGATCTGCGGGGCCATCCTCGGCTGCGTGGCCGGCGCGTCGAGCCCGTCCGAGGGCAAGCCCGGTCCGTGCCCGAGTGGCATGGCCTACATCTCGATCCCCGGCGTGCATGCATACTGCATCGATCGCTGGGAGGCTCAGGTCGTCGAGGTGCAGGGCAAGAGCGAGCTCTCCCATCCGCCCACGCAGCCGGTCACCAAGCTCACGGTCAAGGCGGTCACACGACCCGGCGTCAAGCCGCAGGGGTACATCTCGAAGCTCGAGGCGGAGACGGCGTGCAAGGGCGCGAAGAAGCGTCTCTGCTCGGGCGAAGAGTGGGAGAAGGCGTGCCGCGGCAAGACGCCGACGACCTTTCCGTACGGCGACGAGCGCAAGAGCGGCTACTGCAACGACAGCGGGCACGCGAACCTCTCGTCGTACCACCCCGAGCTCGGGCCCGACGGGGTCTTCGGCTCGGACGCGGCGATGAACGATCCGCGCATCAACGAGGCTCCGAACACCGTCGCGCCGACCGGCAGCTTCTCCAAGTGCAAGAACGCGTTCGGCGTCTTCGACATGGTCGGCAACCTGCACGAGTGGACCGCCGAGGTGCACGACGGCTCACGCGGAACGTTCCGCGGCGGCTACTACCAGGACACGCACCTGAACGGCGACGGCTGCGGGTATCGCACGGTTGCTCACGACGTCAGCTACCACGACTACTCGACCGGCTTTCGCTGCTGCGCCGACGCCAAGTAGCGTAGCCTCGATAGCGCGCGTGGCTCGGGTCGCGCCGTCGTTCGCGTCCTCCCTCGCATGAGCGCAGACCGACCCATCACGAAAGACGACATCGCGGTCCTCCTGGCGTCTGCGCTCGGGCAGGACAAGAGCGACGAGGTCGTTGCAACTGCCGCGAGGGCAGCAGGGATCTCGCGCACCGCCTACCTGAGCGATGACATCCGCGGCATCTTCGACAGGCTCGTGAAGGCCGAGGGGCTCGTCGGCGTGGTCGCCCGGTTCGCGGTCTCCAGAGGCGACGTGGAGAAGCTCATCGCTCGCGTTCCGAAGCAACCCACGAAGAAGAAGCCCAAGGCCGGCGGTCCGGGTGCCAGCTCCGCCGATCGCGAGGCAGCGTCTCCTCAGTCGCTGCCGCCGTCCGTCGCCATCGACATCATGCATCTCATCGTGCCGGCGCTCGGGATCGAGAAGTCGCGCGACGCCGTCGCGCAGGCTGCGGCGCGATGTGGCGTGGACATGTCCTCGGGCCTCACCTACAGCGGCGCGCTCGCCGTGCTCGACGAGATGACGAAGGTCGAAGGCATCGTGGGGGTCGTCGCGCGCTTCGCCAAAGCGCGCTTCTTGCTCGATCCCCGCGGCTAACGCGGGCGCTACTTGCAGTCGATGCCGCCGCGACCGCCCGCGATGACGGTGCAGCTCGTGCGACACGAGCGGGATTTCACGAACCTCCCGCCCTGGCAGAGGAGCTCGCTCTTTCCGTCCACCGAGCAGACGACGAAGCCGGGAAGCCCGCACTCGTCGAGCTCCAGCGAGAGGGTCTCGTCGCAGGCGGGGGCGTCTTCCTTCGTGTAACAGCCGGCCTGTCCGCGGCAATAACGATAGTGAGCGAACCTGCCGTCGCGGCAGATGAGCATCTCTTTCTGATCGTCGGCGCATGCCGACGAGCCCTGCACCTTGCACGGGTCGTTCTTCGCGGCGACCGACGTGTCGCAGGAGACCTGGTGGCCGAGGAGCGCGCACCCTGCCTTGCCGCGGCACTCGAGATAGCGCTCGAACTTGCCGTTCTTGCAGATGAGCGCGCTCTTCTTGTCGACCGAGCAGGCGTACTCCTCGTCGCCCTCGCCCATGCAGGTGTCGCCCTCGGACGCCACGGAGTCATCGCAGTTGGCGTGCTCCTGGAACGTGGTGCAACCGGCCGGGCCGCGGCAGGCGACTTCGGTGAGCTTGCCGCCCTGGCAGCTCAGTGCGCTCGTCTTGTTCGTGCAGATGGCCTCACCAGGCTTGCACTTGCCGCCCGCTGAACGTCCGCAGGCCGGGACGAGCGCAAGGACGAGCGCGAGCCCGAGGGAGAGTGAGAGGACTGCCGCGAACCGCCCCGGCCTCATGGGCCTCCGGGATCGGGGCAACCGTAGAAGGAGGTCAGCACGCGCGTCATCATCGCAGGATCCTTGGCTCCGCTCAGCTCGCGGATGGAGTGCATGCTCAGCATCGGATTGCCCACGTCGACGGTGCGGATCCCGAGCAGCGTCGAGGCGATCGGTCCGATGGTCGACCCGCACGGCAGGTCGGTACGATGGGCGTAGTGCTGCACCGGGACCTCGGCGCGGGCGCACAGATCACGGAAGAGCGCGGCGGTTGCGCCCGACGTTGCGTAGCGCTGCTGGCTGTTGACCTTGATGACCGGACCGCCGTTGAGCACCGGTTTGTGCCGTGATTCGTGGCGCGATTCGTAGTTGGGATGAACGGCGTGGGCCATGTCGGCCGACACGCAGAGCGACCCGGCGAGGGCCCGGTGGTAGTCCTCCCGCGAGCCGCCGCGGCCGAGGACGATCCGCTCGAGCGCACGAGGCAAGAAGCCCGACTGCGCGCCGTACGCCGTCTCGCTCCCGACCTCCTCGTGATCGAAGAGTGCCGCGACCGGTACGACGTCGCCTGCCGCAGCCTTGGGCGCGGCCTCGACGATGGAGCGGATCGCGGCGTGCGACATGGCGAGGTTGTCGAGACGCGCCGAGAAGATCATCTCGCCGTCTCGTCCGCCGAGGGTCGGCGCAACGACGTCGTAGAGCATCAGATCGCTGCCGACGATCTGCTCTCCGGTGATTCCGAGCTCTTCAGCGAGCATCGCTCGAAGGTCCTTGGCGCCATCGTTCTCGAGCCCGAAGATCGGCGCGAGGTGATCCTGCTTGTTGAGGACGACGCCCTTGTCGTTGACGTCGCGATCGAGGTGAATCGCGAGCTGCGCGACGCGGAGCATCGGCTTGGTGAACCGGACGAGGCGCGACTCGACCTTCGCGCCGTCCTTGGAGGCGTTGCGGTCCTTGGCGGCGACGAAGACGCGCCCAGCGAGCGACAGATCCCGGTCCAGCCACGAGTTGAGGAGGACGCCGCCGTAGACCTCGACGCCGAGCTGGGCGTAGCCCTCCTTCTTGTACTCGGGGGCGGGCTTGAGCCGGAGGTTGGGGCTGTCGGTGTGGGCGCCGACGATACGGAAACCCGCAATGCGCTTTCCCTCGGGGATGACGAACGCGAGGACGCTCGAGCCGCCGTGCGCGAACGCGTAGCCGCCGGGCGCGAGGCTCGACCAGTCGTCGGTCTCGGCGATGGGCCGGAATCCCGCGGCGGCGAGGCGAGCGGTCGCGCTGGCGACGGCGTGAAAAGGCGTCGGCGAGTCACCGAGGAACGCGAGGAGGTCGGTGAGAACGGGGTCGGTCACGGTGACGGCCATCGTAATTCAGGAGTCCCTTGCGCGGTCGCCCCGGCGGAGCTAGTAACTCATGTATGAGTGACGAGTACCTGTTTTCGCCGGTAATGTCGGTCGATGCGGTGGACGAGTGCGCTCCAACGGAGCGCGATCCGTCGCTGCACGGCGTGGGAACGCCTTCACGCGGCGTCGCGCTGAGTGTGCTGTGGTGGCTCGAGGGGGAGGACGCGAACGCGAGGGGCGCGAGCGGCGCCAGCGAGAGCGAGCGCGCCCGGGAGTAGGCTCAGCGCTTCTTCTTGCCCTTGGCGGGCTTCGCGGCCGGCTTCGCGGCGGGCTTCTTGGCGGGCGCGGGCTTCTTGGCGGCCGGCTTCTTCGCCGGGGCGGGCTTCTTCGCCGGGGCCGCGGCCTTCGGTGCAGGCTTGCCCTTGGCGGGAGGCGCGGACTTCGCGGCGGGCTTGCCCTTCGCGGGGGGCGCGGCCTTGGCGGGCGCGGCCTTGGCAGGCGCGGCCTTCGCGGCAGGCGCGGCCTTCGCGGCAGGCGCGGCCTTCGCGGCGGGCTTTCCGGCGACCAGCTTGGTCGACGACTTCCCATCGGCCTTGTGGACGCCTGGACCGCTCGAGCCCTTGGCGGCAGGGACCGCCTTCGCTCCGAGCTTGCCCTTGCCCTTCACCGGCACCTCGTCCTCCTCGTCGTCGTCGTCGGATTCCGGCGGGGGCGGGGGTATGCGGCGCGGCGGGGGATTGCGAGGATCGGGCAGGAACTTACTGAAGTACGACCGCATCGGCGCGATGTACTTCTCGTTCCAGAGCGCCTTGTACTTCTCGGACTGACCTTCGGGAATGTCGGTGTGCAGGATAAGGATTCGCGTGGAGGGGCCGAGCGTCTCGAAGTGCACTTCGACGCGCGAGTCCGCAGCATCACGCGGAAAATCCGTGGTCCGCCAACTCATGACGATCCGCCGGCCCAAATCGAGGATCACCAGCTTGCCGGTGACATACCCGCTGCAGGCCGAATACTTCGCGCCGACTTCGGGCTCGATCTTGGCAGTCATCCCCGTCATCGACGAGTGATGGGTGCTGTCGATCCACGCGAAGTAGAGCGTCGTGGGCGCCACCGGGATTGTCGAAGTGACGCGCAGGGCCTCCTTCTTCATGCCCTGAGCGTAGCCCGCCAGGCGCCGCGAAACCTAAATTGTGGAGTGGATCGGGCAGGATTCGAACCTGCAGTGTCCTGAAAGAACGTGGGTTACGGCCACGTGCGGCCAGCCAATACCGCATCCGATCCGAGCGGCGGAAATCAGGCGAATCGAACGCCATACCTCGTTAGGGGTACGCACCGGGTAGCAGCCGGCCCCGCATCCTCTGCGGTTTGACTTCCAGATACCGAAGAAAGCGGGGTCCCCGGGCTGTCCGGGGACCCCTCCTTCACGTGTCTCGGGCCTCTCGCGTATCCCGGGTCTCGGCGAAGAAACCCGAGGGCACGAGGCCCTGCATGGCATTGGCCCCGACCACGAGGCGGACCTCGTGGATCTTGGCCGCCATCTCCTTGAGCGAGTCGAGCTCCTTCAGCCGCAGGAGCAGCGGCTGCTCGGCCATGAGCTTCGCCGTGTTGGCGAGCGAGCGGGTCGCGGCGGTCTCCTCCCGGCGGAGGATCACGTTGGCGGCAGCTTCCTTCTCTGCCTCGATGACCTTGTTGAGGAGCGTCTTCATCTCGCCGGGCAGGACGACGTCCTTGACGCCGACCCGCTCGACGCGGACTCCGAACCGACGCGCCTTGGCGGTCGCGTCCTCCTCGAGGAACTTGGTCATCGAGTCACGTCCGGCGAGCAGCTCGTCGAGCGTGACGCCGGCGACGTAGTCACGGCTCGCGAGCTGAACGAGCAGGTACACGGCGTCCCGCACGTTGGCGACCGCGTGGGTCGCCACAGCCGGATCCTCGATAACGAACTCGACGGTGAACGAGAAACACAGCGTGACCTTATCCTTGATCATGAGCTCCTAGGCGCCGAGCATGGTCTGGATGACCCGCATGTCGATCGACTGCACGTCGACCGGCGACTCGCGCGTCGACCAGAACGCGTAACGACCGGGAGCGAGGACACGCACGAAGCGACCCTGCACGTGCAGGAGGCCGCGCTCGTGCTCGCGAACGGTCACGTCGGCGTACGCGTCCTTCGGGATGATGGCCGCGAGCTCCTTGGTGAGCTCGGGCATCGCCTCGTGGACCGAGAAGACGTGCACGCGAACGGTGTCGTCGATCTCCCAGTACCGGTGGATACCGGGACCGAGGAAGACCTTCGGACGGCCGTCGTGCCAGAGAATGGCGCGCTCGTGCGCGCCCAGCGAGACCTCGCCGTACAGCTCGGGCGAGAGCACCGCGCGAAACTCGGCGGGCATCTCGAACACGAGCGCCTGCGTGGACCAGCGCCGCTCGCCGAGCGAGAAGCCCCAGAGGGTGGTGCGGCCGGGTCCGAGCGAACGGACCGGGAGGCCGCGACGAGTGACGATGACGCGCTCGTCGAGACCGACATGAAAGTGCTTCATCATTGGATTCGTGCCTCCATTGGTTGAGGGTGGATGTTGCGAGGGCGATTGGCACTACTGCGGGAAGTAACTTCGAGAGTTCGCCATGACGTAGGAGTCGAGAAGCGGTAGCGGGAGTAACCGGCGAGACCGGCGCCCATCTGCAACCAGAGGCGATTGACGCCGAACGTTTCGCGTCGATCCCTCCCTGGACCACACATCCCGCCGGTCCCGCCGGTTCTTCCCGCTGCCGCTTCTCGTTCGTTAGGAGGCGCGAGCCTGAAGCCGACTCCCCGCCGTAGCGTGAGGGAAGTGTGAAATAGGCTCTTCGAAGGAGGCCACCCGGAGACCCGGGCGCCTCGAGCGACCGTGTCCGAGCAAGCCAGCGCCGGCGCGCAGATCGCGGGGCTCACGCCGGAGCGTCATGAGGTCTTCGAGGACGTCCATGACGTTGCGAACAGAGCGCTTCGATCGCGGGACGGAGCCGGCTCCTCACCTTGCGGAGAGGGGAGCGGCCTCCTTCGTCGAGCTTTGCGAGTGTCAGATTAACAATCTGGTGCTCTACCACTGAGCTACAGCCCCGTAAGTGGTTGGGGCTGATGGGAATCGAACCCACGTCCTCTAGATCCCTGTTTGACCGGGATGGTCGGCGTCCTACCCAGCGTTTGGATACGCGTGTCGGAGACGACGGCGGACATCGAGCGGAGAAGGCCCGGAGGCCTTCCGCACGACGCGACGGCGTTCGCACGAGTCGCTGCACGGGAATCGAACCCATGGTGCGGGGCGAGAGGATCGAACTCTCCCGATCCTGTGTGTGAGACAGGTGTCGTCACCAGACGACGCGCCCCGCGATATCGAAACTTGGCGCACGATGGTTGGCAGCTCCGGAGGAAGGATTCGAACCTTCATCCCAGCGGTTCAAAGCCGCGGATCCTGCCTTTGGAACACTCCGGAATGGTCGCTGTGGACAGAGTCGAACTGCCGCGGCCGGGCTTATGAGGCACGCCGTCCTATCCGAGGAGCACAGCGAAGGAGGGAGAACGCAGTGAGGCGCGTAGGCCCCCGGCGACACCTTTTCCGGTGAACGGCAGGGGCTTTGGCGCTGGAGCGGTCACCGGGAATCGCACCCGGATTTCGAGCGTGGCGCGCTCTGGTTCTACTCTTGAACTATGACCGCGAAGAGGCGAGACGAGACGAGGAGCCGAACGCGAGAATTGCACTCGCCTTGTGTCTCATTACCAATGAGGTGCCCCGCTTTCTGGGCTTGAACGGCAAGGAGGCAGGGCCGAGACCTCCGGGGCCGGGGGGGATGGCCTGGGGGAGATCTCGGCCCCGCTATCAATCGAGCACGATGGACTCGATCGCGCGCAGCCATCCGTCGCCGGCGAGATCGCCGCGGGTGAACGCGGAGACCACGTCGAAGACGGCGTCCGAGAAGCCGCCCACGTTGAGGACGTCGTCTCGAGCCGTGCTTCCGGCGACTTGGCCAGTGACCTGGGTGGTGCCGTAAGGCTGCACGTCGATGAGGATCAGCTTCGCCTTCGGGTTCCTGCCCCGCAGGCGCTGCCATTCCTCCGCCATCACTGTGCCGCGTGTTCCGTGCGGATCAGGCCGGGTCGCACGGAAGTCCGACCACGACTGGTTGTCCGATACGAACACGACGACATCGGGAGCCTCGCCGCGAGCGTTGAGCCAGCGGAGAGGAGCCGAGCAAGCCGTCCCGCCGCTGGGTAGCGACGCGAGACGCTCGGCATTCTTGACGATCGAATCGAGCGGATCGAGCGGGCGATCCGGGAGCACGACGTCGTCCGAGAACGGAACGACCGTTGCGCCTGGATTGCGCCGCAGGATGGCCGCGGTGACGAGCGCCGCGACGTCGACGCAGCGCACCTTGGTGGTCGCCGTGCCGCGATGGCCGGTGACCGGTGACTGCATCGAGCCCGACACGTCGGGGCAGAGGACGACACGTCCTCCGAGCTCGGGCACATTGGACACCGAGTACTCGAGCGCCTCCTTGATCGCGGACACGATCTCGGCAGGCACACCCTTGTCGACGTGACGGTACGCCGCGAGGAGCTGATACGGCATCATGCGAGCCCGACGGATGGCCTCGCGGTCCGAGAGTCGGGCCGCCACGTTTGCCACCATCGCGGGGTCGTCGAGGACACCGTGACGGAGGAGCGTGTTGAGGTTGATCCGGAGCTGCGTCGTCGTCATCCGCGCGGCGAGCTCCTTCCAGTGCGTCGCGCTCAGGGGCAGCGCGGTGAGCATCTCGAAGGGCACGTCGGGTAGTGGTCCGGTACCGCGCTTCCACGCCTCGAAGGCGCGGGGGAGCGCGGGGAGCTTGTCGTCGTCGATGTTCTTTCCGATGAGGTAGCCGTAGAGGGCCTCACGGACGGCATCGGCTTCGCCCTTGTCGTTCCGCGGGGGAGGGCGAACCATCTTGATGACGTCCGACATGGACGGAGACTGACCGATCGACTGGCGGAAGATGACGTCGGGCGAGCGGCTCGCGAACCACGAACGGAGCGCGCGCTTGGGTGCCGAGCCGAACGACTTGCGGCCGGTCACTCCGGAGCGAACGATCTGGACGAAGTTGCGCAGCATCCTGCCGTCGTCGATGACACGCGAAAAGATGCGGGCCATCGTGGCGACGTCGCGGGCCGCGAGGTGAGCGACGAGGAATGCCGGCATGTCCTTCATCCGGCCGCTCTCGCGGCAATAGATGGCGGTCTTGGCGACGAGCTCGGGTGTCACCGCGCTGGCCAGCGTGGCCACGCGATCGAGCTGCTCCTTGTCGGTTGCGTAGAACGTGCCGTGGAACGTCCCGGTGATCGCGTACTGCGCGAGCGCATGCGCAGGCGAGAACGCGTAGGCCGAGCCTCCGGCTTCGTTGTGGGTATCGGGCCGCGCGGCTTTACCTGCGGGCACGAAGAGATGCTTGTTCGACATGGCGTTCTCCTTTCTGGGCTGCGTGCGTTGGTGGTTGCGGTTGCTGGCTGCTGGTGTTTCTGACGGGATTCGAACCCGTGTTCCCCACTTGAGAGGCGAGTGTCCTTGGCCGTCTAGACGACAGAAACGAGAGACATTGGTCATCCGAGTTCGTAGAGCGTGGTTTTTTGGTGTGAGCAGGTAAAGGGAATCGAACCCTCGTCGGCTTGCGCCGATGTCCACCCTTGGACTCTCCTGCGGTTTGCGTGTGTGCTCTGCGGTGACAGATGACCAAACTTGGTAGCGGCGACCGGAGTCGCACCGGTGTCTCGAGGTTATGAGCCTCGCGGGGTGCTGCTCCCCCACGCCGCGATGATTCGATGAATGTTGCGTTCGTCCGAGTGCAGCGAGCATTTTAGAGGAGTTGAACCTCAGCCCCGAGGGGCTGTTCCAATGCGTGTAGGCTCGATGCGGGCAGACGATCGCGGCGCCTCCGTCAGGAGTCGAACCTGACGCAACGAGCTTCGGAGGCTCGAGCCTGGAATCCGCCAGGACGAAGGCAAGCAGTCCCCCAGCCAGGAATCGAACCTGGAGCAAATGGCTTCGTAGACCACTGCCTGGAATCCACCAGGACTAGGGGAGAGAGTCGTTCGATCAGAGGAAGAGAGAGGTCTCGAACCCCACACCCTTGCGAGTGCGTACTGCTTTCGAGGCAGTCCTGGCTCCCAGCCAGTTTCTCTTCCGTCTTGTGTGATTCGTCAGAGCGGCAGGAATCGAACCTGCGATCTCGAGTCCCCCAGACTCGCGCTTTTGCCTGGCTAAGCTACGCCCTGATCGCGTGCGAAAAATAGAGGCTCAGTTTTTGTCGTCATGAGCCAGGACGCGGGAGCGCGCATCGTTTTGCGGATGTTCGCGCAGGCACTCACGCCGAGAGGGACATCAGCCGAGCCAGGTCACCGCAGTACGGTTGCCAGAGCTCGGGCAGGTCACCCTCGTCGAGGCGGATCGGCGGCACGACGGGGAGGGTCACCGGCTTCAGCGGCTTCTTGAGCAGCTTCATTCCGGCCTCCTCGGGCGTGCGACTCCCCTTGCGATCGTTGCAGGCGTAGCAGGAGGTGACGATGTTCTCCCAGACCGTCTTGCCTCCGTGCACGCGCGGAATCACGTGGTCGTAGTTCAGCTGCTTGAGAGCCTTCCTCTCACCGCAATACTGGCAGCGGAACTTGTCACGCGTGAAGACGTTGATTCGCGAGAAGCGAACCGACTGCTTCGTGGACACCGACCCCTTCGTGAGACGCACGACGGCGGGGGCCTTCATCGAGAAGTTGGGAGCGTGGAGATCCTCGTCCCAGCTCTCGATGACCTGGACCTTGCCGAGGTACGCGAGCACGACGGCGCGTTGCCAAGAGATGATCTTGTGCGGGGCCATCCAGGGGGTCAGCATCAGGGTTTGCATGGCTACCTTCTCTTCCTCATGACTGCTTTCATCTCACTCTTTCAAGGTGAGCAAATTGGGGTTTAGCGAGAGAAGAACTTTTGTGTCACCGGAGGGATTCGAACCCTCACACTCGAAATGGAGCCCAGCTTCTCAGACTGGTGTGTATGCCTTTCCACCACGGTGACGTGAGCTGGTGCCGAAGGAGGGATTCGAACCCTCACCTCCCGTTTCTGAGACGGGTACCTCTGCCAGTTGGGCTACATCGGCATGTGGTCTGAGCAGAAGGATTC
>Ga0182021_10009544_pt1 | contig 11503 bp, 9 predicted proteins | sample 612E3MmetaG_FD_120493 | JGI IMG/M metagenome (GOLD analysis project Ga0182021, IMG submission 120493) | Permafrost microbial communities from Stordalen Mire, Sweden - 612E3M metaG (Illumina Assembly) | ecosystem: Environmental > Terrestrial > Soil > Wetlands > Permafrost | place: Sweden...
CGGGCCCTGGCCCTTCTGCGCCAGACTCACGAACCCGCATGGCGCAGCCCACCGGAGCGTGAACGGGTCTCCGTTGGTGATCGTGGCTGGGTCGGCCGTGAAGCTCGTCATCGGCTGCGGCGCGCTCGCACTGCAGACCGTCACGGTCGGCGCCGGAGTCGGCGTGGGCGTCCCCCCTGTCGGTGTTGTAGGCGCCGAGGAGCACGCTGCCGCGGTCACCGCCGCGAAATGGAGCACTCGACGAACCCACACTCTGCCAGCCATCGTTTCCATACTCAATCTCCGCTCAAGCGATAGTCGCTAATGCTCTATTCATACTAGTGCCCAAGACCGGCGACTTCAAGATGTGGCCCGATTTCGGCTCGGCTGCTGCATCTCGGCCGCAGCCCGGCCGTCGGCCGTGTGCTGATGGGGGTGTGCTGGCTATCGCGCCGGTTGGTCGCCGGCGCGGCGTTCGAGGTCGCTCAGGCGGGCGCGGACGTCGCGCAGCGCGGCCTCCAAGGCGACGCGGTTCTTCTCGCCTTCCGCCAAGACAATGTCGATGCGCCGCACCAGGTCGTGGACATGCCTGACGAGCTCCCCCTGCAGCTCGACGTGGCGCTGGTCGATGTCCTCCATGTGGCGTCCATGGATCCCGAGCACGGAATCGTAGTGCCGGTGCGTGAGCTCGAAGCGCGCGTCGAGGTACTCGATGAGGTGATTGTCGAGTTGAACTTGGCGGGAGTTGAACTGCGTCTGCTGCTCAATGAGCGGGGCCAGTAGGCGGCGCAGTAGCCCGGCGACGCGACCTCGCCAGCCAGAGGGGAGCGGGACAGCGCGCAGGTCCCACACCGCGTTGACGGGCCCGCCGTCGGGGTGCGCGGGCAGGGGAGCCGGCGCAGGCTCGGTGAGACGAGCCACCGGCATCGGGGCCGCGACTTCGCGCAGCGGCGGCAGCAGCTCTCCGGCGGTGCGCGCTGGGGCAACTTCGTCGCGGACACTGTCCCGGAGGTGACGTAGGGTCTCGCCGACCGGCTCACGCACCCTGCTCACGCTGGACCTCCTTCGAACAGACCGATTCTACCTGGTGCGTGCGCAGGGGAGGGAACACCGGTCATGGCTCGACCGCAGGCCGTTCGGTGCCTGCTACAAAGACTTCCATATGCGCGCCAGGCGTGCCAGACCGCGTTGGATGGCCCATGTCATCGACAGGGACGAACACGATGTTGCCGGGGACTGGGAAATCCTCGACGGGCTGGCTCTCCATGCCCTGCTTCCAGAAGTCCATCCAGATCGGCAGCGCCGTGTGCGCACCGTCGCAGCCGCGGCAGAGGCTCTTGCGCTTGTCGTCGTAGCCCACCCATACCCCGGCCGCGAGAGTCGGCTCGAATCCGACGAACCACCCGTCGGTCCAGTCGTTGGTCGTGCCTGTCTTGCCGCCGATCGGCCGCTTGAGGCTGCGCGCGCGCATGGCCGTGCCGCGCTCCACGACGCCGCGCAGCAGGCTGGTCATGATGTACGCGGTGTCGGCCCGTATCGCGTCCGTGGCCTGCGGGTGCGTCTGCTCGATGACGTTTCCATCGCGATCGGCGATGCGTTCGATCAGGTAGGGACGCATGCGCAGGCCCTGATTGGCGAAAGTCGCAAACGCGGCCGTCAACTCGATCAACGAGACCTCGCCCGCGCCCAGGGCCAACGGCAGGTACGGCGGCAGGTCCGAGGTGATGCCGAGCTTGTGCGCGTACTCGATCGCGGCCGGCACGCCCAAGTGCTGAAGCGTCTTGACCGCCGGGATGTTCCGGCTCTGCTCGATCGCTTTGCGGAGCGGGATGGGGCCGAGGAATGCGCCGTCGTAGTTGTGAGGCGTCCAGACCTCTCCGGTCCAGGGATTGGGAAAGGAGATCGGGGAATCGACGATGATCGTGGACGGGTTCCAGCCGCCCTTCTCTATGGCTGCCGTGTAGAGGATGGGCTTGAAGGCCGAGCCGGTCTGGCGCTGCGCCTGTGTGGCGCGGTTGAACTTGCTGGTGTCGAAGTCGTAGCCGCCGACCATGGCGCGGATCGCGCCTGTGCGCGCGTCGAGCGCGAGCAGGGCACCCTCGACGCCCGGTTCCTGTTCAAGAACCACGTGCAACTCCGTCGGAGCAGCGTCGCTGCCCTTGGTCAGGATGCGGAATGGCGCGATCGTCCCGCGGGGCAGGATGTCGTCGACGCGCTTGACTCCGGTCCAGGCGATCTCAGGCAAGCCGACGCGGGTATGCGAGTGCGCGATGCGAACGATCGCGACCGTATGATCGGACTGGAGGACCACCCCGCGCACGACGTCGCCAACGTCCATCGATCGGTCCCACTCGGGCAGGACAGCCGCCTCCGGCTCTTTCCAGCGGTCGAACACTGTCTGACTGGGTCGCACGAAGCCGCGCGTCCGGCGATCAAGGGCCCGCAGGCCGTCCGTCACGGCTCGGATCGCCGCGCGTTGGAGTGCTGGATCGAGCGTCGTGTAGACACTCAGGCCGCCCTGGTAGATGCGTTGGCTGCCGTATTCGCGCTCGAGGTACTTGCGCACCTCCTCGACGAAATGGGGCGCGCTCGACGGCGGATCGCGCTTCAGGTGGAGATTGAGGGGAGTCTTCTTGGCCGCCTCTGCCTCGGCGGTAGTGATGTACTTCTCTTCGGCCATGCGGTCCAGGACGTGGTTGCGCCGCTCCATGGCGCGCTCGGGGAAATCGATCGGCGAGAGTCGCGAGGGTCGCTGCGGCAGGCCGGCGAGGAGCGCTGCCTCGGCGAGGGTGATCGCGCCGATGGACTTGTCGAAGTAGGACTGGCTGGCGGCTTCCACGCCGTAGTTCCCGTGGCCAAAGGGAACCTGATTGCAGTAGAGCGCGAAGATCTCCTCCTTGGTGAAGCTCTTCTCGATCTGGAAGGCGAGGATGACCTCCTTGATCTTGCGTTCGTAGGTTTTCTCGGGGGTCAGGAACAGGATGCGGCTGAGCTGCATCGTCAGCGTGGAGAAGCCCTGCGCCTTGCGGCCGGAACGCAGATTCGCGAACGCTGCGCCGGCGACGCGCCACGGGTTGAGACCCATGTGCTTCCAGAAGTCCGCGTCCTCGACAGCGATGATGGCGTTGCGCAGCACCGGGGGGATGTCCTGGAAGTGGACCACGACGCGACGTTCGATCGAGAACTGGCCCACGAGACTGCCGTCTCTGGCAAAGACCTGTGTGATGATGTTGGGACGGTAGTTCTCAAGCGAGGAGACTTCCGGCAGGTCGCTGCTGTAGGAGAGGAACACACCGAGCAGCGCCCCTGCCAGGATCGCCGCGGCGACGAGCAGCGTGAAAGTGATCTTGCGAGCGCCCAAGAGCGGCGCGCGCGGAGGGGCAAGCGATCCGGCCACGCAGGGAGACTATACCGGCGTAGGTGCCAGCAGCAAGCCATTGGGTCAGGCGTGTCTCGCGTGGGCACCAGCCAGTTTGGCCTACGTCAGCCGCATCTGGCGCTTGCGGCGGGCTGCGGCTTCGACATAGAATCGCATTGAAGCTGATGCGAGGAGGGCCTATGGACGACGAACGTGGTGGGGGCGCTTCGGGTGTGGTTCTTTCCTTCATGGTGGGTGCTCTGACCGGCGCGGCCTTGGCCATCCTGTTCGCGCCGCGCTCCGGTAAGGAGACGCGCGAGCTGCTCGGAGAGAAGCTGCGCGAGGGCGCCGAGCGCGGCCGGGATTTGAAGGATCAGGTCACGGCAAAGGGCCGGCATCTCGTCGAGGGAGCCGGCGAATACGTCGATCGGCAGCGTGAGGTTCTCAAGGAAGGTCGGGATCGGCTGGCCGCCGCCGTCGAGGCGGGCCGTGAGGCCTACCGAGCCGACAAGAAGGAACGCAGCTAGTCGCTCGAGCTCGCGGGATAGCGTCGTATCCTGGGCACGCGGGGGGAGTGAAGTTGGGCATGGAATCCTGGGGTGTCGTCTTCCTGGGTGTGATCGCGGCGGCGTCTGTCGTGCAGGCCGTGTTCTTGATCGGACTGGCACGCGCCGGTCAGCGTCTGGCCCGGCGAGTCGAGGAGCTGCAGCGACGCATCGACCATGATCTGAGTCCAGGCCTCGAGAATCTCACGCGCATCACGCGCAGCTTTGCTGCCATCACGGACGTGGCTGCCGTACAAGCGCAGCGCGCCGGAGAGATGGTCACAGGAGCCCTTGACCGCGTCGAGGAGACGATCACCTTGGCCCAACAGATGGTCTTGAAGCCCCTGGGTTCGTTGGCGGACCTGATGGCGGTGCTCAAGGGCGTGCGCCATGGGATCGAGGTCTATCGCCAGCTCGGCGGCGTGCGGCGCGAGCACCGCGGCGCAGCGCGGCGTTACCAGGACGACGAGCACCTCTTCATCTAGTCTGCGCGGTGCGGGGCGCCGCTCTCCCAGATCCTGCGTGCCAGCGTCCGATCGAAGGCCGCGCGCTGCTGTGCGGTGAAGGTGGCGAGCTCCAACCGCAGTCGCTGCCCCGAGACGTCGACAAGGACGACGGCGAACGGTTCGTTCTCTACCTTGGCAATCTGGGTCCATGGCAGCGTGGCGCGCTGCATCAGGCCCTTGACGTGCAGGGCGTCGCGTTCCGCTGTGATGCCGAAGCTCAGGGAATCGAGGCCGAAGAATGCCGTGGCCAAGGCCAGCGCCAGGGCGGCCAGGCGCACGAGGGGCGTCGCGGCGAGGACCCCGAGGACGAGAATGCTCGCGGCGCAGACCAGCATGAAGATGGCGGGCATCGGCGCGTAGTCGACCACGATTCCGACGTTGGCTATCGTGAGGCGTGCGCCGTGCCAATGGTACGCGACGAACGACGCTGCGCCGAGTGCCAGTAGGATCGGGATGGCGACGCGGGGGGGCAGTCGGCGAGGGGATCTCATGGCAGGGAGGGTACGATTGACGGTGGCGGAGGTCAAACGTGCACGCCAGTCCTGAGGCGCAATGACCACGGAGGAGACGGCAGCGCGGCGCAGGTCGCTGTGCCCCACAGGCCCCTTCGCGTTTCACGCGATCGCCAAGCCGGCAGGCCCAGCCTGTAATCTCGCGTGCACGTACTGCTTCTATAGAGCCAAAGAGCGCCTCTACCCCGAGGCCCGGCGCTTCGTCATGGCCGACGCCGTGATCGAGTCGTTCATCCGCCAATACATCGAAGCGCAAGACGCGCCTGTCGTGAGCTTCACCTGGCAGGGTGGCGAGCCGACCCTGCTCGGGGTCGACTACTTCCGGCGCGTCGTGGAGCTGGAGCGACGCTACGCCAATGGGAAGCGCATCGAGAACGCCTTTCAGACGAACGGGGTGCTCCTCGACGACGAGTGGGCCGAGTTTCTGGCCGCCGAGCGTTTTCTGGTGGGCATTTCCATCGATGGGCCTGGTGGGCTGAACGATCGCCTGCGTCTCGACCACGGAGGCGGGGCGACGCTGCGACGCGTGCTCGCCGGCCTGGCGGCGCTCAAGAAACACCGCGTTGAGTTCAACACTCTGACCTGTATTCAGGCAGAGAACGCCGAACACCCGCTTTCGGTCTACCGCTTCCTGCGCGAGCTGGGTGCCGGTTTCATGCAGTTCATCCCGGTTGTCGAGCTCCAGACGGAGGGTGGCGCTTCGTTAGACCCGGGCGAGACGGCCGCGGCCGAGGCGCGAGTCGCAAGTTGGTCAGTGGGGCCGGAGCAGTACGGACGTTTTCTCTGCGCGCTGTTCGAGGAGTGGGTGCGGCGCGACGTCGGACGCATCTTTGTGCAGTCGTTCGAGGTGGCCCTGGCCGCGTGGATGGGTCAAGAGTCGAGCCTCTGTCTCTTCCGTCCGACCTGCGGTCTGGCCCTGGTCGTCGAGCACAGCGGTGACGTCTATGCGTGCGATCACTTCGTGGATCCCGACCATCGCCTGGGCAACCTGACGCGGGAGCCGCTCATCGACCTGGTCCTGGGAGAAGCGCAGATGCGCTTCGGTCGGGAAAAGGCCCGTCTGCCGGGTCGTTGCGAGACCTGTGCGGTGCGCTTCGCCTGCCACGGTGGCTGCCCGAAACAGCGCTTTGTCTCGGCTGGCGAAGGCGCCCCGAACGCGAATTACTTGTGTCCTTCCTACGAGATGTTCCTGCAGTACGCAGACCCGTACCTGCGCTTCATGGCGGACGAGCTGACCGGCGGGAGGGCTGCGGCGGGAGTCATGGGGTGGGCGCGCGATCAGGAGCGGTCGGCCTTGGCCAAGGCGCGGCCCGCGCGGGACGCATCCTGTCCTTGCGGCAGTGGGCGCAAGTACCGCACGTGCTGTGGACGCTGACGGTTGGATCGGCACAGGCGCGCCGGACGGAGCACCTTAGCGGTGCGGTGTCGGCGTGGGTGTGGGCGTGCCTTCCACGCCGAGGTCGCGCAGCCGGCGACGACGCGCGAGCCCCTTGCCGAGCGCCTCATCCGTCTTGGCCAAAGACAGCATGGCGACGGAACGATCCCGAAACGCGAAGACCAGCCGGTCGTCCAGGAACAAGGGCGGGGTCGTGGTCTCGCCCTGGGTCTCGAACGTGGCGCCGAGGCGGCGATTGGTGATGATGTCCAGAGCGATCAGCGCCGTGCGGTTCTCGCGCGAGCCGTAGCAGGCGATCAGGAGCACGTCTCCGTGCAGCATTGGTGGGGCGAGCGGCCGCGAGGGTATGACCGTGCGCCAGGCAAGATGGCCGGTATTGCGCCGCAACGCCAGCACCACTGCGTCGTGGGGCACGAAGAGGACGACGTCCTTGTAGCAGACGGCCGGGAAGTCGGTCTCGACACCGGTCTTCCATTCCCAGATGCGCTTGCCCGAGTGCAGGCTCAGGGCCAGCAGCCGACCGTCTCCGGTACCGAGGAATACGCGTCCGCTGCGGTCGGCGATGGGCGCGGCCAGGACCGGCGCTTGCGTCTGGTACGTCCACAGCAGCTTGCCAGTTGCGAGCTCGATGCAGTGGATCGCTCCCTCGCGGGTTCCAGCGACCATGCGGTCGCTGGCGAACAGCGGCGCGGTCGTGAACGTGCCCAGGCTACGCGTGGTCCAGATCTTGTCGCCAGTGCGTGCGCTCAAGAGCGTGGCGGTTCGCCCCAGAACCGCGAGGTGCTCGCCGTCGGGTGCTGCCGCAAGGTCCCCGGGTGACCCAGCGTGGCTTTGCCAGAGAATCGTCCCAGCCTTGGCGTCCAGGGCGTCGACGCCGCCTTCAGCACGACGCAGAAATACCGTGCCGCCGGAAACCGACAATACGCCGGGCGCGAGCGTAACCTCCCAGCGTGTCTCGCCTGTCGGCAGTTCGAGCGCCCGCACCATGCCAGCGTCCGTCGTGAGGAACACGGCCTCGCCGTCGGTGATGAGCGGGCCGGTGATGGCGTGCTGCGCGGCCGCGTCCGGGAGAGGGCTCGGCGAGACGCGCCAAGTGGTAGTCAGAGGAAAGGGCAGGTCAGGCGTCACGCGCTGATCGCTAGTGGCGCAGCCGCCGACGATGATCAGGGTGGAGAGGAGGAGCCAGTGCCTGCGCAAAACCCGGCGATTGTAGCATCGTTCGCGTATACTGCGGGACATGTCGCGCGTTTCGGCAGGGATCGCGATCGCACTGGCGGTGGGCGTTGGTGTCGCGCTGGGGCTCGTTGCGCACGACACCGGCTGGGTCGCGCGGCCAGGCGGACCGGCGAGCGGCGTGACGCCCTCCTTCGCCGACATCGTGGAGCGCACGAACCCCGCTGTGGTGCAGGTGGCGGCGCTCGATCCGCCGGTAATCGAGGGCGAGGAAGATGACGAGGGGGACGAGGCCGGTGGGGCCGCGACGCCCAATCGCCGGGGCGACGGCGCCGGCTTCGTGATCGACCCGGAGGGCTTCATTCTCACGAATGAGCATCTGGTCGGCGGTTCGTCGCGCGTGCGCGTTCGGCTCTCCGATGGGCGTGAGTACCGCGCCACGGCGGTCGGGGGCGACACGCGGACCGATCTGTTTCTGCTGAAGATCGACGCGAGAGGCCTGCCGGCCGTGACGCTCGGGGACTCGGATCGGCTGCGCGTCGGCGACTGGGTGGTCGCGATCGGCAACCCGCTGAGCTTCGACCACACGGTCACGGTCGGCGTGGTCTCTTCGAAGGGCCGCAAGATATTCGACGCTTCCTTCGATGCTTACATCCAGACCGACGCCGCGATCAACCCCGGCAACTCCGGCGGCCCGCTGCTCAATGCCGCGGGCGAGGTGGTGGGGATCAGTGCCGCGGTGAGTCGCGAGGGCCAAGGGATTGGCTTTGCGATCCCGATCAACGTGGCGAAGGATGTCGTGGCGGAGCTACGCAAGCACGGGCGCGTCTCGCGAGGCTATCTCGGTGTGCAGCTCGAGAATCTGGATCGGGATCTGGCCGGCTTGCTCGCCGTGCCCGACGCGCAGGGCGCGCTGGTTCTGGAAGTGCTGCCTGGCGGCGCGGGCGCGCTGGCCGGCCTCAAGCGCTACGACGTCGTGCGCCAAGTGGCCCGGCGCGCGATCGTCGACAGTGACGCCTTCATCCGACAGGTCTCGGCTACGGCTCCGGGCACGGAGATTGAGCTGGAAATCTGGCGCGATGGCCGGAGTCTGACGACCCGCGCGCGTCTCGGGGAGCGAGACGAGGACGCGGCGCAGAGCCAGACAGCTCGGCCGGCAGCGAAGCAGGTCCTGGCCTTTGACACCCTTGGCCTGGCCGTGTCCGAGGCGACGGCGACCGCTGGTGCTCAGGCGACTGGTGCGACCGGTGTGGTCGTCGAGGACGTTCGCAGTCTGGCTCCGGGCGCGGATGCGCTCGAGAAGGGCGACGTGGTGGTCGAGCTGAACCGCCATCCCACGCCGGACCTGGCAGCCTACCGACGGGTCGTGGAGTCGTTGCCGGAAGGTGCGGCTGCCTGGCTCTACGTTCGGCGCCCAGCCGGAAACACGTCGTTCCTCGCCAAGCTGGCGCGAGAGAGGGCGGCAGAGACGAAATGAGACCGAAGGTCCTGGTGATCGACGATGAAGACGCGATCCGCTCGTGCATGCGGATGATCCTCGAATACGAAGGCTACGAGTGCATCGTGGCGGCCAACGGCGCTGTCGGGTTGCAGCTGGCCGAGCGTGAGGCGCCCGATCTGATCTTCGTGGACATCAAGATGCCGCAGCTGGACGGCATGGAGGTACTGCGCCGCCTAAGCCCAGGGCCAGAAAGCGCGCCGGTGATCGTGCTCTCGGGGCATGGCAACGTGAAGACCGCGGTCGAAGCGACCAAGCTCGGCGCGTTCGACTTCATCGAGAAGCCGCCCGAGAGTGATCGGATCCTGTTGGTCGCGCGCAACGCGCTCAGCCGCAAGCGACTGAGCGACGAGAACCGGCGCTTGAAGTTGACCTTCGATGATCGCTACCGCATGGTGGGCGAAAGCTCCGCGCTCGACAAGGTCGGGGAGGCCATCGGGCGCGCGGCGCCGACCAACGCCACGGTGTTGATCACGGGGGAGAGCGGCGTGGGCAAGGAGCTCGTGGCGCGGGCCATCCACCGCAACAGCCTGCGCAAGGACGAGGCGTTTGTTCAGGTGAACTGCGCGGCCATCCCCGACGAGCTGATCGAGAGCGAGCTCTTTGGCCACGAGAAGGGCTCCTTCACCGGAGCGACCGAGAAACAGATCGGCAAGTTCGAGCTGGCCCACGGCGGCACGATCTTCCTCGACGAGGTCGGGGACATGAGCCTGAAGACGCAAGCCAAGGTCCTGCGCGTGCTCCAAGAGGGAGAGGTCGAGCGCATAGGTTCGCAGAAGACGATCGAGGTGGACGTGCGCGTGATCGCCGCCACGAACAAGGATCTCGAGGCGATCATCGCGAAGGGCGACTTCCGGGAGGACCTCTACTTCCGGCTCTCCGTGATCCCGATCGAGGTGCCGCCATTGCGGGAGCGGCCTGAAGACATCGCCCCGCTCGTGGAGCACTTCGTCCGGCAGTTCTGCGCCGAGAACAGCTTCCGGAGCAAGCGCCTCGCGCCGGAGACGGTCGAGGCGCTCAAGCGCTATCCCTGGCGCGGGAATGTGCGGGAGCTGCGCAACGCAGTCGAGCGCTTGTTGATCATGGTGCCTGACGAGGAAGTCCGCCCGGCGCATCTCGCGGAGGTTCTCAGGCGAGCGCCAGAGCCGAACAATGCGCCGGGCGGGGTCGGCTCACTCAGGGACTTCAAGGACTCGGCCGAACGGACGTTCCTGGTCCAGAAGCTCCGCGAGAATCGCTGGAACATCTCGGCCACAGCGGCCGCAATCGGCACGCCCCGCTCCAACCTCTACAAGAAGCTCGAGCAGCATCAGATCTCGCAGGAAAAGGACGGGTAGCAAAGTCGCGACCTTGATTGGCTGGCCCGCACGGCGCCATGTGCCGGAACGGTGCGTCGTTGACCCGCATCCCCGACGAGGCTAAGCTGATCTCGTCCGCAGAGGCGGTCGGGCGGTCGCCGCGGCTCGACGTGAGCCGGGGAGGAAAGTCCGGACTCCGAAGGGCAGTGTGCTGGTTAACGGCCAGCGGGGGCGACCTCAGGGAGAGTGCCACAGAAAACACACCGCCGAACTCTCGGCTCGTCCGAGGGTGGCAAGGGTGAAAAGGTGCGGTAAGAGCGCACCGCCGCAGTGGCGACACGGCGGGCAGGGAAAACCCCACACGGAGCAAGGCCAAATAGGGGGGCGTTACGAGGCTGGCCCGGCCCAGGCCCCCGGGTAGGCTGCTGGACTTCGCGGGTAACCGCGAGGCTAGAGGAATGATCGCCCATCGCTCGCAAGAGCGGGGACAGGATCCGGCTTACAGGCCGCCTCTGCGGACACTTCGATGCGACCCGCCGTGAATCACGCGGCGCGACAGCCGGCTAGAACAGGCTGAGCTTCAGGTACTTCTTCGGCTGTCGCCGAACGTCCTCGGCGAGGCGGTTCATGTTGGCGACAGCGTCGTTGAGGTTGTTGTAGAGGGTCTGGTCCTTGCTCAGCTTCCCGAGCGTGCCCTCGCCGTTCTCGATGCGCGCCATGACGGTCTCGAGCGAGCTGCTCGAGCGCTTGAAAGAAGCTGTGGACTCGTCGAGCTGCGCTGTCATCGTATCCAGCCGCTTGATCGCACGATCCAGCTCGGGTCGGCCGGCCAAGCCCTCGACGTCGTGCGCGGATTTCTTGAGGCTGCGGGAAAGGTCGGCCAACTCCTTGCGCTGCTCGGTCGTCATCGCGCGCAGCTCTTTGAGCAACTGTTGTGCTTCGGAGGAACTGGCCTGGATGTTCTGGACTGTCTCCGGTGACAACGCAGCCTGGGCTTGCTTGAGCACACCGCGCGCGCTATCCCTCAGCTCGGCCATGGAGTCGTAGAGCCCGCTGGGACGCGCGCCGGGGAGGGCTTGGCCTCCGCGTAGCATCTCGGACGAGGTGCCGGGGATCACGTCTGCGAAGACGGTTCCGAGGATGCTGTTCTGTCGCAGCTCCACGTGGGAACCGGCCGGCACGCCGTACTCTCCCTCGATCTCCAAACGGATGGCCACGCCGTCGGGCCCGATCTTGAA
>Ga0182021_10009545_pt1 | contig 11503 bp, 13 predicted proteins | sample 612E3MmetaG_FD_120493 | JGI IMG/M metagenome (GOLD analysis project Ga0182021, IMG submission 120493) | Permafrost microbial communities from Stordalen Mire, Sweden - 612E3M metaG (Illumina Assembly) | ecosystem: Environmental > Terrestrial > Soil > Wetlands > Permafrost | place: Sweden...
AAAGAGATAGACGACCTTGTGGCAGGCACACCGAAGGCTGTTTCGACAATGCTACAGCTGGCAAAAGAAACAGCCATGAGAGCAGGCGAGGCAGTCCGCGTGAAGTGGATTGACGTTGACTTCGAGAAGAAAATAGTCTTCTGCAACTACCCGGAAAAAGGCAGCAACCCCCGCGTGTTTGGAAAGGTATCTGGCAAACTCTTGACTATGCTAAACCAGATGCCACGGATAAACGAAAACGTCTTTGGAACGGCTACAAAGAACAGCCTGAAAGCAACCTTTGGAAGATCTAGGAAACGCTTAGCCTTCAAACTTGGAAACCCACGACTAATAAGAATTCACTTCCATACCCTCAGATACTGGAAAGGCACAATGGAATACCACTATACCAAAGACATCATGCACGTGAAAGAATTCCTTGGACATAAGGAAATCGAGAACACGCAACTCTACATTCAACTTGACGCTCAGCTATTCCAAAACATACCCGAGGACAAGTTCACAACTCGAGTAGCCAAAACCACTGACGAATGCTGCAAACTCATAGATGTCGGCTTCGAATACGTTACAGGAACCTTTGAGGACGGCGGAAAAATCTTCCGGAAAAGAACATAAAGGGGAATGCTGATGTTAACGAGTCAACCTTAAGTGCTAACAAGTCAAAGAAAAGTCCATCAATGTGGCCGAGGTGAGGTAGCTTGGTAGCCTAGAGGCCTGTGGAGCCTTTTGCCTGGGTTCAAATCCCAGCCACGGCCCCTTCCACACAACCTACATTTTTGCATAGAATCAACCAAAGCAGGATACTCACAACCGAGCAGAATTTCACGGAATCAAAGTCTCCAAGAAAAGGAAGTAAATAAATTACTCCGCACCCACTTTTAGCTGTCTCACCAGTAGAGCAAGCACGTAAGACGGAACTAACAGAGGAGCAAGTCACACAAACCTTGCACCCCAATGAACCTTAGCTCTTACCAAAACGTGCAACATGGCGAAGACACGCGGGCTAAAATTCCCATGCCAGAGAGAGCTTGGTCTAGAGAGGCGCACCGCCCCACAGTGAAACCATAGTGTTAGGTTACATGGGAGACATCCAGCCCGTCAAACAAACACAAGTGAGAATATTGTCAAAGGAAGAAAAGTCGTCTATCTCTTTTGAACCAAGAAATGCCGCGGAACTTCACGCTTTTTTCCGAACCCATAAAGAAGAAAACCACGAAATTTGGGTAATTCTCACCAAAAAAGAATATGCAAACCCTCAACCTGTCGCTTTCACGGAAGCCGTAAACGAAGCTGTAAAAATGGGACTAATCGACAGCAGAACCAAAACCTTGAACGAACAAAAATACGCGATACGATTCACAAAAAGAAAAACAAGAAGCTCAAGTCACAAGCCATAGACCTATCCGGTCACTTTTTTGCCTATAGAATGACTATCAAGCACAAAATGGCGGCTTTCTTACTTATCTCAAAAGCATTATTTAGAGCTCAAGCGGTTCCAAGCCACTTGGTGAATTGTTTCTCAGTTAAGCCTGCGCCTAGGTTGCAGTCCAGCCTCCGCGAAACCTTACCGTTCTCAAACAGGATTGCTGACGGGACCGCTTCGAGCGAAAAAGTTTCCCACAGTGGGTTGTCGTCATCGTCAATTTTGACGCGCATAAAAGCAATAGATTTGTCTTTCTCCGCATGTTTGTTAAAGACAGGCAGAAAGCTTCTGCAAAACGGGCACCATGAAGAATAGAACAAAACGACGATTTTGGAATTTGTTTTTAATTGTTTGCCGAGTGCGTTTTCATCTGTGACTTCAATCAAAGTGATTCCCATCTTCATAAAAGCGGTTAAATTTTTAAGATTTGCCCTTGCATAGTCGTGAAAGCTGTCAGGTTTTTGTGACCGTGATGACGCTTACCGGGCAGGATTCTGCTGCGTTTTCTGCCTCGGACATTTTTTCGTCGTTGAAGGTTCCGACGGACTTGCCGTTGCTTGTTCCGCCGACTACCTTGGATTTGCCTTCGGGGTCGCTTTCAAAATGTGTCGGGTCTAGCCCATAGCAAGTGGAGCACGCAATACAGCCTTCTCGGTTAACTTCGATTTGATATTTCAACAAAAGCCTCCATTGTTAATCGGTTTGTTTCAAAACTTCAATTAGATAGAAACTGGGGCGCGCTATTATGCATTTCGAAGCGCCCACTATAGGAAACCTTTGAGCTTTTTCGCTGCAGCATTAACCAGCCTAAGTTCAACTGGCAATCCGAAGTACCTATGATTCCAACGGTAACGTGCCATCCGGTTGATAACACCGTAGGCTACTTTGAACCCGAACCCACGCTCTTTGATTCGTGCCTCAGGATAAAACGCGAGCCTAGTCACCGCGGAAATCGAATCCAGCTTCGCCACCTGTTTTTTGGTATGCCATGGGGGTTTGAAGTGGAAAACGTCGATGTTTCCCCATTCCTCAAGGGTTTGTGGCGGCTTAAACTTGGTGGGTAAGTGGTCAAGCACGGGGCTTGGGAACGGCGTGTAAACGAAGATGCCGTAATGCTGCGTTCGGGGATTAGCCTTAACCATGCGGTCCATCAAATCAAACGTTGCCTTCAAATCCTCGTCAGTTTCTGTCGGCAGCCCGCTCATCCATGAAACGTAGGGCTCAATGGTAGGTGTCCACTCTTTCAGGTGTGCAACGGACTGCACCATCTGGTCCGCGGTTATGTCTTTAAAGATAAATTTCTGGAGACGTTCGGACCCTGTTTCTCCGCCGAAGTCAAGTTCGACGCAGCCTGCTTTTGCTAGAAGACTAACGAAGTCCTTGCCATATGTGGAGAGGTAATCGAAGCGGCAGTTTGCCCGCCAAGCTACGTTTATGCCTCTTTCCAAAATGCTGTTGCAGATGTTTTCGACACGGTTCTTGTCAACAAAAACGTTGTCGTCGATTGGGTCGATAATTTTGGTATCTGGAAACCGTTTCAGGATGTACTCGATTTCGTCGAGGACTCGGCTGGCGCTTTTACCTCTCCATGCACGCTTGTTAAAGATAGTGTTGTAGCAGAAGCCGCATCGGTGGGGGCAGCCGCGGCTAGTTTGGATGTGAATTCGTCCCGATTTCACGGCTGGGTAGAGTTCTATGGGAAGGAGGTCGTAAGGTAAATCGACGGGAATTGCGTCTAAATCTGGGAGTGAGGCGTCTGGATTGCTAATTATTTTGCCGTTTGCCTTGAATGTTATGCCTGCCACCTTATCCAGCGGCTCACCTAAGGCAAGAGTGTCCGCCAACTCCACTACGACCGTTTCTCCTTCACCGCGGACCACAACATCCACCATTTCATTAGCCACCGTCTGCTCTGGCAGCAGCGTCGGGTGCACGCCTCCCCAAACAATAGGCGCCGCAGGTTTTTCCGCGCGGACTTTCCTAGCGAATTCAAGAGCGTAGCGGATTTGGAGGCCACTCATGCAGCTTATGCCCACGAAAACTGGGTTGCCTACGTCGAATTCTCGATAGTTCTCCATGCGCATGTCAAGAAGACGCACTTTGTAACCTGCACTTTGAAGGGGGCTTGCAAGGTATAGCAGCGCAAGTGGGACTTGTGGGTCAGGTGCCTTGTATTTACCGGGGAAAACCAGCAGAACTTCTTGCTTCTTGGAGGCAAAATCTAAAGTGCTCTCGTTAATCGTCAATTACCTAAAAACTCCTCATTAAACTATTATTGACTTGTGCTTTTATTGGTTTTCGTTTTCCAGCACAAATTGCCTGCTTAATTTACGCCTCTGGAATAATGCTGAAATCCCGCACATGTTCGGGTAAACGCTTATCTGATATTGGAACCATATTCTCCTTCCTCTTGGAGGCTTCAGGTGGAAACACAGCAAACCCGAACCGAACACCCACGCATAACCCGAGAAAAGAAAACCATCGACAACATGGTGAACATCTACTGCAAGGCACACCACAAAACCCATGGGGAACTTTGCCCCGAATGCACCGAATTCGAAGCCTACGCTTTCATGCGTCTTGACAAATGCCCATTTCAAGAGAAGAAAAGCACCTGCGGCAAATGCCTTATCCACTGCTACAAGCCAGACATGAAGATAAAAGTTAAGGAAGTCATGCGCTACTCGGGTCCTCGCATGCTGTTGCATCATCCAAGTTTAGCTCTGCATCACGTTTGGGACGGACGGAGAAAGCCGCCAAAGCTGGCAAAAAAAGCCATCTGAGGACTCGTCTATTAGACTTGGGCTTTAGTGAGCAATTCTTTTGCGTTACTAACTGCGACTTGGTAGAAGATGACGGTTAAGACAGCGGCTATGACTCCGCTGACTATGACTGCTTGGTAGAGTTGTAGGAACGTGAATTGGGTACCAGAGATGGCGGTCAGCACGTTGGGTATCAGCGGGGCAAGAATAGCTAGACCTGCTGCGGCGCAGGCAAGCAAGTTAATGAGGCTCCATTCGGCCCGTATCATTCTGGGGCGTGGAACTTCGTTGAAGTCAGCGCCTTTGATGCCGTTAGCGAAAGAGAGCGCTCCGACCGCAAATACTATGAAAACTGATTCAGCAATCAGGGTGAACATAGCATGCAGCGTAGGGTGATAAACGAAGAAGCCAACTACGCTGGTAATGGGGAGGATAATTAGCGCGAAGAACAGCATGAAAGCATACTTGCTTTTGACGAAGTTCTTGGCCGATATAGGTGAAAAGTAAATACGCCAAACGCTTTGTCCCTCTTCCCCAGTCATGAAGTTCCCCAGCATCATAGCCATGACGCCAGCAGGGAAAAGCGAAGTGAATGCGAATCCGAACTGAGGCGGAAAACCTGACACCGCTCCTCCAGACTGCGATGTGTTTAGGGAGGAGACTATGGGAATTATGATGATGACTATTGGTAGGATGAAAGCTGATATTAGTTCCCTTCGGCGGGTGAATGCTTTGAGATCTTTGCGTATAAGAGCGCTTTCCACAGGGGCAAAGCCAAGTTTACCAAGGATCCCGGTTTTAGGCGAATAGATTCCGGTACTGACCGTTATGGCTGGCGGCTCGTACAATCCGAAGCGCGTGTTGAGAGAGACGCAGAGGTAGAACAATCCCAAAATGAACAGCAGTGATAAGACTAGGAAAATGGCTCCGTAAAGGAACAGGCCGCTTGTAAAGTAGGACAGCGTAACGCCAACCCAGACGAATGGAACAAACCAGGCTGCGCTTTGCACGGAAGCCACTGTCTGCACGGCGTTAGCTATGCCCGTACCATAAATGACGTATGAGTAAACTATGTAGAACAGGACGAAGAATAGCAAGGTGCTTGCAAAGCGCACCCAGATGGCGGCTTTGCCCGACGACTTGTAAACTGCTCCCGTGAATCGGACTTGCAAAATCCTGAAAACCTCAGTCGTGGCGCCTGCCGTGAATGCTGCCGCGCACATTGCGAATGAAGCTCCGATGGCGATTGGCAGTTGCCCCGTGAAGGCGGCAATGGCGATGATAGCGGGCGCGATGGCGAGAATAGCGATCAACGGGATTCCGAGTACATCCGAGAATATTGAGGCGATGGTGTGTTCCTGCCACGTGACCGGCAACCAGTAGGGCGCTTGAGTTTTGAAGGTGGTTCCGCTTCGCTGGAATTGCTGCATTAAAGAGAAAACCAAAGTGACAATCAGGATTATTGTGGGGAGGGAAACTTGGAAGTTAGCAAAGGCTGTAACAAACAGGCTTTGGATGTTGGCAGGGAACGCGGAGCCGTAGAAGTATCCGATGAGGAGGCCGATTGCTAAGCCTATTGCGACCGCGGCTCCATACTCGAGATAAGTGAAGAAGCGGTTTCTGCCCGTGTTGTACCGTATGAGGCGTTTGCCGCGCAACATACGACCTGACTTCAGCTCGACGCTGATGAGGTGGCGTATTGTTTTCCATTTCATTTGACAAGTTCCTCAACGACGGCTCTAATGTCGCCTGTCCCTGTAAGCTTTAAGAAGATATCTTCCAAACCACTGCTAGGCATCATTGCCATTTGTCGCAGTTCCTCCATGTTTCCAAGCGCCAACAGCTTACCCTGGTACATGATGCCGATGCGGTCGCACACAGCCTGCGCAATTTCGAGAATGTGTGTGGACATTATGGTTGTGACACCCTGAAGCTTTAGCTCATGTAGGAAATCCTTCACGATTCTGGCAGTGCGAGGATCCAAGGCGTTCAGCGGCTCATCCAAAATCAGGAGCTTGGGTTTGTGCAGAAAAGCGGAGATTAAAGCAACTTTTTGTTTCATGCCTTCGCTGTAGCTGCTTATCATGTCGCCTTCTCTGCCTTCCAACTGGAGCGCTTTGAGGTATTCGGTGATTCGGCTGCGTTTCTCCTCGGTTGCCATGCCGTAAATATCGCCTATGAAGTCGAGGAACTCGATGCCCGTTAGGAACTCGTAGAGATGAGGCGCTTCAGGAGCATAACCAACCAGTTTCTTGATGGCAACGGGGTCCTTTTTCGCATCTATCCCCAACACGTTTACGCTGCCTTCCTCTGGTTGAACTAATCCAAGAAGCATTTTGAGAGTGGTAGATTTTCCTGAACCGTTCGGTCCCAGCAGCCCAAAGATTTCACCCTGGTTTATGGTTAGGTTTACGTTGTTTACTGCTACGAGCTCGTTGTAGCGTTTGGTGACGTTTTTCAGTTCAACTGCATAAGCGTTACTGATGGTCAAGTGAGGTCCCGACTGCATATTGGAGAAGGTCGATATTTAAGATTAACGCATATAGAATTTAGCATAGGGACCGACGTTTCTTCGAGTTTTTTGTTGTATTGTATTCCATTTTCGATTTCAGGCGTCTTTTCCAACCGTTTCATCTAGCTTTTCGTTTACTAGCCGGTCAGCTTCCTGAATGAAACGGTTAGTTCGAGGCACATTCACGAAGCTAACTTTCCTGAAGCACTTCCTCAACTCAGTCGCCTTGTCATACAACCTTCGAAGCTCGACATTTTTCACTTTGTAATCACCCGTGAGGTGTTTGCAGACGAGTTCGCTATCTAAATGGCAGACAATTTCCTCGGAACGGAAGATTGCCGCATTTTGTAGAGCGTCGATGAGGGCTTCGTATTCGGCTTGATTGTTGGTGTGCTTTCCCAGAAACCGCGACTCTGACTTCAACGTTTTTCCATCTTCGGAGAGAATCAAATAAGCTGCCGCTGAAGGCCCAGGGTTACCCCTCGCGCCCCCATCAGAGTAAATGTAAAGTCGCGAGTACATACCGTTTCTTTCCTCTTTTTCGCAAACTTAAGGGTTCCACGCTTGTTTGAGCTTCAAAACGAAATCGTCTTCATCTTCTATCAAGTATTTCTTAACTGCCCGCCACGTAGCTGGGCAATCCTTGTACTTTGTACTAACCAGCTTGTGGATTACTTTGTCAAGTTCTTTCTTGTTTTCTGGCGTAACCGTTATCCCCGCCTTTGCGAAGATTCCGCCCAGATGCCTAAAATAACAGGTCATCGAGTTAACCAAGAAACCGTTAGCTTGCGGTCCTATAAGGCTCTTTGCAACGGGCAGGCAGGGAATGGATTCTGGTCAACGGTGTTCTTGCGAGGGAACATTTCGTTCTTGGGGTAGAGCTAAATTCCCGTTCAAGCTAAGGAAACATTCAAAACATGGAGGAGCAGCACATGAACCACAAGAAAAAGGGTATGCCACTTTTTGCAGCGTTTTTCATCCTGCTCTCCTGGGGAAGCTTCCAAATAGCTTCGACCAATGGGCAAACTTATGCCCAGGTCACCCCGCAAACAACCCGCCATCTCGCAGGAGCAGGCAGTCCAGTTGGCGCTCCAAGCAGCCCAAACCCTCGACTTAACTCCGTTCTCTGGTGGTTTTCCGATGGAACATGAGGTTGCCCCTAGACCAAGTAACGTCACATTTTACTACTCCTTCGGCGTCTACCCGAAATGGCTAATCACCTTTAACGCGACGTTTTACTGGGTCACCGGCCACTGCCCTGGGTCCATCCAGGTTCAGGTGGCGGCAGACACTGGAAAAATCGACAACACAAACGTCACCGAAGCACCAACCAACGAATCGACATCGACAGCCTTGCCCTCGCAGACCCCTACGATCACACCTTCACCCACCCCAACCATAACCCCAACACTTACACCCACCCAATCCTCAGAGCCAACCCAAACTGCAACCCCTCAGCCCAAGGAAAACTCCCCCGAATCTGCGACAAGCCTTATTTTAGTCGCCACATTATCCGTCATAACCGCAAGCATAGCGCTTGCATCTCGCTTCAGGAGAGCAAAACACACTGAATAAGTCTCTCGCAGCCGTTATCGCCTTGTCACTCTTAGTTTCTGCCTTAGCTGCCACTTTACCCGCCCACGCAGCCACAATTTCAGCGCCACCCACCATTTGGGAAAACGAATATGTGGCAGGCGACGGCTACTCCGTTTTCCAGCTATCCGACGGCAGCTTCATCCTGAATGCGGCAAACCAAACTGCAACTTTCCTCATAAAAACCGACTCATCAAGCAACCCGATGTGGATCAGAACCATCCAAATCGGAGCGGAACCCACAGTTCTGCCTTACCTTGTTCTAACCAGCGACGGAGGCTACGCTTTGGCTGGCATGCAAAACAACCAGTACACGCTTGCAAAGACCGATTCTCAAGGCAACCTCCAATGGACCAAACGGTACCCCTCCGACGCGCCAGTCACCTACTTCCGCTCATTCATCCAGACAACCGACGGTGGCTTCGCTATCGCGGGGTTTGGGGAACCAGCTGAAGACACCGAAGGGAAGATTTGGTTCGCGAAAACCGATGCTTCGGGGAATCTTTTGTGGAATGAGACGCTTGCGGGTCCCTTGGCTGACTGCCCCTCTACCATCATCCAGCTTGCCGATGACGGATTCATGCTGTCTGACGTCAGTTACTCCGTGACTCCAAACCAAGCTTACATGAAGCTAATTCGGACTGACTCAATTGGGAACGTGATGTGGAACCAGACCTACGGCGACCAAGGCAAATACCGAATCCCCGAAGTCAACTGTGCCATCAAGACCGCTGACAATGACTACCTTTTAGGCGGCTTCCTTTCAGGCAGAAACACTTGGGTCGTTAAAACCGACACCGACGGCAAAATGGAATGGAATCAAACATACGGCGACGCAAACAGCGCGATAACTTGCGCTCACGCAACCCAAGACGGAGGATACATCATGTCCGCAGTCGCCAACCTAACACAAGCATGGATACTCAAAACGGACGGTGCAGGAAACGAAATCTGGAACGTAACTTTCCCGGGTGCCTCTTTCTCTGTTGCATTAGAGGCAAACTTTAACTCTGTGATCCAAACGCAAGATGATGGCTTTGTCGTTTTGGGAACGAAATCTGGCAATGCATGGCTGGTCAAACTCGCCGATAAAACAAGTTCGTTTTCTGAGAACGAGCTAATTGAAATTGCAGCTGCATCAACATTGACCGCCGTTATCGTAGTGTCAGCCGTTCTTTACAACCAAAGAAAAAAGAGACCTATTGACTTTCAAAAATAGGTCGCACACTGTTTATGAGGCTTTCCTCCGGTTTCGAGGGCTGCGCATTGGACAGGCTTTGGCCGCATTTCGTGCAGAAAGTCGAGTTGGCTGTATTCTTTTCGCCACAGTTTGAGCACACGGTCGGTTCTTTGTAAATTGACTTCTGAACGTTGTTTTTAGCTGTCTGGAACGCTACCTGAAGCTCTTTTGCCGCCACGTTGAAGGCTTTCTCCATTTCAACGCTTATCTTGTTGAACGCCTCGCGCACTTCATCCGATGGAGTTGCTGCGCCAACTTGGGCAGCCTGAACGACTTTTGCGCCGCATTTTGTGCAGAAAAGCGCGTTTTCAGGAAGTTTTTCGCCGCAATTATGACAATACGCCATAGGTACACCAACAAAAAATAGCACGGAACCAAATTTAAACGTTCTCCGAGAAAGAATTCGCCAAAACAAATTCCTGACGTTCTAACGGGCAAAGCAGCAAAGAACCTCAAGTTTTTAATTTTCATCCTTCTTGACCTTTTGTTTTCGCCGTTTTCGTCATTTAAGAAGAAAAAAATAAATTTCCGCAGCACAATGATAGTACAGGCGAGTTTTTATGAGCGTAAAAACAAAACCAGCAGAAAGAGAAAAAACTTCTAAAAAAGGCGAAATAGCCATATCCAAAAGGAAACCAGTTGCAATTGGACCATCAAAGAAGAATGCCGCGGAACTCCCCTCTCGGGCAGATCTTTGGCAGGCATTTGACGACACCTTCACAAGGTTCCGAACTGATTTTGAAGACATCCTTTTCCCAGCAAATTGGGCTAACGCGTTTTCCATTATTCCTGAAACTAGGGTTCCAGCAATCGATCTTGAAGACAAGAAAAAGACTTCATCTTAAGGGCAGAAATGCCTGGTTTCAAAAAAGAAGATATCGAAATCGAAGTTCAGGACAATTCTGTTGCCGTGACCGGAAGTGCAGGTTGGAAATATGACGAGAAAGGTCAAATTTACATCTCTAAAGAACGTGCTTGCAAAACGTTCTTCAGAAAAGTGGATTTGCCAGAGCAAGTAAAAACCGGTGAAGTCAATGCCAATTTGACTGAAGGCGTTCTAGAAATCACCCTTCCCAAGAAAGCGCCAAAGCAAAAACGAAAAGTTACAATAAAATAAGAAACAAAAATCTCCTTTCTTTCTTACGCCAACGTATCAGCTTTGGTTACGTTGCCTCTCAGAGACTTCTATGTGCTCAATAACAATGACAGCTCCAATTACCACTCGATGATCCACCTCACCAGTTATCGAAACGCCAAGTTGATCTCTGACGGATGCCCACTTTTTGTGCACGGAAGCTACAGGAACCCCATGGATTTCCATTTGGTAATTGTGCTCCGTAAAATCGCCGTAGATGCGCATAAACTCCACGCCGTCTTTTTCTATCCAAAACTCTTCTCCAATCAGTTTTGCAATTTTCTTTTTAATCGTTCCCAGCTCGGAACCCGGAGGATCATAAAAAGTAAATTGGCTTCGGAACGACCACATTTTCCCTTCAAGATGCATAAACTCCGAACCTTCAGCGTCAACTACGACGAACTTGGCTGGGAACTGCAGGAAATTGCCGTCAGCTTCGCCCAATTTCGCCCCATTCACGTCTTCCAGGTCGTAGTGCTCACGCTAAGAAAGTATCTTCTTTTTCATTACCAGATCGTTGATTTCAAGAAGGGAATTCGAGCTGCTCACGCGCTAATCACAAAGAATCATTGGTATGGCAGTTAACTAAAACATTTCGATCAAAAAAAACTTAAGGACCTATATTTTCTTTCGCCTATTATCACCCTATCATAGTTTAAGCAATTTACCATGGAAAATTATATCTATTTGCAAAAATAATTCCATTCCAAGTTGAACCCCAAAATACTCCTTGTCGGCTACAACGGTGCAAACAACACTGGAGCGGAAGCCAAACTCCTTGCCATAATAAAAGAGGTTCGCTCGGTTATAGGTCCCGATGCCTGCATCACTGTACCCT
>Ga0182021_10009546_pt1 | contig 11502 bp, 7 predicted proteins | sample 612E3MmetaG_FD_120493 | JGI IMG/M metagenome (GOLD analysis project Ga0182021, IMG submission 120493) | Permafrost microbial communities from Stordalen Mire, Sweden - 612E3M metaG (Illumina Assembly) | ecosystem: Environmental > Terrestrial > Soil > Wetlands > Permafrost | place: Sweden...
AAAACAAGCACCTGACAAATTGATTGTCAATAGAAATAGATTTACATTCGTTCAATAATTGTTGGGACAGACCAGGGATAGCACTATGGATAAAGACCTCCAATCGATTCAGGAAGCGCGCGATCTCCTCTCGCGTGCCAAAGACGCCCAGCTCGCATTTAAGAGCTTCACTCAGGAAAAAGTCGATAAAATTTGCAAAGCAATGGCAGATGCAGGTTTCAATGCTGCGGAAAAACTTGCGAAAATGGCAGTAGAAGAAACCGGGTTTGGTAAGGTTGCTGATAAAAAACTAAAAAATGAATTTGCTACTCAGCGCGTTTGGGAATCGATCAAAGATCTCAAAACCGTTGGAGTTATTAACGACGATAAAGAGAAACGCATAATTGAAATTGGCGAACCGATGGGGGTTGTTGCTACTCTTATTCCTTCCACCAATCCGACTTCCACGATGATGTTCAAGTCCATCATTTCACTCAAAGGGCGCAATGCAATAGTTGCAAGTCCGCATCCAAAATCGGTGAATTGCACGCTTGAAGTAGTGCGAATCCTCACTCAAGCGGCAGAAGCAGCAGGTGCACCAAAAGGACTGATACATTGCATGTCAACTCCGACAAACGAGGGTACCAATGAGTTAATTAAAAATAAATTTACTGCAATTATTCTCGCAACAGGTTCCAGCGCCATGGTAAAAGCTGCTTACAGTTCCGGGAAGCCGGCATATGGTGTTGGTCCTGGAAACGTTCCATCGTTCATTGAACGCACAGCAAATGTTAAAAAAGCTGTTGCCGATATTGTTTATGGAAAATCATTCGATTGGGGCGTGCTGTGTTCATCAGAATCAGGTGTCATTCTCGATGCACCGATAAAGAAGTTAGCGGTGGAAGAATTCAAGCGCCGCGGTGCATATTTTGCTTCACCGGAAGAGAAGGAACGCTTAGGACGGTTGATGTTCGACCCGCGTGGAGCATTGAATTCAGAGGTCGTTGGCAAGTCGCCTGCGTTTATCGCGCAAAAAGCGGGCTTCGATATTCCTCACGACACCACCTGTATCATCGCAGAAATACCAGAGGTAGGCAAAGAATATCCGCTGTCACGCGAGAAGCTTTCACCGGTGCTTGCGATGTTCACGGTGGATGGCTGGTTAGAAGGATGTCATCGCTGTATAGAAATGTTGGAATTTGGCGGCATAGGTCATTCGATGGTAATCCACTCCAGCGATTCAGAAATTATTTTGAAATTTGGTTTAGAAAAACCGGCTTTTCGAATTCTCGTAAACACTACATCGTCGCTCGGTGCTATCGGCTATACAAATGAACTGGCACCATCTCTGACGCTCGGTCCCGGCACATGGGGTGGTTCTATCGTTTCTGAAAATGTTACTGCAAAACATTTGATTAATATTAAACGCCTTACATTTGAGACTCGGCCAATCAACCCTCCGGAAAAATTTGGCGGTCAGCCTGCTGCAGAAGTATTAAAAGCCCCTTCATCGATAAAAGCTTCCCAGACTATTTCTCCACCTGAGCATCCAGTAAAATCCTGGATCGATGAAATTGATGAACGAATTAGATTGAAAGCAGGAAATGTTTTGGAAAAGCCGAATACAGAAAACAGAATACAGAAGACAGAGGAAATAATAAAGCCTTCTAGTACCCAGATCAATACGGCGAAACCTGCTGCAACAAATCCAAAATATGGAACTGGAATTTCTGAGTCTGATATCGATCGCGTCATGAAGGAATTTGAAAAACGGTAGTTAAGCGTTGAAATTCCTTAATCTAATGACTGATTGCTGAATACTGATTTCTGATTACTGAATGCTGATTACTGAATGCTGACTGCTAATTACTAATTAACCATTTATCACTGCACAGTACTCATTGAAACCGCTCCCCCGCTCTTTTTATATCCGCCCGACACTTCAAGTTGCCCGTAACCTTCTCGGCAAGCACATTGTTAGGAAAGTCGACACCAAATTGCTGATAGGGAAAATTGTAGAAGTTGAAGCCTACTGCGAAGGAGATCCAGCATCTCATGCTTTTCGAGGTAGAACAAAACGCAATGATGTCATGTTTTGGGAAGGCGGACATTTGTATGTCTATTTCACCTATGGCATGCATTTCTGTGCGAATGTTGTGACTGGAAACGAAGGAATTGGAGAAGCGGTGCTTATTCGCGCCATAGAACCAATAGCTGGAATTGAGGTAATGGTGAAGAATCGCCAGAAAGGAAGGCACGGTAGACTCCATCTATTAGATGGAGCCCACCTAACCAATCTTTCCAATGGTCCAGCAAAATTCTGTCAGGCATTTGGCATCTCACGAAAAGAAAACGAGGCAGATCTGCTCGATAGCGAAATCAGCATAACCGACGGCAATTCTATTCCTCCAAAGCTCATTAAGCGTTCGTCACGAATCGGGATTCAACAAGGAGTAGAAAAGAAATGGAGATTTTTTATTTCGGGAAATCCGTGGGTTTCAAGATAATAAAATCCCTGCCCTTAAGTTGGGAGGGAGTTATACTCCCGACCAGCGAACCTGTTTAGATCGGGTGAACATAAAAAGATACAGGCTATCGCCTGTAATAATAACAGGCTTTCAGCTCTCACAGCGAGAAATACCAACCTCTCCGATCGCTTGAAGCGGTCAGAGAAATCAACGCTTCGCGTCACTTTAGCACCAGCATTTTCTTTGCCTGTGTAAAAGTTCCAGCGATAAGGCGATAAAAATAAATACCACTCGGCAGCCTGCTTGCATTAAACGTAACTTGATATGTACCCGCTGATTTTTCCTGACTTACGAGCGTTGCCACTTCTCTTCCTATCAAATCAAATACCTTGAGCGATACAAATGATTTTGCCGGGAGGCTAAAATTAATATTCGTTACAGGATTGAATGGATTTGGATAATTCTGGAATAGAATAAATTCTTTTGGAATATTTTTACTTGGTATTTCTTTAACTGAAACTACACCACCTTCTTTAAAAACTGATAAGCCGTTACGATTAAGCCCGATCCATTTATTCCCTGAACTGTCTATCGCTATTGACTTGATATCGTTATCAGGCAAACCAGAATTTGAACTATTATAAACCGTCCAGCTTATACCATCAAATTTAGCAAGCCCACTGTCATAAGTCCCGATCCACTTATTCCCTGAACTGTCTATCGCTATTGAATTGACATAGTTAGAAGACAACCCCGAATTTGAACTGTTATAAACCGTCCAGCGTGTGCCATCAAATTTAGCAAGTCCACCATTATAATAAGTCCCGATCCACTTATACCCTGAACCATCTATTGCTATTGAAGTGATATAATTATTAGGTAAACCCGAATTTGAAGTAGTATAAACCGTCCAGATTATGCCGTCATAATTAACAAGTCCATTACCAGTCCCGATCCACTTATTCCCTAAACCGTCTATCGCAATTGAACTGACATAATTATTAGGTAAGCCCGAATTTGAAGTAGTATAAACCGTCCAGGTTTTACCATCAAATTTTGCAAGGCCGCCAAATGTTCCAATCCATTTATTTCCAGAACCGTCTATCGCTATTGAATAGACAGCGTTATTAGGCAAACCCGAATTTGAAGTAGTATAAACTATCCAGATTATGCCATCAAATTTGGCAAGTCCACTATAAGTCCCGATCCACTTATTCTCTGAACCATCTATCGCCATTGAAAAGACATAGTTAATAGGCAAGCCAGAATTTGAAGTAGTATAGGCAATCCACGTTATGCCACCAAATTTGACAATTCCATTATAAGTCCCGATCCACTTATTCCCTGAACCATCTATTGCTATTGAACTGACATAGTTATCAGGCAAGCCAGAATTTGAAGTAGTATACACCGTCCATGTTGTGCCGTCAAATTTAGCAAGCCCATAAGTCCCGATCCATTTATTCCCTAAACCGTCTATTGCTATCGAGGTGACAGAGTTAGAAGGTAAGCCCGATTGTGAACTATTATAAATCGTCCAGCTTATGCCGTCATATTTAGCAAGTCCTCCACGAGTTCCAATCCAATTAATTCCAGAACTGTCTATCGCTATTGAATAAACATAGTTATCAGGCAAACCCGAATGTGAAGCAGAATACACCGTCCAGGAGGTATCGTCATATTTTGTAAGCCCACTACCGACCCGATCGCCTACCTCACCCATGAAAAAAGTCCCAATCCATTTATTCCCAGAACCATCTATCGCAATTGAATTGACGGAGCTACTTGGTAAGCCCGAATTTGAAGAAGTATAAACTGTCCACGTTTTGTCGTTATATTTAGCAAGTCCGCCACTAGTCCCAATCCATTTATTCCCTGACCTGTCTATCACTATTGAATTGACAGAGTAAGGCAACCCCGAATTTGAACTGTTATAGACTGTCCAGCGTGTGCCATCAAATTTTGCAAGTCCACCACTATAAGCAGTCCCAATCCACTTATTCCCTGAACTGTCTATCGCTATTGAATTGACAGTGTTATCAGGCAAGCCCGAATTTGAAGTAGTGTACACCGTCCAGGTTGTACCGTCAAATTTAGCAAGCCCATAAGTCCCGATCCATTTATTCCCTAAACCGTCTATTGCTATCGAACTGACTGAGTTAGAAGGCAAACCCGAATTACTTTTGTTAAAAAAAGTTTTCTCTCCTGTAGTCTTATTTAGTTTAACCAAACCTCCAGTTGTTCCTATCCAAACATTATTTCCCTCAATTACGACAGACGTAACATTTTGCCCATTAGTATAATTTATCCATTCAGGGTTTTGAGCATAGATAACAGAAAAAGAAATTATACAATAAGAAATCATTAAAAATGTTTTCATATTGTTTCCCCTTAATTGAACTGGTAGAAGACAATTGCAATATCAACTCATTACCAACACCCTTGTTGGTAATGCAACAAGGAACACTTCGAATTCTCACTTAATTGATTTTTCTATCGAAGTGTTCTCCCATAAACTATAGTGTCCTGGTAGAACACCTCCTCAAATAGCTACCAGTACCCTACACTTTATTTATTTGAACTTCAATAAAAAAGCAGGCAACCATCGCCGCTTTTCTGAAATTAATCCACAAGCCAGGAGGGAGTCATACTTCCGATCAACGAATTTTATAGTTCGGGAGAACATCTCCCAACAACTCTCCGATCACACAGAAGACAGCGCCTTCTTCAAGTACTCTCCCGTGTACGATCTTTGATTCATCGCTACTTCTTCCGGTGTTCCTTCGGCAACAATCTCGCCCCTATCGTCTCCGCCGTCCGGTCGTAAATCAATAACCCAGTCGGCGGTTTTGATTACATCGAGATTACTTAGTGCGGTCAGGACTTACGTCCTGACCGATACTGTTGAATGTCAGGAATCCCGCTTGCGGGACTGACATCACTAATCAACTATGTTAAATCAAGACACTACCCAAGAACACGATTCTTCACGCTAATACTTTTTTGAGATATTCTCCTGTGTATGATCGTTGATTCATCGCCACTTCCTCCGGTGTTCCTTCAGCAACAATCTCGCCTCCTTCATCTCCGCCGTCGGGCCCTAAATCAATAACCCAGTCCGCGGTTTTGATTACATCGAGATTGTGTTCGATGACGATAACAGTGTTTCCTTTATCCACCAATCTGTTCAGCACAAGGAGAAGCATCCGAATATCTTCAAAATGCAAGCCGGTTGTTGGTTCATCGAGGATGTATAGTGTTTTACCGGTTCCGATTTTCGAAAGTTCAGTAGACAATTTCACACGCTGAGCTTCTCCGCCGGAAAGTGTGGTCGCTTGCTGACCTAAACGGATATACCCCATTCCGACATCGTGAAGTGTTTGCAGATGGCGATGAATGCGCGGCAACTCGCTGAATTGTTCCATCGCTTCATCGACCGTCATATTCAGCACATCGGCAATAGATTTGCCTTTATAATGCACTTCAAGTGTCTCGCGATTGTATCTCCTGCCGTTGCACACATCGCAATGAACGTAGACATCCGGCAAAAAATTCATTTCTATTTTTTTAACGCCGTCTCCTTCACAATTCTCGCACCGCCCGCCTTTCACATTGAAGCTGAACCGTCCAGCTTTGTACCCTCGAATCTGAGCCTCGGGCAGTTGAGTAAATAAATCCCGTATCAGTGTGAACAAACCTGTATACGTCGCTGGATTCGAACGCGGTGTTCTGCCAATAGGTGATTGATCGATGTCAATCACTTTATCGATGTGGTGTAAACCTTCTATACTTTTATACGATAACGGAACAAGTTTTGACTTATAAAACTTCCTCGAAAGAATCGGGAACAGTGTTTCATTAATAAGTGTAGATTTGCCTGAGCCACTCACACCGGTAACACAAACCAACGATGCAAGTGGAATTTGCAATGAAAGACCTTTTAGATTATTACCTGTTGCTCCTTTTAAAAGGAGAAATTTACCGTTTCCGCGTCGTCGAATGTCAGGAATAGCTATCTTGTGTTCACCACGAAGATATGCTGCCGTGAGAGACTGGTGATTGGTGATTGGTGACTGAGAATTGGACTGATCATTCTTTTTCCTTTTTCCATTTTTCGTTACAACATTTTTCATTTTTAATTGATCTGGCGTTCCTGTCACAACAACCTGCCCGCCATGTTCCCCCGCACGAGGTCCAAGATCAACGATAAAATCGGCGCTCTCAATCATTTCTTTATCATGTTCAACCACGATGACGGTATTGCCCAGATTTCGGAGCGACTTGAGAGAATCAATCAGCTTAATATTATCGCGCTGATGCAAACCAACGCTCGGTTCATCTAAAATGTAGAGCACGCCAACAAGCTGTGTTCCTATCTGCGTAGCCAGACGGATACGCTGACCTTCACCGCCCGCGAGTGTCCGCGCAGAACGATCAAGCGTAAGGTAACTTAAGCCAACGTTGAGCAGAAAATCTAACCGCTGCCGTATTTCTTTCAATACCTGGTGAGCAATTTCTTCTTCACGAGGCGTGAGCGAGAGATTTTCAAAGAACTGTTTGGCTTGCGTTAGAGAGAGATTCACCACATGGTGAATATTTGTTTTCTCACCTGTCTTCGAATTTTCCAAACAGATAGATAAACTTTCCTTCCGCAGCCTCCCACCTTTGCACTCTTCACAGGGATGGGTGGCCATAAATGATTCCACCCATTCCCGCACTTGATTCGATGACGTGTCTTCGTACCAACGGTCTAACATTTTAAGAAGACCTTCGAATCGATGTTTATAAATTTGCACACGACCGGTTTTATCGTGCGTATATTCAATCTCCAATTTCTCGCCATGAGATCCATAAAACAATACATCACGTGCTTCTGTAGAAATATTTTTTATGGGAGTATCATAATCGAATCCATATTTCTTCGTCACGGCTTGAATCTGGCTGAACATCCACGTCTGACGCGGCTTGCCCATCGGAGCAAGACCTTCTTGATTGATAGAGAGATTTTCATCAGGAATAATTAATTTCATGTCGAACGAACGCAACTCGCCGAGTCCTTCACACTTCGGACAATATCCTGCCGGAGTGTTGAACGAGAATGAATTGGGCGCCGGTTCTTCATAACTGATTCCGCATTCATGACATGAAGATTTCTGGCTGAAGAGCTGATCTCGTTCGCCATCATGGACAATGACAACTCCTTCACCGTAGCGCAAAGCCAGTTCGACAGAATCAGCAATGCGCGAACGCATTTCCTTCTTCAAGACAATTCTGTCTACCACGATTTCAATAGTGTGAATTTTATACCGGTCAACCTTCATTCCCTTTTCGATTTGCCGCACTTCGCCATCGATTCGGACACGGAGAAATCCATCCTTCAAGATGCGTTCGAATAATTCCCGGTAATGTCCTTTCCGTCCTTTGACAATGGGTGCTACTATCTGAAGTTTGGAACCATTCGGGTAATTGAGAATCGCTTCAATGATTTGATCTATCGATTGCCGCTGGACCTTTCGTCCACAGTTTGTGCAGAATTGTATTCCTACACGGGCGAACAGCAATCGGAGGTAATCGTAAATTTCTGTAACGGTTCCAACCGTTGAACGAGGATTCGTGCTGATGGTTTTTTGTTCAATGGAGATAGAGGGGCTCAACCCTTCGATGAAATCTACATCAGGACGTTCCATCACATCGAGAAACTGGCGAGCGTAGGCAGAAAGACTTTCTACATACCTGCGCTGTCCTTCAGCGTAAATTGTGTCGAATGCCAGACTCGACTTCCCCGATCCGGAAAGACCTGTAATGACCGTCAATGAATCGCGCGGGATATCAATGTCGATATTCTTTAAATTGTGGACGCGCGCACCGCGAACTATTATTTTATCTTCTGGCAATTGCGAATCTCGAATTGGGTATTGCGAAATGAATAACCACTTTTTACTCGATACCTCATCCCGATCACTGAAGACTGAATGCTGACTGCTGATTACTGATTGCTTAACTAATTCATTCTTTTTCGTTTATTCAAATATTCAAACAGAGCTTTATCGAACGGAGTGCTCGTATCCAAGAGAATATAATCGATGTTGTTATCACGGCATTGCCGTTTGTAGAAATCAAGAAACTCTTGCATCGATTGCTGATATGCTTTCTGAATGTGCAATGGCTGTGTCATCAATTCTTCCTGCGTCTCCAGATCTTTAAAAATTGCATCACTGTCGAATGCAAACGATCTCTCCAGAGGGTCTAATATTTGCATGACGATGACGTCATGTCCCCTGTGACGGAAATGTTTTAGCGCAGTCATCACCGCCTCCGGTGTATCAAATAAATCGCTCAAAACAATTACCAAACCGCGTCGTTTAATCTGTTCGGCGATAAGATGCAATGACGCCGATGTACCTGTCTTTTTTGCGGGCTGCGCAGATTCCAGTTCCTTCAGAATTTCTTTCAGATAAGAGCGCGTTGCACGCGGTGGTAATGAGAGTCGAATCCCCTCATCAAATAAAGTTAGTCCTACTGCGTCGCGCTGTTCGATCATCAAAAACGACAAGGCGGCGGCAACATATGATGCGTATTCAAACTTTTTCAGGTTCCCTTTTGATGCATAATCCATCGAACGACTTGCATCGACGATCAGATACGATTTAAGATTGGTCTCCTCCTCAAATTGCTTTATATAGAACCGATCGGTTTTTCCGTACGCTTTCCAATCGATATGTTTGATTTCATCACCCGGCATGTACTGGCGATGCTCTGTGAATTCCACACTGAAGCCATGATAGGGACTTTTATGCAACCCGGTAATGAATCCCTCCACCACGAGGCGTGCTCGTAATTCCATATTTGCTAGCTGGGCAACAACGGCTGGCTGGAGATATTTGAGAGATTCTTGCACGGAGTTTTCAGCTATTAGCTTTCAGTAATCAGAAAAACAATCTCATTTACACACTCGCTCAACTGCTCACTGGCTCATCTGCTATCTACTTCTTTGCTTTCTTTGCAGGTTTCATTTCTGCTGCGGCCATTTGTGTCTGGGCTTTCAGGATATCTGCCGGATCTTTTCCGAGATTACTTATTTCGAATTTAACTGATTCCACCAGCTGGTTTGTTGGATAGCGCTTGAGAAAATCTTCATAGGCAATCCGCGCCGAATCTATATTTTTCAAATCATTGTTGTAAATAAATCCAACAAGAAACGAAGCATTAGCCGCAGTTGCATGATTCGGATATTTCTCTACGAGAAAACGAAAAGATTGAATAGCTTGATGATATGAATGTTTGTGATTTTCGTATATAGTTCCGATTGCAAAAACCGCTTCCGGAGTGCGGGCGCTATCAGGATACGCCCTGATCAAATCTTGGTACAAATCAATTGCAACGTCAAATTGATCCGACTTCTGTGCGTCCTGCGCCTTCGTAAACATATCTTCCGCGCTTTGTTTAGAACATCCAATAAGAGCGAACATAAAAATCAATATCAGTACCTGTAATCTCATTTGGATATCCTTTCTGAATAAAAACAAATAGCTTTTAGCATCTGGTTAATAGCTATGAGCTCATTGCCAATGGCTATACTAAAAATATCAAAACATCTCTGGAGAATCAACGATCCCCTTGTTTATTAAGAACAACACAAAAAAAGCCATCAGTTCCATGCTTGTGAGGAAGGAGCTTGAAGTATGAACCTGTTGTCACCTCTCTTATTCGCCATTTCCCTATCATTGGTTCGATATCAACAAATGTAAACTCCGGATGTCGCAATATAAATTCTTCCACAACATCTTCATTTTCTTGTTTCAACATGGTGCAGGTCGCATAGAGTAACCGCCCCCCGGGTTTCACAAGCTGTGCAGCGGATTCGAGAATGGATTTTTGCTTTTCCGATACTTCTCGCACACTCTCTTCTGTTATCATCCACTTCATTCCGGGATTGCGGCGAAGTGTCCCAAGTCCGCTGCACGGTGCATCTACAAACACGTCATCAAAGAATTGCGAATAGTGTTCGTTCAAATCTTCAATTGCTTGAATTTCTTGGATACGTATATTCTGTGCTCCGGCACGCTTCATACGTTTCCGCAATTCCTTAAGACGATACTTGTTGATATCTGTCGCAAATATTTCGCCGCGATTCTTCATCAGTGCAGCGAACTCCAGCGTCTTGCCTCCAGCACCTGCACACACATCGAGTATTTTTGAATTCGGTTTTGGATCGGTGAGATAAGGCATCAGTTGACTGCCTTCATCCTGGACTTCGAACCAACCATCCCGAAAAAAAGAAAGTAAAAATACATTTATACGTTTTGATAGATTAAGACCGAATGGCGATAATGGTGTTTTCGTCGCTTCAATTCCGTGTTTGCTCAATTCCGCCTGACACTGTTCAACGGTTGTCTTTAACGTATTCACACGCAGTGTGAGCGGTGCTTGTTCATTCAGACTTGAACAAATCTTCTCAGCATCAAACTCCCCGTACTCTTCCACCAACCTCTGCACGATCCAATCCGGAAATGAATATTGAACACCAATCCTCTCCACCGTTGATTTGTTAGTAAGCAGTAAAGGTTTTGAAAATGAATCAAACACATGTGCCATTCGTTCCGTGAACTTTTTATTTTTCAACTTGGATGATATTTGCTCTGGAGTTACATTGACTTTATTCCCCGTTAAAAAGAAATATGCAACTATGAGAAAAAGAATTTTATCCTCTTCATAAACCTTTTCGTTTACCTCAGCTATTGCTGATTGTACCATGAGCTCGCATGTTCGCAAATAACGTAAGGTGCCGTAGGATGCTTCTGCAATAAATTTCCTGTCATGGGAACCGAGATACTTGTGCGATCTAAAAAATATATCGATGAGCGCATCAGCCGGTTTCCTTGACGGCAGAATAATGCCCAGCAATTCCTGAGTATGTCCTATGAGAGATGGAACTTGCATAAGTTCAAAAAAGAATCCTTCCCGTCTCAAGAGCTGACATGGAAGGATTCTCAATCTTTCAGAATATTTAAAAATGAATTAGGATTTCAGTTTCGCGTCGTTTATTATTTCCCGT
>Ga0182021_10009547_pt1 | contig 11502 bp, 12 predicted proteins | sample 612E3MmetaG_FD_120493 | JGI IMG/M metagenome (GOLD analysis project Ga0182021, IMG submission 120493) | Permafrost microbial communities from Stordalen Mire, Sweden - 612E3M metaG (Illumina Assembly) | ecosystem: Environmental > Terrestrial > Soil > Wetlands > Permafrost | place: Sweden...
AAAGGGAGAAGCGCGTCGGTTTCCAAATGCCATTCGCGCTTGTCGTGACCGGACAGCGTCACTCCGGAAAGTTGTCCGCCTTCGCCGTGCAGCGCCTTGACGCTGGCAATGTGGAAATTGATTTTCTTCTGGTCGACCAGTTCGCGCATCCGCTTGACGCTGTGCTGGGCGGCGCGGAAGCCGTCGCGGTGATGGACGAGTGTCAGGCTCTTGGCAACCGGAGCCAGGTTCAGCGTCCAGTCGAGCGCGGAATCGCCGCCGCCGGCGATCAGCACGTTCTTGCCGCGGAAGGTCTCCATCTTGCGCACGGCATAATGGACGGAGGTTCCTTCATAGGCCTCGATGCCCGGGACGGGCGGGCGCTTGGGCATGAAGCTGCCGCCGCCGGCCGCGATCACGATCACGGGGGCAATAAGCTGGGTTCCAACGTCGGTCGACAGTTTCCAACGCCCATCAGGCAGTTTTTCCAGCGCGTTCGCCATTTCCCCGAGATGGAAAGTCGCGCCGAACGGTTTGATCTGTTCCTTCAGCCGGTCGGTCAATTCCTGGCCGGTGACGATGGGAAGTCCCGGGATGTCGTAGATCGGCTTTTCCGGATAGAGCTCGGTGCATTGCCCGCCCGGCCGGTCGAGGATGTCGACCAGATGGGCCTTGAGGTCCAAGAGGCCAAGCTCGAACACGGCAAAAAGTCCGGCCGGCCCTGCGCCGACGATTGCGACATCGGTTTCGATGGGGTTTTGGGCGTCGTAAGTCATCAATATTTTACACTCTGTAATTGTACAAGGATTGAAACCTGCGCTCTTATATGTAAAAGGCCCATCACCAACAATCCCCTGTGACTTTCGAACCGTTCACTGGCGTCAGGGCCTTGTTTTCGCACATATTCCACGGACATTGCGGAGATAGGACAGCCGGCCATGACGACGACGGATTCGCAGGATCGGCCGCCCGAGCGATGCGAAAACATGGCCGAGGTGAGAGCCGAAATCGACCGGATCGACAGGGCGTTGGTCAAGCTCCTTTCCGAGCGCCAGCGCTATATCGAACGTGCCGCAGAAATCAAATCCGATCGGGCCACCGTACGTGACGAAGTCCGGGTTGAAGACGTGCTCGCCAAAGTGTTGGCCGAAGCCCGCAAGGCGGGCTTGAACGCGGAAATTGCCGAACCTGTGTGGCGGACACTGGTGGAACGCTCGATAGCCTTTGAATTTAAGGCGTTCGATGAAAAAGTTCAGCGTTCCAAATAGTCCTTGATGAAGGCCTGGACCGCTTCGGCGCGGGTCTTCAGAGCCGCCAAGGCGAGCGACGCGTTGCCGCGGTCCTTGATCGGGTCGATCGGCTCGGCAAAGGCCGCCGCATCGGCCATGCTGAAAGCGCCGATGCCGCGCGCCGCGCCCTTCAGAGAGTGTGTAGCCTCTCTCCAGGATTTGGCATCGCGGGCATCAAGAATGGCCTGCAGGCGTCCGACGATCTCGCTGGTCTGCGCATCGAAAAGCCTCAGGATTTCGGTATTGATGGCCTCGTCGCCTCCCGTATAGCGGGCAAGGTGGGTGAGATCGACAACGCATTGTCTGGCGGACATGTGCGCATTCCAGTTGTGGCCGTTCCAGGATGACGCAATTGCGTCAAGAGGCGGTTAACGCGCTCCTATCCATCGCCATCACGCTCTAAGACGGCAGCCAATTGTTGGGAAACGGCGACATACTGAACAGGTAATTGTGGAAGTACAGAAACACTGCAATTTCAACGACCGCCACCGTAAAGCGCCAATCGAAATACTCACTCGCGACGAAGTGGTTGCGTCCCGCAAAGATCGCGGCGAAGGGAAGGTTCGAGGTCTGATAGGCGATGGCTTGCCACTCGGCACCACGTTTTCTTCTGCATTTGGCGTCGATGGCGCGCGTGCCGAGCAGCGCCAGAACCAGGAAAGTACCGAAGAAAATCACCGAAGCCAGCGTGGTCGTGGCCAGCACATGGTATCCCGCCCAGATCGCCGTGCCCCACAGGAAGGGATGGCGCGTTATGCGAAGCACGCCGCGAACGGCAGCGGTTTCCTGCCGCACCGAGGTTGGGTTGGACATCAGAACGCCGGGCGCCGCCAGCATGAAGGCTGCGGCCACGATCGGGACCGCCAGATTGCGGAAGCCCTGGCCCAGATCGTAGAGCACGCGATTGTCCGCGCTCGCGAAAGCATGGTTGTAAGCGATGCAAAGCCAGACGATGGCCGCGAGCGAGGACAGCGCGAACAGCCCGAGATAAGGATTCTCGCCGATTTTCGCCACGATGGCGTCGCGCAACCTTGTTCCCGAGACCAACAGGTGGATGCCAAGAAATGTGGCGCTGGCAGCGATCAACAGGATCATGACGCTTCCCCGTTCGCGTTCCTATAGACGGGCGTGCACCATATGCGCGTTACCGCGCAAGGCGAAGGCGTCATCGCGTCCACGGCAATAACGCGCGTTCAACGCCGTCGTGTCCATGTCATCGATGCGGCTGAAGCCGAGGGCCAGGAGAATATCCTTGATCTGGTTCGGCTTGAAAGCCGTCCGGAACGGCTCGCCAACGCGGGCCACGCGCGCGGCAAGCACTTCCATGGCCCTGCGCTGCACCGGGCTTATTGCGTCGGCGGGTTCGGGATAATCGAATACAATCTCGTTGGGCCCACGCGTCTGTTGCGCGACGAAACACAGCGTCTCCTTGACGGCTTCGCGCGTCAGATAGGTCACGACGCCCAGCAAGGCGAAAAATGTGGGTGCCGCGAAATCGAACCCGGCACGCATCAGCCCTTCGCCGGCTGTCTCGCGCTCGAGATCCACCGGCACATAAAGGACCGAACCCGGCACGGCGATATCGGCGTCCCTTAGGCGCCCGCGCTTCCATTCCTGAGTGGCCGGATGATCGATCTCGAAGATGCGCAGATGCGCCGGATCGTAGGCGCCCCGATATGCGAACGTATCCAGCCCCGCCCCAAGAAGCACATATTGGGCGATCCCGCGGGTCATCGCTTCGGCAAGACAATCCTCCGTAAATCGGCTGCGGATGGCGAGGAAGGCGCGCAACCCCGCCGTGCCCTGCAGGATGGGGCGAGATTCCCCCTTGCGCAGGGCGTTTTCGGCCTCTTGGCCGATGATCCTAAGAGCCAGCGGATCGGAAAAGACCGCGGGGCGGTCCAGCAGTTGATGGGCCGCCCGGTGTATGGCGGCGCTTTGGGCCGTTGCGCTGGCTTTATCCTCAAGCACTCTTCTGATCCCCTGGCTTTCATCACGATTTATGGCCGAATTGGCTTTGGCCCTCGGGCTTTGGATGGTTAAACTACCGGCCAGTCCGTGCAACCCGAGAGTCTTTATGGTGAGCAGCGTGTCCGACCGCAATCAACCGGTGCTTCTACAGTCCGCCGAGTCTCTGGAGGGGGAAATAGAGGCTCGCGCGCGCCAGAAATCCGGCCTGGATTCGAAATTCGGCTTGGCCGCCATTGTCTTCGCGCTCACGCTGTCGGCCTTCTGGGCAGGCGCGGCGGGGGCCTATCTATGGGGTTATTTCGGACCGAAGGGTCTTGCCGCCCTCGACGTTCAGGAAATCGCCCTGTTCGTGGCGGCGACTTTCGTACCGCCGCTTCTGTTCATTGCCGCCGCCTGGGCGCTGGCCCGCGGCCAAGCGATGGGGAACGCCGCCGACGCCTTGGTTGACGCGACCGACCGTCTGTTCTCCGCCGATGAGACGGCTTCGCGCACGGCCGCCCGTCTTGGGCGCGCTGTGCGGCGCGAGCTCGACGCGCTCAATGCCGGTCTCGACGGTGCGTTCACGCGGCTTCGCGCGCTCGAAAGCGTGCTGGAGAACCAGATCGCCTCTCTGGACGAGGCCGGCGCGCGCGTCGACGTGCGCGGCGAGGCACTGACGGCGCGCCTGATCCAGGAACGCGAACGGATCGAAGGCGTGGCGGGTTCGCTCGCGGACGCCGCCGCGCGCGCCAGCGAAACCGTGGCGGGCCGCGCTGCCCAGCTCAAAGCGGTCATCGAAACGGCCGAAAGCACGCTCAAGACGGCGGGACAATTGCTCGACAGCCAATCGGCGAATTTCCGTCAGGCGGCGAACGCCGCGGCCGATGCGCCGCACGCCGCCGCCGTCGAACTCGACAAGCAGGCCAAGCGCATCGAGGCCGTCGCCGACTCGGCGATGGCGCGCGCCGAATTCGTGCTCGGCCGCCAGGAACGCCATCGCACCGCCATGAACGAGTTGATGTTGCGGCTGAAGGACGAAAGCATCGCCTTTGAGAATTCTCTGTCCGCCGAACGCGAAGCGATGGAAAAGGCGATCGCGTCCTTGGGCGGCGAGGCGCAGAATTTCGAAACGGTCACGGGCGACGCCGAACGCCATCTCGAAATCATCATGGCAAACACCGCCGCGCGGACCAGCCAGCTCACGCAAGGTTTCTCGCACGAAGCCGAACGTCTGAAGGAAGCGGGCGAGGCGGCCAACATCACGCTTGTTCGCCTGATCGACTCCCTGCACGAAGCGGGCGCGGGCGCCCAGACGTTGATCGGGGAAACGGCCAATCAGGCGAAGGCAGATACGCGGGCGCTGGTCGGCGAAGCGATGGCCGAATGCGAAAGGCTGCTGCGTACGGCGGGCGAGCTTTCCGCCGAAGCAGGGGAGATTCGCACCACCCTCGCCAAGACCGTGGAAGAGGTGGAGCGTCATCTGCTCACCCTGCCCGGCATCGCGCAGCAGGAAGCCCAGCGCGTGCGTCAGATGGTGCGTGCCGAAACCGAAGAGATTCTCGATCTTTCGGCGCGCACACTTTCCACCATCCATGCACGCACCGCGTCCAAGCCCATGACCCGGCAGAAGTCCGGGCAGCCGGAGGAATCCGACGCCGACGGGCTGCGCGGTCTGGCCCGCAGGCTGACGCAGCGTTCCAAGCGCAAGCCTGGGGAAGGCGAGCCCAAGAACTGGCAGATGAGCACCTTGCTTGCCGCCGCCGAGACCGGCGATGCGCGTAAGGATTTGAAGCCGGCGGCCGCTGCGGCGCTCGGCGCCTTGCAGGCCGCCCTTTCCGACATGGCCGTGGATCTGGACGCGATCACGGCGGACGCCGACCCGCACCTGGAAGAGTGGCGGCGCTACCTGGCCGGCGATCGCGGCGTCTTCGCCCGCAAGCTTGCGGCATCCATCGACGCCGAAGCGGTCAACCGCATCGCCACGCTCTATCGCGAGAATGCGCGTTTCCGCGAGTCCGCCAGCGCCTATATGGAGGAATTCGAGTCGCTGCTCGCCCGCGCCCGCGAGGGTGACGGCGGCGGACTGCTTGCCCCCACCATCCTCTCGGCCGACACGGGGAAAATCTATCTCGCGATCGCTTATGCTTTGGGACGGCTATGACCTGCGTCTGAGGCGGGCGGCGTAGAATCCGTCCATGCCGCCCCTCTCCGCCAAGTGACAGGGAAGGGTCCTCAGATCGCCATTGACGTCGAGCAGCTCGCCTTGATCGAAGATTTCACGCGGCGCAATGGCCTCGCGTGAAAATTCCGGCCGGCGGCTAAGAAATTCGTCCACTTGTTCAAACCCCTCTTCGCGCTCGAGCGAACAGACGGCAAAGACGAGTAACCCGCCCTTGGCCGTCATGTCGGCGGCGGCATCCAAAAGTTCGCCGGCCGCTTGCGCACACAGAGTGACGTCGCCGGCGCCTTTGATCCAAGGCAATTCCGAATGGCGCCGGATCGTTCCGGTGGCGCTGCACGGCGCATCGAGCAAGACAAACGGCGCGGGCTCTTCGGGCCGGAAATCGCGCGCGTCTTCGACGATCAGGTCGGCATCGAGTCGCAGCCGCTGCAGATTCTCTTTCAGCCGCTCCATCCGTGCCTCGTCGCGTTCCACGCCGGTCACCTGCGCGCCGGCTGCCGCGAGTTGCGCCGTCTTGCCGCCTGGCGCGGCGCAGAGATCGATCACCTTTCTTCCGCTGACATCGCCAAGAAGATGTACCGGCAACGTCGCGGCCGCGTCCTGCACCCACCAATTGCCTTCGGCGTAGCCGGGCAGGGTCTCGACGCGCGCAGGCTCACCCAGGCGCCAGACCTGACCGAACAATACCGACGCATCGGGAACGCCGGGCGGCCCCTTTTTTGTCACGATGTCGAGCGGGGGCACGCCCAGATGCGCAGAGGCGATCGCTCGCGTTGTGTCCTCGCCGTAGGTCTCCAGCCAGCGCTGCCAAAGCCAATCGGGCGTGTTGAGACGGGCGGCGTCTTGCACGGCGATCAGCTCTTTGCCTTCGCGCGCCACGCGTCGCAGCACCGCGTTGATGAGAGATTTGAAATGCACGGCTTTGTCGTCCGCCTGTGCCAGGCGATTGGCGGCGTCCACTGCGGCATGTGGCGCCACGTCGAGGAACATGAGTTCGCAAGCGCCCGCCAGCAGGATTTCCGGTGTCGAACCGGCGCGATTGCGCGCCGGCGGGCTAGGCACGTAGGCACGGATCAGAGCGTCGAGCTGGCCGAGCCGCCGCAGCGTTTCGCTGGCGATGACGCGCGCAAATCCGGCATCGCGCGCCTCGAGAGGCGCCATCGCGGACAGCGCCGCGTCAAGCGGGCGACGCTTGCGCAAGACGTCGGAGAGAACCTTCTGCGCTGCCACCCGCGCCGGTAGACCCGAAGCGCTCATCCCCAAGGACCAGCCGCTTTAGCAGTCGTTCCGGCCATCGCCTTGAGGCGCGCGATACGTTCCTCGGTCGAAGGGTGGCTCGAGAACATGCCGGCAAAGCCTCCATGCAACGGATTGACAATGAACATATGCGCAGTCGCCGGATTGGCATCGGCCTGGGGATTGTCGGTCGCCTGCGCCGCGCGGTCGATATGGGCGAGGGCCGAGGCAAGCCAGAGCGGCCGTCCGGAAATCTCGGCACCGGCACGGTCGGCCTCGAACTCGCGCGTCCGGCTGATCGTCATCTGCACCAGAACGGCGGCGATAGGCGCCAGCAGCGAAACCAGCAGCACGCCGATCAGCCCCAACGGATTGCGCCTGCCGCCGAAGAAGAAAGCGAAATTCGCCAACATGGAGACGGCGCCGGCGATGGTCGCCGTGATCGTCATGGTCAGGGTATCGCGATTCCTCACATGACCGAGCTCATGCGCCAGAACGCCCGACAGCTCCTCGTCGCTGACGCGATCGAGCAGGCCTGTCGTCACGCAGACCGCCGCATGTTCCGGATCGCGTCCCGTGGCGAAAGCGTTGGGCTGCTGGTTTTCGACGATGCATACCTTCGGCATCGGCAGCGCGGCAGCCCCACTCAACTGGCGCACGATGCCGACAAGTCTCGGTGCGGATTGCTCGTCGACTTCGTGCGCGCCGTACATGGCAAGGACGATCTTGTCGGACTTCCAATAGGCGAAGAGATTCGCCCCCAGCGCGAACACGAACGCCAAAGCCATTCCGCCCGGCCCTCCGACCAGGAAGCCGACCGTGACGAAAAGTCCCGTCAGCCCGGCCATCAAAAGCCCGGTTCGCAACCTATTCATACGAGCCACTTCTCCATCTGCGGCAAGGGTGATGTATGGTCGGGTGCAGGCGCGTCAAGCGGGCGACACCATGGTAAGACGGAAAACGGCAAAATCGCCGGCAAAGACCCCAGCCAAGCTGATCAAAGCCCGCATTGCCGAAGCCGCCAAACGCGCCTTGGACGAAGCCGAAGCCCGCCGCCAAGCCAAGCCGGCGGACCGCCCTGCCGAATGCGGCGGACAGGCTGGCCCCGAGCCAACCCGTTACGGTGATTGGGAAAAAAAGGGCATTATTTCGGACTTCTAGCCACCTTGATCCGCCGGCCAGGCGGGTCCATGTAAGAGATAGATTGGAATAGCTCTAGAAAGCAGAAGATCATGTTCATCCAGACGGAATCCACGCCCAATCCGGCAACCTTGAAGTTCCTGCCGGGACGCGAGGTGATGGGCGAGGGCGCGGTGGCGGATTTTCCGTCGCGCCAGGCGGCTCAGCGCTCACCCTTGGCGCGCGCCCTGTTCGAGACGCCCGGGGTGGACCGCGTCTTCTTCGGCTCCGATTTCATTTCGGTGACCAAGGCCGCAGGCGACTGGAAACACCTCAAGCCCGCCATTTTAGGCGCGATCATGGAGCATTTCACCCGCGGCCTGCCGCTGATCGAGGGGGATGCCGAAGAAGCCGATGAGACGGTTTCCGGCGACGACGACTCGGAGATTGTCTTGCAGATCAAGGACCTGATCGAGACGCGCGTACGCCCTGCGGTGGCACAGGACGGCGGCGACATCATCTTCAAGGGCTTCGACGACAAGAGCGGAATCGTATTCCTGCACATGCGCGGGTCGTGCGCCGGGTGCCCATCCTCGACCATGACCCTGAAGAACGGGATCGAGAACATGCTGCGGCACTACATTCCGGAGGTGAACGCGGTGGAAGCGGTTTGATCTCGGCGCCGTTTCTGCGATTTTCGCAGGGCATCGATTCGCTTGAAGGAGCGCACCGTGTCCCACGCCGTCAACGACGAAGCACTCGACACGATCTTCCGAGCCGCGCGCACGCACAACACATGGCTGGACAAGCCGGTTAGCCCCACACTGTTGATGGCGATCTACGACCTGATGCGGTGGGGGCCGACGGCCGCCAATACCAATCCGGCGCGGATCGTGTTCGTGGTCTCGAGAGAGGCCAAAGCGCGGCTGAAACCCCATCTCGGGGCGACTAATGTCGATAAGGCGATGGCGGCGCCGGCGATCGCGATCATCGGCCACGATCTCGATTTCGCCCGTCACCTGCCGAAATTGTTTCCGCACAATCCCGGCGCCAAGGACTGGTTCAAGGATTCCGCTCTTGCGGAAAAAACGGCCTTTCGCAACGGCACGCTGCAAGGCGCCTATTTCATCATTGCGGCACGGGCGCTGGGGCTGGATTGCGGGCCGATGTCGGGCTTCGACAATGAAGGCGTCGACCGCGAATTTTTCGCCGGCACGGCCATAAAATCGAACCTTCTCTGCAATGTCGGGTACGGCGATCATGCTGGCGTGTTCGCGCGCAGCCCCAGACTATCCTTCGACGAAGCCTGCAAGATTGTCTGAGGGCGGACGATCGTGAAGATTCTCGCCGTCGACACGGCGCTGGGCGCTTGCTCCGCAGCACTTCTGGAAGGAGATCGCGTGCTTGCCAGCCGCTTCACGGCGATGGAGCGCGGTCACGCCGAAGCGCTGGCGCCGATGGTCGAAGAGGTGATGGGCGAAGCAAACCTCGCCTTTCGAACGCTCGACAGGCTTGCCGTTACGGTTGGTCCGGGGACGTTCACCGGCCAGCGCGTCGGCCTTGCCTTCATGCGCGGGCTGCGCGTGGCGCTGGGCAAGCCGCTCGTGGGCGTAACCAGCTTGGCGGCCATAGCCGAACAGGCGCGCGCCGAGTCTGGTGTTGCTTGCGCAGCGGCGATTCACGACGCCCGCCGCGGCGAGGTCTATCTCGAAGTGCTGGATCCTCCCCTTTCCGCACGTCTTCTGACATTCATCGAGGCTTGCTCCGCGCTCGGCGCCTTGCGGGACAAGGTCGTCCTTGCAGGCACAGCGGCCGCGCGCGCCGCCGAGGCTTTGCAGACATCGGGCCTTGCGACGCAAATCTCAGGCATCGTTGTGCCGGACGCCGTCTGGGTCGCCCGCTTGGCGGCGCGTAGGAAACCTGGGGAATCCCCGCCCCGTCCTCTTTATCTGCGTGCTCCCGACGCCAAGCTGCCGGCGAAGCGCGCATGAAGACGAATCTGCTTACCCCTCCGATTGACGTGGATGTTCTGGCCCGTCTGCACGCGACGTCTTTCGCCGACGCCTGGAGCGCCGAGTGGATTGCCAAGCTGCTGGCGGTTCCCGACACCTTCGCTGTCCTGGCGGACGGAGAGTCCGGCGGCTTCGTCCTTGTCCGCGCAGCCGGCGGAGAGGCCGAGATTCTGACCCTGGCGGTGGCGCCTGCGGCGCGACGACGCGGCATCGGTTCGGCCCTGATTTCGGCCGCTTGCCGGCAGGCCCAAGAAATGGGTGCCGGTGCCATGTTTCTGGAAGTCAGCCGAACCAATGAACCCGCGAAAGCTCTGTATACGCGGCTTGGCTTTCGCGAGGTGGGCCGCCGCAGGGGCTATTACCAAGAGCCCGGCGGGAGTAATGAAGATGCTCTTGTCTTTTGTGCAGAACTTCCGTTACCCCCGGTGGGAAACGGTGTGCGACTCGAGTAAAGTCCTTTCTATGAAGGGGAACTGACCGTGACGCGGATCGAAAAACTCTGCGTAGACAAGGGATTGCGCATGACCGAGCAGCGCCGCGTAATCGCGCGCGTGCTGTCGGATGCTGCCGACCATCCCGATGCTGAAGAGCTCTATCGCCGCGCCTCGACGCTCGACCCGCACATTTCCATCGCCACCGTCTATCGCACGGTGAAACTGTTCGAGGATGCGGGCATTCTGGAACGCCATGATTTCCGCGACGGGCGTTCGCGCTACGAGGAGATCCCCGATTCCCATCATGACCATCTGATCGATGTGCACTCGGGGCGCGTTATCGAATTCCACAACGACGACATCGAGCGCCTGCAGCGCCGCGTGGCCGAGGAACTCGGCTTCGAACTCGTCGACCATCGCCTTGAGCTCTACGGCGTGCCCAAGAAGTCGCGCTGAGCATCGCTCATGCCCACACTGCGCGCGTTCTTCATTTTTATCGTCTTCTTGCTTGTGACGCTGTTCGCTTTTTTCTGGCAGAAGTTCCTGCTGAACTTCAAGCTGAAGCAACGCAAGACGTTCCCGAACCATTTCCATCGCTTCCTGTGCAGACTGTTCGGTCTTCGCATCACCGTGATCGGCAAACCGATCCGGAATCGCGGCGTTCTGATGGTCGGCAATCACGTGTCCTATCTCGATATTCTGATCATGTCGGCGATTGCGCGCGTATCCTTCGTCGGAAGAAGCGACGTCGCGGGTTGGCCGATCTTCGGACCGATGGCGAAATTGCAGGAGACGGTCTTCGTCGTACGCACGAGGCGCAGTGGAGCCGGTGAATCGCGAGACATCATCCGCGAGCGCCTGCACGAGGGCGACGCGCTGGTACTTTTTCCGGAAGGCACGACGACCGACGGCAACCGCGTGGTTTCTTTCAAGAGTTCGCTGCTGGGCGCGGTCGAAACGAAGATGGGAACCGATCCGGCGGGCGGCACCCGCACCGTACCGGTGCAGCCGTTTTCGATTGCCTATGTGGGCAGGCACGGCATGCCGTTGGGGCGCGAAGATCGTCCGTATTACGCTTGGTACGGCGACATGGAATTGCTGCCGCATCTGTGGGAAGGGCTGAAAGCGGGCCCCCTCGATGTGGTCGTGGAGTTCTATCCCCCCATCGCCGCCGATGACCTGGGCGGACGCAAGAAAATCGCGGCTCTGGCCGAGGAGATAGTGCGCAACGGATTGCGGCGGGCCTTATCCGGCGGGCCGGTGGCGGCGAGCGCGGGCAAACCGCAGGCCGAGCAAGGCGA
>Ga0182021_10009548_pt1 | contig 11502 bp, 8 predicted proteins | sample 612E3MmetaG_FD_120493 | JGI IMG/M metagenome (GOLD analysis project Ga0182021, IMG submission 120493) | Permafrost microbial communities from Stordalen Mire, Sweden - 612E3M metaG (Illumina Assembly) | ecosystem: Environmental > Terrestrial > Soil > Wetlands > Permafrost | place: Sweden...
GAATTCCCGTCCAGCAAGAAACAACCTCAGCAATTTCCTCTGCACCTACCTCTTCATTTACCATTGCTGAATCCTTCTGCAACTCGGTTAATTTCTTCTTCAAATCCTCAATCGCTTTAGTCGCATTGGGAATTCTGCCATACCGAATCTCAGCAACCCTTCCAAGATCGCCCCGACGGTTAGCATTTTCCTCTTCAAACTTTAACTGTTCAATCTCATTTTTCTTAGCTTGAATCTGATCGACAATTTCTTTCTCAGCATGCCACTTAGCCCGTAAACTATTACGTTGCTCAGTCAAATTTGCGATTTCCTGATTTAACAACTTGAGCTTAACTTCATTTTTTTCTTGTTTGATGGCTTCACGTTCAATCTCTAACTGCCGAATCTTCCGATCAACATCCTCAAGTTCCTGAGGCTCAGAATTGATTTCAAGCTCCAACTTAGAAGCCGCTTCATCAATCAAATCAATTGCCTTATCAGGCAGAAAACGCTCTGTAATATACCGTTGCGATAACTCAGCAGCTGCAATTATTGCATCATCTCTAATTCGAACATGATGATACACTTCGTATCGCTCTTTTAAACCTCGAAGAATTGAGATAGTATCCAAAACATTAGGCTCATTAACTATAACAGGCTGAAAACGTCTCTCTAACGCCTTGTCTTTCTCAAAATACTTCTGATATTCCTTCAAAGTCGTCGCTCCAATAGCACGCAACTCGCCTCGCGCCAACGCTGGCTTAAGAATATTGGCAGCATCCATAGCGCCTTCGCCGCCGCCTGCCCCAACAAGCGTATGTATCTCATCGATGAAAAGCAAGATATCACCCTCGGCTCCCACGACTTCCTTAATTACACTCTTCAAACGCTCCTCAAACTCTCCCTTGTACTTGGCACCAGCAATCAAAGCACCCATATCAAGAGAAAAAACCTGCTTTGACTTCAAATTCTCGGGAACATCACCATTAATTATACGCTGAGCAAGACCCTCAACGATAGCTGTTTTACCCACACCCGGCTCGCCAATCAAAATAGGATTGTTCTTTGTCCTTCTTGATAGAATCTGAAGAACCCGCCGAATTTCACTATCGCGGCCTATAACGGGATCTAATTTTCCCGCCTGAGCCATACTGTTTAGGTTGATGGCGTACTTGTTGAGGGCATTGTAGGTTTCTTCTGCAGTCGGCGAATTAACTGAGGATCCCTTGCGCAACTGGCTAATTGCAGATTTAAGGTCTTTTTCATTAACACCACTGCCTTTGAGCAAACGCGAAGCAGAATCATCCAACGACAATATAGCCAACAACAACTGCTCTATAGAAACAAACTCATCCTTAGCCGCAGAAGCCAACTCTTGAGCCTTATGAACTGCCTTATTAGAATTTGAGGCAAGATATTGTTCGCCCCCGCTAACCTTAGGTAAAGAATCAATTTCCTTATCAAGCAAACCCGAGAAAGCATCGGAGTTGACGCCAAGTTTTCTAAGCAAGAAAGGAACCACATTCTCATCAACCTGTAAGATTCCCTTTAGCAAATGAAGCGGCTCAACTGCCTGATTGCGACTTGCAGAGGCAATTTCTACAGCCTTCTGTATAGCTTCCTGGGTTTTAACCGTAAAATTATTCAAACTCATATGCCAACCACCAAAATTATCGGTAAGTCGACTACTTCGACAAAAAACTGAACATCTTTCCCCGAATTAAAGCTTTAGGCAAAAACCACAAAAAACCTGTACTGAAAAAATCATCCTATGAACATGACAGTTTCTATGCTAAGTTTGCTCCACAATTGATGCATTTGGATGCGTCTGGTTGATTTTTGGTTCGGCAGTATGAACAGATTATCATTGTTGGGGGTGTTTCTTGAATTAGTGCTTGTGTTTGGGTTTTGTTGATGTTGTCTCTTTTTGTTCTGTAGGCTTTTTCTGTGTCATCTTTGGGGTTGTCGATTAGTATTAGAGGTGGTTCTGTGGATTTGAAGGTGCATTTGATCGTTGAAAGTAGTATTCCTTTATCTATGGTTACGTTTTCAAATTCTATGTATTTGTATTCGGTGTAGTCTTTTTAGCCCTATATCGTGGGGATGGCGCAAAATTACTCTCTGGTTGGTTATGACGACTGAGTCTATGTCAATTGCGAGATGGTAAAACTTTTGTTTAATGTAGAGATCAATGGTCTCGTTTGGATCAAGAATATCTTTCATATCATCTGAGTCGCCATAAATCATCAACCAATATTGAAAAAGACTCCACAATTATTTATTTCATGAATAAAATCGGGAATATAAACGATTTTACTAAATGGCTAAGACAAGTTTTCACTATGCGTCACGGTTTAATCTGCGGTTATTGGCTTATCTAAGCTGTCAGTTGCAACATATCTAAAAACAATGCAAACTAAAGGGTTCCTGCAGGAGTTTTGAAGAAGTGGACTGGGAGAAACATTTTTTTCCAGCTTATTCGTTTTCTACAGGAGATTAAGTATGTCGGTTTTTGTGTTTGACCAGGATACGATAGGTATACTTCGCTACATTCTGGCACTCCACCGTTTTAAGGAGTATTCAGTCGGACCTCAAGGAATAGACGAGTATCTTTGTGCCGTATCTTTCAATAGGGTACTAATCCAGACAGGGCTAAAATTTCCCAAGTTTCAGAAAGAAAATCCCGGAGATATACGACTGTATGAGGTCATCCGTTTCTTAGAGCAGAAAAGTCACATAACTCCTACAACGGCTCAGAAACTGAGAGAATACGTGGGTTTTTATGACTCCCTGATGAATATTAATTCTCAAACCGGCACAAAAAAGGCTGATTCTAAAGCTCAAGAAATCTTGCGGTTTCTTTGTACTGAAGCGGGCTTGGACCAAGATGAGGAACTCAAAAATAGAATATTCGAGGACATAGTAACTCTTGGAACAAAGCGATCTGCTGCAAACGAGAATTACGAAAAGCTTGTTGAATCGGATTTTGACAATTTCGATAAACTCTACGAGAAGTGTCCGGCCTTGCAGCTGGAAATAGAAAAAAGATTAACGACCCCTTTGCGGGGTGCACAAATATCGGGTTTCACTCCCAATACTGGCGGGATATGGCTAACTTTTGTAACGCCCGAAACTCATGATAATAGAGCACACATTGATAGGGCAAATATTGGAGTAGCCTTTACGCCTCTTGATATTAGGATAGGCTTGAATTTCGGAAGTCAAGCTCACAATTATAGGATACGATATTATGAAATGCTTTTAAATGGAGAATTAATGAACGAGTTTGAGTCTCTCAACCGCAAAGATACTGGGTACTGCCTTTGTGACACTTTTTGGCATTATCATATAAGAAATTTGCAGTCTCTTCAATGGTGTCTCACCCTTTATGGTAGTACCAAGATAAGTCTCGAAAAAGCAATTGAAGAGACTAGACACCTTGAAGGGATTCCCTTGACGGCAAACAAATACTTAATTAGTAAAGTGATTAAGAGAAGTCGGGAAGACTTTGCTTACGTTTTAAACGGGGTCGTTGATGAGATTTCAAAGACTCTAAATGAACTTTACCCAACAATAGACCGTATTAACAAAGCTGAAGCCTGAACTCTTGGACTCGGATCGCAAGTTATTCTGAGTTAATCACGGGATGTTTTGAAGAACCCAAATCAGAGTGTCTCTTTCAATTCTTCTCTTCTCGTTTGAGCGGTCGTTTGGAGTCTCCGCAATTAGAGTATTTAATTGATTGAGCTTTTCATCGATTTTGTTTCTCAATTCTTCAAGGTTGATCTTTTCGTAAACCTCTCTTTCTGACTTTTCAGGGTGATCAATGTTGTTGTTTTCTGTTTTCTTTTCTATTTTTTCCGCAGGTTTTTCTCGATTTCTATTTGGTGATTCAGGAATTAAGCTAACAAGTTTACTTGTTAAGTTGTTTAATGTGGCAGTTGTTATTCCTCTATCAGTTAAATTGTATTTTTTCGTGAACTTTTTGATTGTGACTGAAATTCTGTCTGCTTCTTCTTTGTCGTCTACTTTTATGAGGATTTTATTATGTGGGTAACCGAGTTGGTAGCCCGCGTTGTATCCTCTTTCCTCAAGAATTTTTACTATAAGTTGGGCAAGGTTTTCATCGTTTGGTTCAAAAACTTCATAGTCCTTCGGCATATTCATTCACAACTTGCTTGTTTATTTCTAAGCTATGCAGATTTAAGAGTTGTTAAAAACCCAAATCTTTGTTCTGAAATTATAAAGGCTAAACTTAAATGCCAAGTATCTTAGCAGAGAACTTTTATCCATTTGTTTTATTTTGACCTATAATCGCTAGAGATTGAGCTGTATGTATGCTCTTTCTCCCTTTTCTCAGCGGTCTGTTTCATTTCTTCAACAACTTGACTTATACTTGTCATGGGCAACAAGTCTCCCAAAACGATTGACCGAGATAATAGCTCAATTTTTTCATTAGGTGCACTGCCTTTAATCTCAAAAATCGTCATCTCTTTATCTGTCACATAAAGTTCTACGATACAGTCTTTTGGGTGTTCTTCGGGAATTCCTCGGACAAGGATTGCATAATAATCATGTTTTCCCCTTGAAAAAAGGCTGCCATCTGAATCAACGATTGTCCAATTCAATGCTGCCAAATGCTTCCTGTCCTGTGCCTTTGCACTTATTGGTTGACCGATGCAAAATAAAGGTTAAGTTATAGTAAAATATGGCAAATTATACCCGAGATAGGTAAAACTTGATTGAGGGATTTAATTGAGGCTTTCGAATAGAATTCTCTTTAGAATTGTTGCGCCATGTTTCATTTGCAATTTTTTCTCGCCTAATCGCTCGCGGTACTCAATTGGGACTTCAACTGTTTCAAACCCTTGTTTGCCTACCTGATGATTCAATTCTACTTCTATATCAAAACCTTTTGACTTAATTTCCCATCTTCGAAGTATGTCTGCACGGATAACTCGTAATCCTGTTAATGGATCCTGTAAATTTATTCCATTAAGGAAACTATGAGCTAAAGCCAATAGTTTATTTCCAAACGTAAATCGACCTTGAAAAGCGCTTCCTTGAGTTTGCTTACTGAACCTGTTTCCGCAAACCATGCCTATCTGCGGATTATTTTCGAGTATCTGAATCATTTCAGGCACATATTCCGCTGGATAAGTAAAGTCCGCATCAGTGATAACTACATACTCAGCATCTGCACCCATGCACTGCACGGCCTTGGCTAACGCATCGCCTTTACCTTTGCCATCTTGGAAAAAGATTTCGGCACCAAGTTCTTTGGCGACATCAACTGTTCGATCATGGCTGTGTCCATCAATCAACAAAATACGATTAACATTTACGTTCTCTGAAAGCTCAGATATGGTGGCACCTATTCCTTCTTCTTCGTTGAGTGCAGCAATAAATACATCCGTGAGGTGGATGGGTTGATATCTTTGTCCGAACATTTTTGGGTCTCCAAACATTTAGGAAAATCCATTTTTACGAGGTATTCAAGGTGTTTTAAGTAGTTCAAGGGAACCGAACCATTTGAAAATGGTTCAGCTCAACTGTCAGTTCTAAACTGACAAATTAAATGAAGCCTTTTCCTTTCTCTTGTAATATATAATCATCCATAGCTATTAAACGAATGTTGGTGTAGCAAGACACCAACAACACTACAATTACTCTCTTTTCAGCTTAGTAGACTTTATTTTATGTATTTATGTTGTTTTCAGAGTTTTTGGTTTGAAAGGTGCTTTCTGTGTGTCCATGATAGGCACCATCCAACAAGAAATGTCAAAGCAAGAAAAGGCAACATAATGACTGTGGCTACTCTACTCCGTTTATACATAATTGTTTCTCCAATAACTGATAACTCTCACATTTAAAATAAGGCTTCTTGAGAAGACAACTTTACTTATTAGTTAATTTCAGTACATTCCATTAAAAGATGCGAAATAAAAAAGTGTGCAGCATCTTTTTTTGGTTATTCTCTTTTCTTAAATAACTATAGCTTATTCTTTGTGTCTACTTTTTCTCTAGTTTAGCAAAGTTGCTGGTTTAAATGTCATAATTTTTAGTTAAACGGGCACCTTCAATGTTTGTAGTAGCATGACATTACACACACGAGTTTATGATCGAAGTCAAAGGATACTATAAGTAAGCCTCGATCTTATTCGGGTCCAAGGAAAATAGGCAGCAGGAAATAATCATGAGGCCAAGTCTATACCTACTTAAGAAACATAGTGGTCGATCAGAATACTCAAGGAAAACAGAAGTTCAAGTAGTAGTAGTAGATCTGGACAAATCAAAGCAGTACCCACTAAATTTTGTCTGCATTCTTCCTCAAGCAACAGCGACGTTGGGAAAGTCCTCAAACATTTTCGGCAAGGTTTTTGGTGCAAGCAGTTTGGAAGTTGCCCATAAACTCTTGCATAGAGCTTTGAAAAAAGAAAAAGATGAAGACGTCAGAAAAGAGCTCACTAAACGGTTGAGGGCACTTAAAACCTATTCTGACAGCCAAATTATGATTGCTAACTAAAAAAAATTCTAACTCTTCCAACACAAATGAGCAGGCGAAAGAAAAAAAATAAGCCTATGGAAATTCGTTTTTTCTTCTTCTAAATTTTTGACATATTGCCCATCTTGAAACATGCCTTTTATGTTTTGCAGACAACTTTTTTTGAGGAAAATGGAGGGCTTCTCATAGCAGGGCGAGGGGAAACAATCCTCATAAACCTATGCAATTTTCATCGCTTAATTGTGCTAATAAAAAAAGATTCTAAAAATGTCTCTTTAATTTCCCCAAAGCATCAGAATCCCATAAATTGATTTGTAGCAGGCGGAACCGGATAGGACTTACCCAAAATGAGTGAACGCCCTTTAAACAAAATTAGAAATGTGGAAATGTAGGTTTCCTATGGTTTGGTAAGCACGATTTCAATTGTTGAAACCATTCGTGATCTACTTTCGCCTTCTCTTGGCGGCATCTCTTCCGTTGCTATCTGGATTTTGCTAACTTTCAAGTCTTTTAAGAAGCGATTTCTCGTTATTTCAGCGGCGTCAACTGCTGTAGTTATTGCCTGTCCTCTGGCCTTCAAAGTTATTTCTTTAGCATTGCTTGCAGACAGACCTGTAATTATCGCTAGAACATAATCCATGGGCATTTTATTTCCGACGAAAACTATTCCCGATCTTTCAACCATTTCATTCACCATTATAAAGCCTTACAGGTCTATACATGCAACCCTTACTTATAAGCGATTAAACAGCATCTAAGCAAGAACTGAAATTAATTACCTATGCTTATCTTGATTTTTGTCTTTCAAGTCTTGCAGACTTTTTATCTTTGCGTTTAGCATCTCTTTCTTTCTTCTTCTGAGGCTGAGGTTTACCTCGATCTTGTTCACCTGTTTCGCCCTTCTTACTCATCTTATCGTCTCCTTCTGTTCCGTTAGTCTATTCGTGTCCTTTTGATTCATGATGAGCTGCGTCTTTGTGCCGTTCCATCTCCGTATGGCTCTTGAAGGGTTTTCCGCAGACTGGACAAAGAATCTGATTAGGGTCTAATCCACTCAAAGGAACCTCTCGAGTCACTGGCATCGGTTCCATCTCTTTCTCAGCTACAAGCGTAGTCTCAGCGGGTATCATTAGTTCTTGTTCTTTCTCTTCTTTATGGCCCATCTTAGTGTGAGTATTCAACGCCTCCATGTTCATGAAGCCCATGCCGCATACGGGGCAAGTTAACGTCATGTTTGGCATAAGGACCCTGTCTAAAACATGAATCAACCCATTGTCTGCTACAATACCAGTGTCTGTTATGTTTGCGTCGTTGACTTTGGGGTTCACGTGGAGATGCCATTTTTGGGCATTAATTTTGATTTCTTGCCCCTGAATCGTTTTGACTGCATCCATTTTACTGATTTCGTCAATTGTTAGTTTTCCAGCTACTATGTGATACATTAGAACTGCCGTCAACTTTGGCACGTCCTTTAGAAGACCGTCAACTGTGTCTGGGGAAAGTTTGCTGAAAGCTTCGTCGTCGGGCGCAAAAACGGTGAAAAGGCCGCCTCTAAGCGTGTCAACTAGTTCTGCTGCTTGAATTGCTGAAACAAACCTCTTGAAAGTTCCAGCCACCATAATTGTGTTAAGTATATCTCCCATTCATTTTTCCTCCAAAGAATAATCACGTAACTGTTCTACCGATTGCTTGGCAATACGAGTGAAGCCAGAAGGCTACATATAGTATTGTGACTGTGGTTAATCAACAACAAAACAAATTTTTAATTTTTTCAAATCTTTACGAATCGCTTTTTGAGGTTATTGAGACCCGCAAAATTCTTTTTTGTTCTCTTTGTGTGGGTGTGGCGCCGTAAAATTGCACACCACACTTGTGGCTTTGGAAAGGGTTGCTTTTTTGGTTTGAGTTGTTTTTCATTTGTGGTTTTGGTGTGGGAAGTTGGAGTCGTGTACACAGTCAACATGGATTCTATGTTGGCAGTGTGAGCGTGAGTGTGGGCGAATGTTGGCGATTCTATTCCTGTGGTATGTGCATGATTTTTCTTTTGTTCTCCTAAATTATGGTAATCCATCTTCCGAATGTTATTAGTCGAGGGTAAACTGCTCTGTCGCTTAACTTGGGTCCTGTTCTCTAAACGTGTTGGTTATCCGTTTCTTTATCTTTGTTGGCACCTTCCAACTCTTGCAGGGTGAGAATAAAAACCATCATCGACGCAAAGCCGAGTCGGCTGGGCAGTCGATGCTGCACTTGGAGAAAGAATTCGGAGAACACATAGTTGAGAAAAGAGGTTGGCATTGGGCGCTAACCAGTTTTACAGTTGAAGTATGGGGATCTACCGAAATTGAGTAACGTGAATTAGTAGCGCTCTCGGACGCCTGAAAATTTTGGCGATAAATCGGACGTACCAACGGCTTTAGGAAAAGAATACTTCTTCTGAATCGTTTTTTCTATTTAATGAAAAACAATATTACTTTCTCTTAATATTTCGATAGTTAATTCCAGCCTCAATGTGATTGCTCATGAGTAAACCCGACGATTATGAATCAGAAAGGCTGCAGCAAACTGAAAATAAGGCTGTCCTCAAAGAGTTAGAATCTGAAAGGCTAAAGAAAGCAATCACAAATTCGCCTGTAACTGTATACGGGCTTGACTGCAACTTGAGGTATAAGTGGGTGGTAAATCCAAAAGTTGCAAGTTCGGAAAAAGAAATGATAGGCAAAAAAGTCGGTTTGACTGGTCAAGTTATGGATGTTAAGCCATTAGTTGCCTTTTACTTAGACGTACTAAAATCGGGTAAATCGGAAAGACGGGAGTTACGGCTCGATTATGGTAATCAATTCTCTATTTTTGATGTATTCGCTGACTTGGAAAAGAATGAGAAAGGTGAAGTGACAGGGTTAACGGCTACCTCAACTGACATAACTGAGCGCAAGAAGGCAGAAGAGTTACTCAAAGAAACTGAGCATCGTTTACGAATTATAACCGACAATTCAAGAGACGGAATTAACCTGCTTGATTTGAAAACAGGAAAATATGTCTACATGAATCCTGCTCAGGTTAAGCTAACCGGTTTTACCGCTGAAGAGATAAACAATATTTCTGCTAAAGAAGCTTATGAACGCACGTATCCAGATGATCGTGAAATAACAGTCAATCAACAGAAAAAAGTGGCTACTGGAGAGGCGGATGAATCTGAACCAGTTGAGTATCGATGGAAGGTTAAGTCAGGGGAGTACCGTTGGTTTAGTGATAATCGCAAGCTTATCCGCGACGAAAACGGTCACCCAATTGCAATAGTTGGAGTTAGTAGAGATATCACCGAGCGCAAGAAAGCAGAAGACTCATCACGAAACACTGAGAGACTGTTAAATGCAGTCATGGATGGGTCTTCTGATGTAATCTATGTTAAGGACTGCCAGAGTCATTGGTTGTTTGTTAATCCAGCTTTGGAACGCATTGCAGGTAAACCTTCTTCTGAGCTTTTGGGGAAAAATGACTTAGAAATTTATCCTAATCGTGAAATAGGAGCGGCAATGATGGCTAATGACCGCCGAATCATGGATTCTGGCAAAGCGGAAACGATAGAGGAAACCATAGAAGCCGCAGACGGTCCACGTCATTTCATTTCCGAGAAGGTGCCCAGATTTGATAATGAAGGACAAGTCATTGGACTTATTGGAATTTCACGTGATGTTACTGAGCGCAAGAAAGCTGAAGAATCAATGGAGCGGCAGGCGTCCCTCATCGATTTGAGTCCTGATGCAATTATTGTCAAAAACTTGGATGATATTATTATCTTTTGGAGCAAAGGCGCTGAACAACTCTACGGTTGGAAAAAAGAAGAGGTTATTGGAAAAGAAAGTCGTCAGATTTTTAAAACTAGATTTCCTGAGCCGTATGAAGAAATACTTAGCCAACTTCATTCGATGGGTCGATGGAATGGCGAAAAAATTCATACGACAAAGGACGGACGGCAAATTACGGTTAATAGTCGATGGCTTGCGAAGAGTAATGATATAGGTCAAATCATAGAAATCCTTGAAACTAACGAAGATATTACTGACCGAAAGAAAGTAGAAGAAGAATTAAGGGTTACACATAATCGGTTCTACAATAGCCTTTCAGAAATGCATGGGGCAATTCTGCTTGTTTCTACAGAAAGTAGGGTTGAGTTTGCTAACCAAGCTTTCACTGAAATCTTCAATTTAAGAGAGAAGCCGTCGCAACTCCAAGGGGTTACTGCTGAAGAAATAATCGGGAAAATTAAAAGTGGCTATGTATCGCCAAACATTGAGGAAACAAGGATAAAGGCGATTGTCACTGCTGGCAAAGCTGTAATCGGTGAGGAAGTTCAGATGACTGGTGGACGGACTTACTTGAGAGATTTTATACCCCTTAATAGTAAAGGAAAAACAGTCAGTCGCCTATGGCACCATCTCGACATAACTAAACAGAAAATGGCGGAAAAATCTCTGAAAGATCGCACTGAACAATTGGAGCACACGCAAAAGAAGCTTGAAGAAAATGCTGTTCGGCTTGAGGAATATGCAAGTCAGATGGAAGAGCTTGCGGAGCAAAGGGCTAATCAACTTAAAGACTCAGAACGCTTAGCGACTATCGGAGCTACTGCGGGTATGGTTGGGCATGATATTCGTAATCCGTTGCAGGCTATAACTGGTGATTTGTACTTGGCTAAAACAGATTTGGCTTCGATTCCTGAAAGCGAAGAAAAACAAACTATCCAAGAAAGCCTAACAGAGATTGAAAAGAACATTGATTACATTAACAAGATTGTTGCTGATCTGCAAGATTTTGCCAGACCGCTTAAACCTAATTCAGAAGAAACCGACCTAAAACTCATAATTGACCAATTACTGGCCAAGAACGGTTTGCCAGAGAATGTTAAAGTAAGTGTAAAAGTGGCAAGCGCAGCGAGAAAATTTGTGACAGACTCAACTTACATAAATCGCATAATGTATAATTTGGTTAACAATGCGGTTCAAGCCATGCCCAAAGGC
>Ga0182021_10009549_pt1 | contig 11502 bp, 11 predicted proteins | sample 612E3MmetaG_FD_120493 | JGI IMG/M metagenome (GOLD analysis project Ga0182021, IMG submission 120493) | Permafrost microbial communities from Stordalen Mire, Sweden - 612E3M metaG (Illumina Assembly) | ecosystem: Environmental > Terrestrial > Soil > Wetlands > Permafrost | place: Sweden...
TCGTTGAGTTTTCTGAAATTGAGAGTCAGTTTTGGGGTGGTCATTTGTGGTTAGAGGGGTATGCTGTTAGAACCGCAGGCGAATTACTGGTGCTAAGATTGAGGAATACATCAATAGAAAATAAACTGGGTTAAGTGAACGTTAGTTTCTTTGGGATGCTCGCCACGAAAGTGGCGAGTAGTTCACTATTATGTTGCTCTTAATAGATTCTCCTGTTGTTTTAACTCTTCAAAGTTTAGTCGAGCTTGGAGATAAGATAGGGTTGCTTCGGCACCTTTGTTTTGATTTAATCCTTCAGGTGTTATGCCATCGCAGCAGCTCCCGTTTTCTGGGCAGTATAACGTTAGACCTTGCAAGTTCCCGCCGAAGAACCATTCAAAAGCTTTGTAGGCTGCTTGGAGATAGCTTTCTTCGTTGGTGTTTCTAAAAGCAGCAATTGCGGCTTCTGTTGTGCATGCTGCTTCAACAGATTGTTGGTCGTAGATTGCTCGCTCAGAACCTTTTTTATACCAACCGCGATTTCCTATAGGAACGAACACTTTGTTTATTGTTTGGGTATTTATTAGAAATTTCATGGATTTTGAGGCTACTTGTAGGAACCTATCTTCTCCTGTGGCTTCGTAGGCTAAGAAAAGCGACTGTGGCAATCGCGCATTGGAGTAGGTAAGAATGGATTCAAACCAATCCCATCCCTGTGAAGATGCCAGATTAAATTGCCCATTTAATTGATCGGCGAGTGATATGATATTTAGTTTGATATTTTGGTCCTTTGGATGGGCCTTCTGGTAATGAAACAATCCCATAATTGAATATGCTTTTGCTCTTGGTGATGTGAAGCTGGAAGCCCAGCAAAAAAGTTTGTCAAAAACCTCTTTTGAGAGATGTTTTGTTTGTTCAGGCAATTTTGAGTTCAAACAGTACCCACATGCCCAAAGTGTTCGGCCCATGCAATCTTCAGAACCTATTTCATCTAAAAGCTGGCGATCATAACTGAGGAAGTTGTGCATTTTGCCGTCAGATCTCTGCATGTAGAGCAATAAGCTCAGATAAGTATCAATCAGTTTCTTAACACTTAGATCGTTAAACAACATGAAGTAATTTGTAGCTGCAATAAGAGCTCTTGCGTTGTCATCTGTTGCGTATCCTTCTTTTTTGTTAGGTGTTGCATATTTCGAATGCTGGAGCATTCCTACATCGTCAGTCATTGTTCTTACAAAATCTAGGTTTATTGGAAAAGTTGACATTTTGAGCTCACTCGTTCTTTTCAGTTATTGTATTAATGATATTTAGGTATTTTTTCGCTACGTTTTTCCAGAGGAAGCGTCGACTATATTTGTAAGCTTTTCTTTGAACCTCGTTGCGGAAGTTCTCGTCTAAAAGTCTGTTTATGCCTTCAGCAATTGAAGCTGAATCCTCAAATTTGCACAGTATCCCTCTATCGTTAGACAAGACCTCTATAGCGTGGTAATATGGAGTAGACACTACAGCTTTTCCAGCACCAAGAGCATAGATAAGGGTGCCACTGCTGATTTGGTTGGGTGAAATATAAGGAGTTATGTAAATGTCGGTTGCTTGAAGAAACTTGATTAGTTCACGTTTTGTAATGAATCTGTTTGTGAATCTGACGTGTTCTTCCAATCCGAGTTCACTAACAAGCCTCGTTAATTCATTTCGATATTTTTCACCCTCCTGCTTTCTAACTTCAGGATGAGTTTCTCCGATAATCAGATAGATAATCCGCGGTTCTTTTTTAATAACCTCGGGGAGAGCGCGAATAGCATATTCAATTCCTTTTCCGCTGCTTATTAGGCCGAAAGTGGATGCAACCAGACGATCCTCTAGACCAAGTGATTCCTTGATTGATTTGTTGTTTGTGCAATCAATGCTTGGGCAACCGTGTGGAATGACCGTGCATTTCTTGTAAGGTATTCCTTGATGTTTTAGCATATCAATTGCGGCGTGTGCGATTACAATAATTGATTCGCTTCTTTCAACTATGTATTTGAGGACTTCAATCGCTTTTTTGTCAAAATTAGGTTGCACTGTGTGTAGGGTTGTGATGACGGGTATTTTGACGTTATCTAAGAAGAGTTTAATGTGTTCACCATAATCGCCTCCGTAGAGGCCGAACTCATGTTGAACAACTAATAACTGGATATTTGAAGAGTTAACGTATTCGGCTGCCTTCACGTAGTCTTCGGCATCATCTCGATCAATATTCCATTTGACTCGCCTATCATAATCGTAAAGCGCACCTTTTTCGTTTATAGCAATTATAGACGGCTTAAGACCACCTAAGTCGCCTATAGCATCAATCAAGTCTTTTGTGAAGTTTGCAATACCGCATTCTCTTGGAGGGTAAGTGCTAAAATACCCGATGCGCTTTGCGCTACTATCGAAAACGAGTTTTTGAATCATTTTAAATAAGCTCACTTTTTCTAATGTTAAATCACCCAAAAATTCCCTCTTTTGCAATTCAGGAGAGTTAAAGATTCTCAAGATTAAAGCGATTGAGAGTTTCAGCGACGGACTGAATTGAGGTAGTTTCTGGATGAGGCTCTAAATCGTTGCTTTGCCTCTTCGAATATTTACCCTTCCGACCTTAATGTTTGTTGCGTCCGCTCAACACCATTTTTTATGAAAAAAAACGTTGAATACACGTTTTTTTCAACGATCGGAATTTTCCATTTATCTTAATTTAGGGATGGCTTAACGAAAATTTGTAAAATAAATAAAAGTTCTATATAAACCATTAAAAACTTCAAGTTGTGACTGTGTGGTTCCAGTCACTGAAGTTAATATGTTAATTTAACAATGATAGATTTAACAATCTTGGTAAAGTGAACCTGTTTGAAAAAGAAATTAAGTGGACAATGCCCTTGCGGTTATAGTTTTGATACTTTCGATGACGAAAAAGATGCCTTAGTCAAGGTAAGATTACACTTTGATCGCTTTCACAAAGATTTTCTTCCTTTTGGAATCACTGATGTCGAAGCTTTGGGTTTGTTAAAGAAAGGAATAGCATATGGCCAAAAGATAGTTTCTTCAAATAATTTTGGTCCTCTCAAGCAAAATCGAAAATTTGCTCAACAAGTACATTAATTTTGAAAACGGGCATTGCAAATTACATAGTTTCAAAGTTTTGTTCCGCGTTTTCATAGTTTTCATCTTGGATATGCTCTTGGATGCGAATGCAATGGCGAACAAGGGCAATGTCGTGTTGTACTTAGACAAGGGATCGGTCTATAAATCCAAAGAGTTAGGTTTCAACTTTAGTAGAACATTCGAAAATCACTTAAAACACTTGATTTTTCAGTTAATATCCAACCAATCTACATAAATAATGTAAAATTAGAAAATGGAATTTTGTGGTGGACCGGGCCGGATTCGGACCGGCGACCTTCTGCACGTCAAGCAGATGTCCTAACCAGGCTAGACGACCGGTCCACACGTTTGCATCTTTTCCTATGCGACCTTCCTATATAGGCGCTTCGTCTTGGATGCGTTGCAATACTTGATTTTCCAACTTATATTAAACTATTTCTCAAAGCCTTGTTTGCTATGACAGCAGTTTTAAGGCACCTTACACATATTATGTTTGATTGGGTAAGAGGCTATGGCTGACAACGACGAAGTGCTCTCTTTACTAGTCGAATTCATAAACAAAAACTCCAACGTCGTTGACGTTCAATGGGACCGCCGCATGAGCCCACGCTTACTCTTCAACCCATACTCAGAAAAATATGAAGATAGAAAAATCGTAGCCCACTATTTTTTGCTTGCTGCCTCAATCCTTGATGATACCGTGGTGGGTTACCCAGAGAACGCGCGGATGCTTTTGGTTTATTTGCATGAAGCATTTGGCAGCAACCTCTTCGAAATTAAAAAAGCGCATCTATTTGAAGAAGAAATTGTAAAAGCCGACTTCTACCATGACCTTGGACCCAACAAAAAAGCTGCTTCAGAAATTTTAGCTCAAATTAACCTATTTGTTAGGGAAAAAGCAGAAAGGAACTTGCTGAAATACGCGCAAAAATTCACTAAACCCAAAGACTTCATCGAAGACATGGCAAAAAACGTGACTGCGCTTAGTGGACCGCACAAGGATCGGGCTTGGATTTATATGCGGTGGATGGTGCGCCCTCCGCCTGACCTGCAAATCTATGACCATCTCCTTCCCGAAGACCTCTATGTTCCCTTAACAAAGGAGAACGCTAATGTTGCTGCAAGTTTAGGTGTTATAACTTCGGCTTCGCCCTCCCTTTGGCGGGATGAACAAACCGCTGCGGAAGCACGGCAGAAATTAATTGATTTTGCTAAACGGCTTTTTCCACAGGATCCTGCGAAGGTGGATTACCCATTTTTCTTGTTGGGTCGGTGGCTTAAACAAAAAACTCTCAACCGCTACACACTCAAAACCGCCCTTGACTTTCTGGATCGCATGCAAAAAATCACTGGGCAATCCCAAGCGTACTATCAAAAAATGAGCCGCTACAAGAGCGGATGGGAAAAGAAAACTGCCCTCACTCTATTGCGGCTACATATTCCGTATGGTTATGAAACCATCAGTTTTCCTTTGCCTGATGAGGTCTACACACCTGACTTTATCTTAGAAAAGACGGTTAATGGGCGGAAGATTGTTCTTGAGCCGCATTTTGAGATGACTAAGAAGCAGGCGCGAAAGTATGCGTTGTTCAAGCGCACTTATGGACACAAATTTATTCTGATTCTTTTGCTTAAGAATGATTTGATTTCTATGTATCATGAGCGCAAAATTTTGACGGACGATGTTTGTGATGATGTTTGGCCGATTGAATTTGTTCATTTGTTGGCGGAGAAGATTAGACGGGGAACCTACGGCCAATAAACCAATTAATTAAGTGGCAAACCCTTGTAGGTGTGATTTGTGATGGTGCAGGATAACTTTAAACCCCTTGTGGTTTGGCTCATCATCAGTGGTAAGCCTGAAGAAGCTCTTGAGTTGCTTGCGAAAAACTTCAAAGTTAAGGTTCCTACCATCAAAGTGGGTTTACCAAAAGGACACAAAATAACGGCGTTTGGCTGTTACACTTCGAAAAACCAGACTATCTCGGTTTTAAACAGTGATGTTCTGCTTAACCCCTTTGTCATTCTCCACGAATTCTACCATCACTTACGAAGCAAATCTGTGGATAGGATGCATAAAGGCACTGAGGGTGGCGCTGACAAATTCGCCTTAGACTTCATAGCTAAATATCAATTGTTCGCATTAAAATCTCAAGGTTCTTTTTAGTAAAAATCTTCATCCTTGCATTCTATAGGATCTGTTATCTCTATTGGTACTCTATCCCCGTTTGAATCGTACGCTGCAATACAACCTTTCCCCTCGAAGGGAGGACCCACAATAATCAAGACACGACCAAAGAAATAGTTCAAGTCGACATGGCTTGGCGAAATGTTGCCTGATGGATGAGAGTGGATTGTCCCAACTAAGGAGTAGTCGCCTGCAAACATGTAGGGGTTAAAGTGGACAGCGTCCTCTTCGTGAGCGGCAAACGGCGCTAAAACCAAGTCCGTGATGCCTATGACGCCTTTCTTTTTTTTTCCTCGCAATAGCAGAAAGCTTTCGCGCGGATAGAGTTCTTTTGCACCTGCGTAGACGGCGTCTAGAATGTTGCTTGGGATATGCACGGTTAGGTCTGCTGTCATGCAAACAACGGTTATGTTTGTGGGTTAAGTACTTTTTCCCCATGAACCGTTTTCTTGAGTTTCGGCAAACATTTAAGACACGGTGAACTAGAACTGTTGTCTTGTCTGTGCCGAGGTGGCAGAGTGGTTAACGCGCGGGCCTTGAGAGCCCGTGGAACATCCGTTCCGCATGGGTTCGAATCCCATCCTCGGCGCCCACTTTAGTGCGACAATATACCGTTTTTTTTATTTTATTTTTTAAAAGTAATTTTCTTAGATTACCGATTAACTCGTTAACTTCGAAAAATCAATCTTCATTTTCAAACATTGAAGTATTTGTTTGTGCGGATTGTGTTTTTTGGTGTGGTCGTTGCTCTGAGTCCTCCTTGACGGGTAAGAAATCAATTAATCAGCTAGCGTCAAGCTATGGTTGCTCTAAGGGCCAGCCCAGAGGAGGCAGCCATAAATGAGCTTTGTCGCTGATTCGTTTAAGCCTCCATGTCTTCTCGGATACTATCCTTGCCTAAGTAATCCATCATCAAAAGACTGCGCAATAATTGATACTTGCGCTAAGGACTTGTTTTTTTGCAAGTTTGCAAAGTTGGCGTTTGCTGATGGAACTGATATTTCATGTAGGCGGTATAGTTTTGCTAATCGACATTGCACGCATGGGGGCGGTTCGTATCCTGGGCGGGGAGCTCTTGAGCGTAGACGTTTTGGAGGAAGTCGCCAATGATTCAAAGCGGCGATAATTCGATAAGAGAGAGAATTAAGTCTGATGTTTTGCAAGAAGTTCAGCGCGTCCTACTGACGTATGAAGAGAGAATTGCGGTTCTAGAAAAAGAAAATCGACTGCTTTGGGAAGAAAATAGGAAACTTGGCATTGTGTTAGATGACCTAACGTTTTCTGTTGACGCTTTTGAGGAAGAAATGAAAGCGAAAATAAATGATGCCGTTTCCAACTGGGCGGAGACTTGATTTTTTGCAGAGCAAACTTGAAGATAGAAATCAAAATATTTCACCTTCAAAGTCCAAAGTCAAATTTGACTTCTCTACTGTTCGCTCCCGTGTTCTTCCGATCCTTAAGGGCATTGAGGTTAAGATGTATCCTGCCAAGATTGGGCGTGTCCGTGGATGGAGCAAGCAGCATGTCGATTACTACGTAAAGAAGCTGGAAAAGGCAGGCTTAATCCGCAGACTCAAGCGCAGCAACTTTGTAGATTACGAGCTAACGGAGCGAGGTCAAAACTTTCTCATATCATGTGAGGGAGTACTTTTCAGCAGCGGAGTATTTCGTCTTCATCGATGTTTCTTCAAGTTTCCCGTCTTAAGAGAAGGCGTCTATCCGTCTGCAGATTTTAAGCGAATTGAAATGCAGAATTGGACAGCTCTTTTAGGTTTAGAGCAGGGCGTTAAGGTTAGGCATACTACGACTTCTTGGATTGTGCATGTGGAAACGCTGTATGGTCGTAGTCCTGGGGAGTTGGTGACAACTGCTAAGACCTTGGCTGACCGAGTTGCTAAGGGTTTGATGAGCAAGTATGGCTGTGTTTTAGGTGACAGCAAAATCAACAAACGCCACGAGTTGGGAGTTGATGATCCAGTCGCTAATCTACTCAACCGCTATTTCACGGTCAGCACTCCCAAACGTGTCATCGATGATAGTCCAGGAGAGGATGAGGGCGAGCTTGATCATCTTGGGCGTGACGCGGCGGTTGAGTATTTGCTCATGCCCGAGCGGGTTAAGAAGCTTGAGGGCCAATTCGATAATGTGCTCTCTGATTTAGAAAAGATATTCGGCAGCCTTACTAAACTTGAAAAAATGGGTTGTGATTTAGGAAGAGTTGCCGAAATCTTGGGCAAACTAACAGAGCTTCAAGTTAACCAAGAATTACCGAGTGGTGCTGGAGGCAAAGAATACATTGCTTAACTCAGCCTTAAGACAAGAAATAAGTTCTCTTAGAGGAAAAACCTGCAAGCGCATCATAAAGGCGGCTTCACTCAACGACTCTTGGAGCATCGAACGCTACTCTGCAATCAATAGTTATCTGGCAGATTTGAATGGGAGCGGTGTTTAATGTCGGTAGAAAGTTGTTCAAAAGCCATTTTAGCACATTGCCTTAGGCATGGGAAAAGTCCATGCTTTTTGCGAGTTGCTTTTCTGTGGTTGGTTGGTCCTGATTACCCACGTCTAATTTTGCTTTGTGTTGATGAAGCAGAAAACATGGAGTGTGCATTTTGATATGGAAACAAACGAAATACCTGTTCAAAATCAAAAAAAGAAGCGCAGCTCAAGCGACAAAATAGGCCGCCTGAAGTACAATCAGCAATTACTCAAAGAGACTCTTGCAGAGGTCGAAGAGGTTAAGCTGATGCTTCGCACTATCTTTGCTGGTTTGAAGGGCTCTTTTAATTTTGAACACTCCCTGATCGAACGTGTCACCTGCGAAGATGAGGTTGACAGAGAGATTTTGCAATCTCTATTTGAGGCTGGTTCACCCGGATTGTTGCCAAACGTTTTAGCCTTTAAACTTGAGAGATTCAAGGTTACTCGCCATCAAATAAGCCGAAGAATCCTAAAGATGAATAAGCGATTGGAAAAGGAGTTAGGTGAACAAGCCGCAGAAAAACGAGGCTGGCGCTGGGCGATGACAAGCTTTGCTTTTGATGCTTGGCATGGAACTGACAAAGAGTAATTACAAAATTTCTTCCTTTTTCAAGTGTCTTTGAAGTAAATCAACGATAATCGATAAAAATATATACGCAATTCAAACCATTGATAGTAAGCTTTGCGTTTTTTGGGGGAAAAAGGATGGCGGGAAAAAATAAACGAACTCTCATAGTCATAGAAGTAGTTATCTTGGTTGTAGCCATTGTTCTAAGCTCTTTTGTTTATCTTAATTTTCAGGAATATTTCACAGGCAAAACTGACAATGTATCTCTTGGAAACTTCTTTGGTACTTCCGAACCTTACGCAGTCCTCGTCTATATTGCCCAAAATCAGCATTTTTTTGCTCAAAATGATATCAACTTGACAATTGCCGATTACAGTTCAGCAACAACTGCACTCAATGCAGCCTTAAATGGTAAAGTGGATTTAGCTGTCTCGTCTGAATATGCTTTTGTCGTCACCAACGTACTTCAAAAAGGTGATCTAAAGGTCATAGCAACGATTGACAAGGCTCAATCAGTTTCTATTGTCTGCCGAAAAGACAGGGGCATATCAACAATAGCTGACCTTGCAGGAAAAAATATAGGTCTCACTTTTCAAATTGCGCCTCAATTCTATTTAGCTAGATTTCTTGAACTTAACAACATCAACTTGGCAGAGGTTAATCAAATTAACATGCCAACAACCCAGTATGTTACTGCAATAGTAAACGGTTCAGTGGATGCTGTTGTTGTTTCGGATTCAAGCATTTCGCAAATTCAGAGCCAACTTCCAAACGACACAGTTGTTTGGTCAGTACAAAATGATCAATTGCTAAACATGGTTCTCTCTGGCAGGAACGAGTGGATTGCTCAGCATCCGGATTTAGTTGAACGGTTTTTAAAATCTTTAGCACAATCTCAGGATTATGTCTTCAATAATCCAACTGGAGCCCAAACTATTATTCAAAAACAACTCAATCTCACAAGTTCCCTTATGAAAGAAAAATGGTCGAGCCACCAGTTTTCATTATCTCTTGACCAAACACTTGTCTCAACGATGGAAAATGAGGCAAGATGGATGATAAACAACAATCTTACAAACCAAACTACTGTTCCTAATTTTCTAAACTACATTTACTTTGATGGCTTAGAATCGGCAAAGCCTGAATCGGTGAATATAATTCAGTGAGAGTGTGAAAAAACGAAGATAAAAACCCAATTTATTATATGCATCGTCGTCTTCAGCTTAATACTGATTGTTATCGCCGCCTCAGTTGCAAACACAGAGCAGCAAGTTTCACAGCTCAGTGCCCAAGAAGCAATCTCCAACAAGATCGAACGGGGAGCAAGCGGCTTAAACAGCGTATCCATCGATTACTTCCTCTACCAAGAGGATCTCCAACTTTCTAAATGGCAAACCCAACTCTCTTCTCTAAGTCGCGATTTATCAAACCTGCACCTTAACGGTCTGCAGCAGCAAGCACTCGCAAGTGCTGTCGATAAAGACCTGCAAAGCCTCAACCAATCTTTTATCGAATTAGCTTCCTACTTACAAAATGCATCTCGAAATGTAAGTGTCAGGATTGACCCCGCATTTCAATTGAGATGGAGCAACATGGCAATTCAAAGTCAAACACTTGCCTCGGATGCATCCCAACTCTCAAATTCATTAGATAATCAAGCCCACCAAACAAATGAAACAAATATCTTGCTTATTGTTTCGCTTGTGGGAACTTTTGGTGCTTTGTTGGCAACAATTTACCTTATGATTTTCCGAAGAACACTGAAATCCGTGGAGCAACTGCAAAAAGGAATCAACACAATAGGCTCAGGAAACTTGGATTATGTTATTGAAACTAACAGGAACGATGAGATCAGTGAGTTGTCAGAATCTTTCAACCAGATGACGACCAACCTGAAAACTGTAACTGCATCCAAAACAGATTTAGAGCAAGCTCAAGCTTCTCTGAGAGAGAGTGAACAGCGCTGGTCAACTACTCTGGCAAGCATTGGAGACGGAGTAATTGCTACTGATTTATCTGGTAAAATCGTTTTCATGAACGCGGTAGCTGAAGAACTGACGGGTTGGACACTGAACGAGGCTTCGCTTAAGCTTGTTAAAGAAGTTTTCAATATTGTTAATGAGCAGACTCGATTTGAAGTTGAAAATCCAGTTAGCAAAGTCTTAGCGGAAGGCATGATTGTCGGTTTAGCAAACCACACCGTACTGATTCGAAAGAACAAAACTGAAGTTGCAATCGATGACAGTGGAGCGCCCATTAAAGACAAAGACGGCAAAACTACTGGTGTCGTCCTGATATTCAGAGACATCACTGAGCGCAAGAAAGCTGAGGAAGCGCTTAAAGAAAGTGAGCAAATCTATCATACTGTATTTGATAATAGCCAAGACGGTTTTCAGTTAATTGAGTTAATGTATGATGAGAAAGGCAAGCCCTACGACCATAAGTTTTTGAAAGTTAACAAAGCTTACGAAAAAATAATAGGTGTTAGGGCTGAAGATATTCTTGATAAGACGGCTAGATATATTTCTCCAAACGATGAGCCGCATTGGTTTGATGTTCCGGATAGGGTTCTTAGGACTGGGAAATCGGAGCATGTTGAGCTTTATAATAAAGACATAAACAAGACGTTAGATTGCTACTATTTCTTGTATTCTAAGAATGTGGTTGGCACACTTTTTAGAGATATAACAGAGCGTAAACTCTTAGAAAAACAGTTGCATGACCAAGAACGTTTGGCCGCTATCGGTGCCACTGCGGGTATGGTTGGGCATGACATTCGTAATCCTTTGCAGGCTATTACTGGAGATGTCTATTTGTTGAGAGAAGAAATCAAAGGCATGCCCGAACGTGAAGAAAAAAGTAGTGCAGAAGAAAGTTTGGAAGGTATCGAGAAGAACATTGATTATATTAACAAAATTGTGGCGGATTTGCAAGACTTCGCTAGACCTCTTAATCCTCGTATAGAAGAAATAGACCTAAAACGTTTAATCGATGACTTATTGGCAAAGAACGGTTTGCCCGAAAATGTTAAAGTAACCGTTAAAGTTGAAGCCGCAACTGAAAAGGTTATGGCTGACTCCACTTTCATAAACCGCATTATGGTCAATTTGGTTAATAATGCCGTTCAAGCGATGCCTAATGGCGGAAAACTTGTCATAAA
>Ga0182021_10009550_pt1 | contig 11501 bp, 9 predicted proteins | sample 612E3MmetaG_FD_120493 | JGI IMG/M metagenome (GOLD analysis project Ga0182021, IMG submission 120493) | Permafrost microbial communities from Stordalen Mire, Sweden - 612E3M metaG (Illumina Assembly) | ecosystem: Environmental > Terrestrial > Soil > Wetlands > Permafrost | place: Sweden...
CCGGCTCTCAAAAAGCGCGTGCAGGCCGCCAGGGTGACGATCCTGCCCGCGGCAGACGCCCAGACCCACACTACCCAGGTGCGGCTGGACCTGCCGGCCGGCATCGAAGGCTTGTATCCGGGCATGTTCGCGCGCGCCTATTTCGCCGTCGGCCGGGCGAAGAAGCTCCTCATCCCGGCGTCCGCCGTGGCGCTGCGCAGCGAAGTGGCCGGCGCCTATGTGGTGGCGGAGAACGGCGAGATCCGTTTTCGCCAGTTGCGCCTGGGAGAGGCGGCAGGGGCCGAAGAAGTGGAAGTGCTCGCCGGCGTCGCGCTGGGGGAAAAAGTCGCGCTCGACCCGATCGCTGCATTGGCCGCCTTGAAGCGCGGCGGCAAATAGAAGCTCGGCGTGGGGCGCGGGGCCGGCGGAATTTCTGTCCGGCCGGATCCATGCCCCGGCCTCATCCCTTATAACGGATCAGCAATTTATCATGGGCATCTCCGGACGCATCAGCAAGATTTTCCTGCACTCGCAGATGACCCCGCTCATCGCGCTCATCGCGCTGCTGCTCGGGGTGTTTGCCGTGCTGGTGACGCCGCGCGAAGAAGAGCCGCAGATCAACGTCACCATGGCGAACGTGCTGATCCCGTTCCCGGGCGCCTCGGCAAAAGACGTCGAATCGCTGGTGACCACGCCCGCCGAACAGGTGCTGTCGCGCATCACCGGCCTGGAGCACGTCTACTCGGTGACCAAGCCGGGCATGGCGGTGCTCACGGTGCAATTCAAGGTCGGCGAAGACCGCACCCAGGCGCTGGTGCGGCTGTACGACACCATCAATTCGAACAAGGACTGGGTGTCGCCTTCGCTGGGCGTGGGCGAGCCCATCATCAAGCCGATGGGCATCGACGACGTGCCCATCGTCAGCCTGACGCTGTGGACGGCCGATCCCGCGCGCGGCGCGTACCAGCTGGAGCAGATCGCGCACGCGGCCGAGATCGAACTGCAGCGCGTGCCTGGCGTGCGCACCGTGGCGACCATAGGCGGCGCGCAGCGCGCGCTGCGCGTGCTGCTCGATGTCGAGCGCCTGCACGCCTGGCGCCTGACGCCGCAGGATGTGCGTAACGCGCTCATCGCCGCCAACGTCGCGATGCCCTCGGGCAGCCTGGTGGACGGAAACCGCGAAACCCAGATCGAAACCGGACAGTTCCTCGCCTCCGCGAATGACGTGAAGCGCCTGGTCGTCGGCACAGCCGGGGTTGGAACGAGTGGGGGCCGGCCGATTTATCTAGAAGACGTGGCCGAGGTGCGGGACGGTCCGGAACTTCCCGCGCATTACGTCTGGTATGGCAACGGTGTCGCCGGCAGTGCCAAGGGACGCGGCGAATTCCCCGCGGTGACCATCGCCGTCGCCAAGAAGCCGGGCGAGAACGCGGTGGACGTCGCCTCGCGCCTGACGCGCCGGGTCGAACAATTGAAGGGCAGCATCATTCCGGAAGGCGTGGAAGTGTCGCTGACGCGCAATTACGGCGAGACCGCCAATGACAAGGCGCAGAAGCTGATCCAGAAGCTGATCTTCGCGACGCTGTCGGTGGTGGCGCTGGTATGGGTAGCGCTCGGGCGGCGCGAGGCGGTGATCGTCGGCGCCGCCGTGATCCTCACGCTCGCGGCGACGCTGTTCGCCTCCTGGGCCTGGGGCTTCACGCTCAACCGCGTGTCGCTGTTCGCGCTGATTTTTTCCATCGGCATACTGGTCGACGACGCCATCGTGGTGGTGGAGAACATCCATCGCCGCGGCGTGCTTTCGGGACAACCGCTGGCGGAACTGATCCCGGATGCGGTGGACGAAGTCGGCGGCCCCACCATACTCGCGACTTTCACCGTGATCGCGGCGCTGCTGCCGATGGCGTTCGTCAGCGGGCTGATGGGCCCCTACATGAGCCCGATCCCGATCAACGCCAGCATGGGCATGATCATTTCGCTCGCCATTGCCTTCATCGTCACCCCCTGGCTGGCGCTGAAGCTGCTCAAGCCGCACGGCGCGGCCCACGGCGGGGAGCCGCAGGAGACCAGGGTGCTGCACCTGTTCCGCCGCGTCATCGGCCCGTTCCTCGGCGGAGCGCAAGGCGGCAGGGCGCGCACCAAGCTTTACACCGGCATCCTCGTCCTGATTCTCGCGGCGGTATCGCTCGCGGGGCTGAAGCTGGTGGTGCTGAAAATGCTTCCCTTCGACAACAAATCGGAACTGCAGGTGGTGGTGGACATGCCCACCGGCACGCCGCTGGAGCAGACCTCCGCCGCGCTGCAGGAAATGGGCACCTATCTGGCCACGGTGCCCGAAGTCACCGACTACCAGGCCTACGCCGGCACCAGCGCGCCGATCAACTTCAACGGCCTGGTGCGCCAGTATTACCTGCGCCAGTCGCCCGAACTCGGCGACATACAGGTGAACCTGGAGGACAAGCACCACCGCGACCGCAAGAGCCACGAGATCGCGCTTGTCGTACGGCCGCCGCTGGAGGCGATCGCAAAACGTCACGGCGCGTCGCTCAAAGTGGTCGAAGTGCCGCCCGGCCCGCCGGTGCAGGCGCCGATCGTGGCCGAAGTCTATGGCCCGAACTATCCGGGACAGATCGCGGTTGCGCAAAAACTGCGCGCGGATTTCACTGCCGCGGCGGACATCGTCGACGTCGACGCGAGCGTCGACGAAACGGCGCCGAAACTGCGCCTGCGCGTGGATCAGGCCAAGGCGGCGCTGATCGGCGTGGCGCAGCGCGATATCGTCGCCGCGATTCGCATCGGCCTCGCCGGCGAGGACGTCACGCCCCTGCATGACAGCGGGGCGAAGTACGAAGTGCCGGTGCGAGTATCGCTGCCGCCGGGACAGGCGAACCGCATCGAATCGTTGCTGCGGCTGAAGGTACGCGCCGCCAGCGGCGCGCTCGTTCCGCTCACCGAATTGGTGAGCGCGGAGAGTGTCGGTCGCGATGCGACCGTCTATCACAAGGACCTGCTGCCGGTCGTCTACGTGGTCGGCGACATGGCGGGCAAGCTCGACAGCCCGCTCTACGGCATGTTCGACATCCGCGGCCGGATCATGGGCAAGCCGCTGGCGCAGGGCGGGACGCTGGGCGAATACTTCATCTCGCAGCCAGAGGATGCCTACGCGGGTTATGCGCTCAAATGGGACGGCGAGTGGCAGGTGACCTACGAGACCTTCCGCGACATGGGTCTCGCCTATGCGGTCGGCTTGATCCTGATCTACCTGCTGGTCGTGGCGCAGTTCAAGTCCTACCTGGTGCCGCTGATCATCATGGCGCCGATCCCGCTCACCATCATCGGCGTGATGCCGGGGCATGCGCTGCTGGGGGCGCAATATACGGCGACCTCCATGATCGGCATGATCGCGCTCGCCGGCATCATCGTGCGCAACTCCATCCTGCTGGTGGATTTCATCAACCTGCAGATGGAACAAGGCGCGGACTTCGAATTCGCGGTGATCAACGCCGGCGCGACACGCGCCAAGCCCATCGTGCTTACCGGCCTGGCGGCGATGCTGGGCGCGTTCTTCATCCTCGACGACCCGATATTCAACGGCCTGGCGATATCGCTGATTTTCGGCATCCTGGTTTCCACCGTGCTCACGCTGGTGGTGATTCCGGTGCTGTATTACGCGGCGAACTGGAAGCGCTGGGCGGCACGGCGGGAGGAATTGAATCCCTCGTCTGTGAGCCCCATTTAGCATTTTGATCAACCTTATTGACCGATAGGAGCATTACCATGACCGTCAACGATCTGATTCACGTTTTTGCGGGAACCTTCATATTGTTGTCGCTCGCGCTGGGTGTGCAGGCGAGCCCGGTGTTTCACAGCAGCTACTGGCTTTGGTTCACCGCTTTCGTCGGCGCCAATCTGTTCCAGTTCGGCATCTCCAAGGCTTGCCCGCTGGGGTGGATGCTGAAGAAGCTGGGCGTGAAGGAAAGCTGTTCGGCCGGCACCCGCGCCTGAAGCGCAACGGCGCACACCCCTGCGCCTTGACCGATCCTGCAACTCGCGCGGCATAATTACTCGATGATACAGCCACAGCGAGGCATGGCATGCTGACAGCGAACCTTGGTCCGTTCCCCCTGCCGGTCGCCCTGCTGCTGGTGGCGGTGGCTCTGCTGGTCGCCGCGGGGGTCGGCCTCCTTGCCGGGCGCGGACAGCAAACCGGCATAGGCAATACCTTGACCGACATGCTGATCACGGCCGTGCTGTCGGCGCGCATCGCTTTCGTTGCCGTTTGGTTCGACACTTACCGCAGCACGCCTTGGTCCATGCTCGATATCCGCGACGGTGGTCTTACGCTGTGGGTGGGTATGGCGGCGGCGCTGCTGGTGGCGATATGGCGCGGCTGGCGCCGCGCGGTGCTGCGCAAACCCCTGGCCCTGGGATTGACGGCGGGGGCGCTGGTATGGGGAGGCATGTCCGGCGCGATCCTGATGATGGAAAACGCGGGCCTGCCCAAAGGGGTGTTGACGACGCTTGCGGGCGATCCGGTGGATCTCGCCGCGGTGGCTGCAGGCAAGCCCATGGTCGTCAATCTGTGGGCCACCTGGTGCCCTCCTTGTCGCCGCGAAATGCCGCTGCTCGCAGCGGCGCAAAAGCAGCAACCAGGCGTGAGCTTCGTGTTCGTCAACCAGGGCGAAAATGCAACCACGGCCCAACGCTATTTCACCACTGAGGGGCTGGACGTCGCAAACGTCCTGCTCGACCCCGGCGCCGCGATAGGCCGCGAGGTCGGTTCGATGGGCTTGCCTACCACGCTCTTCTACGACGCCACTGGACGGTTGATCGATACCCACCTGGGTGCGATATCGGCCGCCGCGCTGGCGAGCAAATTGAACCAATTGGTCACGCGGCCTCTCAGATAGAGGGCATCACGCCTGCGTTCCCCGATTGTATAGCGCGGAGCAGAGCGCAGCCTTGCGAGAAGTAAGGGCAATCTGAATACGAGATTTGAGGCCTCTGGCCCGGAGTCACGCCATGCGATTGTTGCTTGTTGAAGACGACCCGATGATCGGCGAGAGCGTTCGGAAGGGCATGCGGCAGGACGGCTTCGCGGTCGACTGGGTGCAAGACGGGCGCGCGGCGGAACTCGCGCTCGAGACCAATCCGTACGACGCGCTGCTGCTCGACCTCGGTCTTCCGCGGAAGGCCGGCTTGGAAGTGCTCGCTGCGCTGCGCCGGCGCGGCAATCCCATTCCGGTCCTGGTGCTGACCGCGCGCGATGCGGTCGCCGACCGCGTCAAGGGGCTCGATGCCGGGGCCGACGACTATCTGGTCAAGCCGTTCGACCTGGAAGAGCTTGCGGCGCGGATTCGGGCGCTGCTTCGAAGAAAGTCGGGGCGTGCCGACCCCGTCATTCAGGTGGGCAATTTGGTCCTCAATCCGGCGACGCACGAAGTTTCGCTGAACGGAAAACCCGTCTCGCTTTCCGCGCGCGAGTTCGGCTTGCTCCATTCCCTGCTCGAACGGCCCGGAACGGTGCTGACGCGCGCGCAGATCGAGGAAAAGCTGTACGGCTGGGATCATGAAGTGGGAAGCAATACCGTCGAGGTGTACGTCCACGCCCTGCGCCGGAAGCTGGGGGCAAACGTCATTCGCAACGTCCGCGGTGTCGGGTATATGGTGCCGAAACAGACATGAGATCCATCCGCGGCCGGCTGCTGTTCTGGCTCCTGTCGTGTCTTGCGCTGGCCGTCGTTGCCGCGGGCGCGCGCATCTATACCCAGACGCTGGACGAAGCCAATCAACTGTTCGACTACCATCTCAAACAGATGGCGGCCTCGCTGCCGAACGACTCGTTCGGCCCGTTGCCGCCTTCGAGGGCCGAAGGACCGGACGCGGAAGAGGGATTGGTCGTTCAGATCTGGGACCGCAACGGCTTGCAACTGTATTTTTCCCACCCTGGATCCAAACTTCCGCAGCGCGCCGAGCTCGGTTTCTCGACCGTGGAAACGGCGCACGGAAGCTGGCGTGTCTACAGCGCGCTGGAGCAGAACAATGTCGTCCAGATCGCGCAACCGATGAGCGTGCGACAGAATATTGCCGCAGGGATGGCATTGCGCGCACTTGTACCTCTGCTCGTGCTATTGCCCCTGCTCGGCTTCCTGATCTGGCTCACGGTCGGGCGGGGGCTGCGGCCCCTGGACCAAATGGCGTCGGCGCTCGGGCGGCGTACGCCGGATTCGCTCGACGCCTTGCCCGAGGGCGGACTGCCGGTCGAAATAGTGCCGCTGGTGCATGCATTGAACGACTTGCTTGCGCGGCTCGGGCGCGCGCTCGAATCGCAAAAGGCTTTTGTCGCCGACGCGGCGCATGAGCTGCGCACGCCGCTCACCGCGGTTCAGCTGCAGATTCAGCTGGCCGAGCGTGCCAGGACCGACGACGAGCGCCAGGCCGCGTTCGCGCAACTCAAGAGGGGACAGGCGCGGGCGGCGCACCTGGTGCAGCAATTGCTCACGCTTGCGCGGCAGGAGCCGGGCGTCGCGCCGCAGGCGCGTTCGGCAGTCGACCTGGCGCAGTTGGTGCGCCTGGTCGTATCCGAGCACGCTCCTTTGGCGGCCGACAGGAACATCGACCTTGGCATCAGCCACGAGGATCAGGCAAGAATTTTCGGCGACGTCGAAGCGCTGCGCGTCATGCTGGGCAATCTGATCGACAACGCGATTCGCTACACACCGCCCGGTGGGACCGTCGATGTCGCAGTGCGCCTGGGTGCAGGCACTGCCGCCGTGGAAATCCTCGATACGGGCCCCGGCATCCCCGAGGATGATCGTGAACGCGTGTTTGACCGCTTCTATCGCCGCGAGGCAACCGAGGCCTCCGGAAGCGGACTGGGCCTGGCCATTGTGAAAAACATCGCCGACCGCCATCGCGCCACTGTGCGCCTGCAGAACAGGGAACCGGGCCCGGGCCTGCGGGTCAGCGTCGACTTCCCGCTCGGTTAGCCGATCCGCCGTTTCCGCGGCCGCGCGATCTGCGGACGGCCTTAAGCCTGGTTTAAGGCAGCACACCTAAGCTATTGGCCATGACGGGGATATTCCCCGGCAACCAACGCAAGGAGTGCATGATGAAGCCCAAGATTCTGGTTCGGAGCCTGATCGCAGCAGGCGTGATATCGGCAGTTGGTGCAGGCGCGTTTTCGGCCGGGCACTGGTTTCCCCAGGAGGCCGCTGCGGCGAATGCACCGGTCGCGGTCGCAGCTGAATCGACCGCGAGCGCCCTGCTTCCCGACTTCACCGGCATCGTGGAGCGCAACGGCCCGGCCGTGGTCAATATCAGCGTGACGCACGACGCCAAGGCCGAGGGCGCCACCCAATCGTTTGAGGGACTCGACCCGAATAACCCGTTTTTCCGGTTTTTCCGCCAGTTTCCCGGCGCCGTGCCGCACGGCTCCGCACCGGAGCAGGGCATGGGATCCGGGTTCATCGTGAGCCCGGACGGCGTGATCCTCACCAATGCCCACGTCGTCGACGGCGCGACCGAGGTCACGGTCAAGCTCACCGACAGGCGCGAGTTCCGCGCCAAGGTCATCGGCAGCGACAAGCCCAGCGACGTCGCAGTCCTCAAGATCGAAGCGAACGGCCTGCCGACCGTCAAGCTGGGCAGCAGCATGAACGAGAAGGTCGGCGAGTGGGTGCTGGCGATCGGGTCTCCCTTTGGTTTCGAGAACTCGGTGACTTCGGGCATCGTCAGCGCGAAATCGCGCTCGCTGCCCGACGGCACCTACATACCGTTCATCCAGACCGACGTCGCGGTGAATCCGGGCAATTCCGGCGGGCCGCTGTTCAATATGAAAGGCGAAGTGATCGGCATTAACGCGCAGATCTTCACCCATTCTGGCGGCTATCAAGGCCTCTCCTTTGCCGTTCCGATCGACCTGGCGGTCAAGGTCAAGGACCAATTGCAACAGTTCGGCAAAGTCAGCCGCGGACGGCTCGGAGTGACGATCCAGGAAGTGAACCAGCAGCTCGCCGATTCATTCGGCCTGACGCGCCCCGGCGGCGCCCTGGTTGCCGCGGTCGAGGAAGACAGTCCCGCCGCCAAGGCGGGAGTCAAGGCGGGCGACGTGATCCTGAAGTTCAACGGGCACGCAATCTCGACCTCCGCCGAGTTGCCTGCGCAGGTCGCGGACGTGAAGCCGGGCACCAGGGCGACCCTCGAAATCTCGCGCAGCGGGACGACCAAGGAAATCGATGTGACGGTAGGCGAGCTGAAAGGGGCGAAAGTGGCTTCGGCCGATTCGGCGGATAAGGAGCACGGCCGCCTAGGGCTTGCAGTGCGGCCGCTCAACCCCGACGAGCGCCAGCAAGCCGGCGGGAAAGGACTGGTGGTCGAAGAAGCGAGCGGACCCGCTGCGCGCGCGGGAATTCAACCCGGAGACCTGCTCTTGGCAGTCAACGGCACGCCGATCCAGTCGGTCGAGCAACTGCGGGCGCTGGTGGCGAAGTCCGGGAAGACCATGGCCTTGCTGATTCAGCGCGACGACGGGAAGATCTTCGTTCCGGTCGATCTTGGCGGCAAGCAGGGCTGAAACCGACATGGCCTCCCAACGCACTTTCTTCCGATCTCTCCCTCTCTGGTTCAGGCGGGGCAGCAGGCGCAAGCAAACCATCAGCCGATCTTCCGGCACCGCGCCGCCATCGCGGAGCGATGCGGCAAGGGTCCGGTTTCCCCGCGTTGGCAGCGGGTTGGCGGCACTCGCAATCCTGGCCGGCGCATTTGGACCGATGCCGGAGGAGTCGACCATGATCGACGCGAGCATCGGGAGTGGGGGTGTCGGAACGCAGCGCAAAGTGATCGACAACTTCCTGGCCGATTCCAAACGATATCTCGGCCTGTAGCCGGTTTGTGGCGCCTGGCATTGCCGGCTTTTTCCTGCTCAATCAGCCGAAGACCGCGCAGCACTGCGGGCCTTTCGCTGGTTGAGCTTCATCGTTTGGCTCATCAAGGAAATCCGCCGGGATGTGGCCGCTCGTGACAGTCCATGCAGTGGACGTCGATGCGATGCGCTAGCGAACCCGCGGAGCCAATCCCAGCGCGGTAGCCAGCGCGATGCAGGAGCAAAGGGTGATACCGGCCATCGTTTTGAGTTTTCTTCTTGTTGATGCCTGCACGCTGCTTCACTATGAATGCCTGAAGCTACTGAACGATTTCTTGCCTCGCGCCGCGATTATCGAGAATCGGGCCAAGGTTCTCGCGGCACTGGGGGGAGCCATGATCAGTCACTTGTCCCAGATCATGCTCTTTGCCGGAGCTTATTACCTGCTGCGGGATAACTTCGGCTTAGGTGGATTCGGCGGGGAATTCAAAGACACTTTCTCGAGTTTCCTCTACTTTTCCTCCGAGACGTATACGACCCTCGGCTTGGGGGATATTTACCCGTCTGGCAGCCTGCGCCTGGTCACCGGCATCGAGGCGCTGACCGGACTGCTTATGATCAGCTGGACCGCATCCTTTACCTATCTGGAAATGCGGCGCTTTTGGAGAATATGACCGTACGAAGGGAGCTACGTTGATGCAATGGTGGCCCCTGCCATACCAGCAGACAGTAGGCCGGAAGCGCATGTTCAATCGCTGTTCAATTTCGGCCACCGTGTGTATGGGGCTGCGAGACCGGGGGGCTTTGCCGGCATGCAGGCGTTGTTCGCTCAGGCGACGACTTTTCCGCTGACGACAAGGAAACTCCCGTATGGAAGCTGGCTCGGCAAGACACGCTCGCAGAGTTGCGCGAATCGGTTCCCCCCGGGAAAGAAGATCGCGGTGCGCAGCCTGAGCCGTGCCACCGGCAGTTCCGCAAACAATCTTCTGACCTCGGTTTGCGTATGCCAGTAAGCGCCACGGTATGCTCCAACGCCTCCCATCCGCCCTTTCTGCAGATAGAGCAGGCTATGGCGGTTAAGCAATCCTATGGCGAAGCGCCGGCGGGTGACACGCAATATTTCCGCAAGGGCGCGCGACTGTTCCTGGATAAAGCAGAGCGCCGTGATGGAGACGCATAGGTCGAAGGATCGCGACGCGAATGGCAATGCGCGTGCATCGCCGAAGAGGTAACGTTCTCCGGCCGCGGAGTGCGTTGCGGCAAACTGCAGCATCCCGGCATCCGGGTCAACGCCGGTTACGAGTAGATCTTCCCGCGCGAAGCGGCGCGTAAAGTAACCGCTGCCGCAGCCGACATCCAGCAGCCTGTCGCCCGGCGCTGGTGCGAGCAGCCGGTGTAGCAGGCGATATTCGGTCTCGCCGATCCAGCTGCCGCGTGTGGTTCCATACCAGGCATCATAAGCGGCCGCGTCCATATTCGCTCAGCAGTGCCGTTTCAACGTTGGCAAGCCTCGGATGGTCGACGACATTATCGCGGCGCGAGCAGGTACACGCCCAGGCCGAGCATGACGAGTCCCGCCACCAATTTCAGCGCCCGCCCTTCCTTTTCCTGCAGCCGGCGCCGGTTCAAGGTGACGATGCCGATCGCGAGGACGACGATGTCGTCGAGCATGTACATCAGGTTGTAGAGCAGCAGGTAGCCGTAATATGCGGCGGTGTCGAGTTGGCGCTGCGTGAGGATGCGCGTGTAGAGCGCCGGGAAGCCGGAGGTGCACAGCAGTTCCACGATCTGTACCAGCACGGCGAGCAGCACCGTGCCGACCAGGGCCGGGGCGAGCCGCTCGGCGTGAAGGATGGCTCGCAGCCGCGCGTAAATGCCGGGCTTTGCCGATGCCGGGATGGAGAGCGTGATGCCTCGGCCCCAGGCGAAAAAGTCCTTCAGATTGATCGCGCCCGCGACGATGGCGAGCAGGGCGATGGCAATCTCGGAAGCGCGCGACAGTCCCACGAACAGGAACAGGTTGAGCCAGGCCGCCATGAAGGCGAAATAGGCGATACCCTCGACCGCGACGAAGGTGCCGGCGATCGCCAGCATCTTGAGCCGGTCCCCGAGCGTGGCCAGCATCGAGATCATCAGGATCAGCACCCACATCGAGCAGGGATTGAAGCCGTCGAGGAGACCGATGACAATGGTGAACAGCGGCAGGCCTACTTCCTGGACGCTGACTTTGCGGCCGATAAACGGAATCTCGACCGAGTCCTCTCGCGGCGCTTTGCAGGCGATGTCCTCGGCGACGCCGCAGACCGGTGCGCCGCCGATGGCGGCAGACGGCCTTCCATGGTCGAGCGCCGCGCGTACCTGCGCGCCTGTGGTCGCCGGCGTATCGAAACCGACGATCAGTTCGCTACCAATGCGGATCGTCGGCACGCCGGGCTGCGCAATCCCGGCGCGGCGCGAAATGTCGTCCAGGCGAACGAGCGCATCCGGATCGCGCCGGACGTCGACGAAACCGATGCGCAGACCCGGCCGCTCGCGCGCAAGCTCGCCGAGGAAACTCTTGGCGGCCTCGCAATGGGCGCAGCCTTCCCTGACGAAGACTTCGATCTCGACCGGTGCGATTGTGTCCGCGGCTACCGCCGCGATGGATGCGACGGAGAAC
>Ga0182021_10009551_pt1 | contig 11500 bp, 9 predicted proteins | sample 612E3MmetaG_FD_120493 | JGI IMG/M metagenome (GOLD analysis project Ga0182021, IMG submission 120493) | Permafrost microbial communities from Stordalen Mire, Sweden - 612E3M metaG (Illumina Assembly) | ecosystem: Environmental > Terrestrial > Soil > Wetlands > Permafrost | place: Sweden...
TGGACGCCCTGGTGGGGCTGGGTATCCTCCGCGAGCTCACCGGCCGCCGGCGCGGCCGCGTGTTTGCCTATGATCAGTATCTGGAGACGCTCAGCGAAGGGGCGGAGGCGCTTGGCGCGGCGCGGGACCAAGAAGGGGACGTGGTATGAACGTCGCCGATGAGATAACCGCGCGGGTTATCCGATTGCCGCGCGCGGTTATCGGCGGTCACGGAGCGCGACTGAGTGGTCTGTGGTCTGTCGCCTATCTCCGGGGCGATGCGTGGGCGCGAGGGCGCGGAAGGACCCTAGTTGGAGGTTCGAGACGATGAATCTGCTCGTCGTAGTGTCGCGCGAGCAGCGGGCCGAGACCGCGAATGAGGACGTGGTGGGTTTCTGCAAGAGCGCGGCCCTGGAAGAGATCCGGAAGCATGGCCACGTGCTCACGCCTGGGCGGTACGTGGGAGCGGAGGCACAGGAGGACGACGGCGAGCCTTTCGAGGAAAAGATGACGCGACTGGTCGCGCAGCTGCCGGAGCAGCAGGCCGAAGCTGCGAAACTGGACGCTGCCATCACCACCAACCTGGAGGAGTTGGGGTATGGGAGGTGAGTGGAGTCAGACGACACTGGGCGCAATTGCCACGAAGGATGGTTATGGCCTCGTTGATGGTCCCTTCGGCTCAAATCTACCGGCGTCCAGTTACACAGAGAGTGGAGTTCCTGTTGTCCGTGGCTCAAACCTGACTCTTGGGAAGAGTCGGTTCGTTGCGGATGAGTTCGTGTTCGTCTCGCGCGAAACTGCCAATCGGCTGGCGCGCAGCTTATGCAGGCCGCTGGACATCATCTTCACAAAGAAGGGAACGCTAGGCCAGACAGGACTCGTGCCGGGCGACGCCCGCTGCGACCAGTACCTGCTCTCATCGAACCAGATGAAGTTGACGGTCGACCGTCGCTTGGCTGATCCGCTGTACGTCTACTACTTCGTTTCAAGTCCAGAGAGCACCGAAAAGATCGTTCGGGACTCTGAAGCCACGGGAGTCCCGAAGACCAATGTCGCTTATCTGAGGGGTTTTCCGATTGCTTTGCCCCCGCTCTCCGAACAGCGCGCCATCTCCCACATCCTCGGCACGCTGGACGACAAGATCGGGCTGAACCGGCGGATGAGCGAGACGCTGGAGGCCATGGCCCGGGCGCTCTTCAAGTCGTGGTTCGTTGACTTCGAGCCCGTACGGGCCAAGATGGAGGGCCGCTGGCGTCGCGGGGAGTCGCTGCCAGGTCTGCCCGCCCATCTCTACGATCTGTTCCCCGACCGGTTGGTGGATTCGGAGTTGGGGGAGATCCCGGCGGGGTGGGAGGTGACAGCGCTCGCTGAGCACTTTGAAGCGGTGAAAGGTGTCAGCTACAAAGGGAGCGGGCTCTGCGACGATGGCGTGCCGCTTCACAATCTGAATTCCGTCCTAGAGGGCGGAGGGTACAAGTACGAGGGGATCAAGCACTACTCAGGCGAGTACGCGGAGCGCCATGTTGTTCGACCCGGCGACGTGATCGTCGCGAACACCGAGCAGGGGCACCACCGTCTTCTCATTGGCTACGCGGCGATCGTGCCAAGGCTCTTTGGCGATTACGGAATCGCCAGTCATCACATGTATCGTCTTCGGCGAAGAGCCGACAGCTGGCTGACCTCCTCGTATCTCTATCTGTTGCTGAACTCAAGAGAAATGCACGACATCGTCAGTGGGTATGCGAACGGCACCACTGTGAACATGCTGCCAATCGATGGGGTCCAGCGGCCGCTGATGGTGTGCCCGCCAGCGGGACTGGTTGAGGTGTTCAACGCGCTGGCTGTCGAGTCCGAACGCAGCAGGGAGGAGATGGTGTCAGAGTCTCGCACTCTCATTGCCCTACGTGACACCCTACTGCCCAAACTCGTTTCCGGCGAGCTGCGGATTCCCCAATCACTTCTGGGAGGTACGCGAAGCGGGGCTTTCCAACGATGAGTCCATCTGACTATCTGTTCTCGGACAACCACCTGCAGGCACACTGCAAGCAGCGCGTTGACGCGATGATCGCTGAGATAGACGGGTTTGACCCTCAGTATGTGCTTGATGCTGACGCGGACGCTTTGATTGACCATCTTGAACAGAAGTACTCGCTCGAGTGTCCTTGTCTGCAGCCCGACCGGGCGGCAGTCGATCACACCGAGGTCATGATTGACGTGAGTCAGGATCCCCTGAGGCATATTCGGGATCGATCGGGGCCCTTCTACATGAGGGGTACTGCTGTGAGTCTCTTTGTCCCGTTTGAGGGAGACTCAGGATTGTTTCGCCTTCAACCCTCCACCTCCACATTCAATCCTCCGCGTGGAGTCGTAAAGGGAGACCAACTCGTACTTCGTGTCGAGACTCTGGAACCCGACTCCGCAAAGATGAAGGCTGGTTTCGACCGAGAACTCAGCTCGATATCCCAGTACCTTGGCTGGGTTGGCCGAGACGTTCAGACTTTCAACTCTGGTCTTCGCTCCGCGGCGCAGGCCGGAATCGCGTCGCGTCGCGCTAAACTCGTTGCTGACCAAGAGCTTGTGTCATCTCTGGGTTTTCCGCTGAGGGAAAGGGCCGATTCCGTGCGAACGTATGCAGTTCCTGAAGTGCGGAGAAGAGCGGTCGGCAAGCCACCTGCAGCCGGACCAGTGAATCCAGCGGAGCCTGCGCTGGCTAACCAGGTATACGACCACATCCTCTCGGTTGTCCGCAGCATGGTTCATGTCATGGAACGGAGTCCAGGGGCCTTCTCCAAGATGAAGGAAGAGCATCTGCGTGACCATTTCCTGGTTCAGCTCAACGGGCACTATGAGGGGCAAGCCACTGGAGAGACCTTCAACGCCAGCGGTAAGACGGACATCTTGATTCGGGTGCGAGACCGAAACATCTTCATAGCCGAATGTAAGTTCTGGAAGGGACCGGTTGCTCTCGCGCAGGCAATTGATCAACTGCTTGACTACACATCATGGAGAGACACCAAGACTGCACTAATCCTTTTCAACAGAAACAAGCAGCTGTCGAATGTCCTGGCACAGATACCGGACGTGGCTCGCGGCCATGCTTGTTTCGTGAGAGAGCAGGAAAGAACTCTAGAGACCGAATTCAGGTGTGTGCTACATCATCGCGACGACAAAGGGCGAGAGCTCATCCTGACCATTATGGTCTTTGAGGTGCCGCTGTGACGGTGTCCGAGCCGGGCGTCGAGGAAGCCCTCTCTCCTGGCTGGGCGGGGCTGAGTTGGCAGAACGATCTCCTAATCTACTAGCAGATTAGGAGATTAGTGGTGACCGGTGTGTTGACATCACTCATCCTCCTGAGTAAAAATACTCAGTATGTTGAGTAAACCGTCACAACCGTTCCAGCGGACACAGGGCGCCGAACTCGCTCGTCGTCTGGTCGAGCCGCGACGCTTCCTGCAGGTGGTGGCCGGTCCACGCCAGGTAGGCAAGACCACCCTGGTGCAGCAGGTGGTCGAGACGGTGGGGCTGCCTGCCGTTTTCGCGACTGCTGATGAACCCACGCTCCGGGGTCCCCAGTGGATAGCGCAACAGTGGGAGGCGGCACGTCTGGCCATGGGTCCGGAGGGCGCCATCCTCGTGCTCGACGAGGTGCAGAAGGCCTCAGACTGGGCAGAGTCGGTCAAACGGCTGTGGGACGAGGACACGCGGCACAAGCGCCCCCTCAAGGTCGTGTTGCTGGGGTCGGCCCCGCTCCTCATCCAGCGTGGGCTGTCGGAGAGTCTGGCCGGCCGCTTCGAGATCCTGCGTCTGCCGCACTGGTCGCTCCCCGAGATGCGCGCAGCTTTCGGTTTCACGCTGGAGCAGTACTTATACTTCGGCGCCTACCCAGGCGCGGCCTCACTGGTGGATGACCCAAAGCGGTGGGCCGACTACATCCGCGACTCGCTCATCGAGACCACCATCGCGCGCGATGTGCTTTTGCTTTCTCGGGTGGACAAGCCGGCTCTGCTCCGGCGCCTCTTCGAGCTTGGTTGCCGGTACTCCGGGCAGGTGCTCTCCTACACCAAGATGCTTGGTCAGCTGCAGGACGCGGGCAATACGGTGACCCTGGCCCACTACCTCGATCTGCTGGCAGCAGCCGGCATGCTCACGGGGCTGCCCAAGTACGCGGGGCAGGTGGTGCGCAGCCGTGGCTCGAGCCCGAAGCTCACGGTGCTCAACACTGCTCTCCTGACGGCGCAGTCGGGTCTGACGCCTGCGGAAGCGCGCTCCGACCACCAGTTCTGGGGACGGCTGGTGGAGTCCGCCATCGGTGCCCATCTCGCCAACGCCCAGGCTGCCGGCGGGTGCGAGGTCTTCTACTGGCGCGAGCGCAACCGCGAGGTCCACTACGTGGTGAAGGCCGGGCGTATGGTGACCGCCATCGAGGTCAAGAGCGGTCGGGTCGCGGAGACGCTTCCGGGAATGGCCGCGTTCGCGGAAGCGTTCAAACCGGGGCGCATGCTCCTGGTGGGCGGCGACGGAATCGCGGTGGAGGACTTTCTGCTCAAGCCCGTCGAGCACTGGGTGAAGTCGTGAGGACGGCGGTTTGCAGGGAAGTTCTCAATCAGTCGAGGGTTGAACTCCCAATCAGCCGGGGTGCAAAGTATCAAACAGCGAGGGTGCTAACTTGCATTCAGCGCGATTCTGGCCGGCTCTGGCGTCGAAGGGCGCGAAGGCATGCTTGCCCATGTGTCGGCCATGCACCGGGCCACGATGGCCCAGTAGGTCGTACCCCGCTGTCGTAGGAGAGAGAATGACCACGCCCTTCACTGAATCGGTGGTCGAAGACCTACTGGGTGTAGGGCTCTGTTTAAGCGACATGTGCCGGAGGCGCACAACAATGGTCACAAACCCGCATGAACAGGGGCAATTCTTATTTAAGGCTTTCCTAGGCGTGGCCTCGGGGAATGTGTCATGACCGCGCAGTTCACCGAGTCCATCGTCGAGGAAGCGGCCCTCGCCTGGCTGGAAGCCGGCGGCTGGGATGTCAAGTACGGCGCCGACATGGTCCCGGGCGAACCCAGCGGTGAGCGCGGCGACTACACCCAGGTCGTGTTGGAGGGGCGGCTGCGCGACGCGTTTTCGCGGCTCAACCCCGGGCTGCCTCCGGAGGCCCTGGACGACGCCTTCCGTAAGCTCACGCGCCCCCAGGACGCCGATCTCCTCTCGCGCAACCGGTATCTGCATCGTCTGTTGGTCGATGGAGTGGCGGTCGAGTATCGCGCCGCCGACGGCAGCATCCGTGGGGCTCAGGTGCGAGTGATCGCCTTCGACGACGCTGGCGCGAACGACTTCCTGGCCGTCAACCAGTTCACGTTGGTCGAGAACAAGCGCACCCGCCGGCCGGACGTCATCCTCTTCGTCAACGGCCTGCCGCTGGTGGTCATCGAGCTCAAGAACGCGGCCGACGAGAACGCCACCATCTGGACTGCCTTCAAGCAGCTCGAGACCTACAAGGCCGAGATTCCCACGCTCTTCCAGGACAACGAACTCCTCGTGATCTCCGACGGAGTCCAGGCTCGTGTGGGCACGCTCTCCGCGGGCAAGGAGTGGTTCAAGCCCTGGCGGGCATGGGAGGGCGCCGCGACTGAGACGTGCACTCCGCAGCTTCAGGTCGTGATCCAGGCGCTGCTTACGCCTCGCAGTCTCCTGGACCTGGTCCGTGATTTCGTCGTCTTTGAAGACAACGGGGGCGGGGCGCTCGTCAAGAAGATGGCAGGCTATCACCAATTCCACGCCGTTCAGGTGGCAGTGGAAGAGACCCTGCGGGCTGCTGCCCGCTCTGGCGACCGCCGGGTGGGCGTGGTCTGGCACACCCAGGGCTCCGGCAAGAGCCTGACCATGGCCTTCTACGCCGGGCGCATCATCCGCGAGCCGGCGATGGAGAATCCCACCATCGTGGTGCTGACCGACCGCAACGACTTAGACGACCAGCTCTTCGGCACCTTCTCCCGCTGCCAGGAACTGCTGCGCCAGCCGCCGGTGCAGGCCGAGAGCCGCCCGCATCTGCGCGAGCTTCTGTCGGTCGCCACAGGCGGCGTGGTCTTTGCCACTATCCAGAAGTTCTTCCCCGAGGAGAAGGGCGACCGTCACCCGGTTCTCTCCGACCGGCGTAACATCGTGGTGATCGCCGACGAGGCCCATCGCAGCCAATACGACTTCATCGACGGTTTCGCCCGTCACATGCACGACGCCCTTCCCGGCGCCTCGTTCATCGGGTTCACCGGAACGCCCATAGAGCTGAAGGACGCGAACACCCGCGCCGTCTTCGGCGACTACATCAGCGTGTACGACATCCAGCGGGCGGTCGAGGACAAGGCCACCGTGCCCATCTACTACGAAAGCCGGCTTGCCAAGCTGGCTCTGGACGAAGCCGAGCGTCCCCACATCGACCCCGAGTTCGAAGAGGTCACCGAGGGCGAAGAGGTGGAGAAGAAGGAGAAACTCAAGAGTCGCTGGGCCCAGCTGGAGGCCATGGTGGGCACGGAGCATCGGCTGGAGCTGATCGCCCAGGATCTGGTGGAACACTTCGAGCGCAGACTGGAGGCCATGGAGGGCAAGGCGATGGTGGTCTGCATGAGCCGGCGCATCTGCATGGACCTGCACGATGAGATCGTGAAGCTGCGGCCCGAGTGGTTCCACGAGGACGACGAGAAGGGGGCGCTCAAGGTCGTCATGACAGGCAACGCCTCCGAGGGCCCGCGCTACGCCGCGCATTCGCGCAACAAGGCTCGGCGAGAAGCTCTGGCCAAACGCTTCCGCGCTCCCGACGACCCCTTGAAGCTGGTCATCGTGCGCGACATGTGGCTGACGGGTTTCGACGCCCCCTGCCTGCACACTATGTACATAGACAAGCCCATGCGCGGCCACGGCCTCATGCAGGCCATCGCCCGCGTGAACCGCGTGTTTCGGGACAAACCGGGTGGCCTGGTGGTCGACTACCTGGGACTGGCGCCAGAGCTGAGGGAAGCCCTGGCCGTCTACACCGAGAGTGGTGGCACCGGAGACACGGCCATCGACCAGCAGCAGGCCGTGCATGTCATGCTCGAGAAGTACGAGGTGTGCCTGGGGCTCTTCCACGGCTTCGATTGGTCGCTCTGGATCACCGGCTCAGCAACCGAGAAGCTCTCGATCCTTCCGAACGCTCAAGAGCACATCCTGAAGCAGCCGAACGGCAAGGACCGGACGCTGAGCGCGGTCACCGAGCTGTCGCAGGCCTTCGCTCTGTCGGTGCCGCATGAGAAGGCTCTGGCCATCCGCGATGACGTGGGCTTCTTCCAAGCGGTCCGGGCCCAGCTGGCAAAGCACGCCCCCGGCGATCGCAAGACCGACGAGGAACTCGACCACGCTGTGCGCCAGATCGTGTCGCGGGCGGTGGTCTCCGACGAGATGGTGGACATCTTCGCCGCCGCCGGTCTCAAGAAGCCCGACCTCTCCATCCTCTCCGATGAGTTCCTGGCCGAGGTGCGGGGCATGCCCCAGCGCAATCTGGCGGTGGAGCTGTTGCAGAAGCTGCTGAAGGGAGAGATCCGCAGCCGCTCCCGCAAGAACGTGGTGCTGGCCCGCTCCTTCGCCGAGATGCTGGAGCAGACCCTGAGGCGCTACCAGAACCGGGCGATAGAGGCGGCGCAGGTGATCGAGGAGCTCATCAAGATGGCCAAGGACCTGCGCGAGTTGGAGGAGCGGGGCATCGCCCTCGACCTCACCGAGGACGAGCTCGCCTTCTACGACGCCTTGGAGACCAACGACAGCGCGGTCAAGGTGCTGGGCGACGACGTCCTGCGCGACATCGCCCGCGAGCTGGTGACGGCCGTGCGGAGCAACGTGACCATCGACTGGACCATGCGCGAGAACGTGCGCGCCAAGCTGCGCGTGATCGTGAAGCGCATCCTCAAGAAACACGGGTATCCGCCGGACAAGCAGGAGAGGGCCACGGTCACCGTGTTGGAGCAGGCCGAGGTGCTGAGCGAGGAATGGGCTACCAGCACGAGTCAGCGATCGTGATCGTCCCTGAGAACAAGCTGCCGGAGGGTAAGCAAATGGAAGAATACGATCCCAATCGAGACCCGGAAGCAGACGAGTGGCTCGACCTCGATGAGCAGGAGCGCATGATACTGGTTGAGGACTACCATCGCCGGCATTGTGGCCGGATGCCAAGCGTAGAAGGCCACGCCGCCATTCACACCATCGTGGAAAACCAACTCGCTCTCGAGGAGCCCGTGGTCGTCGCCACCTTCGCTCGCCTTCGTCTTGAAGGCCTCGATCGTCACGACGCTGTTCACGCCATCGGCTCGGTGCTTGCGAGCCATCTGCATTCACTGCTCGCGGGCGAACAAGCGGAGCTGGAGCCGAACGAGCGATACCATGAGGCTCTTGGGAAGCTCTCAGCCCACAAATGGCGAGCGGGCTAATCGGCCGTCAAGACCCATCGCCATCAACAGTTAGCGTTCGTTTCGACCCGTAAAGCAATGCCAAGTAGCGGGTGAGAGGCGCAGCTCGTTCGAGAGATACCAGCGGCCCGTCGGCAAGAGAGGGCGGCGGTCAGTCACAAGCGCTTGACTGTCCTCCTGGCCAGGTGCGGAACCCTGCATGCAACCGGCCCTCGACTCCTCAACTAGGCCTACACTGGAAAGACACGGCCGAGTGGACTGTCGACGCGGAGGCGGGCAAATGAAAGTGCTAGTGCTGGGTGCAAGTGGCAAGACGGGGGCCGAGGTTGTCCGCCAAGGAACGGCGGCGGGTCACGAGATCACGGCGTTTGTGCGCGATCCCAGCCGACTCCAAGCCAACAGTCCCCAGGTTGTGATGAAGGTGGGAGACGCCCGGAAGGTCGCCGACTTGGCCCAGGCGCTTGTGGGTCAAGAGGCGGTCATCAGTACCCTCGGCAGCAACAAGGCCGCCGACGCCCTGATAGCTAGGTCGACCGAGGCGCTACTCGAGGCGACGGCGAAGACCGGCCTTCGCCGAGTAGTGATGCTGTCTGTCGCCCGTAACTACAAGCCCACGCTCTTCATAAGGTTGATGGCCCGGGTAATGGCGGGTGTGGTCGCCGACCGCTGGGCTGGGGAGGACTCGCTCAAGAACTCCAGCCTCGACTGGACGATCGTTTACGCAGCCAAGCTCACGGGCGGCCCGAGGACAGGTCGCGTCCGGATAGCAGGCACTGGCGAGACAGTCACTTTCCGCAGCACCATTTCGCGAGCTGACGTGGCCGAGTTCCTGCTTGCTCGGCTAACCGATAGCGAGGCCGTCGGAAAAGCATTCGTTGTTGCATCCTAGGGATGAAAGCTGTAAGGGCGAGAAGCGCGTGGTCCCCGCCACTGCGCCCTGTCAACGGAAGCATCGGAGGGCAGACTCGTGGACGATAGACGGCCTACGCAAACCGCCGTTCGATGCCTCGCGGCTACTGCCGGGCTTGCCGCTGTCTCATATGCCTCGTACGTGGCGATCACCTGGCTCCGGTTTGGACGTGTGGCACCGTCAACCGGAGACGAGGTTGGCTCGCTCCTCGACCGGTTCATGCCCACCTACGAGGTCGAAGAGCGCCATCAGACGCGTGTCGCTGCCCCAAACGACGTCACTTTCGCGGCGGCATCGGAGATGGACATCCAGCGCGTACCGGTAGTTCGAGTGCTGTTCAAGGGCCGTGCATTGTTTCTTGGCGGGAAGGGGGACGAAGCGGAGCGCCCTCGCACGCTGCTAGCTTGGATGCAGTCCCTCGGTTGGACGGTGCTCGTCCACGTCCCCGGACGTCAGGTAGTGCTGGGGACGGTCATGCGCCCGTGGGAGCCGGACCCCTCGCCACGGGTCGTGACGCCGGAGAAGTTCGCGGCGTTTTGCGAGCCCGAGTACGTGAAGATCGTCTCCACCTGGGCTGCACAGCCGATCGGGCCGCATGAGTCGCGGTTCACCATCGCAACGCGAGTGGCCACGACCGATCCCGTCGCGAGGCGGCTTTTCAGGAGGTACTGGTCGCTGTTTTCCCCCGGCAGTCTTCTCATCCGGTATCTGGGGTTGCGTCTTGTCCGAGACGAAGCTGAGCGGCATGCGTAGCCGGATGGAAGGAGTATGCGGATGACTCCAAAGATCCAGGTCGTCAAGGCGGGGAGTAACTGCTTTCTGCTGCAGGCGAGGAACGGCTTTGTACTTATCGACTCCGGGGTCGCCTCTCGACGCACCGCAGTGGAAGAGAAGCTGGCGCATGCGGGGTGTGGGCCCGGCGACCTCAAGCTCATAGTCCTTACCCATGGCGACTCCGACCATGCTGATAACTGCGCTCACCTCCGCACAGTCTATGGCGCGGTGGTCGGCATGCACCCGGCTGATGTGCAGATGGTCGAGTGCGGAGACATGTCCTTAGGTAGGAAAGCCCGGCCCGACAGGATCACAGCTATGGGGAGGGTAATCGGGCTCGTTGGCAGGCTCATGTCCTTGTTCGGACCGCCGCCCTTTGACCGGTTCTCGCCCGATGTTCTCTTCGAAGATGGGCAGAGCCTCTCCTCGTACGGTCTCGATGCCACGATCATCCATCTCCCCGGGCATTCGAAGGGTTCGATCGGTGTTCTGACCGCGGACGGCGATCTGTTCTGCGGCGATTTGATCTACAACTTCTTCAAGCCCAACATGGTTTGGATCAACGACATGGTCGACGGGAACGCGAGCATCTCTCGACTTGGGGCTCTGAACGTGCGTGCGGTCTACCCCGGGCACGGAAAGCCGTTTCCCTGGGCGGAGTTTGCGGCGAGGCGCTAGTTCCCAGCTTCACCATTACCCGATCATGCTGGGCCACGCTCGAGTCGGTGGATATCCGCCAGCCGCAGGGACGATGGTCTTGTCGGGATTTCGCCCAAAGAGTATTGCTCCGCCGACATTCACCCGACTACCGGCTCGCGCACTATCATAGAAAGTGGACCGATGAATCCGGTCAGGTCAACAGCACGCGTGTATCCTCGGTTGCGTTCGAGGGTCGATGAAGGCCGGAGCCCAGGGCTGGGATAGGGGAGGGAGTCGATGTTCTGCTCCAATTGTGGCAAGACGATCGAGGAGGGATCGGCGTTCTGCAAAGAATGCGGGGCGCCCGTCCCCCAGGTCGGGAGGATGGGTGGAGCCGCCGGACTCGAGGCGACCCAAGTCAGGTCAGCCGCATCCCCTGAGCCGCCCGGAGCCCGCCCGGTCCCGCCACCGCCGGTATTAGGCTATATGCCACCTCCACCGCCGCCCCCTTCAGGATACACACCAGGGTGGCAGGCGCCGCCGCCACGTCGGCGTGCAGGGCTGATCGTGGGCATCGCGGTAGCTGTCGTCATCGTGCTCGCCGGGGCCGGGGTGGGCGCATATTTCGGCCTGCGTGGCGGTGGTTCAGACCAGACGGCCTCCTCCTCGACGACCGTCTTCAGCGGGTCCACCAGCACCAGTGTGGCGGAGGTGTCCACTACCGTCACCATCCCCTCGACGAGCTCCAGTACCTCCGAGAGCACGACCA
>Ga0182021_10009552_pt1 | contig 11499 bp, 8 predicted proteins | sample 612E3MmetaG_FD_120493 | JGI IMG/M metagenome (GOLD analysis project Ga0182021, IMG submission 120493) | Permafrost microbial communities from Stordalen Mire, Sweden - 612E3M metaG (Illumina Assembly) | ecosystem: Environmental > Terrestrial > Soil > Wetlands > Permafrost | place: Sweden...
GTCATCATACTGGCCATGGTATCTCCGCTGGGATCAGGAAAGGCGCCCGGCCTGTCCTCGGTGGTCTGGATACTGACCGCGGCCATCCTGTTCATCGCGTTGAGCCTCATCCTGGGATTTGCAGTTGTCCCCCGGGTGGTCGATTACGTCAAGAAGAACTATTCCAGCGAGGTTCTCCTGCTGGTCTCGCTCGGCCTTTGCTTCGGAATGGCGCTGCTCTCCTCGGAGATCGGCCTGAGCGTGGCCATTGGAGCGTTCGTCATGGGCGTCATCATCTCCCAGTCGGCGTCGCAACACGAGATCGTTCTGAAGACCATGCCCATCAAAGAGATGTTCATGGCCGTGTTCTTCGTCTCCATCGGAATGCTCATCGACCCACGATTGGTGCTGCACAACATTCTGCCTGCGATAATCATCGCGGCAGTGTTCATCGTGGGCAAGATATTCAGCGTGACCACGGCCACCTACGTAGCGAACACCGATGCGCGCTCATCGATGATGTCTGGGATGGCGATGGTCGCCATGGGAGAGTTCTCATTCGTCATCGTCAAGACCGGGGTGGAGAACGGTTCGTTGAGCCAATTCTTCTATTCCACGATAATCGGGGCGGCGCTTATAACGATGATCGTGATGCCCATAACCTTCCGCTACTCGTCGCGGACGGTGGATTATCTGGCATCGCACCTACCAGAATCCGTCACCGTCTCGCTTCTCCGGACGGAGGCCTTGCGTTCCGAGGTAAGGTCCTGGATGGCAACGCACGCGGAGATGAGGAGAGAGATCCTTCGCCAGCTGTTCTGGATCTTCTTGGACTTCACCATCATCCTGCTCATCCAGGTCTTTGCCGGAGTCTTCTATGGTTTCGGTACGATTTTGCAGGGCGTGGCTAACTGGCTCTCGGTCGTGCCTTCCACCCTGGGCATGATAATCTCGGTAGCGCTCATCATTCCGCCGTTGATAAGCATCATGAGGAGGATGCGGCGCATAGTCAAGATATTGGTCAATGGACTGGTGGAGACCGGCCGTTTCCAAAATAGTTCAGGGCAATTGTTCTTTCGGATCATGACCAGGCTGGGCTACATCTTCATCTTCATCACGATGTTCTTCATGCTGATACCGATCGCGCCGCTGGCCAGAGAATTCCCTTTCCTGCTCATCGTGGCGGTCATTGTGGGGATCTTGGTCACCATCTGGTTAAGGGACATCAACAAAGCGACCTATCAACGGATGACCGACCTCCTGAGCGAGAATCTTCTGGAACAGAAGGAAAAGGTCAGGCCATAGGGCTTACTTTCGGGCATCTAGCCGCAACGGTATTTAACCGGTATCCGGTATACGAGCTCTAGATGAAGATAGTCCACGTCTCCGACACCCACATCGGGTTCTCCGCCTACCGCAAGGTCGACGACGAGACTGGCATCAACCAGAGGGAGATGGACGTATACCGTCGCTTCGCCGAGTTCACGGACAAGGCCATCGAGATACATCCAGATGCGGTGATCCATTCAGGCGACCTGTTCGATTCGGTCCGACCATCCAACCGGGCCATCTCGGTGGCATTGGACAATCTGGCCCGCATCACCGCCGCTGGCATACCGGTGGTGGTCATAGCCGGCAACCACTCCACACCGAGGCTGAGGGAGACCGGCAGCGTGTTCAAGATCCTGGAGCACGTCCGCGGTGTCCGGGCGGTCTACAGCGGCATCTACGAGCGGGTGGTGGTCGATGATATGACCATCCATGCCATCCCCCACAATGAGGGGGATGCCCTCCTAGCCGAACTGGACAAGGTACGGCCGGACGGGGATGCAAAGTACAATGTGGAGACGCTGCATGCCGGTGTCTCCGGTCTCAACGTCTTCAAGATGGGCGAGTTCAACGAGACCATCGTTCCCTCCTCCTATCTACGCCCGGACATGGACTATATCGCCCTTGGTCATTTTCATAATTACTCCAGTGTGGCCGACAACGCCTATTACGCCGGGTCCATCGAGCGGCTGTCCTTCGCCGAGGCGGACGAGGCCAAAGGCTTCGTCACCGTTGACCTGGACTCAAGGAAGCGTAAGTTCGTCAAGCTGGCCGCCCGGGAGATGATGGACCTAGGCCCGATCGATGCTTCCGGAATGGACACGGGTTCTCTGATGGAAGAGATATCGAACATCCTGGACACGGTGTCGATGGAGGGTAGGATAGTCAGACTCATCGTGAATCGGGTCCCTTCTTCGATATACAAATCTGTGGACTTCAACCGGATAGTGCAGAAAGCCTCCACCGCGACCCATTTCGAACCCAAGTTCGAGGTCATCCAGGAGAACTCGTCAGTGCAGTGGAAGAGTGCCAGCATCGATTCGCTGGAATCGGAATACTCGGCATTCCTGGACCAGTACCCGGTCGAACGAGCGAGCAAGGACGAGGTGCGCTCAAAGGGGCTGGAGTATCTGAAAAGGGGGCTGGAAGGATCAAGCTGAGATACCTCGAGCTCAAGAACTACCGGAAGTTCCGGCATGCCCAGGTCGAGTTCCCGGATGGGATCGTGGGCATCGTCGGGCAGAACGGTTCGGGAAAATCCAGCCTGGTGGAGGCTATCGCATGGGCGCTGTATGGAAACGAATCATCGATCGTGCGCACCAACAAAGAAGGGATCAGAAGTTCGTCGGCCGGACCGAACGACGAATGCTCAGTGGAGCTGGAGTTCGATCTGGGACCGGATCATTACCGCGTGGTCCGCACCATCAAGGGCAAGAACTGTGTTTCCGATGCTGCATTGAGCGTCAACGGTTCCTTGTCAGCGCGTACCGATAAAGGCGTCACAGATGTCATCGTGGACCGGCTGGGCATGGACTACAAATCGTTCTTCATCTCCGTGTTCGCCCGCCAGAAGGACCTGAACGCCCTTTCCACATTACGACCTGCGGACCGCAAGAAGACCATTCTCCGCATGCTTGAGATCGACGTGCTGGATGACGTGGTCACGGAGATCGACAAGGATGCCAAAGGGAAGCGGACGGAACTGACCAATCTGAACCTGTTACTATTCGAAGCGAACGGCCAGGAGAAAAGGAAAAAGATCGAGGTGGATCGGTCATCACTGGCCTCGGAGGTCCTGGAATTGGAATCTTCCCTTCAAGAACAGAGCAAGCTACTTGCGGCACTGGACAAACGCACCCTAGTGATCAAAACGGAGTGGGACCAGGCCGAATCGAAGTTCCGGGAATTCTCGGCGCACCAGCAGAGGGCAGCAGAGGTCCGCGCCGGGATCGAACGTAACTTCCAGGCAATAGAGCGCCTGGCGAAGGACATCGTGTCCTTGAAAGAGAAGGGCGTCAGGGCGGCTGAGCTGGAAGGAGCGAACCGCCTCTACTTAGAATCGGTCGCCCGCAAGGACGACATGGAATCGTCACGAACATCATTCATGGAACTGGATTACCAGCGCAACAAACGTTCCAAGCTGGAGAAGGAAAGGCTCTCACTGGAGGACAAGATCGCCCGTTCCAAGAAGGAGCTGACCGAGCTCAAGGAACCGTCCAAGCGCCTGGAGTCCGTGGAAGATAACCTGAAGCATGCGGAAGAGAACATCGCCAATGCGAACCGAAAGGTTGACTGGCTCAGGGGCGAGGTACGCAGAGTGGAGAAGGATGTCTCTTCCCGAGAGCAGAAGAGGTCAGATATCCAGGCGATCGGCCCGGACAGCAAGTGCCCCACATGCGAAAGGACACTGGCCGAGCATTACATGACCCTGTTGGAGCTCATGGTGAGGGAGATCGCGGAGATGCGGTCCCAGCTGGCAGACCTTTCATCGCAATTGACAATGGCGGAAGAGGAGTTGGAAAAGAGCAGGAAGGTCCGCTCCAACATAGACGCCAGGTTGCAAAAACTCAGGAAGGATGTCATAGAAGAGACCCGCCTCGCCTCATCCATCAGAGGTTGGGAGGACCAGATCGAAAAGAACAGGACCGATGTCGCCGACGCCGATTCCACAATAGCCAGGATCGGAGCGGTCGATTTTGATGCCGCCGCATACGAACAGATCAAGAAGGATCTGGTGGAACAGAAACGGGCCTCGGATCAATATACTCAACTGACCATCGAGTCGAGGCGCATGCCAGAGGTGGAAAACCAAAAGGCGGCGTTGGAAAAACAAGTTCTCGCAGAACGAACGGAATTGAAACTGACCCAGGAGAGAATGGTCCAGTCCGGTCACAGTGAAGAATCATTGGAAAAGGCACGGCGCAACTACCTGGAGGTCAGGGACCGGAGGGAAGCGAAGGCAAAGGAGACCTACTCCTTGCAGAACGGCATTGACCGAAGGAAGGCGGAGATGGCCGGGAAGGACGAGCAGCTGAAACAGCTTGCCGATGTGGAGTCCAGGGTCGGATCGATACAGAAGGAGAGCGAGACCCTGGCGGTCCTGGGCGAAGTGATGAAGCTGTTCCGTTCCAACGTGATATCACGCATAGTCCCGACGCTTTCGGAGATATCGTCCAGCCTTTTCGAGGAGCTCACCGACGCCAAGTACAACGGTATGGAACTGGACGAGGACTACAACATCAATATCTATGACCAGGGTCAAAAATATCCGTTGGACCGGTTCTCCGGGGGCGAGGCCGACCTGGCCAATCTGTGCCTGCGTCTAGCCATCTCAAGGGTCATAGCAGAACGCTCCGGCAGCAGCATCAATTTCCTAGTTCTGGACGAGATATTCGGCTCTCAGGACACGATCCGAAAGCGGAACATCATGCAGACGTTCACCAACCTGTCGAAGCAATTCGGACAGATCGTCCTCATCACGCACATCGAGGAGGTCAAGGACCTCATGGGCAACGTCATCGGTGTCAAAGAGCTGGCCGACGGTTCCAGCGAGGTCTCGGTCATCCGCTGATAAGAGAGAGAACCTGTTCCGCTTCTACATGATGTCCCGACGGAACGAGCTTATAGGTTGTTCCCAAATAAATTCGGCATTGCTCCAGAACAATTCACGAATTGCAAAAAAAAGGTTGTTAAGGCAGGTGCGGATCGGAAAAAGAATCCGTCCTGACCTCTCTGAACGTTCTTACTTCTGGTCTATGATCCACATCAAGTGCCAGCCGAACTGGGACTTGAATGGACCGGCGATGTCTCCCTTCTTTCCGTTGAATCCCACATCCTCGAATTCCTTGACCATCTTCTGCCTGGTGAACCAGCCCAGGTCTCCTCCTTTTTTGCCAGACGGGCATTCGGAGAACTGTTTGGCCAGCTCGCCGAACTTCTTTCCCTTATCGGCTGGGGGTGCCGCGTTGATCTGGGTCAGGAGATCCTTGGCCTTGTCCTGTGTCTTGACTAGGATGTGCGCTGCGTGTACTTCCTTTACCATGCCCTGGAACAAGGCCCAAGGGGGATATCAATTTTGTTCAAGAACCCCCGGGCGGATAGGGAACGTTCTGAACATTTGCGAAAAGGAAAAAGATGATATGGCGGTCGGTTCGCCGAATTTGGATTATATTCCTCAAGTGATTTCCCTATTGTGCAAGGCTCAAAAAAACCGGTTGACCTAGAGACCTCCTACTGGAAGGAGATACTGGTCGAACTGGAGGTGGAGAAGAAGAGCCATCTTATCTCGTTCATGATCGTTTTCGTTTTCTTCTTACTGAACATACTTGCGTTCATAATAACCAGTGATTACGATATCCTTTGGATCCTGTCCAGCCTCCTATTCTGCGTGTTCTCGGTGCTGTTCATCATCATGCCTACGACCAGACGTCCCAGCGAGCGAGAACCTGAAGAGGCAAAGGCCCACATCGATAAAGCTACGATACTGGAGCATAAGAAGGTCCTAGGGTTAGCGTTTTGGAACAGCTACTTTATCAATTCCCAGCCGATGGCGTACGGCATCATAGCACTGTTCTTGGTCGATATCCCGCTCGTCACATATCTCACGTTCATCAGTCCGGTTCTCACCCTGGGGGTGGCTGGATTGCTACTTCTGCAAGCCATAGGGATGATCCTGTTCTATATCGGGATCATCAGGCTAAAGCCCTATGAGGGCGGATTCATAGAGGAAGTATGGTCAGTCGAAAGATCGGTGGCCGGGGCGCTCAGGGGCCGGTCGGTCATAAGGTTCCGGACCGTTTTCTTTACTGCATTGTTCATTTCCGCGTTCATGGCCTCATTGGTGTCCGCGATGCTGATGCCGGGTTCAGCCTTCAAGGCGCTCAGAGGGGACTCCAACATCGATCTGGACCATGAGGCGGTCCCGCTGATCCTGATATTCATTTCTCAGTTCTTGCTGGTCCGTGAGACCCAAAGCGTCGCCAGCAGAGAGATGGCGGAAACCATGCTCCGGAAAAAACTGTCCCTGATGGATAACAAGACTGCTCCGAAGGAAAGGGGGCTCGAAGAGGGGCTCGAAGAACTGGAAGCGAAGATGCCAGCGTACTTCAAGGTGACCAGGCATGACCTCCTAGGATATATGCCAGTCTATATGATGGTCCCGGACCTGTCGGTCATCTTCTCGGATGAAATGACCAAACGATGATCTTCCGACCGTCATTCACTCCGAATATACAGCGTCCAGGTCGACATGTTCCTTGACCGTACGCGCCACCAGCTCTATCTTCTTGGTGTCATCCGGATCGATCCTGGCTATCAGGTGCTCGATCGTCTCCGACGCGCTCAGCGTGTCTTGGCGGGTGAGTAGTATCGGCACGCCCATGTCGTACGCCTTGGCCACCACCTGCCGGTCCGGGTAAAGACCTCCAGTGAGCACCAGGCACGATGTGTCAGTGGACAGGGCGGCCATCTGTATGTCTGAGCGATCGCCTCCAGTAATGATGGCCTTGTTGGCAAAACGCCTCATCGTCCTTAACGCCGTCTCCGGCGTCATCGCCCCCACCATGACCTCCTCCACGACCTTGTCCAGGTGGTCCTCGGCCACAATGACGTTCGCGCCCAGCGCGTCAGCCACCTCCTTCACGTTGAACCGACAGAGCTCTTTCAGTGGAGGGATCGATCCCAGTACCTGGATGTGCTTAGTTTCCAGCATCTTGACGACCTTAGGATCGTCATTCATGTTAAGGATGACACCCCGGAAGTTGACCTTGTACCGGCGCATCATGTGTTTCAGCATGGCGATCTTGTCCAGGTCCGATGACTTGGCTCTGGAGATCAGAATGACATCGGACTGAACGTTCTCGGCGATGGCCATGCCTGAGACGTCGTTCAGGAAACCGGTGGTTATCTCTCTTGTTCCTTCGATCAGCATCAGGTCGCACTTGCATTTCAGCTTCTCGTAGCTCTTGATGATCAAGTCCATCTCGACGGGCTTGTCCATGTCGTAGGTGAACGGGCTCAGGACCTCTTCGGTCTGAGGCAATCCCAGAACCTTCTTCATCAGATATGCGTCCTGGTCGATCACCCGATCGTCCAGCGCCATCAGGGTCTCCTTGAACGGTTTGAAGAACCCGACCTTGCCTGGATAGTTCTTCGCCAGTCCCAGAGTGACCATTGTCTTTCCGGACCTTTCCACCGCCGAACCCAAGAATAATGACCTCATGCTGTTTCCCTCCTGATCGTTGCCAGCGCATCCACGGCGCTCGCGCCCTGTCCCTCATCGCCGACGATGACCGGGTTCATCTCGAACTCCGACAGCTCCGGGAAATCAATGGCCATCTGTGAGAGTTTGCCGATGACGTCCTTCAGCGCCGCGATGTCCGCTGGACGCCTTCCCCGGGCTCCTGTGAGTATCGGATAAGCCTTGATAGATTGTATCATGGTGTTAATGTCGTTCGGAGATAAAGGAGCTATCCTCTGCGTTACGTCCCGCATGATCTCCACGAAGATACCGCCCAGCCCGAACGTCACAACCGGTCCGAACTGGTTATCCCGGACCATACCGACGATGACCTCCCTTCCCTTGACCATCCGTTCCAGAGAGACGCCGTCGATACGGGCCTGGGGCATCTTCGACGATACCCGGGCCAAGATCAGCTGGAACTGGGTCCTGACCTCCTCATCGCTCTTGATGTCGACCACGACACCGCCCACGTCGGTCTTATGCGCGATGTCCGGCGACTCGATCTTCATGACCAGCGGATAACCGATCCGCTGCGCCGCCTGGACCGCCTCCTCGGCGTCCTTGGCCGACCCTTCCAGTGGCACATCGATCCCATAGGCACGCAGTATCTCCTTTCCTTCGGCCTCGGATAGCATGAGCCGGTCCTCTGCCCGGACCTGATCCAGCACCGCCTTGGTCCTGACCTTGTCACCATTGTAGGAGACCGGCGTCTCATCCGTCTTGGATTCCTTGAACCGTTTGTAGGAGACCATGGCGCTGAGCGATTGTACCGCCCGGTCCGGTGACTCGTAATTGGGCACACCCGACGTGCGCAGAATGTTGACCGCCTTCTCCAGTCCTGCCCCCCCTACGAAGGCGGTGACGAACGGCTTCGGAGAGTTCTCAGCGAACTTAGCCAGTGCGGTCGCGACCGCGGCCGTGTCGACTATGTCCGTAGGGGCCATCAATGCCAGGATGCAGGAGACCCCTTCATCCCTCATGATGGCGTTGACCGCGAACGAGTACCGGTCAGCGTCGGCATCACCGATCACATCCACCGGATTGTAGAAATTGGCAGATTCCGGAAGTTTCGTCTTCAGGAGCTCAATGGTCGAAGGTTTGAACGATGCCAACGTGACCCCGTAATCGGAACAGGCGTCCGCTGCCATGACCCCTAGACCGCCGGCGTTGGTGATGATGGCGATGCGGTCACCCTCGGGCAACGGCATCGTGGAGAATATTGTAAGGTAGTCGAAAAGCTCCTCAATGGTCTTGGCCCTGATGATGCCGGACTGGGCCATTGCCGCATCGTATACCCGGTCACTGCCGGACAGCGCCCCGGTATGGGACGACGCCGCCTTCGCACCGGATGATGTCCGCCCGGCTTTGAGCGCTATGATGGGCTTGTTCCTCGTCGTCAGCTTGGCCTGGTGCATGAACTCGATGCCGCGGTCCGTTCCTTCGATGTACATCCCGATGACCTTGGTCAAAGGGTCATCCCTTAGGTATTCGAGTATATCGGCCTCATCGATGTCCAGCTTATTGCCGACGCTGATGAACTTGGAGAACCCGATGTTGGTGCGCTGGGCCCAATCCAGTATCACCGAGCAGATCGCGCCTGATTGAGAGCTGATGGCAATAGAACCTGAGCGAGGGTACTGGTTGGTGAATGTGGCGTTGATCATGCTGTGGGTGTTGATCATTCCCAAGCAGTTGGGGCCCAATATCCTCATCTTATGGGACCGGGCGATCTCTCCGACCTGATGCTCCAGCAGGGCGCCGTCCTTGCCTGTCTCCTTGAATCCGGCGGAGATCACAATGGCCGCCTTGGTCCCCTTTCGACCGGCCTCCTCGATGATCCCAGGAACAGTATGCGCCGGAGTGGTCACGATGACCAGGTCGACGGTGTCAGGCACTAACGATAGGCTGGCATAGCATCGGAGACCAAGTATCTCATCGGACTTGGGGTTGACCGGGTACAATTTTCCCGTAAACCCAGAGCTGATGATGTTACGCAATACGATGTGGCCGACCTTGTTCTCTTCTCTGGCCGCGCCCACGACCGCGATGCTCGCCGGTTCGAAAAGTTCCTTCATCCTCTCTGCCCGCAATTGCATTGTCCCCTGGATATAGCTTGCCATGCGATTCAGCGTTTTCAGAACTCATCTATCTTGGCCTGGTCCTGGACGTGAACGGTCTTGGCCTTGTGCGGGATGTTCAACATTTCCATCATCTCAAAGGCGTTCTTGGCTGATTTTGCCCTACCATGATTGTTGAAGAACACCCGGACCCGGGAGACGTGTTCCTCCATCTCCCTGATGCGGGGAACCCAGGGCCGGAGTTGGTCATCTGTGTATAGGTAGTCGTACCGGTCGATGCGCTCGTCGTCCTCCTTCTCATCGTGGTACCAGATGTCGAAGTTGCGCCCGTGGAACCGGACGTAGGCAGAATCGGCGGTCAGTTCGCTGGTGAATGGGAAACCGGGTCCGTCGACGATGACATTGGCAATGTGATTGTCCCGCAGCAACTTGACCGTCTCGGCGAGTAGATGGTGGTTGTCGTTGAGCCAGGATTTATGGCGGAACTCGATGGCGTAGTGGAACTCGCCGACGGACAGCGAGCCGAGGAAACGGGAGGGCGTGTCGAACGAATCCCCAGTGTTGTGAAAGGATGGGGACATCTGCAAAAGGATGGCGCCGAGCCCGCCGACATCGTTCAGTGGTAAACCGAGTACCTTTTCGAGGAACAGGGCATGCTTGATCGCGGTTTTGTCGTCATGAACTACCAGCGCCTCGTGCGTGACGCTCCGGGGCATTTTGATCGAGAACTCGAAACCAGGATGAGTTTTGGCCTTCTCCACCCAGGAGTTGACCTGCTTATCCCCCGGCATGCGGTAGAAGGTGGAGTTCACCTCAACGGTGCTGAAGTACTCGGCATAATGCTCGAACCGTTTTGCGCTGTCGTCCCTGATCTCGAAAGGAAAGAACCGTCCGATCCAGTCATCGTAGGACCAGCCGCTACACCCGACCGTCACGGTCATCGATGTGAACATTAGCAGTTCAAAGCAGAAAAAGGTGATGAAGAGGTTTAAGCCTTCACCAATTGTGGGAGTATTTGTTCCACAGGACGCCGTTGATCCCGCCCAGGACCAGCACGGAGACGAACATGACAGCAATGTTCTGGTAGACGCTGTAACTGTCCGCGTAGGCCAGCAGCCAAATGAGCAGGAATGCCACCCAGGCCGCTCCGGTCACGAACGATACTATCGCCCTTAGGCGCCAATGACCCAGCGCATTCTTCGGGGCCATGCGCATCGCCCAAGAGCCCCATACCGCCCCGTTTATTCCGACGAAGACGATCAACGAAGAGATGACCGCCCCGATGTTCTGGTATATCGAATACTTGTCCGCATAGAAGAACAGCCACAGTACGATGAATGACAGCCATCCAACCGCGGTGATGATGGAGGTGGATACTCTCCAGCCGAATCCCTTTGTCTTCCTCGGGTCGAAATCGACCTCCAAGTGCTCTTCAAACTCGTCCATATGTTCACATCCCCATACCGGGCGCCGCCCGGTGAATCCATGATCGTTGTCCTCGCTCATTACAGACCATTCCTCTGTGATTACCCTATCGGTCGGTCACGGTATTTGGGCAAGGTGGACACAAGTGACCGGATACCACCATTTCGTGACCATGGCTGATTCTGTCAAGGTACCGATGAGCCGGGGATTGAGATCGGCATGTAAGAGCAAAGATAGGTGGATTTAAATTCCAGTCAGCCCTCTCCATTCATGCATTCGGTAAAAGTAGAGGGGATCCGTGAACCTCTCAGTAATCTGGATGCGCACAGTGCCCGTTAATTGGGTCCCTGCAGGAACTTGCGATGAGACTATCGCGTCATGACTGGAGGACAACCCCGGTGCACGACACTAAACCCCCGCCCCGGGTCAGTGTGGGGAGAACAGACA
>Ga0182021_10009554_pt1 | contig 11498 bp, 6 predicted proteins | sample 612E3MmetaG_FD_120493 | JGI IMG/M metagenome (GOLD analysis project Ga0182021, IMG submission 120493) | Permafrost microbial communities from Stordalen Mire, Sweden - 612E3M metaG (Illumina Assembly) | ecosystem: Environmental > Terrestrial > Soil > Wetlands > Permafrost | place: Sweden...
CTTCCCGAGCGATTGGAAGGGGTCTGCGGCCGCTGCCTGATGAAGAGTCGATGCCTGGGCGCGTGTATCGCCCAGAACTACTACAGCCAAGGCAGCCTTTGGGCGCCATGCTGGTTTTGTGAACAGGCGGAAGAAGCGGGTCTTTTTCCAACGTCGCGTCTGGGACGATCTCCCCAGGCTCCCCTTCCCTCCGACGGCCATGCCGTTTCAGAATAGCGGCGGGAATGCGTCCGGAGGCAAGTTCTTTGCCGCTTATTCCGGCTCTAGCATGCATCCGACTCTCCGTGAGCTGGAGATCATGGAAATCAGGCCGTATGACCGCAGGCCCTTGCGCGTCGGCGATGTGGCTTTTTTTCTCTCCCCGGAGGAGGATCAACCGGTCGTCCATCGCGTCGTCCGGGTGACCCCGGCGGGCATCGCCACACGCGGGGACAACAACCCTCGAGAGGACACGTCTCTCTTGCAGCCGAAAAGCGTCAAAGGCCGGGTTGTGGCCGCCTGGCGCGGCCAGAAGCGGCGGACCATTGCCGGCGGGTTGCGGGGCCGGCTGACAAGCCGCCGGGTTCGTTGGGGACGTGTCCTTGGCCGTGGCCTGTCTTCCCGTCTGCACCCCTTTTATCAGGCCTTATCTCATGGAGGGGTGATCGCCCGGGCCGTGCCGGCTTCATGGCGGCCGCGCGTCGTCGTCTTCCGCGTCCGAGGCCGGGAACAGCTTCAGCTTCTCCTGGGGCAGCGCATCATCGGACGATACGATGATCTGAGCCGTCAATGGCGGCTCCAGAGGCCGTTCAAATTGTTCGTGGATGGAAGGGCGCTTCCGAGGCCGCCGGAGAAGGACCGATGGAACCGGCGAGTTTTGACCGAAGGGCAACGCATCATAAACCAACAATGGCCCCTGGACGTTGCGTATCACCTCGTCCTGGCGGATGGAGTTCATTGGGAAATCGCCGCCGGGGACGAGGAGGCCGCACCCATCGTTTCCCAGCTGGGATGCGTCATGCAGCTGCGCCTGACGCCGAGCGCAATCCAACCTTCCCCTCACGGTCCTCTGCGTCGACTTCTCGTCCAGGTTGAGGCGCAGGTGTCCGGGGCGGACAATTTTATTCCGTTGGCCTCAAAAAATGACGGCGTCGTCGCCGTCAGGATTCTCAAAAATCTAGGCCATAACTCGGGTTGCTCATACTTGAATCTCGTGAGATTATCGCTGATCTTCGCCCGCGAAGCGCAGGCCCGCGGAGGAGTCCTGATCCACGGCGCGCTCGCGGAACGGAAAGGTATCGGCGTGATCCTGGCTGCGCCGGGCGGAACGGGAAAGACCACGGCCAGCCATCGGCTCCCGGCCCCGTGGCGCTCGCTTTGCGACGATGCCACACTGGTGGTGCGGGATCCGCAAGGGAAATATTGGGCGCACCCCTGGCCCACCTGGAGCCGTATCCTGGACACGGGGTCCGCCGGCCCGTGGGATGTGCAGAACGCCGTGCCCGTCCAGGGCATCTTCTTGCTGGACCAGGCGGTCGAAGATCGGGTGGAACGGGTAGGCCCGGGGCATGCGGCCAGCCTGCTCGCGGAAAGTGTGGGACAGGTCTCGGCATTGATGGCCTGGGACCTGAGCCAAAAAGAGCTCCGCACCCTGCATTTGGAACGGTTCGATAACCTTTGCGCCTTGGCCCGGGCCCTACCGGTCCACATCCTTCACCTCAGTCTGACGGGCGCCTTCTGGCAAGAGATCGAGCAGGCGCTTGAAGGAAGCCTTGGGGCGGAAGCGCAGGAAGCCATCGGCAAGAATGAAATTAAACCGAAGCCGCCGAATGCGGGATGATTCCGGGGCGTGATGCAAGATCTGTTTGATTCGATAAAGCAAAAGATTCGAAGCTCCCTGAAGATCGGCCGCGCCGTGCGTTTTGTCTGGCAGAGCGCGAAAGGCCCGACCCTGGCGAACGGGGCCCTCGTCGTGGTCCAAGGGGTCCTGCCGCTGCTCCCGCTTTACCTCCTGAAGCTCATGGTGGATGCCGTGACCGCGGGGCTGGCGGCTCCCGACAAAGGGGCCGCATTCAGACATGTATTATGGCTCGTCGGCTTGATGGCCGCGGCGACCCTGCTGACGTATGTGATCCGCTTGCTGGCGGGACTGATCAGCGAATGGCAGACGTTCATTGTCACGGATCACATGAATGACGTTCTCCTGGCCAAGTCCGTCGAGGTCGATCTGGAGTATTACGAGAGTGCGCGCTATTTTGACACCCTTCATCGCGCCCAACGCGAAGCGCCTTTTCGCCCCATCAGTATCGTGAACGGTTTGGCCCAGATCGGTCAGAACGCCATCTCGCTGTTAGCCATCGCCGGACTGCTCGTGTCGTTCCATTGGATCATCGCGGCCGTCCTTTTTGCAGCCGTCATTTCCGGGACCGCCCTGCGATTGACGTTCACCGGCAAGATGTATCGCTGGCAGCGGGAGCAGGCCTCCTCGGAACGTCAAGCCGGCTACCTCAATTGGATGCTCACCGACAGCAGCCACGCCAAGGAAATCCGCCTGTTCGATCTCGGACCTCTGTTCATGCGCCGGTTTCGCGATGTCCGCCGGAAGCTTCGCAAAGGAAGACTGGCCATGATGCGCCGGCGCAACGTCGCGGATTTCGCGGCTCAGACGCTGGCCACCGCGGCCATCTACGGTTCGTATGCTTACGTGGCCTACCAGGCTGTCGGAGGCAAGATCACGTACGGCGATCTGGTCATGTATTTTCAAGCTTTTCAACGCGTCCAGGGATCCCTTCAGGGGATCTTGAGCAGCCTGTCGGGACTTGTGGAAGACAACCTGTTCCTGTCCAATCTCTATGAGTTCCTGGATCTCAAGCGGACCGTCCTCGAACCGGTTCAGGCCAGGCCCGTGCCTCAGCCGATGCGACAAGGGATAGAGCTCAACCATGTCAGCTTCCAGTATCCCGGAGGCGCCCGAAAGGTTTTTGAGGATATTTCCCTCACCATCCGGCCCGGGGAAGTGGTGGCCTTGGTGGGCGAGAACGGCTCGGGCAAGACGACGTTGATCAAGCTGTTGTGTCGATTGTACGATCCGACGGGTGGGACCATCACTCTCGACGGGGTGGACCTGCGCCAGTTCGAAACCAAGGCGCTAAGACGCGAAATCGCCATCATTTTTCAGGACTATGCCCACTACCATCTGACGGCCCGGGAGAACATCTGGCTTGGGAATACCGCCCTTTCGCCCGACCACGAACGCGTCGTCGCCGCGGCTCGCCGCTCCGGAGCGGACGACGTCATCAACGCCTTGCCTCACGGCTACGATACGATTTTGGGAAAGTGGTTCCAGGACGGGGAAGAGCTGAGCATCGGGGAATGGCAGAAAGTGGCCCTGGCCCGGGCTTTTATGCGCGACGCTCAGCTCATCGTCCTGGATGAACCGACAAGCGCGATGGACGCCAAGGCGGAATATGATGTCTTCCAGAGTTTTCGCCGGCTGGTGTCCGGCCGGACGGCCATCCTGATCAGTCATCGCTTTTCCACTGTCCGGATGGCGGACCGCATTTACGTGCTGCAACATGGAAGCATTATCGAAGGTGGCACGCACGAAGAACTATTAAGCCGCCAGGGTGTTTACGCTGACCTCTTTGAGAGGCAAGCCCGGTCCTATCGTTAGCCGCAAGAACTGGAGGGCTGATTTTGGAAAGAAGAGAGGCGGGCAGACTTATATGCGATTTTCTTTCAAGTCAAATCATTCCTGAAGCCCGCCTGGAAAAATTATCGGCGGCGGATTGGGAGAGTCTGGTCAATGGGGCGTTGCGTTTAGGAGTGGGGGGGTTGTTCTATCGGGAAATAAAGTCCCGTGACGTCCCGACGGAACTTATCCCGGTTGATGTCAGGAACAGACTCAGGGACGCATACCGCAACCTTGCGACGTGGAACACGCGTCTTTTTTTTGAAGTCATAAAAGTCCTTACATCCCTGGCCGGCAATCAACTGCCGGTCATTGCGCTCAAAGGCCTTTCGCTGGCCAAAAACATTTATGGGGATATTGCCCTCAGACCCATGTCCGACGTGGATCTTTTCGTGAGAGAAGAAGATCTGGTCCGGGCCGGACGGGTCCTGCTAACCCTTGGCTATATGCAATGTTTTCCCGCCTGGGAGAGACTATCAAAGACTTACCATCATTTACCGCCTTTTACGAATAAAAATGGGGTGATCATTGAACTTCACTGGAATATCGTGACTCCGGATAGCCCCATGAAAGTCGATCTTGACGGGTTGTGGGAGAGAGCGTGTCTTATCAAGGTCGATCATCTCGAGGTCCGGGTTCTTTCTCCGGAGGATTTGTTTTTGCACTTGTGTATCCATGCTTGTTTTCATCTGCAGACCGGATTAGGCCTGATTCCGTTGTGTGATATGGCCGGGTTGATAAAGACATTCGCAGATAAGATCCGCTGGCCAATAGTCGTCGAGAGGGCCAAACGCTGGGGCGGACAAAAGGGTGTTTACCTGATGCTGCTTCTGGTCCGGGAATTGCTGGGAGCGGCGGCGCCGGATGAAATCATGGCTGAAATAAAACCCGAGGACTACCAATCTGTTTTTTTTGATGAAGCCCTGGAACAGATATTTGATATCGACCCGTCAGATCAGCTCCTGAGAAAAAGAATCGGAAATATTTTAAAAATTAAAAAAGTGAAAGGGATGAGAGGTAAAGTCGCCGCTCTTTCGAAAACAGCTTTTCCGTCAAGGGAGTATCTGGCAACCATCTATCCGGTGTCGGTTTCTTCCCCAAAGATCTATCTGTGCTATTTGTTTCGCCTGCGCCGCCTGATGATCAATTATGCGATTGTCCTTCTTCGGGTATTCCGCCGAGAGAAATCGACTTTGAAGGCGGTCCAGCAAGAGCATCGGGTGAGCGCGGTTTCTGACTGGGTTTTTTCAAAATGATCCGGACGCAGAATAAACCCCTCATGTCCAAGTCGTTGCCCTCCGGCCGGGTGGACGTCGGAATCGACTTTAAATTCCGCCTGCGGTAATCCATCACCGCTCATCTGACCCTATCTGAGAAACGTCGGGGATCATGGTCGGTCTGGAAACAACTCTCCCCCACCGGGGGCTTTGACCGATACGCCAAGATCGCGGTCGTCGGTTGCGCCGATGGATCGGCGCGGATTCCAGGTACGCTCGGGCTCGATGACGAGATAGACCGTTCCGTCCCCTACGTCAGGTAGCTCAATCGGGAATCGCGTCCACGAGGCATCCTTAAGAACGATCGTATTGATCAATTCGGACTTGCGGAAATGCCGATTCGCGCGATAAATGCGCACGGGCAAGGGGCGCGCGCCTAAGTCCGGATTCGAGGCTCGCAACATCAGGACGAGGTGAGGGGATGGTCGGATCAGGCTGAACCCCGCGGTCTTTTCGGTCCAGCGAAAGACTCCGATCTGGGAATCCGTCTCCGCGTCATAAAAGCCAAAGACCTGGGTCCACCCATATTTTTCCGCGCGGGCGCTGATGGAATAGGGGCCGAGGGATACAGCCAGATAAACGGCGCCCGCGATCAGAAGGCCGCCCGCCGCGGCGGCGGCGACCCAAGAGGCGGCTTTTCGGGGTTTCCCGGACGCAGGCGCGCTCCGTTCCACAAAAACGAGCGCGGCCAGAAACCAAAATAAAAACTGGATTTCAAAGCTGGCCGTATACGTATGAAATAAAAAATTGAAAAAAAACGCCGCCAATCCGCTGGCCGCACCGATCCCGATATAATCCTTGAGGCCGCTCGGGATGGGTCCACGGAAAACCCTCCCCATGCGCCTCATCAGCGCGCCGAAAAAAACCAAGGAAAGGACGAGGCCGACGAGCCCGGCCTCGGCCCCGATCTGAAAAACCAAGTTCTGGGCCGTATCCGTGAAGGTTAAGGGCAGATTTCCATTTTTCAGGTAATCGGGAACCGTCACGATGAAAGCGCCCAGCCCGACGCCGGTCAGCGGCGCGTCACGAAACATGCGCCCGGCCGCCGCCCATAAAGCCAGCCTTTGGTTGAAGAAATCTCCAGGGGCCGTCTTTTCCTTGATCTGATAAATACTCCAGCCGATCCTTTGAGACGACTTGGAATCGTGAACCACCACGACATTCCAAACCACAAAAAGCAGGATGAACGCAGCCACGTAGTACGCCGCCCTTTTCCGTAACGCTTTTCCCGCGCCCCGGAATATCCCCGTCAAGAACACCATGGCGGCAACGGCGACGGCCGCCATCCCGCTCCGCGATCCCGACAGGGGCAACAATCCCAGCCCCAGACCGCAGACGACGATCAAGAAAACATGCCTAGCTCCGGATTGTCCCAAGGCGAAGGCGATCAAGAGAGGGGCGAAGCCGGTGATGAATGCGGCGAGCGAATTGGGATCCTTGAACGTGGCGTTGATCTGGCCAAGCTTGTTCCAATACGGGGTGTTGCCCGGGGCGACCGGCCACAGGCCTTGGAAGCAGCCAAACAGGAACGATAGCGAAGCGGACAGGGAAAACGCCCATAAAACCCGATTCAGGAATTTCTTATCCGCGAACGCCTGACGGAAAAAAGCAAACATCACGATTCCGGAAAGCAGGCTGGCGGTTGTGAAGACGACGCTCATCCGGGCTCCGCCCGCCGACAATCCGGCAACATTGACCTTGAGCTCATGAATGTCCGGAGCGGCCCAAGGGAAAAAATCCATATACCGGAGGAACGTGATCAGGGCGGACAGCCCACCCCAGGCCGCCAAGAGCTTCAGGGAGAGGCCCAAGGGAGCGTCAGTCAAGACCGGCTCCGTGAAGATCCGGCCCGCCATTCGGCCCAAGACGAAGGCCAGAAAGACGACCAGGGCGGCGGGCGCATGCGGGATCCCTTCATCGATACCGAAAAAGTAAGGAAGCACGTTGATCAACGGAAAGATGAAGCTGAAAACGAGAAGCCCCTTCCTGGCGTCGGTCGCCGTCCGGACCAGAAGGAAAATGAGGATCGGCGCTAGGACCGCCTGGTAGGCGGGAATCAAGGGGACATAGCGATAATAGAACCAGGCGAAAAACATCCCATAGACGATAAGGGCCAAGATCTTTATCGCCCTTCGGTTCAATTCGGACCTATCTTCCTTTTGGCCAGCGTTTCCCCGCGAAGGGGATGGAAATCAACTCCAAACCCGCCAAATACAAAAAATGGATGTTTCCGATGGTGTATCGCTTCCATAGGCGAAAGGGGTCATGGAGGAAACGGTAGAGCCATTCCAGCCCGGCCTTTTGAAGGATGAGCGGGGCCCGTTTCTCGTTGCCGGCTATAAAATCGAAAGCGGCCCCGATACAGACCGTGACGGACTCTCCGACCGCGTCCTTGTTGCGCCGGGCCCAGATTTCGCCCTTCGGAGTCCCTAGCCCGACGAACAGGATATTGGGCTTCGCGCTCCGAATGGCCGCGATGACTGCGGCATTGGCCGCCTCGTCCTTGTCGAATCCCAAGGGGGGAGACAGGACCTTGACGACATTCAAGCCAGGATTCCGTCGGGCCAGGATTTCAGCCGCCCGGGCGGCGATTCCGGGCGCGGCGCCTAGAAAGACAAGACGATATCTTTTCCGATGAGCCACCCCGGCAAAAGCCGGGAGGATGTCCGCGCCGGCGACACGTCCCTTTAACGGGCGGCCGATGAGGCGCGACAGCCAGACGAGGGGCATCCCGTCAGCCACGATCAAGTCCGCCTCGGCGTAGGCGGAACGCAAATCAGGATTGGTTCGCAAGAGGGAAATATGATGGGCGTTCGGGGTAACCACCAAGGCCGGCCGGCCGGACGCTGCCAGTCGCTCGATCGCGGCCAAGGTCTCTCCCATCGACAAATTGTCGATATCAAGGCCGAACATTCTACGTTTTCGTTCAAAAACCACCCCCCCCCCGCTACGCAGAAGGCGATCGAACAAGGACTCGTATTCGTCCGCGACGCGGTCCCAATTGTACCGCGACCGGATAATGAGCTTGGCTTGCTCGCGGCCCTTGATCAGATCATCCGGATGGTCGATCGTCCAGCGCATCTCGGCCAGGAGTCCGGACGCGGTTTTCGGAAAATAGCGGGCCGCCTCGCCCGCCACTTCGCGATTGTAGACGACGTCCCTGGCGATGATGAAGGAGCCGGCGGCCATGGCTTGCAGGAGGCCGGGATTCGTCCCCCCCGCTTCGTTGCCATGGATATAAGCGTAGCTGCGGCAGAGGAATTCGCGCAGGACGTCCGGATCATAGCAGAAGCCCAGGAAAAAAACCCGGGGATCCGGGGTCGAGGTAAGCGACTTAGCATAGGGGGACCGATAGGCGTTCCCTCCAATGAGGACGAGGCGTTTGTCCGTTTCCAGCCGTTGAAAGGCGCGAAGGGTCAGGTGGATATTGTTTTCCGGCTCAAAACGGGCCATTTGCAAGAAGTATTCGCGGGATTTCAACCCGAAACGGCGCAGGAGGTCCGGAGTCAGCGCGTTCAGGAGGGGCGCCCCATAAGATATATAGTTGGACTCGCGTCCATAGAGGCGAAGGAAATAGGCTTGGATGGCCTTGGCATCGCTGATCAATGGGATGGGAAGCCGTACGGCCAGCTTTTCCGCCAAAGCGAAATACCAATGTCCCAGACCCGCCCATTTCTGCCGGGCCCACTCCATTCCGTCCATGTGCAGGACGATCTTCTTGCCCAGCCAGGCCGGGAGAGCGAGCAGAGGAGAGTTGGCGTAATTGAAGACTAGGATGACCTCGTTTTTTTTAAGGAGAGCATGAAGAAGAGACACGAAAACATGGGACAACGTTTCTAGGGATCGGACCTTAATTGCCGGCAGATAAATGAGTCTCATCCCGAGATAGGAGGAGAGTCGAGGGTTGAGGGAACTCTTGCGGCAATATACCCGGACGTCATGTCCGCGATCCGCCAGCCGGCGGCCGAGTTCCTCGGCGCAGGTTTCAAAACCCCCATACCGAGCCGGTACGCCGCGGGTTCCAATGAAGGCGATGCGCATGGTTTTGCCCGAGATCCCAGTTTATCCAATTTCGGCCCGAAATGCATCAGCGGACGGGCATTTGACTCCTTCAAGGGATCAATGCGATAATATTTTTCAAGATTTGATCAGTCAGCTATGCGCCTCCGAACCTATCCTCGAACCAAGCTTGAATAAGTCGAGATTCGGATCGAACCCGGATTCTTGCGGAGGTGAATTGAGGGGAAAAGGACCGAAATCTGTCAGCTTTATCTTGCCGATTCTCGAGGTGGAAACCCCTGGGGCTGACGCGGAGAGATGAAACATACCGGGTTAATCAAAAACTACGCGTCCGTCCTGCTCGGGAACGGCATCGCTGGCATCCTTTCGTTTATGATTTCCGTGCTCCTCTCCCGGTCCTTGAGCGTGGAGGGGTTCGGAAGCTTCTCCCTGTTTTTCACCCTCCTAGTCCTCGTCTGGCAGGTCCCCGCGTTCATCGATTCGTCGTATGTCCGCTATGCCCGGGCGTCGCCGCCGGCCGGGGCGCGCGAATATTTGCGAGTGAACCTCGCGTTCAAGATCCGGGCCTGGGCCTGGATCTTGACGATTTCGCCGGCCGCTGCTTTCATGTTATCTCGCTGGGTCTTCCCCGGCAAGGCGACGTTCGGCACTCTGGTCATGGCCTTCGCCGGCGGCGCGTTTCTAACGTTTCTATCTTCCATCATCGCGGACTTTCAAGCCCGGGAGGAGTATACGGGATACGCTCTCGGAAATATCTTCTTTTATGCCTTCACGCTGGCCGTCCTTTATTACCTATCGATCCGGGGCCGGCTCCTGGATCCGTCGATTCCTGGGCTCGTCTTCCTGGCTTCGGCGGTCGTGTCCGGAACTGCCGCCCTGGCTTGGCTCGCCCGGCGCGTCCGGCCCCTCTTTCCGTTGAACTCCGAGTCCGCGGCGCGCATGCGTTCGCTCGGACGCTGGATTCTCTATACCGGCCTCTTATATGTCGTCCTGCAGCGGATCGATATGCTTATCGTCGGTCACTTTTTTTCCCGGGCGGATCTCGGCGTCTATGCAGCGGCCTCCCGGTTGTTATCCGCCCTGACGATCTTCCTCAGCGCCGCTGCGGCCATCTATCTGCCGAAAGCGGCGCTCGCCGTCGGATCTGCCTCAGCCTGGCGGGCCTATTGGCGGGAAGCCGCCGTCCTAACCTGCCTCATGCTCTTGGTCATGGCCGGACTCGTTGCGGCCGCGCCCCGGCTGGTCTCCCTCTTTTTCGGAGCCCGTTATGCGGGCGCGGTCGTCGCGACGCGCATGCTTTTTCTGGGACATATTCCCCAGATCCTAGCACTGCCGATGGCCTATCTCCTTTATGGACTGGAGGATTCCTTCTCGAATTTTGCGGGCATGGCCTTGTGCCTGGGCGCCAATGTCGCCGTCAACCTGTTATTGACGCCCCGGCTGGGCGTCACCGGGCCCGGGTGGGCCTTCGGCGCCGGGTATACAGTTTATCTTGCTTATGTCTTCGGCGCATTTTTCCTGCGCCGATCCCATCGGGTGCGGGTCGCCGGCCTGGGATGAGGACGATGGAGAATTTCGAGTTCGAAAAACCGTGGATCGGCCTCAATTTGTCCCCTTTGGGATGGCGGCCGCAAACGGGGATTTCCAATTATGTCCTTCAGTTGATCCGAGCTTTCCTGGCGTCCCCGGAACGTTCCGGAGCGCTTTCGTATTTTCTATACAGCCGGCGAAAATCGGCCCGAGGAGAGGTCGAGGCCTTGGTCGGGCGGCCCGTGCGGTCATCGAGGCTGCCCGACAAGGCGCTTTTCCGCTTGCTCTGGCTTCCCTTTCTCGACCGATGGGGGATGGACGGCCTGCGCGTTTTCCATGAGACGTCGATCTACCCGAGGGCGATTCCTTCGTCCTGCCGGATGATCTTTACCCTCTATGATGTTCTGCCCTTGATCCGTCCCGATTGGTATTCCCCGTTCGCGGTGCGGGAATACCACGAGGCTTTTCACCGGGCGGAGCGGTTCGCCGACCGGATCATCGTCCAGTCCTTGGCGGCCCAAACGGACGTTTTGAAGGTCGCCCCCCGTCTCGAAAAGAAGTTAGCGCTCATTCCTAACGGAGTTGATGGGGAGGCATTTCGAGCGGATTTCCCTCCCGCGGCCGTCGACCGCGCTTTGGCGGTCCTGGGGCTCAATCGTCCGTACGTTCTTTTCACGGGAGCGATCCAACCCCGAAAGAACGTCGATCATCTCGTCCAGGCCTTTTCCCGGATGGCAGGAGGGGCGCCGCATACGCTTGTCCTCGCCGGCCCTGTCGGTTGGCGGGGGAAGGAAATCCTGGCCCGGATCGAAGCCTCCCCCGGACGAACGCGCGTTCGCTATTTGGGGTTCGTCCCCGCGCGGTGGCTCCCCGCATTGTATCGGGGGGCCGATCTCTTTGTCTTCCCATCATATGCAGAGGGTTTCGGGTTGACGCTCCTCGAAGCGATGGCCAGCGGAGTTCCGGTCGTGACATCGGCGATCTCCGCCTTGTCGGAAATC
>Ga0182021_10009555_pt1 | contig 11498 bp, 8 predicted proteins | sample 612E3MmetaG_FD_120493 | JGI IMG/M metagenome (GOLD analysis project Ga0182021, IMG submission 120493) | Permafrost microbial communities from Stordalen Mire, Sweden - 612E3M metaG (Illumina Assembly) | ecosystem: Environmental > Terrestrial > Soil > Wetlands > Permafrost | place: Sweden...
CCCGAATTCGTCGTCGGGAGGCGAGGGGGGCAGGGGTGGATCATCTGGCTGTTGTATCCCTCTCCCCACACCGGGGGGAGAGGACACAGGTGAGGGGTGGATAAGTTTTCCCTCCCTCGGCCTTCGGCCTTTCCGAAGACGGCAGAATGCCAGGTTGTGTGGCAGTGAGATATATATGATAGCGTATCTTGGTCTTGGCTCGAATCTCAGGCGTCGCGAGGCGAATATCGCCGACGCCCTGCGCCGCTTGGGCGCCGTGCCGGGCATCAAGGTCACGAAGCGAAGTTCAGTAATCGACACCGCGCCCGTCGGCGGGCCCGAGCAGCCGCATTTCCTCAACGCCGCCTGCGAGGTCGAGACGACCCTTTCCGCCCGCGGCCTTCTTCGGGCCGCGCTCGACATCGAGCGCGACATGGGCCGCAAGCGAGGCGTCCGCTGGGGGCCGCGCATTATTGATATCGATATTCTTCTTTATGGCGAAAGCATCATCGAGGAGGCCGATTTGGCGGTCCCCCACCCCCGCCTGACCGAGCGGGAGTTCGTTTTGAGGCCTCTCACGGAGATCGCGCCTGATGTGCGACATCCGCTGACAGGTCGGGACATTCGGAGCATGTACCGCGCACTTTCGGCGACAAACGCCGCTATCGCGCGACGCCTGCGCGACAAAAGGAGACGCAAAGTGACGGTGAAAATCACCACCGTGAAGCGCCTCAGAGCCTTCCTCGCTCGACGTAAGTCGAGAAACGAGAGTGTGGGCCTTGTGCCCACAATGGGCGCTTTGCACGAGGGCCACGCCTCCCTCATCCGCCGCTCCGTGGGCGAGAACGACGTCACTGTCGTATCGATATTCGTGAATCCTACGCAGTTTGGTCCCCGCGAGGATTTGCGCAAGTATCCGCGGACGCTGCCGCCTGACTTCCGTCTTGCCCGCGCCGCAGGCGCCGACGTTGTCTTCGCGCCATCCGTCCGAGAGGTCTACCCCGAAGGCTTCTCGACTTGCGTCGAGGTCGAAAAACTCACCGCCGGCCTGTGTGGCGCCTCGCGTCCGGGTCACTTCCGAGGCGTCACCACCGTCTGCGCCAAGCTCTTCGGCATGGTCGCGCCCGACCGCGCGTACTTCGGCGAGAAGGACTATCAGCAGCTCGTCGTCGTTCGGCGCATGGTCGCCGACCTCAACATGAATCTCGACGTCGTTGCGTGCGCGATTGTGCGCGAGCCGGACGGCCTCGCGATGAGCTCCCGAAACGCCTACCTCCTCGCCGGCGCGCGCAAACAGGCGCTCGTCCTTCGCCGCTCGCTCCTCGCCGCAAAACAACTCGCCGAGAAGTCCGGCGTTCGCAGCGTATCGCGCATCACGGCGGTCCTGCGGCGGATCATCAAGGCGGCTCCCATGGCGCGGATTGATTACGTCGCGGTCATCCATCCCGACACCCTCGCGCCACTCAAGACCGTCACCGGCGATGCCGTCGTCGCGCTCGCCGTCTTTATCCATAAGACCAGGCTCATCGATAACATCCGCATAAGAACGACAGGAGGACGCTGAATGCTCCGTCAAATGCTCACCGGCAAGATCCATCGCGCCACCGTCACCGGGACGCACCTCGAATACGAAGGTTCGATTGCCATCGACCGGAAACTGATCGAGGCGGCGGGGTTTCTGCCGGGCGAACTGGTGCACATCCTCAACGTGACCAACGGGTCGCGCATCGAGACCTATGTCATCGAGGCGAAGGCCGGAAGCGGGATTATCTCGCTCAACGGCGCCGCGGCGCGACGGGGCCAGACGGGGGACCTGATCATCATTCTGACGTACGCGATGTGCGACGACGAGGAAGCGCGGCGGATCAAGCCGCGGGTCGTCGCCGTCGACAAGCGCAACCGCATCGTGCGAAAGCGCAAACGGTAAGGGGGAGTTCATGCGACCGGTCCTTTTCAACATTCCGATGCCGTGGGGCTACGCGGTCCCGGTGCGGGCGTACGGCTTTTTCGTGATGCTCGGGTGCCTCGCGGGCGTGATCCTGATGCTGAGGAAAGCGCGCCGGGAACACATCGACACCAACCACATCTGGGACATCTGGATGTGGTCGCTGATCGGCGGATTCGCGGGCGCCCGCGCGTTTTACGTTTACCTCTACTGGCCGCAGTTTGCGGGCAATCTCCGAAGCGTGTTCTTCCTCTGGGAGGGAGGGCTCGCCTTCCAGGGCGGACTGGTCGGGGCGCTTATATGCGTCTATACATACCTCAAGGTAAAGCGCCTGGCGATCGGCAAGTATCTGGACATCGTCGCAGCGAGCGTGATCCTCGGCTACGGTTTTGCGCGCGTCGGGTGCTTCCTCAACGGTTGCTGCCAGGGACACGTCACCGACGTGGCGTGGGCGGTGACGTACCCGGCGGCCGCGCCCATCGACGCGAAGGGGACGCTGCGCCTCTCCCCGGCGTACGAGGAGCAGGTCGAGGGGACGGGACGCCTGATCCCGCAGGGCCTCGCCGAATCGCCCGCGTGCAAGGGACGCGTGATGAACGGGCGGCTGATCGACAGGTACCTGGCGTGGGTTGCCGCCGGGGAACACGGCGAGATGCCGCGGTCGTGTCCGGTGCACCCGGCGCAACTCTACGCAAGCGGCGCGGCCCTCATCATCTTTTTCATGCTGACCGTCTACTACAACCGCCCGCGACACATCGGACAGGTGATCTCGCTCTTCGGCGTGCTGTATGCGGCATACCGGTTTATCAATGAGTTCTTCCGCGGAGATTCCCCTGTCCTCCCTGTCGGTCTCACGATCTATCAAATCCTGTGCATCGGACTCTTCATCGCGTTCGGCTGGGCGTGGTTTTACTGCGAGAAGCACATGCCGACGTACCTTCCCCCAAAGGCCGGCAGTAGCAAAGCCTAGCGCGGCGGAAGGCCGAACGGCGAGGGAGAAGGACTCCCCCTCACCCTGCCCTCTCCCCCTAAAGGAGGAGAGGGGATCGCAAAACGGAATGACAAAATCCGAATGTCGATTCAATGACGAATTCCTAAACGGAAGGGGTCCGGCGTCGGTTTGTCCTTAGGCAGGTAAACCGCGTTTCTGTAGTACCAGGGGTGGCAAAGAAAAACGGACGATTTTGGCGAAATTCTGGAAAACATCCGCGTTGGCGCTTCAGAAACGGCGAAAATGTATTTTTATTTGCGTTTTGAGTGGCAAATAGAGGACCCCTTCTGTCCTCTTCAAAACAGCTCTTTTACCGCAGAGGACGCAGAGGAGAAACAAAGATACAGAAAGGGCTAAGGCGAAGGGTCGAAGGACGAGGACAAGAAAGCAAAGAGCAGGGGCAGGCAAGCTGCCCCTGGCACACAATCGGGGAATGACGAAACCCTAATGACTCATGCCTAATCAATGGCGATTGAGGGTACTGACGTTCCCCTTCTCTTTTAGTCTCAAGAGAATCGGATGCCCGGCGTCGTCATCCTTCGCATTTGAGGCTCTTACTTGTGGCGACGCTTCGCTTGCCGTGAGCCTATTATCGTTCGCCGCGTTGGGACTAAGGAGAGGGAAGAAACCGCCGATGCGGGGTCAGAGGAGTTGCCAGTGTTTGCGGAGGACCCATTCGGTGGTAAGAAGCGCGGCGAAGAGGAGGAAGACGACGGCGGTCATGCCGGTGGTAAGTTTCCACTGCCTGGGGTCGATCTGGCGACGGATGAACGGCTGGAGGCGGTCCTGCACAACGGCAGAACCGACGAGGGTGCAGTAGAGGCGGTTCGGCTTGTCCCGGTCGGCGAGGCGCTGAAGCAGCATCTCGTTCAGGTCGACCTTTTCGGATTCGAGGGAGGGTTTGCCGACGGTGAAGGTCTCCTCGGCGTCGCCGAGATGGTCTTTCTGGACGCTAGCCGCGAACTTGGCGCGGTATTCGCCGGGACCCGGGGGCTCGAACTCGTCGACATAACTCGCGGAGGCTGCATCGTAGGGCATGCGGAGGCGGGCGAGTTTATCCTGGGGACCGGTAACGGCGACGTTGAGGTCGGCCTTGTCGGTGGCGAGGCCGTCCTTGTCGCGGACGTGGGCGGTAATGTGGACCTTTTCGCCGGGGTCGTAGTGGTCCTTGTCGAGGGTGACGGTGACGCCCGGCTCGATGGCACGCTCCTTGGCCTCGCGGCCGGAGAGCCAGCGGATGAGCTGACCCCAGAAGCGGACGTAGGGACTGTCCTCGCCGGCGAAGGTGGGGGCGCGGCGCCAGTTGTAAGTGCCGGTGGAGGTGAAGGCGGCGGTGCGGCCCTTGCCGAAGTTGCGGACGACGAGGATGGGGGCGTTGCCGCGGGCGGGGTTTTCGGCGAGGACAGTCGCACCTGGCATGACGCGGGCAACGCGGTTAAACCCCTGGAGCTCAAGCGACGCGGACCTGGAGGCGGCGCCGGTGAAGAACTGCTCGCACCCGGCGAAGATGGGATGGCTGACGCCCTCGGGCGTCAGCCTGGGCAGGAACATGTCGCGCTCCTGGCCGACGTCCGGCGGGCCACACTCCACGGGGAGGATCTCGTCGAGCGGTGAGCCGCCGTACCCCCCGGAGCCGAAGGACTCGGTGCCGCCGAGCATGACGAATCCCTTGCCGTCGCGGACGAAGTCGCGGATGGCGCCGAGCTGCTCGACGGAGAAATAGCTGCGCTTGATGGAGCCCATGATGACGACGTCGAAGGTGGCGAGCTGGTCTTTGGACTGGGGGAAGCCGAGGAAGGCCACGTCGCGGATGTTTCCGCCCTGGGTGAAGGAGGCGAGGCGGCTATTGACGAGGGTGAGGAGGTCGGCGTTGGGGTCGCGGGAGAGCGTGCGGGAGAGCTCCTTGTATTCGTCGCGGGGCTTGTCGACGTAGAGGACGCGGATCTTGGGATCGACCACGTGGACGGTGACGGAGGCGCGGTTATTGTCGGCGAAACGCTCCTCGGGGTCGACGGGGATGGCGACGTCGTAGATGAACTTGCCGACCTTGGTGGGGAGCAGCTCGATGACGGCCTTCTGCCGGTCCCTGGCGCTGTCGAGGACGACGGTGGCGCGACCTTTCTCGGAGCCGCCCCGCTCGGTGAGGGTGACCGTGCGCTCCATGGGGGGGAAGCCGACGGACTTGAGATAGACGTCGACGAGGGCCTTGTTGTTGACGGTGAGGAACTGCTCGGGACGAGTCTTGACGTCGGTGATGAGGACGTCCTTGTAGTTGAGACCTTCGCGGGACTTGGCGCCGACGCCGACGAAGAAGAGTGGGACGTGGACTGCGTCGAGCTCCTGGACGACGTCGGAGGCGGCGTTGTCGTTGCCATCGGTGATGACGACGACTCCGGCGAGGCCCGCGGGGTTGTGGCGCTGGAGGACGGTGAAGACGGCCTTGGCGATGTTGGTGGCCTCGCCGAGGGGGGCGAGGGACCTGAGGGCGCCGGGGTCGTCGAGGGGTTCGGCGGAACTGTCGAAGCGGTAGAGGGAGACGCGGAACTGTCGGGAGAGGCGGTCGATGAGTCCGCGGTCGTCGAGGAGCTCTTTTTTGACGAGCTCGAGACGGTTGGGCTGACTGGGGAAATCGCGGACCTGCATGGACTTGGAGGCGTCGACGAGCAGGACGAGCTCGGCCTTGCGGACGAGCTCCCGCTGGTAGGAGAGGACCGGCTCGAAGAAGAGCAGAAGAAGGACGAGGACAGAGAGAAGGCGAAGACCCATCAGGACAACGAAGACCCGGGGACGCAGGACCGGCCAGACGCGCATGTAGAAGAGGAGCGCGGTGCCGAGCAGGACGAACGCCGACAACAGGAGCACCCACGGGGGAAACGGAGCGCCGAGAGAGAACTTGAAATCGGTCATGGATCATCCGCCTCGGGCGAAACGTTCCAACGGCCTGGTTTCAAACAAGCTCCAAGGACCAAGCTCCAAGGAAGTTCCAAAAATACAAATTCCAAGAAGCCGCTGAACGCACAAAGAAGAAGAACTCCGCCCCTCACCCGCCGCCGCCAAGGCTATGGCGGGCAGGCTCCTGCCCTCTCCCCCCGGTGGAGGGAGAGGGGACAACAACGGTAAAGAACACTGGCGGACAAGCCGCCAGTGGCACAAGGAAAAAAGAAACACACCGGCGGGTCCCGATGAATCGGGACCAGTGGCACAGAATCCTGGAAAAAGCCCCCTCACCCTTCCCTCTCCCCCTAAAGGAGGGAGAGGGAAGAAGAAGCCCACTCACCCACACGTTCGCCAAGGCCCGCCATGAACCTCAAGCCGCATTTCTTAACAGAGCACCCGATAGAAGGCTCCCGACTTGTCGGGACGCGGAGGCTTCACCGGGAATCGGAAACAGCCAAGGTCCAGTTTTTCTGGAACGCGTCAAAATCCCAGCCATAGGCCTTTTTGAGGGCCTCCTCGGGTTCGAGACCGGACTTCATGCCTCGGACGAAGTCGGCGAATCGCCTGGGCGCCGCGCGGATGAGGAAATCCACGTAGGAGTAGGCATAGGCGTAGCCCCGGATGTCGGCGGGGCCTGTGGGACGATCCTCGGCGGCCAAGTTCTTGAGCGGAACCGCGCCGAAGGAGCGCGCCTCGGTGAGCACCTCTTTTTTGAGCATCTTCACCGTGCGGCTGTCGGGGAACCTGTCAAACTCGAAGTATTGAGCGACGCCCTCCTGGACCCAGGTGGGGACGTGTCCCGTAGCGCGATAGAAATGAAGGAAGGCGTGCGCCCCTTCGTGGACGAGGGTCTCCTTGAAACGATCGAGGCCGTTGATGTTGGGGATGACGACCTCGCACTGGCCGCCTCGGGCGCGGAAATACCCGCCGGCCACCTCCGCCGGGAAATGATGGACGGTCGCAGCAAACGTCTTGAACTCAGTACGGTTCTGGAAGAAATAGGCGACGCATTTTCCGTCCCACATGCGGTCCCTGGTCTTTGAGATTTCGAAGATTCGGTCGAAGCCCTGGTAGACATCCTCGCACAGTTCCTTGAAGAGGGCGTGATCACCGACGGGGAAGGTGGTGTGAATGATGAAGTGGGGAGTTTCGAGGGTGAACACCTGCTGGGCGACGGCTTTGGCGACACCGGCGGCGCGGGCGCGCTGCTCGACCTCGACGGCTACGACCTCCTGGGGGGTGAGGAGAGGTCGCGGGCCTTCGTCGCGACCCTCGATCCAGGTCTTGTTGACTTCGTTCTCGAGGGCCGGGTCGAGGGTCTCGGCCCTGGCGAGCTCGGCCTGGGCATCATCGTAGAGCCTGCGCTTGAGACAGTATTTGCCGAGCCGGAGGTGTCCCTTAGCGTCCTTGTCGCCGACGGTACGGCGGAGGTAGCTATAGGCGCAGGCGGCTTCGAGGTCGTCGAACTTCCAGGTTTTCTCACCGTCGGCGGCCTGGACGACGACGCCGGCGTCGGCGATGCGAAGGACGGTCACCGTCTGGTGTTTGCCGTCCACGGTGGCGAGGACGTCGGCGAAGGCGGAACGGGCAGGGGCGAGGAGCGCACTCAGGACAAGCAGGGCGGCAAGACTCCGCGCACGGAACTCGCGACGGAGGGCGACCGGAGAGACCGGTTCGGAGAGTTCAAGGGGTTTCACGCGGCAACTCCCCGGGCGCTTTCACCACCCGGACTTCGACCCCGTCGTGATCGGAAAGCGCGACGAGGAAACGGCGATGGAGCTTGACGCGCATGCGCGTGAGGACGTCGGCGACGCGCTTCTCGCGGACGTCCCCCTTTTCGTGGAGGAAGGCGGCGAGCTTGCCGTCGGTGGACGGGAAGCGCACCTCGACGTCGGCGAAATCGCGCTCGCGGTGGCGGACGACGGCGGCGGTGAGGGCGTCGAGCCCGGTGCGGTTGAGGGCGGAGATCTCGACGCCGTCGGGGAAACGGCGACGGAGGATGTGGAGGGCGGTGTCGTCGACGACGGCGTCCACTTTATTGAAGAGCGTGAGGACGCGGCGGTCGCCGCAGTCGAGCTCGCCCAGGACGGCAAGGACGGCGTCGGCCTGCTCGACGGCGTCGAGCTGGGCGGCGTCGACGACGTGAAGCAGGAGGTCGGCGTGACAGGCCTCCTCGAGGGTGGCCTTGAAGCTGGCGACGAGATGGTGCGGGAGCTTGCGGATGAAGCCGACGGTGTCGCTGAGGAGGACATCGCCGTGGCCGTCGAGATTCCAGCGGGTGGTCTTGGTGTCGAGGGTGGCGAAGAGCGCGTCCTCGACGAGGACGCCGGCGTCGGTGAGTGCGTTCATGAGGGTGGACTTACCGGCGTTGGTGTAGCCGACGATGCCGACCTTGAACTCGCCGGCGCGGCCTTCGACTTCGCGGCGGCGACGGTCGGCGATGTGGGACAACTCCTCCTTGAGGTCGCGGATGCGGCGCTTGACGAGACGGCGGTCGGTTTCGAGCTGGGTTTCGCCGGGGCCACGGGTTCCGACGCCTCCCTCGTGGCGCTCGAGGTGGGTCCACATGCGAACGAGACGAGGGAAGGTGTACTCGAGCTGGGCAAGCTCGACCTGGAGGCGGGCCTGGCGGGTGCGGGCGTGCGTGGCGAAGATGTCGAGGATGAGCTCGCTGCGGTCGACGACCTTGGCGCCGGTGATGGTTTCGAGATTGCGGACCTGCGCGCCGGAGAGGTCGTGGTCGCAGATGATGACGTCGACGTCGAGGGACTTGGCGAGGTCGCGGACTTCCTCGGCTTTTCCGTGCCCGACGTAGGTGCCGGCGTGGACGTGCTTGAGGTATTGGACAACTTCGCCGACGACGAGGGCGCGAGCGGTGTGGGCGAGACTAGCGAGCTCGGCGAGGGGCTTGGTGAGGCGAGAGCGCTCGTCGGGACGCACCGCACCGAGAAGGAGCGCCCGTTCGCGCCGGACCGTAAGTTCTGTTCGCCTGAGATCAGACAATGGATCGCCTTAGAAGGTTTCGATGCCGTGCGGACCGGTTACGAGCGGTCCCTCGGCAAGTCCTGATAATTATACTGCGGGGGCAGGGCAAGTCAAGGTTAAGGCCAATAGAAGCATGGAGTTGGGAGTTACGCGGGGGGGAAGAGGGCCCGGGAGGAAACACTCCTCTCCATGCGGGGAGTCTCGGTAAACCGTCCCAAGACGCCGTGCTCCCACTGCTCAGAGAGGTGCTGTCTTACCTTGACGACCACTAGTGTGCCAGCGGAAAAGACCTTTGCGTCGGTGGCGGGTTCCGTCCAGTGGATGGCGTAAAGGCCGGGACGGCGGAGGTTGCTGTTCCAAGACTTGAGCATCCCGTGCCGCAGTTCGTCCACGCGAGCATCCTGGTGCTGCCTGCCGGCAAGGTAAGCGGCGAATGAACCGGCGACAACCTCGAAAGGCGGGGCATCGGCGGGGCCCGCCGGCGGCGGGGGATTCTTCTTATAAACCCAGACGTGCTCGCCATCGGTCTCGAAGAAGTCGTCGGGGGTGGCGGGTACAGCGACATACGAGAACCTGACGAGAAGCTCGCGCGAGGGGACGGGGAGGTCCTGCTCCAGATCGTTCGCGGTGTTCAACCGGAGCATGTGCTCGGTCCATTGGGTCGGGGAGGAGGCGACGGGATTCAGCTCGAACAGAGGAATGTCGAGGCTGCTGAACGAGAGTCCGTGGCCCGCCGGCGTGAGGACGGCATGGCTGATGAGGGTTGTCTCGACGCCCTTTTCCGTCCACCCCTCCGGAACTTCGAGGAGAGAGACCGATTCGGGGGGAGCGGAGATTCGCCCCTGCACAAAGAAGGCGCAAACCGCGGCGAGAGCCGCCGCGAGGAGAAGACCTCCAGAGCGGATTCTCCACGTCCTATCGGGAAGCACCATCAAGAGGACGAAGAAAGCGAGGGAAGCAACAAAACCGAGGGTGATATTGCGTCGGACGGACTTGGGCCACGAGGGGGGGCCGAAGATCTGGAAGAGTTCGGGGCGGACGGAGCCCCGGGGGACCGGCAAGACCTGTGCGAGAGGCCGGTTATAGACCATCAGTTCCCCGGCCTTCTCGAAGGCGAGTTTCTGGAGCCAGCCGGCGACCGCGTCCGGTTTTGCGACGAGGACGGAGCCGGAAAGGTGCGAGAAGCGGTCCCTCAGGCGTCCGACATCCTCATCGCTCAAGCGGCCGAGGACGAAGACACGGACCCATTCGATGCCGGAACCGGCATAGCGGAGGAATTCGTCGGTGGTCATGCGGATGGGGAATATGTCGCCGGCGGCGAGCGTTTGGGTTACCTCCTGCTCTTCCGGCAGATTGTCGGCACCGAGGAAAACCACGGGGAGTTTGTCCTTGACGCCCCGGAGCTGTTTTCGGGCTTCGCCGGGAAGGGCGACGCGGCCCTTGCCGCCGACCTCGATCGAGAGCGCGGGGGATTCATCGGGCATGAGGACGAGGCCCTCGGCCATACCGCCAGTCACGGTCATCTCCGTTTCGAATTCATCCCCGACACGGACCAGGACGATCACGCCGGGTTTCACGTCGTCGAGACCGCTGATGCGGCAGCGGGTCCACTGGCCTGCGGGAAAGACGCCTCCGAGGCCAAGTTCGATGCGAATGGGTTCAGCCGGTGCAAGCGCCGCGGCGGAAAGAAGAAGCAGGATGACAAGGGCGGACTGTTTCATTCGACCGCCCTCCCCCGCCTGTGGATGAGGAAGGCCAGACCGCCCGAGACGAAGACGACAGCACATACGGTCCACGAAGCCATAGAAAGGTTTCCGGCGGCCGCGGCGTGAGGCCATGCGGTGAAAGCCGAAACGACATCGAGCCAGCGGGCGTCCACGCGGAGAAGTTCATCCATGAAGAAGCGGAGGAGCGGCGCGCCGAACGCGGCGAGAGCGGCCGCGGAATAATAGACCCCTAAACGCAGGTCCAGCGTCTCGGCCCAGAGGGTTGCACCTGCGGCAACGAGCAGGATAAAAAGCAGGATCTCGCTCATCGCGCCTATCCCCTGCCCCACCAGGTCATTGAGCATGACGAGTCCGAGGCCGGCGGTGTAGAGGACGATGCCGAGTGATTCGAGGACCACGGCGGGTGAGCGTTTTTCGCGACGCGGGAAGACGGGGATGATGAAGACGCAGTAGAAAATAGCGAAGTCGGCGAGGAGCGTGAAGGCGCCGGCGGGATTCCAGAATTCGAGACCACGGCCTTCGGGGGGTTCGAGGAGGAGTAGCGATGCGACAAGCGCGGCGGCGAGGACGCACCAGAGGATGACCGCCCCGGCCGCGGGCGAGGTGGCTCTCGACGCTTCGACGGTTTTCGTTTTCATGAGGTCGGCCCGGGGAGGGCTTGGTGCTGCATTTCATCAATTTGTGCAGGGTCTCTTCCTGGGTGTCACGGCTTGCTTCCAAGCCGTGCTCTTCCGAGTGGCAAAACGCACGGTCCCGACAGGTCGGGACCGTGGCACCCGGCGGCTAAAGGTCGGGGTGAAGGTGGTGACATGGGAAACGCCCCCTCACCCTTACCCTTGTATGTTGTCCGGGAGAGTGATTTCCCGGTGTTGCAGTGAGATGAGAGTTTTTCCTCACCCCCGAGGGGGTGAGGAAAAGAATCGCGCGAACGTTA
>Ga0182021_10009556_pt1 | contig 11497 bp, 12 predicted proteins | sample 612E3MmetaG_FD_120493 | JGI IMG/M metagenome (GOLD analysis project Ga0182021, IMG submission 120493) | Permafrost microbial communities from Stordalen Mire, Sweden - 612E3M metaG (Illumina Assembly) | ecosystem: Environmental > Terrestrial > Soil > Wetlands > Permafrost | place: Sweden...
GCCTGGAATAGGGTATTGTCATCGGGTTACGCGCAATTCATTGGGAGTTCAGCCATGCGACGCTCACTTTCGATTTTGGCATCTGCCCTTGCTTTCCTGATGTTGGCGGCAACATTGCCCGCGCCCGATGATCCGGTTCCTGCGGAAATCGAAAACGAGCAGATGCTGGGCATCAATAAGCTGCCGTATCATGCCACGCTCATGCCCTACGCGAACATGGCTGAAGCGCTCGCAGCAGACCGCCACGCTTCCTCCTGGAGTCGCAGCCTCGACGGCCCATGGAAGTTCAACTGGGTGCCCCGTCCCGAATCGCGCCCCGTGGCGTTTTACAAACCCGAATTCGACGTAAGTTCCTGGAAGGAGATTCCCGTTCCATCGAACTGGCAGGTGCTCGGCTATGGCACTCCCTACTACAGAAACAACGGCTATGTGATCAAGAAGGACTGGCCCAGAGTGATGACCGAGCCGCCGAAGAACTGGACTGCTTATGAAGAACGCAATCCCGTCGGCAGCTATCGCCGCGAATTCGACGTGCCTGTCAATTGGAACGGACGGCGCATCTTCCTGACATTGGATGGTGTCGATTCCGCATTCTTCCTCTGGATCAATGGTGAAAGCGCCGGGTTCAGCGTCAACAGCCGGAATGCCGCCGAGTTCGATATCACACGTTACGTCAAACCGGGAAAAAACATGATTGCGGTGGAGGTCTATCGCTTCAGCGCGGGCACCTATCTCGAAGATCAGGACATGTGGCGTCTCAGCGGCATCTTCCGCAATGTAACGCTGTGGAGTGCTCCGCCCGTCCACATGCGCGATTTCTTCATCCGGACCGATCTGGACGAGCAATACCGCGATGCTACTCTGGCGGTCGCCGCCAAGGTCCACAACTATTCGGATCAGGCCGTAGCCGCACGCAAATTGAAAGTCGATCTGTTCACACGAGAGGGCCTGCCGGTCGCCGGCGCGACTGCGACCGCCGACGTGCCCGCGCTCAACCCGGGCGAGGAGCAGAACGTTTCCGTTGCGATTCCCGTGAGCTACCCCGCTAAGTGGACCGCGGAAACGCCGAATCTCTACACGACCGTGCTCTCTCTGAGCGGCTCGAATTCCGCCGAGCAGGAGATCATCTCCGCGCGCACGGGTTTCCGCAAAATCGAAATCAAAGGCCCCATATTCATGGTCAACGGCGCTGCCGTAAAGCTGAAGGGCGCCAACCGTCACGAGATGTGGCCCGACACCGGCCACTACGTGTCCGATCAGCAGATGATCCGCGACCTGGAGCTTCTCAAACAGGTCAATGCCAACCACGTGCGCACTTCGCATTACTCCGATGATCCCCGCTGGTATGAACTGTGCGATGAGTACGGCATCTATCTGGTTGCCGAAGCCAACGTGGAATGCCACGGCTACATGGGAGTGCTCGACCGCGAACCGCGCTGGGAAAAAGCCATCGTGGATCGGAACACGGCCAATGTGGAGAATTTCAAGAATCACGCTTCCGTGATCATCTGGTCGCTCGGCAACGAAAACGGCGGCGGCCGTAACTTCGTCACCGCGCTCAAGGCCGTCAAGGCCATCGATTCCACCCGGCCAGTCCATTATGAAGGTTTCGGCATTGGGCCGAACAATCCCGCGGACATCGACAGTCAGATGTACACCGCCGTCGACCGCGTGGAGAATGCCGGCAAGGATGCGAACCGGACCAAGCCTTTCTATCTCTGCGAATATGCCCATGCGATGAACAACTCCATGGGCGCGGTCGGCGAGTACAACGACCTGTTCGACAAGTACCCCAACCTGCTGGGAGGCGCGATCTGGGAGTGGCAGGACCAGGGACTGTGGAATCGGCGCGATCCCAAGCGCCAATATATCGCCTATGGCGGCGGTTTCGGTGAAGAGCCGAACGACCACTATTTCATTCACAAGGGGGTCGTCTTTTCAGACCGCACGCCTAAGCCTCATTATCCGGAGGTAAAACGTGCGTACCAGTGGATCGGCTTTGAGCCGCAAGATCTGGCCACAGGCAAGATAACGATCCGAAACAAATATGCATTCCTGAATCTGAAGGGATTCGTGGGCAGTTGGACTGTCAGCGAGGACGGCAAGATCATCGATCGCGGCACTTTGAACCAATTGGATCTGGCGCCGGGAGCGACCACGCTCGTCAACACACCATTTAAGAAGATCGTCCCCAAACCCGGCGCCGAGTATTTCCTCCAGATATCGTTCGCGCTGGCTAAAGATGAACGCTGGGCCAAGGCCGGATACGACATTGCCGACGCGCAATTTAAGTTGCCCTTCGCAGCGCCGGCGCCAACGCCCATCTCTTCGCAGATGAAGCCGGTGAAGTTTGCCCAGGATGCCAAGACAGTTACCGTCGACGGGGATGGCTTTCGCGTGGTCTTCGACAAGTCCGAAGGCGGCATCGCGCAGATCGTCCGCGATGGAGTTGCGATGCTGATGCCCGGCGGCGGCCCGAAAATGTATTTCTATCGCGCGCCGCACCGCATCGACGACGAATGGGCGGAGAGGGATTGGAAAGCAGTCGGTCTCGATTCCTTGCAACCGAAGCTCGTCAGTTTCAAAGCAGAACAGTCCGGCCCCTCGGCCGTGCGCGTGGAATCGGTTATCAACGCCGATGGCCGCATGGGCTGGTCGGCAACACACTCCGCCATCTACACGGTATATGGCGACGGCTCGATCGCCGTCGAGAATGCAATTGCTCCGCAAGGGCGCCGCATCGTGCTCGCGCGTCTGGGAGTCAGGCTTCAGCTCGACCCGCGTTTCGATCAGTTCACCTATCTCGGCCGCGGACCGATGGAGAATTACGCGGACCGCAAGCGCGGCTCTGATATCGGCCTTTACTCGAGCACCGTGCGCCAACAACTCACACCCTATGCCAAGCCGATGGAGTGCGGCAATCACGAGGACGTGAGCTGGGCCGCGCTCCAGGGAGCCAATCTGCCCGGTTTGATCGCCTCCAGCGACGGCAGCCCGATGCAGGTTTCGGCGCTCCCCTACACCGATGAACAGCTCGCGCCACCCGAGTATTCCGTCGATTTGCCGGCGAGCTCCGCGACGGTAGTCACGCTCAGCGCGCGGACTCTGGGCGTGGGGAGTGCCAGTTGCGGGCCGCGTCCGCTCGATCAGTACGTCACATGGTCGGATCCGGCGGCGTTCAATTACACCCTGCGTTTGATTCCTCGCAGCGAGCACGATCTCTCGGCTGCGGCACGGCTTGCCGTTCCGGAAAGCGCTGTGATGCCTGTTCTCGGCCGGCGCGACAATTATGGAATCGTGATTCTCGGGTGCGAAACTGCCGGTGCCCGCATGGAATACTCCGTGGACGGATCCTCCTGGCTGCCTTTCGCCGTGCCATTTGCCTTCAAACAGGCGGGCGTGATCTCGCTCCGTGCCAGCGCCGAAAATCGCCGATCCTTCGATGGAGCGATCGTCCTCGGCCCCTACGATAAGCGCCTGGCATGGAAAGTGGTCTCGGCAAGCAGCACAATGCGCGGCGATGGCGATCCGGCCAACATCATCGATGGATCCGCAGAGACCGCCTGGCGCGCGCGTCCACGCAATGACGTGACACAGCCGCCGCACAACATTGTGCTCGATTTCGGGAGCGAACTGAATGTCTCCGAGGTTCTCTACACGGCCCGTGCGCAGGATCTCTCCGGCCATGTCAAAGATTTCGAAATCTATCTGAGCGCGGATGGCAAGGATTGGGGACAATCGGCCGCCAAAGGCACGCTGGCCGCGGAGCCGCTGCAACAGACGATCCGCTTGACACAGCCGGCGCGCGCCCGTTACCTCAAGTTCGTAGTCCTGAGCGAGCAGACGGCAGGCAACGGCGCCGCCATCGCCGAGCTCGATATTCGTTAGCCCAAGCGCATCAGGCCGGAACCTGCTCGTAAGAGAACGATGGGATCTGCGTGCGCTCGTGCGCATGTTCGATCGTGATCGCGCAAATGTTGCCATCACGATCCAGGTCCATAATCGTGTTCTCGTCCAAGTCTTTGGTTTCGAGAACCGTTGCCTGGCGGAACTCGATATAGAGGGTATCGGTATCCTCAAAATATTTGATTTTCATGGCACAAACGATCGATCAAAGAATGCGTTATGCACGGTTTCGCAGTCCGGCAGCAAAACGACCCGTAAATATCGCCCTTTGGCTTCCTGAATTGAAGCCCAACGCCGGACACGTCCATCCTTCTGCACGAATTCTTTTTCGGGATCCCTGACGACCCTCTCTACCCACTCCAGCTTAATGATCGAGCGATCTGGCCGCAGTCGCATGACCTCGAAATACCGGGTGAATTTCACGCTCGCATTATAGCAAACCTCTCGCGATGTCTCCCGGCTTCTCGCTCGGAAGAGATTTTTTCGCTCATTTTCCGACTCGACAGTTAGATATAGGGGGGTCGCAATGACACCGGCCGATCCTTCTGAACTGGAGTGCTATGGGACGCAGATCGAGAGAGACCTGGGAGAGAAGGGAAAGGCGGGGCCGCGGTGATTTGGGGAACACCGGAATTCGGCCGATCTCCAATCAAGATCAGGCCAAACGAATCGAGGAGCTGGAAGATCGTCTGAGACGCCTGGCCGAAGGCGATGCCGTCTTCTGGTCACCTCCGGGAACCCCTGCTGAAATCCAGGAATCCAACCTCGAGGATGTCCTCGCATTTGAATCAGTCGGGTCGAGAACCAGCCTGTTCGAGGGATTGCAGGGGCACGGGCTGGACTTGCCCCAGCCCGAGAAACTGGACGAGCGGCAGAGCGCCGCGAAGGTGGCTGAGGTGCTGTATGCCCTGGCCGCTCTCAGGATCTTTCTAGTGGGATTTGACCACCTCAACCCGCGCGAGTTCTACTCGACGCTCTGGAACGAGACGCTTTGGGAAGGGTGCTATGTCGAGAAACGGCATCCCGGCGCTTTGACGATCATCGATGTCTCGCACAGGATGTCGCGATCAGAAATCCTGCGAACCTTGGAAGATATGCAGAAGACAGCTTCCGTCCACTGATTCATGCTGGGAAGTTGCATCGATAAACCCAGTTGGCAAGGGATCCTGGCACCTTGTCCCGATTCGAAGACCTGCCGGGCAGTGCATGCTTTCGATGATCAGCCACCGAGAGTTTCGGGGTTATGGCGCCCGCTCCCGAAATTCCCGATGACAATCGAAGCCTTGATGAGTTTGTCCAGCAGGGAGAATTCGCGATCCAAATAAGCATTACCCTCCTCGAAGAGCTTTCCCTGCCGTCCCGCACGCATGCCTCCGCCCGAGTTCTCACCGTATTCGGAATAAAGGTTGTCGACGACGCCCATGCCTTCAACCACTGTGCCGAGAGGAGCAAATCCCCGGGCATCCTGGACCGGTTGGTCGCCGGTGTTGATATAGATCTGCGTCGTGCGCGCATCCGGACCGGTCATCGCATAGGCGAACGTGCCGCGTACGTTGCTGGCGCGCACCGGATCATCGGGGAAATGCTCGTTCTGCCATATGGCGGCAATTTTCGGGTTGCCAGCGATCCCGAACTGGGCGAAGCGCCCTTTGATCACGCGAAAGAAGCGCGAGTCATCGTAAAATCCTGTCTCCACCAAATGATAAAACCGGTCCGCGCCACGCGGCGCGAGTGTGCGTGTGACCTCGAGGATGATTTTCCCTTTGGAGGTGTCTAGCTGGACGCGGTAGACATCCGGCGCCGGCCGGCTCCAGAGAGAATTCTTCGGGTCGCGCAATGCCGCAGCATGCTCGCCTGCCGCCGGTCCTTGCCCACCATAGGCAGCGAGCACGGCACATAAGACAAACCCAAACCTGAATGTTCTTCTCATTCCCTCGTCCTCAACGCCCCCATCTTATCAGAACGCGGCGCGGTTACTGGGGTCATACCTAATGCCGGCACCTTAATCACAATTTGAAGAACTTGCCACAGATTACACAGATTTCACTGAACATCCTCTCCCGCCGTCCGGCATTTTGGCTTTTAAATCTGTGAAATCTGTGGCACGCGTTTTTGCCCATGCGCATAACGTCGGCCGTAAACTGACGGCATTGGGACCGATCCCCAGAGCAACCTCAATACCCATCTCAAAGTTTGACACCGGTCCTTCCCATCGATATTATGATCGTAATACCGATTATGTATCGATGGAGGTTTCATGGGTACGCTGACAATCTCGCCTAAATTTCAGGTCGTCATTCCCAAACAGATCCGGGACAAACTCCGTCTTTCACCCGGACAAAAGATCCAGGCGATCCTGTACAACAACCGGATCGAGCTCATACCGGTCCGGCCAATCAAAGATATGCGCGGCTTTCTCAAGGGTATTGACACCAGTATCGAGCGCGAGGGCGATCGGATATGAAAGTCGTTGACTCCAGTGCATGGCTCGAGTACTTCGCGAATGGGCCCAATGCGTCATTTTTTGCGCCGACAATAGAACGGATAGACGATCTTCTCGTTCCTTCCTTGACGCTCTACGAGGTCTTCAAGCGGATTCTCCAGCAGACCGATGAAGGGCACGCTCTACAGGCAGTGGCCGTGATGCAGCAGGGCACGGTTGTCGACCTTGACGCACGAATTGCCCTGGACGGAGCGCGCATCAGCATCAAGAACAAACTCCCCATGGCGGACAGCATTATCCTTGCGACGGCTTGGGCCTACGAGGCCACCTTGTGGACGCAGGATGAGGATTTCAAAGATATCCCCGGCGTGCAGTTTCGGAAAAAGAAGCCATAGCCGACCGCCAGCCTGACGGCATCCAACCGCGGGAGCCAAGAGCGCGCCGTGGCTGATGCCGGGCGTTAGAGAGCGAAGGGGGTCGCACTCCATCGTGTTGCGGTATAATGAGCATAAATGAGCGCCCTTGCCAGGAGGATCGATGACGAACGAATTCACCGCCGTTTTCGAGCGCGACGGGCAATGGTACATTGCCTACTGCCCTGAGATACCAGGGGCAAACGGGCAGGGAAAGACCAAGGAGGAAGCTCGCGCGAGTCTGGCAGCGGCAATCTCCCTTATCCTCGAAGATAGGCGGCAAGACGCCCTCCGCGGAATTCCTCCGGAAGCCGAACTTGAAATCGTGACGGTCAAGTGAAGCGAAGCACTTTGCTCCAGCACTTGAGAAAACATGGCTTTCAGGGAATGCTCGACGTGATTAATCATGTGGGAGCGGACAAATGACACTTAACCGATTTTGTCAAATTGTTCTGGCCATCGCGGCGCTGGCGGTCGCCGGCGCGGCATTCCAGGCGCCTAAAGCCCAGGTAGCAGCGGGTGCATCGCTCGAAGCGACTGTGGCGCCGGGCAACAACTACGATAAGGCCGAATTCAAAATGTGGTATCCGACGGAGGCGGGGCCGCTTCAAGCCGTCGCCGTACTCGTGCCCGGTTCAAACGGTGATGGACGGGCCGAGGTCGACGATCCGGTCTGGCAGGACTTTGCGACGCGGCACAAACTGGCGCTTGTCGGTTGCCGGCTCACCGACAAACCGCACGAGCAGGGTTTCATTGAGGAATACGTCAACGTGTCCAAGGGCAGCGGGCAGGCGCTTCTCGATGCGCTCACCTCATTTGCCGCACGCTCCCAGCATCCCGAACTCGCCACCGCGCCACTTCTTCTCTGGGGCATGTCGGCCGGCGGTCAATTCAACTACGAGTTTGTTGCCTGGAAACCCGAGCGCGTCATCGCCTTCGTCGTCAACAAGGGCGGCGTCTACTACACGGCGCTCGCCTCGCATGAGGCGAGAAATGTTCCCGGGATTCTCTTCGTCGGCGGGAAAGATCTGGAGTTCCGCACGAACACGATCGTGGGGCTCTTTGCGGTCAACCGGCGCGGCGGGGCGCTGTGGGCGCTCGCGGAAGAACCCGCTGCCGCGCACATCGTCGGAAGGTCACGCGATGTGGCCATGATTTTCTTCGAGGATGTGCTGCCGCTCCGCCTTGGAACACCGCTCCGAACCATTGCCGAGAAGGACGGTTTTCTTGGCGATCTCAAGGCAAAGACATTCCAACCGGTAGGCGCCACGGGTGCGCCGAACTCTCCTACCGCCTGGTTGCCCACCGAGCGTGTCGCCCGCGCCTGGCAGGCGATGGTGACTGAGAAGCCGTTTGACAAGTAGGCGCATGGATTTTGACGAATGCGCCCCGACATCTCACAGATCGCACCATCACGCCGGTCGCAGTCAGGTACCACCAGCATATCGGGTGGCATGGTGAAACCCCCTCGAAGGCGGCATTAGACTGGCTCGCCCCGACGGGGCAAGAGACAGTAGCCCCGGGCAAGCGAAGCGCAGCCCGGGGGGTATGCCATGCCAGCAATGCACAAGCCCTGGAAGGGCGGCAGAGATGTGCGTCGCCCTTCCAGGGCGCGGATCGGTCAGCACCAGTCAAACGCAGGTTTACAAAGTTCCTAAACTCGTGACCAACGCTGGAACAACAGAGAATTCTCGTGTCTCACCGCCAAAGGCGGTGGTCCACCTTAATGGAATTACAGGGTGGCAACTGATGCTGAATCAGCCCGGCTCAGGCACATGCCGGGACCGTGCACCAGGCATGTCTCCGTTTGTTCGTGCGGATCGCGGCGGAGCGACTTCACTTTCAGCAGGGCCTGTGTCGTGATCGCTTTGCGCACAAGTAACTCCATTTCCGGATCGCGCACGCTGGTACAGGAAAATATCCCCACCGGCGTGATCGGCTGGGCGGAGTAGCCGGAGCGCTCGCGCACAATTCTAAGCATCAGTCCCGCGCCCAGAGTCTTGTTCATAGCCATGGTAATGGGCACCACCATGCGGCCGCCCTCGCGCAACCGGTCAAGCCACATCGGATGCGGATGCGTGACTCCCGCGTTGATCAGCATGGCATCACATTCACCGGGATCGAGCGCGGCCCCATCGACGGCGTGCACCTCCACATTCGCATAGGCCGCAAGATTTTCTCTCGCCCGCGCGGCCAGGTCGGGGCTCACTTCACTGGCAACCACGCTGCCGCCCGGCCCAACCACCGTAGCCATGATCGCGGTGTAATAGCCCACGCCGCTGCCAAGGTGATACACGCGGTCACCCGGTTTGAGATCGAGCGCGCTGATCCATCGCGCCAGGGCGCTCGGCTGGCCGTTGTTGAGATCGCGGCTGGCATCGATCACGGCGACGACGTTGTGATATAGATGGCGCGGGTCGTCGATGGTGACGTAAGACGCCTGACCCATTCCGGCCGCCGCCATCGCCCTCAACTCGGCCGATCCCACCTGCCACGGACCCGGCCCGAGAAACTTCTCCCGCGGCACATGAGCAAATGCCTCTACCAGTGCCGAATCAATGTTCGCAATGTAACGGAGTTCTTCGGCGTAAAAGCGGCGATAATCTTCGATTGTCATAGCGATTCTCATTGCCGTCCACGCTCGTAAAACATCACGCCAACGCGATTGATGTGCGCGAGCAAGTCAGGATTGTCGATGTGCCGCAAGAGCGACAGGTCGATTGTGTAGGGAAGAAGCAAATCGTCCAGGGCCAGTTGCAGACTCGAGAATTGCCCGTCCGTCACTTGATCGCCGACGATCGTTAGATCGATATCCGAGCTATTACGATAGTTGCCCTTCGCCCGGGAGCCATAGAGGATCACTCGTTCAATCTCCGGGCAGGTCGAGAATACACTCCTGATTCTGTCCAGGACACTTGCCTTAAGTCCAAATCTGCTGGGGATCTCCAAATTCGTCACGGAGCAACCTCGATCGAAGCCATCTTTTCCCGCAATTGAACCAGAGTGGCATAATGCTGGTCGCAGACCTTGCGTACAATCTCGTTGGCTGTGCTCTCGTTGTAGGTGTGTGCAGTAAGGTTTCGATCGGCGAGCATCTCCATCCCCCCATCGCTATCGACGATCAACTCGCGGCGGAAAGCCTGACGGATTGTGTCGCGGGCGCCGACAAGGTCTACAATTCCTTGGTAAACCAGATAGTCCTTCAGCGTATTCCACCCAAGTTCATAGCTATATTCGAATGCCTGTATCACTCCCTGCTTCTCGAGATCGGTCAGGGGGCGTTGCCGGCGAAGTTCAACCGCTTCCCCGAGCTGACAGAGCGCTTTCTTGTAACTGCTGAACCGTTGCTGCCACCGGATGTCCTGGTCGCCGTTCATTGTCTGCCTCCGTGGGTTAATAATAGCAACATACTTCGAATAGCTAAATCAAGAGGGACAGTCGCCAGTGTCCCTGGCACAAAGAGTCTCAAACTCGCGATGCTGATGATTGTCCCCGTGACCTATCGTGGAAATGGTGTTGCGCCCTCGGGACCGAACCAATCGTATTCCACTGTTTTGCCTTGCAACCGCCAGCGTCTGGGCGCTGTCGTCTCCAACCAGTCGATCGGTTCGCACAGCGGTTGCTGCCCGGCTGCATCGGCAAAGGCGCGTTTGACTGCCTGCTTATGTTCAGGACCGGCCGCACGCGGGTCTGCAGAGACGAACAGCGGCGTTCCACTCCGGGCAATGAGGTCCAGCCATCGACTTCCGAGTTCCCAGGGAATCTGCGGCGTGATTGGCACGCAGTCGGCATCCACCGCAAAAAATGCCCCGTGCTGCGGCCGTATGCGTAATACCAGTTGTTGCCGCCGTAGACAGGAGCGGCAGGCAGCCGCGGCGTTTCGCACAACTCGCGGCAAAACGGCCGCGCCACTTGAAATGGCGTTTCGCCTGCGGCGCCGTGGCGGGAACGAATCACCGCGGCATCCAGACGCCGGGCCCCCAAGTCTACGCCCGCGCCGCCGTTGCGCACGTCAAGCCACATCGAGATGCCGGCAGCATCGGCCTGCCAAAAACAAAACGCTGCGGCGCCGGTGCGAACTCCGTATGCGTGAGTGGCGCGCGCGCCGGCGGCAAGAAAGTACCAGGGCATAACACGGTCGGGAATCAAACCGCGCCATTCAAGATCGCCATAGCTGCGTTCCCACTGATCGCCGAGGATGCGTATTCCTTCCGGCATGCGCGCAAGCCAGCGCAGCCGCACGCGCTGGAGCGCCACACCGGGTGCTTCTATGGCGATAGCAATTTCCGTTGCCGCTCCGGTCCCACGCGGTTTCAACTCCACCGCCAACGAACCTGAATTCCATCGCTGACCTTGTCTTGTGAGGGGAATTGTCTGATCGTCCGTATACGCCACGATCGAGTCGGGCTCCCTGAGAATCTCCGGGTACGAAGCGGGAACGGGCCGCGCAGTGCTTTGGGCAGCCGCAAAAGATGGCAATGCGGCGCCAGCCGCGGCCGCACCCGATATTTTCAACAGATCGCGACGATTCAATTCGCGCATGGAGAACCTCCGTGTAAAGATATGATCCCTTATTCAATCAGAGCCTGCGAGGGATTTCAGCAGGTCACGGAAGCGGCGCCGGCTCACCTCCAGACGCTGGCCGTTCTTCAGCAAAACTTCGCCTGAGCCTCCAGATAATGGGTGCACTTCGGTCACAGCATTCAGGTTGACCAGCGCGGCCCGCGAGATTCGA
>Ga0182021_10009557_pt1 | contig 11497 bp, 6 predicted proteins | sample 612E3MmetaG_FD_120493 | JGI IMG/M metagenome (GOLD analysis project Ga0182021, IMG submission 120493) | Permafrost microbial communities from Stordalen Mire, Sweden - 612E3M metaG (Illumina Assembly) | ecosystem: Environmental > Terrestrial > Soil > Wetlands > Permafrost | place: Sweden...
CCAACCCCGAGATCGCCGCCCGGAAACCGTGAAGGGTCGTGGTAATCGGTATGCCGCGTATCACGGCATGGGATCTCATGCGCGCCTCGTCCATGCGCGGCGCCGTGCCGCTGGACGGCGTGTTGACGATCCACTGAACCTGCTTCTCTTCGATCAGGTCAATGACGTTCGGCCGACCTTCGGAGATCCTGAATAATGCCTGGCTCTTGATTCCGTTCGTGCGCAGCAAGGTGCTGGTGCCGACCGTCGCGCAAATCGAGAACCCGAGTTCGACGAGCTTCTTCGCCAGCGGAACAATTCCCTGTTTATCCTCCTCGCGTACACTCAGGAACACATTTCCGGACGGCGGCAGCGTATTGCCGGCCGCGATTTGACTCTTCAGAAACGCCATGCCCGGCGTCGAATCGATGCCCATGACCTCGCCGGTGGACTTCATTTCCGGCGTCAGCACGACGTCCACGCCGGGGAACCGGGCGAACGGGAACACGGCCTCCTTGACCGAGTAGTGCTTGGGCACAATTTCCTTCGTGAATCCCATGTCCTTCAATTTGAATCCAGCCATGGTCAGGGCTGCCAGCTTGGCCAGCGGCACGCCGATGGCCTTGCTCACGAACGGCACGGTGCGGGAGGCGCGCGGGTTGACTTCCAGCACGTAGACGACGCCGTCTTTGACGGCGTACTGCACGTTCATGAGACCGCACACCTCGAGTTCCCCGGCCAACAGCAGCGTGCATCTCCGTATCTCGTCCTTCACCGCCTTAGCCAAGGTTGGCGCGGGAATGGTGCAGGCGCTGTCGCCGGAATGAATCCCCGCCAGTTCGACGTGCTCCATGATCGAGCCAATGACCGAGGTTTCGCCGTCGGAAATGCAATCCACGTCCACTTCAACGGCGTTTTCGAGATAGCGATCCACCAACACCGGTCGTTCTTCGGACACTTCGACGGCCTCAGCCATGTATTTGCGCAGCATCTCGCGGTCGTACACGATCACCATGGCCCGGCCCCCGAGCACAAAGGAGGGCCTCATCAGAACCGGATAGCCGATGCGACCGGCGATGACCTCCGCTTGCTCGACCGTGGCGGCAATTCCGTTTTCCGGCTGTCGAAGGCCAAGGCGTTGGATCAATTCCTGAAACAAACTCCGATCCTCGGCGATTTCGATGCTCTCGGGTTGGGTGCCGATAATATTGACGCCGTTTGCCGCCAGATCCTTGGCCAGATTGAGCGGGGTTTGCCCGCCGAACTGAACGATGGCGCCCCAGCACCTCTCCCGACGGTAAATGTGAAGAACGTCTTCGAGCGTCAGCGGCTCGAAATACAACCGGTCGCTGGTGTCGTAATCGGTGCTCACGGTTTCCGGATTGCTGTTGACCATGATCGTCTCGAACCCGGCGTCGCGCAAGGCGAAGGCGGCATGGACGCAGCAGTAGTCGAACTCGATCCCCTGCCCGATCCGGTTCGGCCCCCCGCCTAGAATCATGACTCTCTTCTTCGTGCCAGGCCGGCTCTCGTCGGCGTCGCCGTACGTCGAATAGAAATAGGGCGTAAACGCCGTGAACTCCGCGGCGCAGGTGTCCACGAGCCCGTAGATGGGCAAAAGCCCGATCTGCTCCCGTGCCTTGCGCACGTCGGCTTCCCGCCCTTTCAGGAGCCACGCGATCTGCCGGTCCGAGTATCCCATTTCCTTGGCCTGCCGGAACAGCGCGGGATTCTCTCTCATCCCTTCGATGGCACCGGCGGACCGGATTTCATCCTCGTAAGCCGCCAATTCCTCCATGTGCCGCAAGAACCAGGGGTCGATGCCGGTGAGGCCATTGATCGTCTCGACGCCCCACCCGCGCCTGAAAGCCGCCCGGATCACGAAAACCCTCATGGCATTCGGACGTTTCAGTTCCGCGGCCACAGCTTCGTCGCTCAGGGCCTCGAATGCCGCGTCCTTGCCGTCAGCCCCGAAGCCAAACCGTCCGATTTCCAGGGATCGCAATGCCTTCTGGAACGACTGCTTGAACGTCTTGCCGATGCTCATGGCCTCGCCCACGGACTTCATCTGGGTGCCGAGGGTGGTGTCCACGCCGGGGAACTTCTCGAACGCAAACCGGGGCGCCTTGGTCACGACATAATCAATCGCCGGCTCGAAGCAGGCGGGTGTCTCCCGGGTGATGTCGTTCCGCAATTCGTCGAGCGTATACCCGACGGCCAGTTTGGCGGCGATCTTGGCGATCGGGAATCCCGTAGCCTTGGAGGCCAGCGCGCTCGACCGCGACACCCTCGGATTCATTTCGATGATCACCATGCGGCCGTTGGCGGGATCCAAAGCCCACTGAACGTTGGATCCGCCCGTATCGACGCCTATTTCCCGCATCACCGCCAACGACCCGTCCCTCATCCTCTGATATTCACGGTCGGTCAGGGTCTGGGCCGGCGCCACGGTGATGCTGTCGCCCGTGTGGACCCCCATCGGATCGAGATTCTCGATGGAACACACGATCACGCAGTTGTCCTTGTGATCACGCATGACCTCCAATTCGAATTCCTTCCAGCCAACGACCGATTCCTCGATCAGGACTTCGGAGGTGGGGCTGTAGAAGAGGCCGCGCCGGACAATGTCCTCGAACTCCTGGTCGTCGCAAGCGATGCCGCCGCCGGTGCCGCCCAGCGTGAAGCCGGGCCGGATGACCAACGGATACCGTCCGATCATCTCACGCACGATCCTGGCCTCCTCGATGGAGTGCGCGGAACCGCTGATGGGCACATCCAAGCCAATCCGCTGCATGGCCGTCTTGAACAATGATCGATCCTCGGCCTTGCGGATGGCTTCGGCTTTGGCGCCAATCATTTCGACGCCATACCGCTTCAGGATTCCCTTGTCGTTAAGTTCGATCCCCAGATTGAGCGCCGTTTGGCCGCCCAAGGTGGGGAGGAGGGCATCCGGCCGCTCGCGGCGAATGATCTCGCACAGGATGTCGGCGGTCAGTGGCTCCAGATACGTGCGGTCGGCAAACTCGGGATCGGTCATGATCGTCGCCGGATTGCTATTGACGAGCACGACCTCGTACCCCTCCTCGCGCAACGCCTTGCAAGCCTGCACTCCCGAATAGTCGAATTCGCAGGCCTGGCCGATGACGATCGGGCCGGAGCCTATCAACATGATCTTCTGTATGTCGGTCCTCTTGGGCATGGCTCGTTGCGCGTTCCCCACTCACCCTTTTCTGCCCTTACGCGCGTCCATCTTGCCCCTGTGTCGAAGCGCCGCGGCCACAAAACCCCGGAACAGCGGATGCGCCTGCAAAGGCGTGGACTGGAACTCCGGATGGAACTGGCAGGCGACAAACCAAGGGTGATCCCCTAATTCGACAATCTCCACCAGGTCCCGGCCCGGACACACCCCTGAAACGATAAACCCCTTGGCCGCCATCTCAGCGCGGTACTTGTTGTTGAACTCGTAGCGGTGCCGGTGCCTCTCCATGATCTCTTCCCGTCCGTAGGCATCCCGCGCCTTGGTCTCCTCCGCCACACGGCACGGATAGGCGCCAAGCCTCATGGTGCCACCCTTGTCCGTGATCGTCTTTTGTTCGAGCATCAGGTCAATCACCGGAGAGTCCGTCTTGGGATTGAACTCGGTACTGTTCGCGCCTTGCATGCCGCATACGTTTCGGGCGAACTCGATGGTGGCGCACTGCATTCCCAGGCAGATTCCGAAGAAAGGAATGCGGTGGGTCCGCGCGTAACCGACCGCCTGAATCTTCCCTTCGATCCCCCGGTCGCCGAAGCCGCCGGGGACCAGAACGCCATCCACGCCCTTTAGAAGCGTCTCGGCGCCGGATTTCTCGATATCCTCCGACTCGATCATCCGAAACCGTGTTCTGACCTGGTTGGCGATACCGCCGTGAGTCAACGCTTCGTAGATGCTCTTATACGCGTCTCGAAGACTGATGTATTTCCCGACCACAGCAACTTCCACTTCGCCCTGCTCCGGATGAATCAACGTATTGACCATGGCCTTCCAGTCGGCAAGCTCCAGCGGATTCACGTGAAGATTCAGCATCTCGAGGGCGTAGACGTCGGTGCCCTGGCGTTCGAGTTCGAGAGGCACCTCGTAAATGGAATGGTCTACGTCCTTTTCCTCGATCACCTTGTTCAGGTCCACGTCGCAAAACAGAGCCAACTTGGCCTTATGGTCCGCGCCCATCGGCTGCTCGCAACGGCAGATCAGCATGTCCGGTATGATGCCGATGGTGCGAAGAATACCGACCGACTGCTGGGACGGCTTGGTCTTCATTTCGCCGGCCGCCTTGATGAACGGAACCAGTGTCAGATGGATGAACAGCCCGTTGGGGCGCCCGATGTCGTGCCGGAACTGCCGGATCGCCTCCAGGAAGGGAAGGGATTCGATGTCGCCCACGGTCCCTCCGATTTCCGTGATCGCGATGTCAACGTCTTCAGCGTCAAGGGAACGGATGGCCTCCTTGATCTGATCGGTGATGTGGGGAATGACCTGCACGGTCTTTCCCAGATAGCCGCCTTCCCGCTCCTTGCAGATCACCGCGCGGTAAATACTCCCCGAGGTGTAGTTACTGTTCCGGTTGCACGTGACACCCGCAAAGCGCTCGTAGTGCCCGAGGTCCAGGTCCGTTTCCGCGCCATCCACCGTGACATAGACCTCTCCGTGCTGGTAAGGCGACATGGTGCCCGGGTCCACGTTCAGATACGGGTCCAGTTTCTGCATCCGAACGCGATATCCGCGGCGTTCGAGGAGCAACGCCAGCGATGCTGAAGTCAGTCCTTTCCCCAACGACGAGACCACTCCCCCGGTTATGAAGATATGCCGCGTCGGTCCGCTTCTTTTGGCGCTCATCGGTTTGGTGTTCGTGCTTCGAGGTTCAACAGGGGCGTCGCGCCCTCTAACGAACGTTTCCCCGTCATGCTGGAAACGTCCATGGGATAATGGCCCGAGAAACACGCCGTGCAATAGTCGGGCGCATTCGGGAACGGAGACAGCAGTCCCTCGACGCTCAGGTACCCGATGCTGTCCGCGCCCGTGTAATCGCGGATCTCGCTCAAGCTCCGGTTGGCGGCGATCAATTCGTCGTGGGTGGCGAAATCGATGCCGAAAAAGCAGGGATGCATGGTCGGCGGGCAGGAAATGCGCAGATGGATTTCTTTCGCGCCGGCCTCGCGAAGCGCCGAAACCCGGCGCCGCGAGGTGGTGCCCCGAATGATGGAGTCGTCCACCACCACCACCCGCTTGCCATTCACGACGTCCCGGACCACGGCCAGCTTCATGTCGGCGCTTCGGGCGCGTTGGTCGGCCTCGGGCATGATGAAGGTCCGCCCCACGTAGTGGTTCCGCATGAAGCCGAAATCGAGGGGAATGCCGCTCTGACGCGAGAAGCCGAGAGCCGCAGAATTGCCGCTGTCGGGAATGGCGGTCACGAGGTCCGCCTCCACCGGGTGCTCCTGCGCAAGCCGCATTCCGAGCTTCACGCGGGTCGCGTGAACACTCTGTCCGAATACGATGCTATCGGGCCGCGCAAAGTACACGTGCTCGAAAACGCACTGGGAAAACTTGTGCTTTTCCTCGTCGGCGAACCACGTGCTGCGCAGGCCCGCCGAATCCACCACGACCAGTTCGCCCGGCTCCACGTCCCGCACAAGGTCCGCGCCGACCTGCGTCAAGGCGCACGTCTCGCTGGCGAACACGTAACCTGCGCCCAGTTTGCCGATGGACAGAGGCTTGAAACCCAACGGATCGCGCGCCGCCATCACGCAATCGCGCGTCATCAACAGGAACGAAAACGAGCCTTTCAATTCCGCGAGCGCCCGGGCCACGCGCCGTGGCCGCGACCGGTACATGGGATCGGCAAGCAGGTGGATCAGGATCTCGCTGTCCGTCGTGGTTTGAAAGATCGCGCCGGAATCCTGGTACATCTTGCGAAGCGCCTGGGCATTGACGAGGTTGCCGTTGTGGGCAATGGCCCAGACCCCGTCACTGCACTCGACCACCAAAGGCTGGACGTTCTGAATCCGGGGCGATCCCGTGGTGGAGTACCGAACGTGGCCGATTCCAAGATGGCCCGGCATACCGCGCAGGATCTTTGGCGTAAAAACGTCGCTGACCAATCCGAGTCCCTTGGTCGTTCTCACCTGGGTCCCGTCGGAAGAAACGATCCCCGCGCTTTCCTGCCCCCGGTGCTGCATGGCAAACAGCCCCGGATAAATAAGAAGCGCGGCATCCGGAACCCCAAAGATCCCGAAAATACCACAGGATTCTCGCGCTGCGTCCGTATTGAAACGATCTGTCACGCTGACTCCCACACCGGGCCAAAGCATATACCTTGAACGGCCGCGAAAGGCAAGCTCATTGCAGCGCTCTCTCCCCGCAGTGTTTTGGAGGGCGAGCGTCCCCGCGAGCCGTGTGGATGGGGCAGTCGAGAATGTGTTCAGATTCAGCCCAAAGGCGTTGAATACACCGGCCGTTTCTGGCATTCTATAGAAGTCCACCGCCACGGCAGGACACCCACTCATGGCGACATCAGCGGCAACAACGGCCAAGTACGAGATCCGGATGGATCGTTACGAGTCGAAGTACATTATCCCCAGGACGCTGGTGCCTGAAATTCGGAGATTCGTTCGCCCCTTTTGCATCCCCGATCCCTACTCCCGCGGCGAACCGCCCGAGTACATCGTCACCACGCTTCAACTCGATACGCCCGACCTGGCTTTTCACAATGCCAAGCTGAACGACAACAACACCAGGTTCAAACTCCGGGCGCGGACCTACGGCCTCCCCGGCGAAACCGCCGTGTATGCCGAGGTCAAACGCAAGTTTGGCCGCACGATCGTGAAGTCGCGCGCCAAGGTGCCCTTCGACGCGTGGGGCGCGGCGCTCATGAGCGAGCCCCGGACGCCTCTGACGTTCAAGTCCCGGAGCGAAGAAGAAGGGTTCCTGGACTTCGTCCGCCTCGTGCGAGAAACGGGCGCGGGGCCTGTCGTTCTGGTGCGGTACCGTCGCGAATCCTACTTTGGTTTCAACGATCCTTACGCGCGCGTGACCTTCGACCGGCGCCTCGAGTATCAACCCACGGAGTCCTGGGATTCATGGGGCCGGAACGGGCGCTGGCGCGCGATGGACCAGCCCTTGATCCAGAACCGGGGGCATTCCTTCTCGGGGTGCGTCCTGGAAATCAAGACGCTGAACGACGCGCCCCAGTGGATGCTGGAGTTGGTCATGGAGTTCAATCTCGATCGCCTCGGCCACTGCAAGTACTCGAACGCGATCTGGCAGGAATCGGTCTACGGTTCCCACACGTTTGGCCCCTATACGGCCGACGATCTGATTTCTTCGTGAGAATCGAACAACTGAGAAAGGACTATTGCCATGAACGATATGTTGTCCGTCTTCGGGTCGGCGCGCATCCTCACGGTGGAACAGATTGCCTTCGCGATGCTGTTGACGTTCGTCCTTTCCTTTGTCATTGCAACCATCTACCGCTGGACCTTCGCGGGATTCTCCTACTCCCGCGCGTTCGTCCACACCATGGTGCTGGGCTCGATGGTCGTGTGCATGGTCCTCATGGCCATCGGCAACAACCTTGCCCGCGGCCTGGGCATCCTCGGCACCTTGGCCATCATCCGGTTTCGCACCCAAGTTCGCGATCCGCGGGATATGATCTTCCTTTTTGCCTGCTTCGGCGTGGGCATCGCCTGCGGAGCCGCCACCTACAGTGTCGCCATTGTCGGCACCCTCATTCTCTCGGCGGCCGCCCTGATCCTGCACTGGTCGCCGTTCGCGTCCCGCCGCGACTACGAGGGCCTGTTGCGGTTCATGCTCCCCGCGACCCCGACGATGGAGGGAGACATCCAGGTCGTCCTCAAACAACACTGCGCGGGTTTTCACCTGATCGCCATGCGCGAGGCGGCCCAGGGCGACTTGATCGAGTATTCCTATCAAATTCGTCTGATTGACCCTTCCTATCACGCCGATCTCCTGGAGAAGATTCGCGCGATACCGGAAGTTTCGGAACCGAGCCTGCTGATGCAGCGGACGACGGTTGAACTGTAGGGGAAAGGAAAGAACGCGCGTTTCATCATGAAAGGACAATCCTACCGGCGGCCGAGCCTGACGAACTACCCGCGCCTGTGGAGGCAGCGGATCGCGCGCAACTGGCCGTTCATGCTGTGGCTTGCGGCGCTGGCCTTCGTCGTCCTGTTTTATTCCCGCAATCAACAGTTTGGCCAGATCTGCGGCACGGTGGAAGTCCTGGAGGAGAACGTGGTGCCGCGGGAGACCGCCCGCCTGCTCGTTCTTCGGGTGAAGGCGGGTCAGCACGTGAAAAGCGGCGACGTGCTGGCCCAGATGGACACGGCGCTGATGGACGCCGAGATCGCCGTTCAGGATTCCGCCCTGCGGGACGCCAGGGAGACTTTTGCCCAGTATCAGCGCGGCATGATCGCCTCCATCAATCAGGCCGAGAGCGCCGTCAAGAGCGGAGAGGCCGCCCTGCAGACCGAGCAAATGCGGCAACGCAGCGACGCGGCCCAGGCCGAGGAGCTTCGCAAGGAACTCAGGCGGCGGGAGGATCTTCTGTCCAAGCGGCTCATCGACGAAATCCAGGTCAACGAATTGCGCCCCCAGTTGGCGGCTCTCGATCAAACGCTGGCGGCGTATCCGGCGATTATCGCCAACTATCAGCGGGCAAAGGACAGCGAGCTGAAGCAACTCGATGTCCTTCAAAGCTGGCTTCGCCTCGACGCGAGCGGAAACCTGTCGTCCGCCCTCAGCAACAAGACCGACTCCAGTGCGGCCATCGTCGCGGCCACGCGCGAGACGTATCTGCGGCGACGGGAAGGCTATACATTGCGCGCCAACCGGGACGGCACGGTGGCCCGCATCTTCATCTGGCCCGGGAACGTCGTGCCCGCCGGAACCCCGATCATGAACATCGTGGAGGAAGAGCCGCAAAACGCGATCGGCTTCCTTCCCGAATTCACCCCCTCCAGCTTCAAGGTCGGCCAGGCGGTGTTGGTGTGGCGGCAGAACGAGGTCTCGCCCTGGTTTTCCTGCGCGCAACGGTCCGTCGTCCATGCCACCGTGGAAACGGTGTCTCCCAATGTGGAAGCGTTGCCCGTGCGGATCAGCCCGATGCAGGTCCAGGTGCAAGGGGGACAGCCATTGCGGGGCCGAAGAGTCGTCTTCCGGCTGCAAGGCAAACATGACTTCAGCCCCGGGGAAACCGTCGAGATTCATGAAGTCGAAACGGGATGGAGGTCTATCCCGGACCGTCTGATGATGATGCTCACCGGGCATAGGGAACCTTTAACGAAGGACCCCGGCGAACCGGCGCCGGCTCTTCGGAGTCAGACGCCATGACGAGCCGTCCCGCAGCAGGGGCGGCTGCGCGTCCACGCGAGCCGCGTTTTTCGACGGGCTGTTGGGCGCCGCTGTGCCTCATCGTGCTGGCCGGCTGCGCGACGCCGCCCTGCCTCTCCCCCTCGCCGGTTCCGATGATCGCCGCCCCGGGTCAGGCCGTATCCGCTTTCCCGGAGGCCAGCGCCTTTCCGCCGAGGTCGCGCATCTGGTCGCCCACCGTCGAGGAAGCCGTCCAGCGCGCCCTCGCCTGCAACAGCCAGCTCCAGGCATTGCGGGCCGCCGTGTCGGTGGCCGAACAGCGCAGGCGAGCGGCCGCCGATCTCGCGGATCCGGAACTCAAGTTCGCCTGGGGGCAGAACAACGGCGATGAATTGCGCAGTCAATGGAGTGCGCGCGACACCACCTCCCAAAGCACGGGCAAGCAGACGTCACAGAGTACCCGGACCACGGAGGGCGCCACGGTGGCTGCCGACGGTTCGCCGCTCTCTACCTCATCGAGTTCGCAGACGACCGCCGATGATACGCTATCGTCATCCCGGGCCACACAGACGAGTTCCACGCTCACGTCGGGAAACACGACGGATTCCGGGGACGGGTGGCGGATCGACGCCCGATTCTTCGTGCCCAACCCTTGGCTCCTGATTCCCCGGGTGGACGCCCGGAAGGCCGAAATCCAGGCCGTCAATGCCGATTTGCGCGCCGCTACGTGGCGCGTGACCTGCGACGTGCGGCGGCTGTTTTCCGAGCTGAACTACCTGGCCCTCGATCGGGCCGCCGCCGAGGAACTGGTGCGTCTGGACGGCGACATCCTGAAGACCGTGCAATCGCGCGGAGCGCAGGGCAACGCCACCGCCTCCGACATCTTGAGCGCGTCCCGACGGCATCTCCAGACGCAGGACAATCTGGACCAAACCTGCCACCGCTTCAAACTGGCGCAACGCGGACTGGCGGCCTTGCTCAACGTGTCGCCGGCAACATTGAACGTCGGAACGAACATGACGGTCTTCTCTTCGTTGCCGACCGAAACCCTTTCCTTCGATCGGGCAGAGAACATCGCCTTGCGGCGGCGCGGCGACGTGGAAGCCCTCCATTGGCGATTGACGGCCGCGACTGCCGCCTATCGCGAAGCGCGCAACGTCCGCCTGCCTTGGATCAAAGAGATTGACGCGAGCTACCGGTCGTCGCTCAACCACACGTGGGGAACCGATGCGACGACCGGCAGCCGATACGGCTCCGGCGCGACGTCGCGATCCACGACCGATTCGGGCCGATCGCAGGGCACGAAGACCGCCACCGACGGAACCGTCGAAAACACCAGCGAAACGATTGCCGAGCAGTCTCAGGCCAACAGCTACGACACCTCCAGCGGCAGTGAATACGGAACTTCCGGACTCTCGAACCGGCAGCGTTCCGAGGAGTGGTGGGTGGGATTTGCCGTCGACGTGCCTATTTTTTCCTGGTTGATGAACCATGGGGCTGACGTGCTGCTGGCCCAGTACAAACTGGCCGCCGTGAACGAGACGGAGGGCCTGCAAGTGGTCCGGAACGAACTGCGCGACGCGCTCGACGAAGTGGACGAGTGCCGGCGGCAGCAGGCGCGCTACAATGCCGATGTGGCGCCGGCGATCGCCGAGATGCGCCAAACCCTGACGACCCTGAAAAGCACCCCCAACGCCATGCCCGATCAGGTCGCCGCAACGGAAGCGCAGCTTGCCGAGTCCTTGCGTCTCGACCTGGGGGCCCGCTGGCGATACCGGCTGGCCTTGCTCGATCTCGAGCGCGCCGTGGGCGCACCCCTTGCCGACGTCCTGAAACCGTAGGCGCCACGCGGCCTTGTCGCGCGCTCCGCCTGCTCTCTTCGCCCCTACTGCAATTCGATGCGACTGCGGTAGAACAGGACGCCGTTCGTGGCGACGTCGTTGGTCCGGATCAAGGTCTGTCCGAAACCGGGCAGATGGGTCCATCCCGGGATTCCGAACCACGCGCCCTGAGTCAGGTTGGTGGCCGCCTCCAACGAATAGTACCGGCTCTGGCCTTCGTATTCCGGACCCGCCTGGATCGTCGGGATCGCGACGACGAGTTGCGTTCCGTTCGTCAGCGCGATGAAAAGCTGGAATACGCTGGCCG
>Ga0182021_10009558_pt1 | contig 11497 bp, 9 predicted proteins | sample 612E3MmetaG_FD_120493 | JGI IMG/M metagenome (GOLD analysis project Ga0182021, IMG submission 120493) | Permafrost microbial communities from Stordalen Mire, Sweden - 612E3M metaG (Illumina Assembly) | ecosystem: Environmental > Terrestrial > Soil > Wetlands > Permafrost | place: Sweden...
ATGAACAGGATGTGGCGGGCCCAGGAGAATCGGGGCGGCTCCTGGCGGTTGAGGAAATTCAGGAACGTCGTCAGGTTGCCGCCGATGGGCGTGCCCGAGAAGCTGCGCTCGGGGGGCGGCGTCAGCCAGCGTGAGCCCTGGTACTGGACCTCCTCCCCCCTGAGAAGGGAGATGATTTTCCCGAAATTGCCCCGGCCCAGCTTGAGGGATGGGAAATAGATGAGGGGCACACGGGCGTGATAGTAGATTTCGCTGAGCAGGAAGGTGAAGTCGGAAAAGCCGATGAAAAGGGGCCGTCGTTTGCGGATGATCGAATAGTCCTTGCGGTCGATCTTCAGAGCCAAGTCCTCGGCTCCCGTGCCTCCGGCCACGGAGAGGATGAGGTCGGAATCGCGGATCACTTCGCGGAAAAACGCCAGGCGATCCTCCGCGGAGGCCGTGACGTGGTCGATGGCCTCGTCGGATGAGAACAGGTGCGGGCTGTACCGGATTTCCGAGATGTTCAGGGCCCGCTTGATGAGGCGGCCCGTTTTTTTAAGGGCGGGATTGGCCGATTTGGGCAGACAAGTGGAAGGGGCGATGAAGCTTGCTCTTCCAAACGTTCGTTCCGCCATAGTCGCGTTGCCCTAGGGTAGCAAAAAGGAACCCCACTAGCAATAACGCTTGAGATGGTGTTTTTTTGTCGGAAACTTTTAAGATATAGATATTAAAGTAATTAAGTTGATTATAAACAAATATTAATAAATATTGATCAAGATATAACGCATGGCAGGATAATTACATAACATGTTCAATTAAATATAGATACATCTAATCGGAGCTGTGCTCCAATCAATGGCCCTTCGCCGGGACCTCCCGGCTGGACACTTGGCTGAGCGCATAGTCCCCGAAAATCCGCCGGTTTTTCAGATCGCGCAGGCGCCGGGATCGTGTTTCTGAAAGTACTTCTGATGATACTCCTCGGCTTTGTAAAACTCCCGGGCTGGTACGATCTGCGTGGCGATGGGCCGGTCGAAGGCGTGCTCTTTTTCAAGCTCGGCCCGGATGCGCTCGGCCGTCGCCTTCTGCTCTTCGTCGGCGTAGAAGATGACCGAGCGGTATTGCGTTCCGACGTCGGGGCCCTGCCGGTTGACCTGGGTGGGGTCGTGGAACTCGAAGAATTTGCGGACCAGCGCTTCGTAGGTGATTTTGGCCGGATCGAAGGTGATCTGGACGGCCTCGGCGTGGCCCGTCTTGTCCGTGCAGACCTGTTTGTAAGTGGGATCCTTGGTTTTCCCTCCGGCGTAGCCCGCGGCGGTGGTCAGGACGCCGGGGAGCTTCCCGAATTTATACTCGACGCCCCAGAAGCAGCCAGCCCCGAACGCGGCCACCCGAGGCAGGGGGGCCTTGGCTTCGTCCGCGGCCTGGAAGACCATGGCCGCGGAGTTGATGCAGTAATGGCGGCCGCTCGGATCGGGTCCGTCATCGAAAACGTGACCGAGATGGGCGCCGCAGACCGAGCAGCGGACTTCCACCCGGCGCACACCCAACGAATCGTCGTCTCGGTACTCGATGTTGGCCTCGGCGAACGGCGCGTTGAAGCTGGGCCAGCCCGTCCCGTGCTCGTACTTGGTTTCGGAGGTGAAGAGGGGAGAGCCGCAGGCCGTGCAGAGATAAGTCCCCTTCTCCCAAAAGGCATTGTACTTGCCGCTGAAAGGGGCTTCCGTTCCGCATTGAAACGTCACCCGGTAGGCTTCGGGAGTGAGGATCTTTTTCCATTCCTCGGGCGTCTTTTCCACTTTTCGGGGCATAGCCTGGTCTCCTTTTTCCGTCTGCAGGGCCGGGGCGGCGCCGGTGTTGAGCAGGGCATTCAGCCCTTTCCAGCCCGTCCAGCCCAAAAAAATGCTCAAAGCCAGGATGGCGATCTTGGCCGGTGTTCTCATGGCGTCTCCGTATACTATATTCCTATAGTATTAATATAGATTGAAAGCCGGCAAAGTCAAGCGCCCGGTCTTAGCACCGGGCCGGTCGGGTTCGGGCGGCGCAGGCCGCGAGGGCGGATGGGGTTGAGGACGGGAGGATCCGGGAGGGATTCAGCCCTGGGCTTCGGAGGCGGGGGCGGCCGGAGCGAAGCTCCGCAGCCAGTTCTCCAGCTCCGGCTGGGGCACAAATCCGACGGCCCGGTCTTTCTCCTGGCCTTTTTCGAAAACGAGAAGCGAGGGAATGGCCATGATCTGGAATTGGCGGGCCATCCGGGGATTCTCGTCGGTATTGAACTTGGTGAATTTGAGGGCGCCGCCCATCTTTTCCGCGGCGGCGTCCAGGACGGGGCTCATCATGCGGCAGGGACCGCACCAAGGCGCCCAGAAGTCGACGATAACGGGTCGGTCAGATTTCAGGACTTCGGCTTCGAACGATGCATCGGTGATTTCCAGGGGTTTCATGGCTTCTTTGTTCCTTCCCAGAGAATGGCGAGAATCCGTTCGATACGCTCGTCGGCGATCCGGTAACAGACTCGGGTCTTTTCGCGGCGTCCCGCGATAAGCCCGGCGTTCTTCAGGATTTTCAGGTGTTGGGAAACGTTGGGCTGGGAGAGGCCGAGACAATGCTCGACCTCGGAAACGCAGCATTCCTTTTCCGACAGCCGGCGCAAAAGCAAAAGCCGCGCCGGATGAGCCATGGCTTTGAAAATCATGGAAATCGGAACCATATCAGCCGCGGGCGATCTCATGGGATCCTCTTTATACGTTTATTATTATATATAAATATCTTTATATGTCAAGCGCTCCCGAACGGCTCATTTTTCTTTTGACTTTTTCCGGGGATTCGCTATGATAATGAACGAGATGCTGGCTGAAGAGGATCCTCCTTAGCCCCGCTTCCTTTTCCTTTAGAAACCTTGGCGCCTCGACAGCCAGCGCCACCCTATCCGCGGGCGGCCAAAAAAAAGGGCGGCCCGCAGGCCGCCCTCTCCGTCGAGGATCGCCGCCGCCCGGCGGTCACTTCTTCTCGGGTTCCTTCTTCTCTTCTTTCTTCTCCGGCTCCTTTTTTTCCTCGGCCTTCCACAGCTTCATGCGGTCCTTCAGGTGGTCCTTCATCTTCAAGAAGGGTACGCCCTCGCTCATCCAAGCCGGCGCCGGCTTGCCCATCAGGTGGTGGTCGAAGAACTCCTTCATGCGCACCGTGTAGTCCTTCTGATTGGCCGGCTTGGCCAGTCCGTGGTTTTCGCCCACGTACTCGAGCAAGAGGACTGGCTTCTTCATCCGACGCAGGGTGTTGTAGTACTCGATGCCCTGGTTCCAGACGACCGCGCCGTCCTTGTCGTTGTGCAGGATCATGAGCGGCGTCTTGACGTTGGCCGCGTAATAGACGGGGGAGTTGCGCTGGTAGGCCTCCAGGTTGTCCCAATAGCCGCCCAGGAAACGGCCCTGGGAGCTCTCGAAGATGGCCATGTTGCCGCCGCCGGAGTTGAAATAGATCGAGCTGTACATGCTGATCATGTTGGTCAGCGGCGCGCCGGCCACGGCGGCGGCGAAATCGGCCTGGGTGATCAGGAAGGCCGTCTGGTAGCCGCCCCAGGAATGCCCCTGCAGGCCGACCTTGGAGCGGTCGACGACGCCCGCGGCCACTGCGGCCTCCAGGGCGGGCAGGACGCACCAGGCGGCGGACATGCCGGGATCATTGAGCTTGTAGGTGATGTCGGGCATCAGGACGGCGTAACCGTTGCTGGTGTAGACGCTCTTGTTGAAGCCGTTGGCCGAAGGGACGGCGTAGCGGTTGAGCTGCTGGGACATCTTCTCGTAATAGTAGACGATCGTCGGATAGCGCTTGCCCTTCTCGTAATTGGCCGGCAGGAAGAGGGCGGCCTGGAGCTTCTTGTCCATTCCGCTCTTGGGGTTCATCTTGTAGTCCAATAAAATCGAGCCGCTCGACCACAGGAAATCCTTCTGCTGGGGATTCGTGTCGGTCAGGAGACGGCCGGATTTGAACGTCGCGTCGGTCGCGTAGAGCCCCGGCGCGTCCTTGTAGGTATCCTTGGTGTAGACGTAGACTTCGGCGTTTTCGGCCTTGAGCGGCCCGGCAAAACCGGCGTCATCCCAGAGGAGTACGGCCAGGCCGGGCTTGCCCTTCTCGATGCGCCCGAGGCCGGCTTTCTTGGTCCATTCCCCGTACATGGGGATATACATCGGCTTGGCCGGGTCGATGCCCTTGAGGTCGGGGTCGTGCTGGAAGATGGCCCGGTAGCGGATCTGGTCCTTCCGGCCGTTCCCGGTGATGTTGACCGCCCCGCCGCCGTGGACGCCGATCGTCCAGATGTCGAAGCCGTCGCTGAGGAAGACGGATTTGCCGTCCTCGGACCAGCCGATGGGATAGTCGGGCGGGTTCTTGACGTTGGTGTCGTTGTCCTCGTTGACGAAATCCGCCGGCACGTCCTTGGTGATGGGGTAGGATTTGCCCGTGGCGAATTCGTAGGTGAAGAAGGCGCCGTCTTCATAAAAGAGGAGGTGCGTCCCGTCGGTCGACGGGGAGAATGAATAGCGGCTTTTCTTGAGGGCCGGTTTGCGCGCCCCGGTCATCATGTCGATGACCAGGATGTCCCGGTAGTTGCGGCCGCTGAGATTGCCGTCCAGCTCGTATTCGCGATCGTCGTATCCGATCGCCCAGCGCCCCTTGGGGGCGACCACGACGGTGCGCAGCTCGTCATCGGCCAGGCGGATGAACTTCTTTTCCTTGACCCGATACTCGGCCAGGTAGCTGTAGCGCTGGTCTTCGCCGGCCTCGACCTGCTGCTGGGACTGCAGGCGCTTGTCCGCGCCGTGCCAGAGGACGAGGTCGGGCATGTCCTCGTCGGCCTCGGCCGCCGGCGCCGCCTCGGGGCCCGCGCCGGGCCCCTTGGACTCGTCCTTCTTCTTCAATTCATGGATGCCGAAGATCAGGGCGTCTAGGCCCTCGGTCCAGCGGGGCGCCTGGTCCGGGCTGAGGCTCATCCCCGCGGGGAAGCCTTTGTCGTCCTTGGGATCGAAAACCGTTTTCAGCGGCGCTCCCGGGCCGAATGCGCTGAAACCGACCACGGCATAGAGCTTGTCCTCGTAAGCCTTGTCCTCTTTTCCCTTCAGGCAGGCCAGGGCTTCGCCTTTCTCGTTCCAGGCCAGGCTCTTGTAGGAGGCCTTGTCGGTGTCCAGGGGAAGCAGGGCTCCGCCGGCCATGTCCCGCAGCAGGACGCCGTTGCCGGTCTGCCCGTAGGAGTCGACGAGCATGGCCAGGAAGCGGCCCTGCTTGTCGAAGGCGAACTCGGAGACATTGCCGAAGAGGAGCTCCTTGCCGGTAGCCAGCTCGCGGAGGATGAGATCCCCGCCCAGCCATTTGTCCTTCTCCCGGGTCTGGCTTTCGGGGACGGTTTTGAGAAGCGCGATCCAGCCCGGATTCCGGCCCGAAAACTGGATGGAGCGGATCTTTTCGTATTCCACCTTTTCGCCCGTGCCCAGATTGACGATGGCCGCCTTGAGGACGGGGCTTTTCTTCTCTTTACGCAGCTTTTTGGCCTCCTTGGCGTCCGGGTTGACAATGAAGGCGCCGAAGCGGGCGTCGCGGGAGATTCCGACGAAGCCCATCCGGCCTTCGCCGGCCGGGAATTTATATTCCTTGAGGCCTTGGATCTGCCGGAAGACCACTTCGGCGTCGCCTTCCGCCGGCGAGACGCGATAGGCCAGCCAGCGGCCGTCGGCCGAGAGGTTCAAGCCGCCCATGCTTCGCCAGCCCAGGATGTCCTTGAGCTCGATCGGACGCGGCGTCTTCGGCGCGGCCTTGTCAGGCGTCGCGGCGGGGGCCTGGGCGAACGCCGCGGCGGCCATCGCGGCGGCCAGGAAAAGGAAGAAGGCGGTTCGTTTGATTCGGGGTTTCATCGGTGCGGGTTCTCCTTGTAAAAACGATGATCTATCTTAAAATATTCGGCCGCTTCCAGGCAAATGGAACCCCCGCGGCGGTCGATTGACACGAGAAGATGCGCGACATAGTATATTTAAAAACGCGTGTCCTAAGCCCATTCCTCCCCGGAGAATTCCGAGGCGAGGAAGGGGGAGCGGGTCAGGGACGAGAGGAAATGCTCATGAAAAAGATTGCGATCGTCGGGTTGCTTCTGGTGGCGGCGTGGACGACGGGCTGCATGCCCACGTTCGTCGGCCAGGTCAAGTCCAACGTCTCCGCGGGCAACGAGATTGTCCTGACCCCCGAGTTGAAAACGCTGCTCGTCGAGACGCCCAAGCCCAAGATCGTCATCCGCGTTCAGAACCCGCCCGCCAACGTGACGGAAGCGGAAAAGTTCAATTCCTATATCAACCAGATCGAGAAGGTTTTCATCCAGAACGGCTATATCGTTCGGGACCGGGCCCTGCTGGAGAATCTGATGCGGTCCGGAAACCTGGATTATAAAAGCATCAAGGACAAGATCGACACCGACCTCATCATCGACATCCTGGGGCTGGAATTCGACATTCCCAATCCGGTCAAGACATTTTTTAACGAAACCACCCAGAAAGAGGAACCGTTCGCCACGCCTCTCAATTTCGTCGATTGCCTCAAGGCCAAGCTCGAGTGCCGGTTGACGATTGTCGACAAGGGCCAGTTGGGAGGATTAATGACCATCTTTGCCTCCCGTTGCGATTCTGAAAATCTGCAAATCATCGTCAACGGCTACCGGCAGCAGATGGCCTGGAAGAGTGATTTTGCCGGGATCATGTACCCGGCGCTGAACGCTCCCTTCTCGAGCGAGGAAATCAAGAAAGCCTACACCGGGCTGCTGACCAATTTCCTGATCGGCCAGCTCCAGGGGAAACAGTAGGGCTTGGCCTCCGGCGGCAGCGCGGACCCCGCCCTAAACGGATCGGCCGGCCGGGGCGTAAAATCTATGGAGGCCCGCGTCATGAAAATCGACCTGCCCGCCGGAAAGCGCATCTTTGGCGTTTTTTTGTTGGCCGCCCTGGCCGGGTGGACGGCCTGCGGGCCGGGAGCGGCCGACCGGCCGCGGACGAACCCCGCGTCTGCCGATGCCGCGGCTAAAATGGCGGAGGCCGAGGGCTGGCTCAAAAGGGGCCATTACACGGGTTTTAAAAAAGCCTCCGCGCTGCTCAAGGAGATTTATGGGCGGCCCGACCGGCCGCGGGACACCGCATCACGGTACGTGCGCGCGTTGACTCTTCTTCGAGTCCGAGAGTGCCAGATCGGCATCCTGTTCGGCCCCACGGCCGAGGAGGCCCGCCGGGTTATCCGGGAAAATCCCGAGCTGCAGGAGCTTTCGACGCTCGTGGAAATGGCCGAGGCGGCGTCCTCCCTCCGGCCTTCCCAGGGTATCCAGACGGATATCAATGACCGTCAGTTCACGCGCGGCGTCGCCGAAGCCGAAAAGCTGAGAGCCGCATTGAGGGCCCGCGCGTCCGCGGAAGATTTTTATGCCTTTCTCTATGTCTCGTTTTTCGGGAATGTAAGTGATTGGTCTTCGAGCCCGAAAGAGGACTTTTCGTCTTTCTATGCCTTGTTCCCCGACTCGCCCCTCATGCTTTATGCCAACGCCGTCCGCTATACTAAGGAGAAGCCCGAAATCCTGGAGCGCCTGGCCGGAGCCGATCCCGAGTTTTACGAGGCCTATTTCCATCTCGGTGAACTGGCCCTGGCCGAGCGCAGCCTGCTCTCGGCCGAGAAAAATTTCCTCAAAGCCCTGCCCGGCCTGGCCGATTCACCCCAGGAGACGATCTACCTGGCCAGTATCTATACGGCTACTGAGGAATTCGACAAAAGCCTGGAATTCTACGACCGGACTCTGACACTCTCGCCCGGCTTCAGGGACGCGCTCCTGGGCAAGGCCATCTGCCAGAGCTATCTGGGACGGTATGACGAAGCCCTGGTGACCCTAGGCCGGATGATCGAGCTAGGGAACTGGCTTATGGGCGAGTGCCATTATTGGATGGCCTGGAACCATCACGCCCTCAAGGACCCGGATGCGGCTCAGATCCATATCGAAGAATCCAAGGGCCGCCTGCCGACGAACTCCGAAGTCTTCGGCCTGGCCGGGACGATCGCACTGGAAAAGAATCAATACGACCGGGCGGAAAAGGAATTCAAGGACGCCCTGAAGTACAACGCCGCCAATACCGAGGCCCTTTTCGGCCTGGGCCGGATCAGCGACCATGGCGGAAAATGGCCGGAGGCGGCTCGCTATTATGAGCAGGCGGCCGAGGTGATGGGAAAGAACGAGGCGACCATCCTGGCCCGCATCGAACAGATCCGCTCGGCGCCGCTGAGCGAGGCGCGCCGGGCGGCGATGCTGTCCAAAAAGGAAGGCCAGCTGCGCATGGCCCGGGCGACCCTGGGCTTCGCCTGTTACAACGCCGCCGCGGCCTGGGTCAACGGCGGCCTCAAGGAACGGGCCGTCCCGTGGGCGGAGAAGGCCGCCGGGCATCCGCAATTCAAGGACCAGGCCAACGCCCTGCTGGCCAAGATCAAAAGCTGACGCCGGGCCCGCGGCGAACTAAACGGTCCGCCGGGCCGGGGCGTAATACTCGATGAAGGCGGCCGAGCGGCCTCCATGAACGAAATCGAAATGATCGAAGCCTGCCTGCATGGAAAAGGGGAGGAGTTCCGCCTGATCGTGGACGCCTACAAAGGACCGATGACGGCGCTGGCGGTGAACGTCCTGGGCAACCGCCAGGACGCCGAGGACGTCTGCCAGGAGGCGTTCATCCAGGCGTTCCGCCACCTTGACCGCTTCGACCGCACGCTGAGCCTGAAAACCTGGCTGTTCACCATCCTCTACCGCCGCTGCCTGGACGTTCTGAGGAAAAAGAGGCGGTTCCGCTCGTTCTTCCTCCGGGCCGCCGTCGATCCCTCGCCTTCGCATCAAGACCGCGGTCCCGACGCTCCGGAGAGCGGGGAAATTTCCAAGGCCCTGCTCGAATCGCTGACCGCCAAGGAAAGATCGGCCCTGGCCCTGTGGGCCAACGAAGGCCTGAATTCGTCTGAAATCGCCGGCATTTTGGGGTGCGCGGCGTCCACGGCCCGCGTCTATCTGTTCAACGGCCGCAGGAAAATCAAGGTATTGCTGGAGAAAGGTTATGGAACACTCGGGAATCGTTGAGCTTCTTTATCGCCTCTTGCCCATCCCGGCCTGGAAGGCGGGCTTGGCCCGGCATATGGAATCCTGCCCGGCCTGTTCCCAAAGGCTGGCGGGAAGGGAAGACGTGCGGCGCGTCCTTGTCCAGGCCGATGATCTGGGCGGGCTGGATAAAATCTGGCCCGCCGTGAAACGGGGGATCGGCCCGGACTTGGAAGCGGAGCGCTCGTCCGGGGAGCGGGTATCGGGCGCCGCTTTCAAGACCGCGCCCAGCCGCCCCGCTCCGATCGTCCGCTGGGCGGCGGCCTTGTCCGGTTTGGCCTTGGCGATCGCGCTTCTCGTCGGCACCGTCCGGTATCTGGGCCGGCCGGACGTCTCAGGCGGAGGGGATTCCCTGGCCGAGACGGACGGCTTCGTCCTCCATTCCGCGCGCATCGAAAACGAGCCGGCCAAGACCTATATCATCCATCCCCCGGATGACGGCATGATCGTCGTCTGGGTTGAAAAAAGCCTATAGGAGGGAAAAATGAAAAGGAAAGGGGTTCTCATCGCCGTCCTGGTGTTTTCGGGAGCGCTTCTGGGATGGAGCCAATCTCCCGATCAGGGGCCGGCGGCGGCTAAAACCGCGCCGGCCTGGGGCATGATGAAGATGCGGGTCTTCGAAGGCCTCAGGGAGGGCGCAGCCGAGCCGGTCAAGGTCGTCACGGCGTCGTATCTTAATTACGCCGTCACGGCCAGCATCCAGTCGGAAGCCGACGCGGCGGCGCAGGAGGCCAAGCTCAAGCAGATCTTCAACCTTAAAGGCGTATCGCTTCTGACCGAGGCCGATCTTGTCTGGGACAAGGGCAAATCGGAGAAGGCCTTCCATTTCTTCCGCATCGCCAAACAGGATTACCTGGTGTTGGTGACGCCTGTCGATATCCCTAAGCTGCGCTTCCGCATCGAGATCTTCGAACAGAAAAACGAGGCCAAAACGAACCTGCTGGACACCGAATTCACGGTCGCGCCCAAGAACACCGCCGTTTTCGGCTTCAGCGCGGCGGACGGCAAGCCGTATTTCATCTCCATGCAGACGATCAAATGGCCGTCCGAAGTCGACGCCCAGATCATCCTGGGATCGGATGCGGAAGCCGGGGAAGGGCCGGTCCGGGCCGTGGGGAACATCCAGCCTCCCCGCCTGATCAAGCAAGTCGATCCTGGCTATCCCGAGATCGCCCGCCAATCGCGGGTCGAGGGAGTTGTCATTTTGGAAGCCCAGACAGACCCATACGGAAGGGTCGCGGCCATCAAAGTTTTGCGGTCGATTCCGCTGCTCGACCAGGCGGCCGTGGAAGCCGTCCGCCAATGGGTTTATGAACCGAAGATTATCGACGGCAAACCGCGGGGGATCATTTTCACCGTCACCGTCCGGTTCGCCTTGAACGACACTCCGCGCGCGGTGTTCACCATCTTTCCAGCTTCCAAGGATGGCGAAGATCCCGCCCAGACGGAAATGATTTCGCTTCCCTATCCTAAGGAGGCCGTCGAGAAGGGCCTGCAAGGGACCGCGACTCTGGAAGCTGTCATTGACGGGGCGGGCAAAGTCACCGACGTGCGCGTGATCAAGGGGCTTGCCCCTGTGCTCGATAAAGCCGCCATCGATGCCGTCCGCGCCATGACGTTCAAAAATTTTGTGGAAATCCTAAGACCGAATGCGCGTGTCTTGACCGTGAAGGCCTCTTTCATGCTGCCCGCCGACAAAAGCGGTGCGAAGGGCGGCGTCGTCGGAGGCGTCATGGGCGGAGTGGTGGGCGGAGTCCTGACCGCCCCTCCAAAAGCCGTCGCGCAGATTTCAAGCGATGAGCTCGCAAAGCTCCAGAAGTTGCCTCCGGTCAAGGCCGAGGGGAACGTTCAACCACCCGTTCTACGGATACAAGTCGATCCCGCCTATCCCGAAGAAGCGCGGACGGCGGGAACCGAGGGCATCGTCATCCTGGAAGCGATGACGGATGTCTCCGGCCGGATCGAAAGCGCGCGGGTGCTCAGATCCATTCCCGGCTTGGATAAAGCCGCCATGGATGCCGTTAAACAATGGGTCTATGACCCGTTGATCGTCGACGGCAAGCCCCGCCGTTGTATTTTCACCGTGACGGTCCGGTTCACATTGAGCTAAATCAAATGGGGTCGCGTCTCCACTTTCCACTTTTTAATAGAAGGTGGAGATACGACCCCGATTTCTATTCTAAAAAGTGGAAAGTGGAGACGCGACCGCAATCTGGACTGCCGCTGCCCCGGAGGACGTTATGGTAGTTTAGCCGGAACGGCCGGGAGGGGCCCCAGGTTTCCTGGGGATCCTTGCCCGCCGTACTCGCAAGTGACTACAAACACTTGCGAGTGGCCTTCCAGCCGCTATGGTTGTCTTGCCGTCACGGCCGC
>Ga0182021_10009559_pt1 | contig 11497 bp, 4 predicted proteins | sample 612E3MmetaG_FD_120493 | JGI IMG/M metagenome (GOLD analysis project Ga0182021, IMG submission 120493) | Permafrost microbial communities from Stordalen Mire, Sweden - 612E3M metaG (Illumina Assembly) | ecosystem: Environmental > Terrestrial > Soil > Wetlands > Permafrost | place: Sweden...
CACTCCTACCATCATCGATCCGGCGGGCAATCGCGTGCATGCGGAGGATGAGTTGCCCTTCGCACAGGGCGCGATCCAAAAGCAACGGCCGGATTCCATGAACCCTTGATTCTGGGAAGCGAAGCATGTTTTGGAGAACGGTTCTGAGCGTGTTACATTCATTCAATCGAAGTATGTCATTGTCGTCGTTCGCGCGTAAGATGGCGATCCGCTGGTGCCTGGTGATGGCGGGTCCCGCGGTTGCTTTCGGTCAACCCGGTTTCACTCCGGCCGGTCCCGAGTATCCCATCGCCGGCCTCTTGCCCGGAGACCAGGTCTTTCCCGCGGCGGCCATCGGCCCGACAGGAGGCATTCTGGTCTGGCAGGACAACTCCGTAACCAAGACCGGTGTGCGCATCCGGGCCGAACGGCTCGACAGCGGCCTGGTCGGTATTTCGAGTTTTTTGGCCAGCTCCGTCGCCAAGGCAGCCACGACCGGCGACCAGGAAAAACCGCAGGTGGCGATGTTGAACAATGGCGGGGCGGTGGTGGTCTGGCAGGGCGGCAAGCACGGCTTTCAGAGAATCTTCGCCCGCTTCATCGGTCCCGACGGCAAATTCCTCAAACAAGACGTCCGTGTCAGCGCCTATCCCAAGTACCATCAGATCGACCCCCACGTGGCGACCCTGGCCAATGGCACGGTGGTGATTGTGTGGGCCAGCGACGGGCAGGACGGCAGCAGGCAGGGTGTGTTCGCCCGGCTTTTCTCGCCAGCCGGCAAGGCGCTGGGCCCCGAATTCCAGGTGAACCAGTACACGCTTAACAACCAGCGCACTCCCTCCATCGCGGCTTTGGCTTCTGGCAACTTCGTGATCGCCTGGGTTTCGGAGCTGCAGCGTTCATCCAGCGCCATCGACGTGTATGCGCGGCTATTTGCCGGCTCCGGCCTGCCGGTCGCCGATGAGTTTCCAGTCAATGTGACCAGCTCCAACGCTTGCGCCAACCCGTCAGTCGCGGGTTCGTCCCTGGGTGGATTCGCGGTGGCCTGGAGTCAGAATTCCAACCTGAGCCAGCCGGCTTCTGTGATCTATTCCCAAACCACGATCCCGTCGACCAGCCTCGCCTCTGTGGTCGGGTCAACGAATGGTTGGGATGTGTTCGGGCGTTTGTTCGATGCAACCGGAGCGCCCGCGACAGCGCCTGCCCGGCTGAATCAATACACTTACGGTGACCAGTTCGGCCCAAAGATCAGCGCGTTGGGCACGAATTACATGGCCGTCTGGAGCAGTCTCAGCCAGCCAGACCCGGACACCGGTGTCATCGATCCGCGGGAGGGTGTTTTCGGACAGTTCATCACCGGCGACGGCTCCCTGGTATTCTCCAATGACGTGCATGTGAACACCACGGTCGCCGGCCGCCAACTCCAACCCACCGTCGCCTCGGACGGCGCAAGCCGCTTCCTGGTTCTGTGGTCCTCGCCGGTTCTTGCGGTTGGCAAGTTCGACTTTGACCTCTTCGCCCAACAGTATCTCCAATCCGGAGGACAATGATTTTATGCTGCGATTTGTTCAACGAACAGTGTTGACCCTGGCGGTCGCAGGAGTGGCCGGCTGCGCTTCGGCGTTCTCTCTGCTTGGGCCCTATGCGCCGTGGGAGACTGTCGCCCTGAGCTACAACGTCGGCGGTATCGATATGGGCGCCCCGATGAACCTCGGCGAGGAGTATCGGTGGAACGAGAAGGTGGTCACTTATGGGTTCACCAAGGCATTTCAGGATTACTTCGGAGTGAGAGGCATGGCCGAGGTCAATAAGGCGGTTGCCATCCTGAACGCTCTCCCGCCGGCTTCTCAGATGAGCCCGAATTTGGCGGAATTCCCCCAGGACACCAGGCGTTCCAATTATCAGGCCCAAAATCTGGGATTGTGGGATCTGAAATCCTGGACTCTGGGATTGTTGACGGAACAGGTCGGTCTTGCCGATTCGGAGCGTTATGTCTGGACGCTGTTTAATCGTTTAGTGACCGCGACGCCTGTCGTGACCAATTACGTGGTCATCATGCGAAACTTCGATCCTGTCACCTTGGATCCGTCGCCGTACGTCAATGGAGTTCTTTACTCCTATGGAATTGTGGAAGCATCAGCACCGGCGTCGTATGCTGATGCCTCCGAATTTTCGGTTGATCCTTTGGCGCTGGCGTTTAACTCGGTCAGTGCCATCGCGGATTCTGGAAATCCCTCCATCTCTGCTTACTTCGAGGCAGGCCTGTATTTCACCGGCCTGACCCGCGATGATGTGGGTGGTCTTCGGTACCTCTTGAAGAGGCAGAATGTCAACGTGGAATCGCTGCTTACCGGCACCAGCGGAAGCAGCAGTAGTTCGTCACCCTGGTCGATGCCGGGATTCGGGGGAGCAGCCAGTAACCTCGTCACTACCGCTCTGCGTCCCGGAGTGGATAAGATCCTGTTCAAGCAGGTTAACTTCTACGGGGCATTCCCTGGATACACCAACACGATGACGGATACTTTCCTTACTAACGGCGTGCTTAGGTCTCAGAAAGTCCAAAGAGTGGAGGCAGCGCCCGACATTGTTTTTGACGCCGGGGTGACGCCCTTCGACGGCGTTTCGGGTGAACCGTTTCCGTGGACCCGGTCCGGCACCGCCCTTTGGGCGAACAACTCTGCCGCCAATAACCCCATCGCCACGGGCGCGGAACACGACGGACCCGGCGTGATTCAACCTCTCGTCAGCATCGTGTTTTCGACGGCCGGTCCATGGAGATTGAACGAGTTTCCTAGATTCCTTGACCAAGCCAGCCCTTACGACTACTTCGGCGGTTGGGCGGCGTTTGACGGAACCACCAATGCCCCGTTCATTTTCCCGAATGGCAAGTCCATCGAAGCTTTGGAGCAGCAAATATTGAGCGGCGGATTGTGAGTTTGAGCGATTCCTGAATCGATGATTATGAAGCGACTACTACTTTCAGGACTGGTCGGCCTGGCCCTGGCTCCGTTTGCGGGAGGAGCTGCCCAGCCTGTGTTCAGGACCAATCCCGGCGTGACCAACCGGGTTGTTGTTGGCGGCGCCAATTTGCTGCCCTCCTATTTGAACAACGGCACAGTGATAAACCCCCAAATCGACGCCGTCACGTTCATTAACGACGGCACATTCGAAGCTGTGGACATCCTGCCTTTTGAGACATCCAGCACGCTCAATTTCACGAATAACGGCACCATGATCGCTGCGGTGGGCTTTCTGCTTGATGATTCGCCCGCGGGCGCGGGCTCCCGCCGGCCGTCAGCCAACTTCTTCAACGGTAACTCGGGCGTTATCGAGGCGTTGGATGCCAGCAGCCTCGGGTCTACCCTCCAAAATGTTCCAACCGTTGTTTTTCCCAGCTACGTGCTGGTGCATGCTGCCAACCTCGTGAATCAGGGGCAGTTGGTGGTCGGGGCAAACGGATTGTTGCAGCTGACCGGGAGCCGGGTCACCCTCTCGCACAGCACGCTCGTCGTCACTCCCCTTTCGGACGAATCCCAAGGAAGCTCCACTACGGCAGGCACGAACACGTTCTTCCCCGATATTGGGATTTACGATTTGTATTGGGGTGCGACCAATTACGATGCGAATGACACGCTGGACACCGCGGCGATTTGGGATGGGCTGAGCGCGTCCGCCCCTGGCGCCCCGGCTGCGCCGGCCGCTGCCCCCCCCATTCATATCAACAACCCGCTCTCGGACTCTTACATTAACATCCTGGGTATCAGTGCGGTCACGATCACCAATTCGGATGGTTCCACCTCCTCGGTGACTCTGATTACCAATCTCACCAAAGGAGCGGTCTTCGTCGGGTATCCCGCCGGCTTTAGCCCGCGAGTCGGCTTCACACCCGGAATCAGTAACTTCAACACGATTGGCGTCCTGATCTCCGCGCCGGTGACAAATGCAGTCACGGGAATCGTTGGACAGAATACGATCTACTTCAGGGACACGCTTGCGTCGGCCGGCGGCGAGGGTCTCCTGATGAACGAACTGACGGGGAATACGTTCCGGCCCACCAATTACTTCGTCGATCGTTCGGCAACCCGCCCGGGCAACGGCGGCAACAACGGATACCCCGAGCCCAACTTCTTTCTTGACTCGGATAATTTCGGCGTCACCAATGTCAGCCTGGACTTGGTCACGAACCCCATCGTATCCAGCGGCCTCTTTTCCGACTACTCCCCGTACATCGACGATGTGGTGTCACGGCCGCCGACCGTCGTCGGTGGCACGATTACGAACCTGCCGGGGAGCATCTGGATCACCGCCAAAACGCTGGATTTGACAGGCACCCGGATGACCGCCGTCGGACAGGTTTCCATTAAGGCCTCGCATTTGATTTCCAGCACCAACGCAGTGATCGATTGCGAGAACCTCAGTTTTGACCTCGGTTCAACCAATGGCCGGCTTGAATTCCAGAATCTGGCCAACACCAGCCTCGGGCGGCTCCGCGGCCCCATGCGCGCCTGGAGCGCCACCTGGGCCAGCACAATCAATGTGGTAATCGACAACAATTACACCAGCAATGCCAACACCGGCACTTGGGATCCTTTGCCTCTGACCAATGCCGCCAACGTCGGATTTGACGTTTTGATCCTGGACGCCTCCGAGCTCAAGCTGTCGCTTCCGGTGTATGTCTACTCTCTGGCGCTGCACAGCACCCATATCGACGAAAACGATGACATGACGGTGCTCACGTCGCTGTTGATCGACGGGACGAGCCTGACGCTTAATGGCAGCCTCAACATTCCGGGTGTGTTGCCTGCCGGGAATCCCATCACCCAGACGGCGTCTCCGGCCATTCCGCTCACGGATTGGGTGGCGACCAACGCGCCCAAACTCCTGTATTTCACCAACAACGGCTCGCTCAGCATTCCCAACGAGGGACATTTCGGTGACGACCGCAAGCCTTATGCCGCCATTGTCAACGCCGGAGCGCTCGCCGCCGGCGGCCTCGCGATCAGGAGCGGCTACTTCGAGAATGACGGCTCGCTGATCGCATTGTCGGCAGGTCTTTCCATTCAATGCGGCACGGGCAACTTCCAGCACGGCAGTAGTTCCTCGGGCAACTTCTCCCGGTTCACTGCAGGCAACCTGAAGTTCTACAAGTTCAGCCTGAGCGCCGGGGACTCGCTCACGTTCATTGTCACCAACTCGCTGACGGACGCCGGGCCGGGTTCGGGTAACACGATCCAGGTCCAAAACGGGTTTAACCTGTTGACCCTGCCCGCCACGGGGGATTTGCTCGGAACCAGTCTGCAAACGTCGGATCCGTCGTTGACCGGCCGATTCATCACGCACACTTGGGCGGGAGCGGACCGCGGTCCGACGCCGGCCGGCTATACCAACAACGAGGCGGTGGGGCAACTCCTGTTCACGACTCAAGACAAAAGCTCCGTCTTCTCGTTTCAGGGGACCGGCACGCATAATGCCCTTTACGTGGATCGGCTGGATCTCTCCGCATTCGGAAGCAATTACCTGACGCAGTTGTCCATCAATCCGAACCTGGTGATCTACTACGCCGCGGCGACCAACAACTACGCGGCTCCTGCCACCAACGGGGTCCCGCAGGAGTGGGAGGAATTCCTGGACGGCCAGTTCGGCGGCCATCTTCGTTGGGTGCGTGATTTCGCCGGGCCCAACAGCTCGACGGCGGTCATCGTCACCAATGCCAGCGGACCGCAAACCGTGATGGTGAATACCGCCCTGCGGAACAGCAAAATCATTGATTCCAACGGCGACGGAATCCCCAATGGTGACGAAGGATATCCCCTGACGGCCCCGCCGTTCTCGGTGGTGACTGCGGCGGTGCAGGTGAGCGGGAATGGATCGGTGGCGCCCAATTACAACGGTCAGTTGCTCCTGGCCGGACTGTCCTACTCCATGACCGCCCTGCCTTCCAAAGACGCGAAGTTTTCCGGCTGGACAGGATCGGTCCACACGACCGCTCCTCAATTGACATTCGTAGCGACAAACGGACTGGATTTCGTCGCCAATTTTACCTTCCCCACTTCGGCCTCCTACAGCGGCCTGTTCTCCGAGCCGTCTGGGGCGGAATTCCTGAAATCGGGAGCCGTCGGCCTGACCACCACGAAGGGCGGTGGTTACACCGGCACGCTCCGGATCGGCGCGAATCGCTACTCCATCAGCGGGAAGTTCGATGCCAACAACTCCAACAGCAGGTCGGTTGGTCCGTATCACCTGCAGTTGCTGTTGAGCAATGACAGGATCACCGGCACCGTTTCCGGCTCGGATTGGTCGGCCGATCTGCAAGCGAACCGGCGCGTATTCAACGGCACCACCAGTCAGGCTCCGTTTGCGGGACGATATACCGTTCTCTTCCCGGGAGTCGGCGATCCGAACGAAACGGAGTTTCCGCTGGGCAACGGTTACGGCGCGGTGACCGTCAACAAGTCGGGCACAGTTCAATTGAATGGAATTCTTGCTGATGGCACCGTCGTCTCGCAAACCGCGACCCTCTCTGCGGACGGCCAGTGGCCGCTTTTCACGCCGCTCTACAACGGGACCGGCCAGATCCTGGGCTGGGTCAGCTTTGCCAGCACGACCGGTTCGGACTTGAGCGGGATTGTCACCTGGCACAAGCCGCCGAATGCTGCGGCCGCGTTCTATCCCAATGGATTCGATTTTGGAACAAACGCTTTTGGTTCCGCATATAGTCCGGCCGTGACTCCGGCGATCGGTTTCTTGAACGGGGAGTTGGTATTGACGGGTGGAAACCTGGCGTCCCCGATCGACGGCTTGTGGACGATCCGAAACAACAACACGGCAATCCCCGCCGATGGCGGCAATGGGTCCCTCAGGTTCACTCCGGCGCAGGGTTTCTTCAACGGAAGTGTCCCGATCGCGGGCACCGGGAAGCCGGCGCGTTTCAACGGCGTCATTTTACAGAAGCAGGGCTACGCGGCCGGCTATTTCCGTGGCACGAACCAAATTGGCAGCGCGATCCTTGGACCTGCCCAGTAGGCCAGGCTCGTGTGCTCATGCCCAGCTTGTGGGGCCGCGTGCAGAGTTGCATCCCGAGAGGGGAGCCACCTGGATTGTGTCAGCCCGGACAAGTGATTTCGGGCGCTGGACACCGGACATTGGATTGATCGGCGGCACTGAAGAATTCATCATAGACATCTCCATTTGAAGTCATGAAGGCATTACTGAAGAATAATGTGTTAGCAAAAGCCGCGTCACGGTGGTCGGTCATGGGCCTCGTCTCCACGGTCTGCGCAGCGCTTTGCCTCCCGCTTACCTCGATCGCCCAGTCGAATCAACGGCAGCTGCTGCGCGGCCACGTGCCGGCAGTCACCGCGCGCCTGCAGCCCGTGTCGAGCCTCCCCGGTCTGCAACGTTTGGACCTGTCCATCGGACTGCCGTTGCGCAACAAGGAAGCGCTCGCCAACCTGCTGGAGCAGCTTTACAACCCGGCCAGCACGAATTACCACCAGTACCTCACCCCGGAACAATTCGCCGAGCGATTCGGACCGACCGAGCAGGACTACCAGGCCGTCGCCGCCTTCGCCCGCGCAAACGGATTCACCGTCACCGGCACGCACCCGAATCGAATGCTGTTGGATGTGAACGGCGGCGTGAGCGATATTGAGAAGGCCTTCCAGGTGGGCATGCGGCTCTATCATCACCCTACCGAGAACAGGAATTTCTTTGCTCCGAATGCCGAGCCGTCTGTCCCTTCGGGGCTGCCGATTCTGGACATCAGCGGTCTGAACAACTACGGCCGGCCGCACTCCAATTTGAAAGCCACACCGTTAAGCCAGGTGACCGTGCCGCATCCGAACGCAGGTTCCGGGCTGCTCGGCACCTATCTCGGAGGCGATTTCCGGGCCGCGTACGCCCCTGGCGTGACGCTCAACGGTTCCGGACAAACCGTCGCATTGGTGCAGTTTGACGGTTTTGACTCGAATGACATTACCGCCTACGAAACCAACGCCGGCTTGCCCAGGGTGCCGCTGGAAACCGTGCTCCTGGACAATTTCAACGGGCAACCGACTGGCGACGGCGGCGAGGTTGAGGTGTCTCTGGACATCGACATGGCCGTTTCGATGGCGCCGGGTTTGTCGAAGGTGATTCTCTACGAAGGGAATCCGTTCAATTTCTTCCCGAACCACGTCCTGAATCGAATCGCCACCGACAACACGGCTCATCAGATCAGTTGTTCCTGGGGATGGATCGGCGGACCCACCCTGGCCACCGACCAGATCTTTCAACAGATGATGGCGCAGGGCCAGTCGTTCTTCGTGGCCTCGGGGGATGATGATGCGTATCTGCCCGGAGCAGTGGATGATCCGTTGAATTTCGGTACTCCCGCGGACAGTGCCTACGTCACTTCCGTCGGCGGGACAACGCTGACGACCGGGCCGAATGGAGCTTACGTGTCGGAAACGGTATGGAACTGGGGTGGCGGCACGGGCAGCAGCGGTGGAACCAGCAGTTACTATCCTCTTCCTGTCTGGCAGCAGGGCATCAGCATGGCTGCTAACCAGGGCTCCACCACTTTCAGGAATATCCCCGACGTCGCCTTGACGGCCGATAATGTTTATGTCATTGCCGACAGCGGGATCGCGTACGATGTGGGCGGCACCAGTTGCGCTTCTCCATTGTGGGCCGGCTTCACTGCGCTGATCAATCAGAAGGCTGCCTCCACAGGTCGGCCGGTCGCGGGTTTCATCAATCCCGCCATCTATGCCATCGCCCTGGCAGGCAGTTATGCCGCCAACTTTCACGACACCAGAACGGGTGACAACACCAGCCCCACCAGCCCCTTCAAGTACTTCGCCACCTCGGGCTACGACCTCTGCACCGGCTTGGGCACGCCCGCCGGGTTGAGTCTGATCGATGCCTTGGCTGGAAACGCACCGCGCAGCGGAATTCTCCAGCTTAGCGTGAATCCGCCCTCCGGCTCCGCCCTCATCGCTTCCACCAATCAGTTGATTTTTGTAACGGTGAGCGACGTCTACCCTGTGACCAACGCCACGGTGGTTGCTTCGGTCGCCGGAGTCCCCAACATCATCTTCCTCGACAACGGCGTATCGCCCGACCAAACGAAGAATGACGGGATCTACAGCGCCTCATTCCTGGTGCCTGCTGCCCTCGGTCCCCTCACTCTGACGGTGATGGCCACCAATGTTCCCGGAGAAGTGGGCGCCACCAATACCGTTCAATACAACGTCATCCCCCTGCCGCCGAACGACGACTTCGTCAACGCAATTAAGGTTCCCGCCGGCGGCGCAGCCTACCAGGCCAACAACCGGTTCGCCTCGCTGGAATTGGGTGAGCCAAAACATGACGGCATGCCAGATTCCAGCGCGTCGCTCTGGTGGAGCTGGACGCCTCTCGTCAATACGAATGTGCTCATCGACACGACCGGCAGCGCGATCCACACGGCGGTGGCCGTTTATACGGGCACGGCCGTCAATGCGCTGACGCCGGTGGCCGCCACGAACGACAACACCTCGACCAGGCAGGTGTTCGTTGGGTTCAACGCCGTTGGCGGCACCACCTATCACATCGCCGTCGCCGCCACGAGTGCAACGTCGCTGGGGTCGGTGAACCTCCTCGTCGCGCCCGGCGGACTGCCCGACACGGATCCACCGACGGTTTTTGTCACCAGCCCGTTGAGCGGTGTGTGGGTGAATACGCCCTCCATCACCGTTTCGGGCACGGCCGACGATCCTCAGCCAAATGCCTCCGGGCTCAGCCACGTGCTGATCAGCGTCAATGGACAATGGCGCTTTACGGCCCAGGGGACCACCAACTGGACGAGCCTCATCGGCCTGGCCCCCGGCCTGAACAGCGTCCTGGTGACCGCTTCGGACGTCGCCGGCAATTCCTCCGCGACTGTCCCGCTGCAAATCACCTATTTCATTCAAAGCCCCGCCAACGATCTGTTTGCGCAGGCCATCCCGCTCACGCTTACAAACAATTCCGGCGTGGTCATCGCCTCCACAACCAATGCGACCGTAGAATTCGGCGAACCCGATATCACCGGCAACCCGGGCGGACAATCCGTCTGGTGGTCCTTCCAGGCTCCGGCCGATGGCGTCCTCACGCTGAACACAACCAATTCAACGTTCGACACTCTCCTCGGCTTGTACACAGGCACGTCCGTCGCCGACCTCGCCACGATTGCCGAGAACGATGATGCGTACCCCGGCGCGAAAAATGGGTTCAGCTTCCTGGATCAGGCCGTCCGGTCCAACCAGGTCTACCACATCGCCGTGGACGGTTTTGCTGGCGCATCGGGCACCGCTGTGCTGGCGTATTCCTTCGCACCTACTAACGTCTACCGGCTCAGCGTCGGCAGCGGCGCGGGCGGCACCGTGCATGTGACCAGCACCAATACCCTTGGCGGCATCGCCGCCCTGCGGGGTTCCACCGGTGATTTCGCCACCAACGCCGACACCGTCCTGACGGCCGTCCCCAATCCCTATTACACTTTCAACGCCTGGAGCGGCAGCGTCGCCTCTGTGACAAATCCGTTGTCCGTGCTCATTTCCAGCAATCTCAACATCACTGGCAGTTTTGGTGCGATGCCCTTCACGGACGGCTTCGAGGGCGGGACTTTGCAGCATCTTCCTTGGGTGACGAGAGGGGACGCACCCTGGTTTGTGCAAACCGCGGTCGTCGGCGCCGGGCAATACGCCGCTCGCTCGGGCGTGATTGGCAACGGTCAAAGCAGCTCCTTGATCCTGACGATGACGAATCTCTTGGCGGGTACCGGGTCGTTCGATTACCGCGTCAGCTCGGAAACGAATTTTGACACCCTCAGTTTCTCCATCAACGGGATCGTCATGCATCGCTGGTCGGGCGAAGCGGGATGGGCAAACTTCGTGTTTCCGCTGCCCGCAGGCACCAACACGCTGCAATGGACCTACTCCAAGGACGCCACCCTTAGCGCCGGCATGGACGCCGCGTTCCTCGATGACCTCAATCTGCCGCTCGCTCCCGTGCTGGGCCCGTTCGTTCGGGCTGCTCTTCAATTGCTGCGCCAGTCCGACGGTTCCTTCGAAGTCAGCCTGATCGGCCAAACGAACCAGCAATATATCATCCAGGCCTCGACCAATCTCGTTAACTGGCAGAATATTTCCACCAATACGGCCGTTGGCGGCGTCATCCTCCTGCCCGACCCCACCAGCGTCACAAATCCGATCCGTTTCTATCGCTCCGTGAATCCTTGAGCGCCGCCCTGCCGTGGGGGCATCTTCAAAACGCGCCCTCCCGGAACTGCGCCGCAATTCCTTGCTTGCGCCCCACCCGGGCGCCAAGGCATGAATGATCCATGAACGTGTTCGGATTGACCGGCGGCATCGGCATGGGCAAGTCCGCCGCGGGACAGTGGCTCTCCCTGCACGCCGTGCCGGTCGTGGACACTGATCTCCTGGCCCGGGACATCGTCGAACCCGGCCAGCCCGCCTTGCAGGAAATCCAGCGCGCTTTCGGAATGGATGTCGTC